>Ga0116184_10000742_pt1 | contig 35385 bp, 41 predicted proteins | sample AD_JPNNA5_MetaG_FD_89886 | JGI IMG/M metagenome (GOLD analysis project Ga0116184, IMG submission 89886) | Active sludge microbial communities of municipal wastewater-treating anaerobic digesters from Japan - AD_JPNNA5_MetaG | ecosystem: Engineered > Bioreactor > Anaerobic > Digestate | place... | reverse complement strand
AGAATGCTCCAATAAAATTAGAATTATTAGAGAATTAAGTTGGGAAGAAGTTTTAAGAATTGTAAATACAGGTAAAAATAATTCTGGATGCAGTAATTCTGGAAACTGGAATTCTGGAGACAAGAATTCTGGAGACAAGAATTCTGGATACAGTAATTCTGGAAACTGGAATTCTGGAGACAAGAATTCTGGACACAGGAATTCTGGATGCAGTAATTCTGGAAACTGGAATTCTGGAGACAAGAATTCTGGAGACAAGAATTCTGGATACAGTAATTCTGGAAACTGGAATTCTGGAAACTGGAATTCTGGACACAGGAATTCTGGAAACAGGAATTCTGGACACAAGAATTCTGGATACAGTAATTCTGGAAACTGGAATTCTGGAGACTGGAATTCTGGAAACTGGAATTCTGGACACAGGAATTCTGGAAACAGGAATTCTGGAAACTGGAATTCATGTAATTATGAAACAGGATTCTTCAATTCAAGCCAATCAAATACAATTAGAGTTTTTAATAAAGATTGCGACATGAAACTTTGGGAAAACTCTAATAAGCCAGAATTTATTTATTTTAATCTAACTGAATGGGTTAGTTTTAGAGACATGTCTGACGAGGAAAAAGCTAGATATCCAAAAGCTTATATTTGCGATGGCTATCTTAAAACATATTCCTATAAAGAAGCTTGGCAAAAAGCATATAGCAATGCCACGAAAGAAGATATTGAATTACTAAAAGCATTACCAAATTTTGATGCTAAAGTATTTTTTGAAATATCCGGAATTAATATTGAGTAATATGAAAAAATTATTTAAAAAGAAGACCATCAGTTATATTATTTTATTCCAATAGTATTTGAAATAGACGCTAAAATAAAAGTAAAGAAAATGGAAGAAATTAGTTATCAATGACCTGGAGCTGGACATTACAGTACATCATTTGATGAATTTAAAGAGTTGATGCAAAGTTATGGTTATATAGTGAATGAAATTGAAGATTTTCACGAAAACACAATTCCAGAGAATAATACTTTTGGCATTATAAAAGGAGATATAAGTAGTTATTAAATTCATAAAAATGAAAACACTTAATAAAAGTCAAACAAAATCTTCATTAAGAAAAGTTGACAATAAAACGTTAAGACAACTCATATATGTTGCTCAAGATGCTACAGAAACTATGGAATATGATGTTATTTATAAGTATTTAAAAGATAAAATGCATATAAACATAACATTAGATGATGTAGTTAAAGCTTGCTCTATGATAATATGTGAAATTGAAAGTGAACTTATGTATAAACAATATGGATATTAGAACATGGTTCTATTTAATATATGTGATAATCTCAATAATTTATATTATTAGATTTTTCATATATCATCATAAGTTGGGAGTTAGATATAAATGGTCATTTGGAACAATACTTACTATAATATTTGCAATTTGTTTTATATTGTTCTTATGGCCATTTTTATTAATAAATGATATTGTACTTGTAATAAAAATTGTAAAGTTTAAGAAATATTTAAGAAGGATAGAAAATTTAATTAAATCTAAATATAATGGAATTAAATGATTTCAAAAATTCAGATTTATTTGTAGAAGAGTTGCTTCTGATGAAGTTAATAAATGAAGGTGAAGATGTAGGTGCTTATAAGTTTTTTTCAAATAAAGAAACTATATTAAATTCATTAGAAGCAAATCTCTTCGTAAAGAAAACTGAGAATGGTTATGAATTAAGAAGTAAAGGTAGGGAATTGTTTGGAAATAAAAGTGATATTAATTTTGATGAATTTTGGGAAGCATTTCCGGCACATACTCCAGATGGTAGAATATTGAGAGCTTCATCTAAAAAGTGGCATGGAAAAGAAACTAGGGATTACACAACTTGTAAGCAAAAGTATCTTTCAAAAGTTAAGAATAAAGAAATTCACAATGAGATTGTAAGGATAATTACAGCAAGAGTTAATTCTGGAGATTATAAATATATCAACAACATTGAAACATATATAAATCAACAATGTTGGCAGAAAGATGTTAAATATTTAAAAAGTGAACAAGATTGGAGCAATCAAAGGGTTTAAATGATACTACAGAGCTATATAAAGTAGTTAAGGATAATATAATAAGGAATAAGAGGTTTAGAGAAGAGGGTAAAGATATTTCAATTCCATTTCCATTTCAAAGATTCTCTGAAGAAATTCCTGGAATACAACAGGGGAGATATTTTATAACTACTGCTGCATCGAAAACTGGTAAAACCCAAATAACCGACTATATGTTCATGTATAGTCCGTATAGATTTATTAAAGAATGTAATACTAATATAAAACTAAAGATAAATTACTTTAGTTTAGAAATGAGTAAAGAGGATAAAATTCTTTCAGCTATATCATTCTTTTTATATCTATATAAAGGAATAAGGAAAAGTACAGATGAATTAAGCTCAATATTTAAACATAAAATTCTTGATGATGATACATTAAGAGCTATTGAAGAAATTGAGCCACAATTGTATGAATTCTTATCATTAGTTACATATAGAGATAATATTAGAAACCCTTATGGCATTTTCAAAGAAATTAGGAAATATGCCCATGCTAATGGTAATTATATAGATAAGGAAGGTAATATATTAAATACTCAATGGATTGAACAGGGGATAAATGAAGAAGCTAAGAAAATATTTAGATATATTCCTAAAAATCCAGACGAGTTTGTAATTAATATAGTTGACCACATTTCTTTGCTTACTCCAGAGAAGGGTGAAAGCTTAAGGGATGCAATGGGTAGGTTTTCAGCAACACATAGTATTGACGCTAGGGATAGATGGAAGCATATCATGGTAAATGTTCAACAACAAAGTGCGGATATGGAGTCTGTGGATAATGTTGCGGCTAATATGATTAGGCCATCAAAAACTGGATTATCAGATAATAAATCTACCGGTAATGATGTTGATACAATGTTAGGATTATTCTCTCCATATAGATTTAAAAGAGCTGAATGGGAAAATTACAATATTAAAAGGCTTAAAGATTCATATAGGGAATTGTCTGTAATATTTAATAGAAGAGGTAGTTCAGTTATGACAGATTTATATTTCGATGGAGCGTGTAGTTATTTTAAAGAATTGCCTAAAGTTCAAGATATGAATGACGCAATTTATAAACAATTAGAAAACAGAGATATTAAATATAGATAATATAATGTGTTATAAAGACAAAACGTTTTGTAAATTTAATGAATGTGCAAAGTGGAGTAATTGTCATAGATCATTAACTCCTAAAATTACCTCTGATGCAATAAAATGGTGGGGCAGCAAAGATGCTCTAATTTCGATATTTACAAATAAACCAGATTGTTATGAAGAAAAACTCTAAACTACAAAAAATAAGGAAGAGAATTTCTTTAGAAGTTTTATTAAGAGTCATGTTTCAAATGAGCGACTATAATAATTGGCACAATGGGAATATTTTGGGAATATGGATAAAATAAATAAAGCTATTGAGCTTGTTTTAATTGAAGTTGAAGACTGGTATAACAATTCTGACAGAATAATTTATGATAAAAATTCCAGATTCAAAAAAACATAAACTAATGTGGAAAAATAAGGATGGAGCTTTCTACTTATCTGCATTATTAAACTATTATGAAGATAAAAATAAGTACGAAGCTTATATCAATAGTGAAAATAAGAAAGGTAAGAAAAAGATAACCTGTCCAGATTTGCCAAATGAAGAAGATTTCTACCCAATGGAAGTTCAAGAAGAAGATGAATATCATTGGGGATTAAAGGAGATTGAACTATTGGGTAGAAATTTTACTCCATTATTTTCTAAACATGAACAATTGAGAGCAATTAAATCCAGTTGTGATTTAGGAGAAATCTATAAGTATATTGAACATGAAGAGACCCACGAGAAATTAACAGTAATGGCAATACCAATTAAGATTGAGAAAAAACAATCTAAAGCTGGTAATGAATATTATAGATTATACCTTGTAGATGAGTATTCTAAAGTTTCAATATATATATCTTTAAATGTTTATAACGAATATAAGCATTATATTAAGTTGAATGAAGCTTCATTATTATTAGTTGATGTTAAGAAAGGATTTCTTATTTTAAAGTATATTAAACCGTGTCAATTTATAGATAAAATTAAATTATTCAGCATCCATTTTAATACAAATGATATATTCATAGAACGTAAAATACTGAATATTTTAAAGAATAATATAGGAAGTGGCATAGAAGTATTATTTGGCAATAAATCATGTATTTTCCACGTTAATTTGACATATAAAATAATGAAAGAATTAAAGCAAAATAATATTGAATTTACATTTAATCATACTAAAGAAGAAATTCCTTATTTAATATGCGGATGTGAAACTGAAGAAGATTATAATGAAGCTAAAGAGATTTTTGAAAATGAAAATAAAATTTAAAAATGAATGATATTTATTTTTGGGGTGTAGTTACAGCGATAATACCAGTAGTAATTTGGATGCTAATGTATCCATATTGGATGTTTTGCGAATGGGCCATGTATAAATTTAAAATGTCTTACAAAAGGGCACTTGTTATAAGTGTTTCTATAGGATTTATTCCGCTAATTATTTGTTTATGTATAATGTTATATAATAAATTATGAGAGCATTAAATGGATTACCAAGTTATCTTGAAACACATTTTGAGATAGTAGATTTAATTTGTATTGATACTGATAATGAAGATTCATTAGCATATCATATTGCTGAAACTCAAGGTAGAGGTGGTATGTATAAATTAGCTGAGAAGTTAACTGATGAATTTGAAGAAATATATCAGGGACGTGAATGGGATGGAGATTTCTTTGATACTATAAGTGAATTTATTAATAATAAAAATAAAGAATTTAAGTATGAAAAAGATAAACTGGAACAAGGAACTTAAGAAGTTCTATGAAGAGAATAAACATTTGGATATTGATAAAATTTCATTTAAATTTGTAACGAAATTTTGTAATGGAAATAAAGAACGTTAGAGTTTATGGCCTTAAGGAAAGTATAGTTCGTAGTGGATATCCAACAAGAATTGGAGAACTTAGTATTTTTGAATATGATGAGGATGGAATTTGCGGAGTAAATTTGACTAAACATGGCGAGCGTGCATATAGATTAGCTAAAACTCCAATTGGTTCTGGACATGATAATTTTCTCAAAGGTATTATAGTTCAATTTGATTTACAATATCCTGAATATTTTAGTCCTCAACTGCAAAGATACAACTGGATTGATATAATAAGTTCTCAAAGTAAAATGCATAAAATTACCTCAAGAAAATTAACTAAAGAAGATTTTACTGAATATACTCATGAAGACGCAATTAATAACATTAACTCATTGATTTCGATATATCAATCAGCAGATGAATTAAAGATTAATAAAGAAGTATGTTTTAATCAAATTATATCCAATCTTCCGTCTGGATATTTAAAATGGATGGGAATATCTACAAACTACTTGCAATTAAAAACAATATATTCCCAACGTAAAAATCATAAATTACAAGAATGGAGATATTTTTGCAATTGGATTGAAACTCTTCCACAAAGTGAATTAATCACTAATTTAGCCTAATTTTAAACCTTAATATGATGAGAAAATGTTTATTAACATTAATTTGTGCATTATTTACTATTCAAGCAGTTTGCCCAGTAAGTAACAAATTAGATTTAGTTTACGCTAAAAGATTATTACATATTAACAGGCTTATTAATATGATTGCTTTTGTAGAAAGTGGTCATGATGTAAAGTGTGTTAATCTTAAAGAAAATGCTGTTGGGTTGCTTCAAATAAGACCAATTATGGTTAAAGAGGTAAATAGGATTCTTGGTAAGAATAAATTTAAACTATCAGATAGATTTGATAAAGATAAATCTATAGAGATGTTTAAAATATATCAGAAGTATTATAATCCTAATTTTGAGTATCAAAAAGCAGCTTATTTATGGAATGGTGGTAGTAATTATAGCAAAGCTAATAAAAGTAAGAAAATAAAGCTTAAAATGTATTGGAATAAAGTAAAAAATGTAAAAGTATGATATTTGAAACTAAGTATAATATAGAAGATAGTGTTTGGGTCCTTATTAATAACAAAGTAAGAAAATTCACAATATCTTCAATTGACGTAAAACAAAGTGGAAAAAGTTTAGAGGTAAGATATTATTTAAATATTGGCACTAAAGAAGATTATAAATGCCATATAGTTGAAGAAGATAAATGTTTTACTACAAAAGAAGAATTAATTAAAAGTTTAGATTAATATGGGAATATTTAACAATAAAAAGAGGAATAAAATTGATTGGACTGAGTAATCTGTCACAAAACAAAAACAAATAATACTTGAAGTGAATAGTAGTTTGTTACTAAAAGGCAGTGCATCAAATTGTGCGGATTACAATGATACAAAATTGATGCAAGTAAATTTTCAAAAAACATTTACTTGCATCTTCCGACACGGATAAGTATGGGATTAAGGAAGAAGTATCTCAAAAGTTAGAAGAATTGTATCATGAAATTTGTGGCTTAATTGATAATGATACTAAGGACCCGTCTGATGAGTTTGGTTAAATTTTAATAATAATAAATGAAAGAATTATCAAATTTAATAATTGGCCCATTTGATAATGAAGGCCAATTTAATGGAGTTAAATCTTTTTTAGAAAAAGAGGGGGTTCAATTCCAATCTAGTAAATTAAATAAGGAAGCTAAATTTACAAAACATTGTAATATAAGTGTATTTAACAATAGAACTGTTAAAAAGTATTCTATACTTTCTGAAGAAAGATTTGGTCATTATAGTGTTTATAAGCCAGAAAGGATAAATGGCAAAACATTATATAGTTACTGGCAATTTAATGATACTTTTATGTTAAAAAAACAAATTAGTAAAATTGTTAAAAAGATTGCAGGTGAAAATAAAGAAAAATATAATCCATTTGAAGAAAAAGTTGAAGCTTCAGACATGATGATTAAGAAAACTAACAATAATTTTGGAGCTTGCGTAACAATGGAAATTTCAAAACTTCAAGAATTTTACAAGAAATTGTCAAACATAGACCCAATTGATAAGAAACTTAAAATATTTATAGAGGAAATATTTGGTAAAGAATTGTTTGTTAAACCAGAAGTATTTTATAAATTTGGAGATAAGTTTGAGAAGGATAATAAAATTCTTACAATTGTTAAAACTGGTCCCAATAGTTGCATTTTAATGGATGAAAATTCAGATAACTTTAGTTTAAATAAAATTGTTAAAGACCCTAATAAAATTACTGAAGCTGAATTTAAAGAAATGTCTGGACATTATTTTGATATGTTAAAATTAATAAGTAAATAAATATGAGTGAAAAAACATTTGAATTACCAACAACAGCTATTGAGGCTAAGGCATTGAGCCCAAGCAGCTTGCTAATCTACAGTGCTCCAAAAACTGGTAAAACTACAGTTGCGTCTTTTTTGGAAGATTCAATTTTATTTGAGTTGGAACCAAGGGGTGCTGATTTTGTAAGTGCAGTGAAGGTGCAATGTGAAACATATGAAGATATTGTAGGTTATTGCAAGAAAATTAGAGAAACTGGCAAACCATATAAATATGGAATACTTGACACTATCACAGCGTTAGAAGACATGGTGCTTCCATTGGCAGGTAAATTATATAGAGATACTGTAATGGGGAAAAATTGGGGCAAATTGGAAGATGGAATTACAGATGATCCTAAAGCAAATGTCCTTAAATTACCAAATGGAGCTGGATACCAATACACGAGAGAAGCATTTTTCAAAGTATTAGATTTCTTTACCGGGTCATTTGAAAGAGTAATATTACTTGGACATTTAAAAGACAAATTTATCACAATTGATTCAAAAGAAGTTACTGCAAAGGAAATAGATTTGCAAGGTAAAAATAAGAGTTTAACTTGTGCAAAAGTTGATGCAATTGGTGTTTTGTATAGAAAAGAAAATAAAACCATACTTTCTTTTAAAACAGATGAAACCACTATTTGTGGATCAAGAGCATCTCATTTGAAAAATAAAGATATAGTTCTTTTGGAAGAAATTGATGGGAATTTAGTGTCACATTGGAATAGAATTTATATTGATTAATAATAAATAAAATGGAAACAAAAATTAATGAAATTGAAGTTAATGTTGAAGTTAATGGAATAAAATATGTTCCAAAAGACTCTATTAAACAAATTCAATATTCTGGGGATATTAAGATAGTAGTCCTTCAAAGAGGTTGGATTTATATTGGAAGATTCACGAGAGAAGGCAATTTATGCAAATTAACCAATTCTTACAATATAAGACAATGGGGAACTACTAAAGGTCTTGCAGAATTAGTGCATGGCCCTACATCTTCTACAAAACTTGATAAATGTGAAGGTGATGTAGAATTTGATTGGCTTACAGTAGTTCATACATTGTCAGTAAATCCTGAGAAATGGAAGCAAATGATATAAGAATTGCTATGAATTTTGAAGATAGTCAAAATTCATATTGCTGTGGCTATGGCAATGACTGTGGCGATGGCTATGGCTATGGCGATGGCTATGGCTATGGCAATGGCTATGGCAATGGCTATGGCTATGGCGATGGCTATGGCAATGGCTATGGCAATGGCTATGGCTATGGCTATGGCAATGGCTATTATTGCAATGGCGATGGCTATGGCGATGGCTATGGCTATGGCTATGGCTATGGCTATGGTGATGGCGATGGCTATGGCTATGGCTATGGCAATGGCTATGGCAATGGCTATGGCAATGGCAAATGATTTCAATATAAAAGAAAATAAATTAATAAAGAAATAAGATTATGGGATTTGATGCTAATGAATCAAAAGATTTTAAAAAATTTACAGGTATTACAAAGGTTAAGGTATTAACAATTAATCCAATATTAAAAGAGCTTAATGCTATTGGTATTAATTTTAAGGAGGAGCCAGTTTATTTTGGAACGACTCAAGATAACAAAAAGTATATAACTGTCAACTTTTGGGTTAAAAATGAGAATTTAACAACACCAATTAAGTTTATTATTAGACCAGAAGTTGATAAGTCTAAAGATGGAAGAATTAGGTGGATTGATAAATATGGCAACACAGAATACGCTTCATCAAAAGATTTATTATCAGAAAAGGTTGAGAAAGCTTCTGCGAAACAAGCTTATATAGGAGAAGCTGACTTGGTTTCATTTATTAAAACATGGATTAATGTTAAAAAGGGAGGAGAAGCTTCATTAGATGTAACAAAGATTATTAAAGGTGATTTTAGTGAATTAAAACAACTTAATTCAGCTAATGGTGTTTGGAGTATGGCTACAGTAGCTAACAATAAGTATCAGAATATTTATTCAAGATTTTTTGTAAGGGGTTGGGTTTCTGAAGAAGAAGCTAAGGCTAAATTCTTGGAACACATTTCTAAGCAAAATGCTGCTGGATATCCATTAAAAGATGCTCATTCAATTGATTATAAGGAATATTCTGAAGTAACTCCTGATGCTGAGCCAGCATTTAAAACTGCTGAAGTTGCTAAATCTAGTGGTTTTGAAGATCTCCCATTCTGATAACTTATTAATAATGAGATAATTACATTTAATCAAAATGTTTGAATCACAAATTACTTTAGAGGAGCTAATGTCAAAAGTTAGCTCCTTTGATATTTTTACATACTATTGCCCAAATTTTAAACAATTAGGTAAGCCATTTTGCTCTGAATTTAGACCTGATAAAAATCCTTCATGTAATATAAAGATGTGGAAAGGTGATTTATTGTATAAAGATTTTGGTAATGGAGATGGATTTAGGGCAATAGATTACGTAATGTATAAATATAATTTGGGATTTAATGAAGCAATAAATAAAATATATGGAGAACTTGGATGTAAAACTATTCAAAGTGATTTTAACGATACTAGTAGTATTAGTTATAGAGGACATAATTGCGGAATATCAAATTCGTCAAACTCAAACTCAATTATCAGAATTAAAAAAAGAGATTATACAACTAAAGACATTGAGTACTGGAGTAGATTCTACTGGACAGAAGACATGCTTAAAATGTCTAAAACATATTCAATAAGTCATTATTGGATTAATGATGTATTTTTCAATGTTGAAAATGAACTTGGGTTTTCTTATGATTATTATGAGCATAATGGGATATTTAGAAGAAAGCTGTACTTCCCAGAGCGTAGTAATTATAAATGGTTTAGCAATGTTGATAATAGTATAGTACAACTTGTTGATGTAGCTCCTAAATCTGGAGATGTGTTATTTATAACATCAAGCAAGAAGGATGCTGGTGTATTCTGGAGAATGCAAATTGAGAATATGTTTCCTGATAAAGTTATTCATGGAGTCGCCCCAAATAATGAGAGCTCATTTGTTCCAGAGGAATGGTATAATAAGATGAAGACAAGGTGGAAGCATATTGCAATTTGGTATAATAATGATTGGAATAAATCTGACAACCCTGGCATTAAATACGCTAAGAAATATTCAGAAATGTATAATATACCTTATTATTACAATCCAGATAATGAACCTAAAGACCCAAGTGATTTTGTAAAGAAATATGATTTATTAACCTTTAAAAACTTAGTAAATGAGTTATGCAGATATTTATAAAAGTGTCTTAGATAGTAGGTCTAAAGAGCAAATAATAAAAGCTCATAAAATTCAAGAGAGAAGTAAAAGAACTACTTCTCAAGGTGAAAGAATGAGAGAAAAGTTAGGCTTTAATTCAAAACATTTAGAAGGAACTAAGTGTTTGAAATTTGTAGATAATTTAATAATAAAAATGAGTAATGATAACTAAATTTATAATATGGTATCTAATCGGAATGATAGGTTATTTAGTCATCACAAAGATTGAGAACTCGAAAATAACAATAAGGGACATAGTATTGTCATTAACATTATGGGGTATATTGGGAATATCCTCCATAATAATAAATGTGCTATTTATATCAACTGATAATAATGAAGGGCTGAATAAAAAATTATTCTAATGTTTCAACATAAAAACAAGAAAATTAAAAATGCTACAGCCTGTGAATATGATGGTATCAAGTTTAAAAGTAAATTAGAATTATATTGCTACAAATATTTTAAAGAAAATGGAATAAGCCTTAAATATGAACAAAATAAAGTTGTTCTTATGGAAGGGTTTACTCCTGAATGTAATCTATATATTCCAAATAAAGAAAGGAATATTGAGTTGTTTAAGAATAGGATAATTCATATAACTTATGATTGTGATTTCTATTTAGAACATGATAATAAGAAGATTTATATTGAGTCTAAAGGATCACCAACGGATTCATATAAGATTAAAAAGAAGCTATTCTTAAAGCAAATAAATGTAGCCAATTCTTACTTTTTTGAGCCACACAATCAAGAGCAGGTAAGACAATGTTATCAAATAATTAAAAAAATAATAAACAATTAAAATTAAATAAAAATGCGTAAAATTAGATTTAAACTTTTGACACAAATTCAATTAGAAACTATTGAAAGTAATGCAAGAACATTTGGTGAATTAAAACAAGAAGTTCTAAATTCAGAAATTTCTGATAAAATTAAATTTGATGGTGTTCAGTTTATTGAGAGGGAGACTAAAGCTGCTTATGGGGCAATAGCTGATGCAATTCTTCCACAAACAGATTTATTATTTTATGTGCAACCATTAGAGACAAAGTCTGGTGTAGATTTTGAGAATATGAGTTATACTGATTTATATAAATTATGCTCTAAGTTAAATAGAGAAAACAATGCTGGAATAAAATTCAATCATTTAACAAAGTCAGAAATTATTAGAAACATTGAAAATTATTATAGAATGGTTGATGTTAAAAATAATAAAGCAAGTAAAAGTGTTGTTGTAAGTAAGTTAGATAGTGTAATTGCACAGTTAATTGAAATATCACAAATTCTTCAAGAATCAACTCTTGGAGAAGATTATGCAATTGCAGTTACTTTAGATGAATTAGAGAAGGAATCTCAGCAATTACATAAAGAAATAACTGGTAAGTAAAAATATGGGGAGAGGAATCTCCCCTTTATATTTAAAACTATGGAAATATTAAGCATTGAGGATTTATACAGATTAAGAGATTGTGAAGTGAAAGAGTTGTTAAAAAATAACGACAAATTTAAAGTTGGTGGATATGTTTATGTTAGAGGTGAGATAGGGAAGATAATAGCTTTAGACCATTCAAGAATTTGCTATAAAAGACACTGTATGGATTTCTTTGAAACTACATATAAAAGCGGATCTAATTTATTGACGTATGACTTTTATAAAAAACTAGAAGTCATAAGAATTGAGAATAAGTTTAATAATATATCTCAAGAAATGTTTAATAAATTCATACTAAAAAGGGCTATTGAATTTTATGGTGAAGAGAATGTTGATATGTATGACAATACTCTTATTGTGAAACTTGGTAATATTGAAGTTAAAAATGAGCTTGGTATGTCTTATTTAATTACAGACATGTGGATGAGAATTAATTTGTATGGCAAAAGGTTATATGGTTTAACATTTTATAGGAACTCGTTTAAGCCAGAAGAGGTCAGTAATGGTAGAATATTCATACATCCACATGCATACCCTAGTAAAGATCTTGAAACATCAAATATATGTTTTGGAAGTACAGATATTGCACATTTTATATCAGGTTTAAAGAATTCCTTCAATGTAAAATCAATAGACCAATTCTTTCTATGCATTGATACATTTCTTAAGACTGAAAGTTTACAAGGGGTTCCATATATGAAAATATCATCTATATATGAAAATCAATATAGAAGATGTGCTTCATATTTTGACAACTACTTTAAAGATATAGTAACTAATTTATTTCAGAATATTGATAAATTTACATATACATTTCAATATCCAGAATCTGAAAATTATTTAAATAAATTCCCATTTGTAGAAAAATCATATATTTCTAATTTAATATATGATTATGTTATAAATAGTAACAATCAGGAAATGATTGACAATGTTATTGTAAATTCTGACGGAGTTGGACCAATAAAGGCTATTGAAAATAATAGAAACATTAGTTATCCAGAAATACTTCCATTTAGATTTAAAGGAAAGTTTATAGATGTTTTTCAAAAGCCATCTGAAATAAATGAAGATAATTTCAATCTATCTTATCCTAAAGTTGTAGATCCGGTTTTGGTTGAAGAAATATGTGATTTTATTAACGAAAAATTTAATGATTTTTTATTAAAGAAATATAATGAATAAGAAAATAGAAGTAGGTAAAATAGGTAAAATAATTATCTCAAAAGATATTAAAAATGAGATAGATTATTTACATAAAGAAGTTGGTAAAACTGAGTGGTCTGGGATATTAGTATATTCATTTGAAGATGGAAGTTTTAAGTCATTAAAAGATTTGAAATTTAAAGCTAAGCATATATATCTGATGGATATTGGCACTCACGCATTTACATCGTTTAAATATGATGAGAAGGTTGTTGACATGTATGATAAGGTTGACGGAGCTATAGAGTCTTTAACTGGGCTAATCCACACGCACCATTCTATGGGGGCCTTTATTTCTAGTACAGATGAAGATGAATTAATGAACAATTGTTCAAAATATAACTTTTACGTATCATTAGTTGTTGATTTATTTGGTACTTATGTCTGTAGAATTGCTATCCCATCTAAATCAAAAACTGTAGATGAGAATGAGATTATAGATGTAAATGGCAAGAAAACTATCGTAAAGACTGTAAGTGAAAATACGTCAGTAATAATGGGTGAATTGGAAATAGAATTTGAAGAAACCCCAGTGGCTATCCCAGAATGGCTATCTAAGTTAACTGATGATATTAAAAAAGAAAAGGCTAAAATTGAAGCTGAGTCTAAGAAAGATATTGCAACTGGGATTTCTAAGTCATTCCCAAATACCTTTACAAATCAAAGTTATAATAAATGGAATGATTTTGACTCATGGAACGATTGGGCACCTAAAATTAATTCAAATAATAAGGCTGCTTTGACACTTAATGAAAAGTTTGCAATAGCTATTTTAAATGTAGATGCTCATATAAGCAGAACTATTGAAGAGTCAATTGCTTCATTAAATAAATTAGATGAAGCCGATTTCAGGATGTATTTGGATTTACTAGGCAGTAATATTGAAATGTTGTTTGAGGAAGTTTTTGGGACAAACACCTCGCTAAACTTAATTAACAAAATAAATAGTGCTGTAAATATATTAAATACATATATTCCAGATAGTATTTATGAAACAAATTTTGATAAATTAATTGAATTTTTAGAAGAATATGCAACAGTATGATAGGTTTAAAGATGCACCTTGGATGCAAATAAATAACTTAAAAATTATTCTTGGCGGAGTTGGCGGTATAGGCAGTAATGCCCTATACTGCCTAACTAAATCAATTCCAAATGCACAGTATTTTATATACGATAGTGACACTATAGATGAATTTAACATAGGAACTCAATTTTTTAATTGTAAAGACGTTGGATTGCCAAAAGTAAATAGCATTAGAAGTAGGTTTATGTCAGATTATAATTTCTATAGGATAAATTCGTTTAATCAGAAAATTACAGAAGGTACTAATCTTAATGGATGTAGTATAGTTATATCTGCATTTGATAATATGGAGGCAAGAAAGATTTTATTTGAAAAATGGTGCGCATCTGAAAATAAGGATATATTTATTGATGGAAGGCTTAGGGCAACATATTATGAAGTTTATGCAGTTACTAAGGATAAAATTGATGAATATAAGAAAACTTTATTTGACGATAATAAGGTTGATGAAGGGCCATGTACGTTTAAAGCTACAACACATTTTGGTATGTTAATTGGAGCAAGAATTTGCCATATATTAACAAATCATTTGTCAAATAAATTTTATAAAGAAGAAGTATTGTCTGTACCATTTTTAACATATGAACATGGTGATAGTTTGATATTAAATACAACAAATAAATCATTAATAAATGGATAAGACTGGATATATAACAAGCAATAAAGAATGGAAGATAATTCATCCAGATGTAAAAATAAATTACTCTTTATTACATAACAACGTTCAAAGAAATTATTACAGTAAGCCTGATTTCTTAAAATACTCTTTAAAAGATACTACATTGAGATTTTCAACAAGACATATCTCTAATGTAATTCAATCACATGGAGTAGTATTAAGTTCATTAGGATTTATAATTGCAGTTGTCTGTAAAAATAATAAAGATGAGTTGAAGGCATTTGTGAATTCAACTTGGATTTTAAGTCATCAAACATATAGATCTCAAATTAATAAGTTTCTTAAAGAAGTTTGGGGGATAAAACCTAAGCAAATTGAATCTATTGAAAAGAATAAATTAATGTTAATGTTTTCTGGGTATCAACCAGGATTTGATGATTTCTCAGAAGAAAAACAACATCAATTAAGTTCAGAATTTTTAAATAATTTAAAGCAAACTGATGAAATTGATAAACTTTCAAAGAGATATTATACGGATGGATAGTATAGTGATGAAGATGGAGATCGTATTCAAAATGTAGAATTTGAAGAAATTGAAGAAGAAATTGCATAAATTTAATTAACATGAACATAAAGATTAGAGATTTTATTTTAATTCAACAAGAATATGGATTTGACTTAAAAAGAATAGTTAAATCTAGGAAAATTGGTGACGGTACTATACAAAATCCAACTGGAGAAGAATATGAGAGAGAAATTGATTATGGGTACAATATGACACTACCAACTTGTATTGAGAAAATAGTTCATTTAACATTGCTAGATAACAATATGTTAGTTGAGTGGAAGGATTATGTGTCTCAATATAAAAGTATCGTAAATGACATTAATAATGTATTAAAATCTAATGAATAATTTATTAGCACTTGTGGATTTCGATGGATTGCTCTATCAGGCTTCCAAAGAAACCATTGAAGAAAGTATAATTAGTCTAAAAGACAGGGTAAATAATATTATTGAAAAAACTAATTGTGATTTCTGGGCTGGATTTGTAGGTGGAGAGAAATGTTTCAGATATAATATCTTCCCCCAATATAAGGCAAATAGAACTCAACCTAAGCCTAAATGGTATAAAACATTGAAGGCTTGGGCTATTGAAGAATATAATCTTAATGTTTGCAATGGATACGAGAGTGATGACGCTGTAAGCTATTGGAAGAATGTAAAATTATATCAATACGCATCTGGACATATTTACACAGAGCTTGATGAGTATAAAGGAGAGTCGAGATTAGAATTAAATCAAATCATTTGTTCTCCAGATAAAGATATCCTTGAAAATATATCCAGTAAACACTTCAACTACACATATAAGGTACTTGACAAAAATAATCCAGATAGTGTAGAAAAAGGTTGGTTTGTAAATACTACGGATGAAGAAGCTGAATTTAATAAATGGAAACAAGTATTGAAGGGGGATTCGGCAGATGGGGTATCTGGACTGCCTGGTATTGGCGAGGTTAAAGCTGTTAAGATACTTCAAGACTCACCTCTTGCATATAGTTTAAATACATTATCTAAATATATTGATTTCTATCAAAATGAAGCTTCTGGTATTTATGAATTTCAAAAGAATTATAGGCTTCTCCACATACTTGAGAATGATGAAGATTTTCTTAGGGAGTGTAATAAATTACCAGAGTTTCCAAAAATAAACAAAGTAAATAAAGTTGTTAAAGAAGTAATTGATTTTTAAAATGAAGATTAAAACAGAACAAATTAATTTACATGCATTTTCTCTACCAGGATTCCTTTTACCAACATTTCAAAAGGCTACATTAAAATCATTAAGTGGGTTTTATATAAAAAAGCCTTGGAAAATATTAAAATTTAAATGCTGGCAAAAAGAGTCTGATATTAATATTGGTACAGATGCACTGGTAACTAAAATAATTAGAGTAATATGAAAAGTGCTGAAGAGTATATAGTAAGACTATATATTACAGATGATGGTGAACCAAAATGTGTTCATGATACTGTTGAAAATGTTTTAGAGGCAATCAAAATTGCCCAACGTGATGCCATAGATGAAGCAGTGAAGATGTGTGGAAATGATGTAATTTTAGTTGAAAATGTCGCAGTTTGTAACTCTCCGACGGCTGATGATAGTAAATTTAACAGAAATTATGATTTCTATATTGACAAGCAATCAATTCTTCAAGTTGCAGATAAATTAAAACAAGAGATAAACTAAAAAATAAATAATATGGAAGAATACGTATCAATATCAAAATTAGAAGATGCTAAGAAATTATTAATGGAAGTTTTATTCACCATAAACCTTTCTGAGTATGGAGAATTGCAAGAGAAAATTAACAATTTTTTGAACAAAACTGAATAAATGAAACAATCTACCATAGACCTTTTAGCTGGCAATAAAATAACATATAAGGTTAAGAATGCAAGAATGGTAGAAATATACACCAACACAAATGATGTTGAAATTATTGTTGAAAAGGATGAAATTAAGGGAATAAGGATAGAAGATAAATTATTTAAAGTTGGCGATATATTTCAACATGACTTAGAAAATATTCCATCTGGATATAAAATAAGGAAAATAATGACTGGTGCGGATGGCAGTAAATATAAACATAGGTTTACATTATTTTCACACATAAGGAACAAGTCAACTTCATATCTACTACCATTATTAGGAAAGACTAATAATTACTTTTTTACAGATTCATATTTAGTTAATGCATATGTGTCTAAAAGTTTAGATAAGCTGTTTTTATTATATAGATATAGTAAAAGTGATATTTATTCTACAGTTGAGGATAATATATTCAATCATCCTAATTTTGTAAAAATTCATAATAATATTGCAGGATTTGACGTATTTGAATTTGACATACCAAAGAGATTTTATACTGATGTAAATCTATATATAAATGGTAAATATTCAAAAATATCAAATGAAGCTAAGGGTCTTATTAGGAATTTTTACAATCTTAGTGATAAGAGTAGAATATGGCATGTGCTGACAAGGGACGATTCATTGAAGAAGGAGTTGGAAAAGAGGTTTGGGTGTAGTTTTGATGGAGTTGATTTTGATGAAAAGCCAAATAAAAATGAAGAAATATGGGAACATTGTGTGGTATAAGTGACATATTATTAAAAAGTTGGTTAATAGTATTAGCTATTGTAGTAGGAGTAGCAATAATTATATTTCTAATTTCTGCAATAGTTGACTTCGTTGTAGAAAGAATGTTGATGGGTAAATTCTCATCATCCTACTGCAATGTAATTAAAAATAAAATAAAAAGAATATTTAGTATTGACATTGAATTATAAATATATTAACTTTGTGGTGGTTAAATACTATCACAAAGTTTTAAAAAGATAATATGAGGAAATTTAAGTTAATAAAAGAACCTAGGCGTTCTTTAAAATTTGGTTCAGGCTCAAATATGATGGGAGAAAATTTTAGAAAATTAGCACATATAGAATTAATAGAATCATTATCACCAATTGAAGGAGCTGATAAAATTGAAGTTGCTCAAGTACTTGGATGGCAGTGCGTAGTTAAAAAAGGAGAATTTAATATAAATGATAAATGTATTTATATTGAAATTGATAGTGTTGTTAAAGAATGTCAAGAATTTGAATTTTTAAGAAAATATAAATTTAGAGTAAAAACTCAGAAAATTAGAGGAGTAATATCACAAGGATTAGCTATTCCACTACAAATGTTTAATATATCTGAAAAACTAGAAGTTGGTACAGATGTAACAGAACTATTAGGTATTACTAAATATTTAACTCCATCCGAAAGAGAAGAAATTAAAGAAGTTGAAATAGCTCAGAAAAGACTTACTAAGTTTATGAAAAGATATTCCTGGTTTAGAAAATTATTCTTAAGTAGAACTCAAAAACAAAGCTTTCCATATTGGGTTGCTAAAACTGATGAACCTCGTTGTATTTCAGGTAGTTCTATATTAAACACTGATAAAGGAGATTTTACAATTAAAGAAATTTGTGAAAGTAAAGAAAATTTCAAAGTAAAATCTTTTAATATTGAGACTAATGAAATTGAATATAAAGATATTATTGGAACTGGTATAATGTCTAATAATAATGATTGGTATGAAATTGAATTGGAGGATTCTACTAAATTAATTTTAACATCTGAACATCCGGTTTATTTACCAGAATTAAATTGTTACAGGCAAGTTAAAGATTTGAAGTCAAATGATCTAGTATTATTGGATAAATAAAACTGATAAATATCTGTTTTTCTTATAAAATTATTGTATTTTGCAGAAATTAAAATTCTGTAATTATGTAATGTCCTATTTGTCAATTTAATTGTGCTACAAGAGCAAGTTTCAAGCATCATATTAAAGGTAAACATAAAGAAATTTCTAAATTAGAATTGGAAGTTTTATATACTAAATATGTATTAAATATAAAAGTATCTTTTCAAGATATTATAAATGATTATTTATCAGGATTATGTTTTGAAGATTTAAAATATTTTATTTATGGGAAACAGATATTAATAAAATGACAGGTGAAGGAATTATTAACTTTTTAAAAAAGATATTAACGTGAAATATAAATTTTATTTAGACAGAAAAGTAACTGTTTGGGAAAGAGATAAGTTTGAAATAGATGCCAATTCTAAAGAAGAAGCCATAAATCAAATAAAAGAACAGTTTTCTAAAGAAGGTGATGGATTTTATATAGAAGGTGAAACAGAAACTTTATATGATACTCAAGAATTTATGCCACCTGAAAAAAATCAGGCTCCAACACTTGAAATATTCGATAATGAAACAAATGAAGTAATTTTATCTAATTGGGGGGAATACTAATGAAACAATTGAAAATAAAGAATATATCTAAAATAGAACATAATTCTAAAAGATATGATGTTTCAGTAGCAGATAATAATAATTTATTTGCAAATAATATTTTGATACATAATTGTCAGAATATTCCCCATGTTTTAGAACAATTCAAAGATAAAGAAGTTTATGTTACTGAAAAGATAGATTGTCTAGATGGGGATACATTAATCTTGACTGTTCAAGGATTACAAACTATTAAAGATATATGTGAAAGTAATAATAAAACATTTGTTCTTTCACAAGATATTGAAACTAAGAGAGTATCTTTTAAACCTATATTGAATAAAGTAATTAGACCTAACAAAAATAAACAATGGATTAAAATTACTTTAGAAGATGATACTGAATTATTAGTAACAGATGACCACAGAATTTGGCTACCTGATTTACAATGCTATAGACAAGTTAAGGAATTAACTGAAAAAGATTTTTTATTAAAATTATGTTAACTTATTAAAATTATTTGGAATTTTTCTGTAAATTTATTTTTTGCAGAAAAGTAATTTCAAATAATTTTAATATGAGACAATGTCCATTTTGTAAACAAAATTTTGATTATATTAGTAGAGGGCACTTAAATAAGTGCGCTAAAGATAATAATGTAAATGATTACAAAGAAGCATGGAAAAGAAAGTTAAAATTAAAAAAATAGAAAAAGTACAAAATACTTCTTTACTATATGATATAGAAGTTAAAGATAATAATAACTTCTATGCTAATGGAATATTGGTACACAATTGTCAAAGTGTCACTTTTACAGGTAAATTAGTTCCAAGATTTAATAATTGGTTTGGAATAAAAATGTTTAATTTAATAAATAAGTCATAGTTATGAAAATGGATAAAATAGCAGGAAGTAAGAATGATGAGTTTACACACCAAAATATGCAATACTGCCCATATTAAAATATATTAAACCAAATAGTTTAATATGGTGCCCCTTTGATACAAAAGACAGTGTATTTGTAAAAACATTTATTGAAAATAACCACAAAGTAATAAATTCTCATATACAATATGGAGAAGATTTTTTGAAATAGAAAATGAATGTGATTATATAATAAGTAATCCTCCTTATTCTTTAAAAGGAGAAGTTTTTGAAAGACTTTTTAAATTAAACAAGCCTTTTGCTATGATAGTTGGAGTAGTAGGATTATTTGAAAGTCAAAAGAGACTTAAAATGTTTAAAAATAATGAATTTGAAATAGTGAGCCTGTGCATAGTTTAAATCCTCCATTTTCAAGTGTATATTTATGTAGTAAAATGTTACCGAAACAAATAATATTTGAAAATATAATTAAAAAATAAAGATGAGACAGAAAATAATTAATTTACTAAAAAAGATATTTACTAAATATCAATTTATAGTATGTAGTAGAAATCTAGTTAATAATGATAAAAATAGTTTATATTGGAAGATTGCTAAGAAGTATAATATTGAACAAATACTTAAAGAAAATCCTACTTTAACTATACAAGGGGAACAAGGTGATACTAAAGTTCAAGGTAATAAATATGGTATTGCAGAACCTACTATGTGGGTGTTTAATATTATAGACCATGAAAAGAATTATCATTATAATGCTATAGAAATTAGCAATTTCTGTAATAAATATAATTTACAAACTGTACCTTTTTTAAGTTTTGAAGATTTTAATTATGGTCATTATGGGGCAAGAAGGCTTACAGGTAAATTATCAGAATTAGGTTCAACAGTACAGGCATTAGTTGAATTTAGTAAAGGTAAATCTGTATTAGCAGATATTCCAAGGGAGGGGGTAGTCATAAGATACATTGAGGATGGTAAAAAACTACTTAGTTTTAAAGTTATTAATCCAGATTTTCTATTAAAATATAATGATTAATTATGAAATGAGCAGGAGTAGGAAATATCCAATTATTAAAGACCATAATAAAGGCGCAAAGCAATTGGCTAATAAGAAAGTTAGAAGATTTCTAAAAGATTTTGACTTACTAATAAAGGGTAATTGGTATAAAAGGATATTTAATCAATACGATGTTACAGATTGGTGGTATGTGCCTTGGGATGAAGAAAGTAAGATAAAATTTAAAAGGAAATAGTGCCATCATAGCCTCTACTAGTATGGGTGCAATGCAACTGTATCTAGCATACGCAGGATGAGCCCGGTAGATACTTGACGTCAGTAATTCTACCTAACCATATAGGGTCTGTTTACAACATATCTAATCAGAAATTAGGGTAAACACTATAATGAGTAATTGTAGTTAGGTATGTCAGCCGCCTATATTAATCCAAAAGGTTAGAGTCGTTTGGTATAATAATAATTAAGGCTAGAGTAATTTCTAGCCTTAATTTTATCTTAAATATTTAAAAACATGGAAGACGTGATAGATTTTATTTTTATAGCAACTATTGCAGGGAGTTTCTTGCTACTATTTGGAATTGTTATAAAGTTATTTTATATGTTATTTAAAAATATTGACGATTTTTTAGGCAGGTAAAATTTCTGCCTAAAAAAATTTGTGTCACTATTTATTCAAAATATCATTAGTTAACATTTTAAATGCATCGTAATTTGTAGCTCCTGGAGTTACTTTCCTCAGTGATGTTAAAATTTTTGAATATTCATCTTCTCCACCAGTGAGTAGGTTAACACTCTTCTCCATTAAATCATAAATATCAGTTACAACTCCCATTAATGGTACAGGGTCTTTCAACACACTTTTGAATTGCTGTGGGTCTATATAGAATAGTATATCTCTCTCAGTACGTCCTAGTTGATTAATTAAGAAGAAACATAGGTATTTTGAATTATCCTTAACTTTAGACTTCTTCCTCTTCTTATCTTCATCATCCCAATCAATTTCACCAGCAATTGCTTTGAGCAATAATGCCATTGACATCATAGCTATTAATGAAGTTATTTCAGTTAAATTCCTCTTCATGTTAGCTTCATCAGTTTCACCTAATTTATCAAATGAAATTTTCTGAAATGATGCTTTCTTTAATAATGCCAAAATTATTGAAAATGAGCCGCCAAATCCACCATAATTTTTGAAAAATGATGAATAACTCCTCCATCTACCTTTCTCTGAAATTCCTGTTATATCATTAAATTTTTCAGCACTTAATCTATTGTAAAAAGTTGCTATCATCCACTTTCTGAATACTAATAAACTTCTAAGTATTGCATGTTTATTTGCAAGAATCTGCTTATCTGGATCATAGTTGCCGTGTATTCTTGCAATTGTATCATCAATGTATATTTTCATACCAGCCTCACCAAGTGTTTTTACAACACCTTTATTTTGGCTAAAATCTACACCTTCTGGTAATTCCCCATTCTCATCATAAGCTTCATATAATGACATTTCCTTGCCATTAACAGTGACTTTAGTGTGCGCTAATAATCCATATACTACTGGAGCCTGGTTAACATATTCAGATTCACTCATTAGGTAAAATGGGGACAACTTCCTTTTCCAACCTCTAGTTAAATTACTTGATTGATAAACCTCATTCTTTAAATCTTTAGTTGCATCAAGCTTCTTAATAATATTCTTAAGTTTCTTATCTTTCTTCATTACCAAGGAGTATCCCTTGTGTAATTCTTTCATTGTAAACTTAATTCCACCAGAGGCTTCTGTTATATTAGAAATGTATCCAATATTCATATTAGCTATTGGAGAAAATACTTTCCAACCAAGTCCTTTCAACCTTATATACATATTTAAGGTATCTGCAACGTTGGATACAGTTTTAATCTTGCCAAGTTTACCAAGTTGAGAATTTAATATTTTACTTCTTTTACTAAACTCAGCTTTGTCAATTACATTATTTTTCAAATCATCAACATTCTGTTCAATAAGTAATTCAAGTTCCTTCTTAGTTTTCTTTTCTAAATCAGAATATACTTTATCTCCAAATGGTACTTCTTGCAATGTAGTAGGCTCCCCATAATATCCACTCATAAAGAAATCTAATTGAGCTTTGAAATTAGGAAGACCTTGTTTAGTTATTAAATTGCCATTCTGGTCTTTAATATCACTTCCAGCATTATTAGTTTGTTGTTCAGCAATTCCACTTATTATTGAATAAGCAATCTTCATTGAATCCTCACATTTAACTTTATGCTTATAACTCAATGCCGCAAGTGAATACATTTTAACAATCTTTTCTATATCAAAACTTCTTTGTTTAGATAATTCTTGTTGAATTTCCTTTCTCCACTCAATTTGAGCATCAATTAATGCATTCTCATCGCCAAGATGTTTTTGTTTAAATTCAATGGTTTTTCTGTCAACATAATCTTTAATAACAGTATTCGTTTCAAAGTTGTTACCAAATAAAACTTCTTGTAGTTTATTACCTTCAATATCTCTTCTACTGGAATCTTCAGTTTGCCCACCAATTGGTGATGCTAATAATTTCTGCCAACCATCTTTAATGCCTTGGAAAGCTCCTGACATTCCAGATTGAGTAAACTGTTCCATTATATCCTTAGCAACAAATGGTAATGTATTTACATGCGAATTTCTCTTAATATCATCAGGAAGATATTGCCTTACATTATACATAGTTTCCATTATATAATTGTGTAATGCAAGTAAATCTGAATCATTTTCAACTTTTGAGAAATTCTTATCATAAAATCCAGTATCCTTACCATTTACAGTTCTTCTTGGAACCATATCTAAATATCTAAATGATGGAGACATATATTCTCCTGCAACTTTATATATAGTTCCATCGTTGAAATTTTCAGCAGCTATATATGGACTATTTTGATATTCCCATATATCCATAGCTTGGGCTATTGCAGATTCATTATCCATATAATAATCTTTTAGAAAAGATTCTTGCGCAGATTTTTCCTCCTTATATGAATTAATCTTATCCTGCATTTTATCATAATAAAACTGATAACCTTTTTCTCCAAGATGAGATATTAATTCAGCTTTATGTTTATTAAATTTTACTTTGTCAATATTGCCATCTTCTGGAAATAAAATTCTTGGGTCAAGTATTAATGCAACTTTTTTTAATTTAGCCCTATTTTTTAATATAACAGATTTCTTAGCATCACCCTCTGCTAAACTTAATGAATGTTGATATTTCTTTTTCCTTAATTCATTAAACTCAAACCACGATTGGCTAAATCTATGTACTATATCTCCAGTAGGTCTATTGTCAGTATTACTTTGTTTTTGAATTAATATATCAACAAGTTGCTCATTTGTATATTTCTTACGTACTTTATCAAATACCTTGCTTAATCCATCTTCAATTTCAATCCATTCTTTATTTGCATCGTGTGTAGCTTGTTTTCTCCATACAAACATGGACTTAACTATGGCGTTATCAATCTCACTAACATCTAATAGTAAAGATGATAATTTCCCAATATCTTTCATGGCTTGGTCGAAGTCAACTTCTATATCTTCACCAAGAGTGTTTCTTACTTGTTTCAATAAAACATCTTTGGCAATCTTAGTCCATCTTAAATCTAAACTTTCAGCTAATGTTTGAATATCTTTAACATTTCTAAGCATATTCTGAGCTGTAATATTCTCAGCATCTTGCATAGCATCCATTTCATCTTCAGTAAAGAATGGATTTGAATCATCAAGTGTGCCAAACCTCTTCCATAGTTTAATAATTGATTGAACTTTTATTAAATCATTTGAAGTAACTTTTTGTTTGCTAAGTATATTCTTAACTTCTTCTAATGAAGATTTGGCATAAGTGTACATACTTTCAACATTATCAGCATCTCTCAATGCAGAAATGGTATCTTCAGTATCTTTTATTTGAGACTCAATCTCAGCAATATTCTTTTTATTTTCATTCCTATCTTCAGTAGATTTAAACTTCTTCTGAGATTTTAATGAAGTTAACCTCTTGTGTAAATCCTTCTTCTTATTTATATAGGTGTCAATTACTGGTTGAAACCTTGGTTGGTTAACCTTACCTTCAATAAAACCATCTTCAATTATTTTCTCAATTGGTGGCAAGTTGTTATCATAAGCCATCCATATTTTTCTTGCTAATACTTCATTATTATTGACAGCTTTCATCAAAGCTTTCCAATTGTCATCTTTTATTGGGCACCCTTCCATTGTATTTTTTTTAGTGTCACAAAATTACCTACATTTTCTAATATTCTTCATAACTTCTTCATTGGAAATTCTTGCAAATTTCTCTTGAGGAGTTGTCTTCCTGACTTTAACATAATAAGCCAATTTATTACCTTGGTAGTGTTTACCAACTGAGCAGAATATGTCAAGTTGCTGCTTATTTTTAACAACTGCTTTATTTAGAACCTGTTTATAAACCTTATTATTGTCAGTGTCTTTTTCTTCAGTAAAATATTTTTTAGCTCTACCATTGCTGTCAAGTTCTCCAATAGACTTAAGCATATCCTCTTCACTTATAAATTCAGACATGTAACTTTCAGAAGTTTGAGTTTCAGACACTGGTTCTATAAAGTTAGTATCTTTAATCAATACTATACTGTCTCTTATTGCAGAATCTAACATTGAGCCATCCTTAATATCAAATCCAATAGATTTTAGTAACTTTTCTATAACATCTACAAATTTATCAAGTAAACTTCTTTCTTTAAAATTTGGGTCATCAATATTGTTAAGACTTCTTTGCATATTTTCATTAGTCATTGCTAATGTCATAAACTCTCTTTCATCAGTAGTAGCATAAACTTCCCAAAACTCAGTCTTAGTTTGAAAATCTTCTTTACTAACTTTACCAGTCTTAACCTTATTGACAATTTCTTCATACTTATCACCATATTTAGTCTTAATTCTATTGGTAAATATTGAGTGAAGCCTCCTTAAATCTGCAATAGCGGCTCTAGTATCTGGAGTTAATTTAGAAGCATCTGAAGCAAATATTTTATTAATATACGCATGCAATATTTCATGGTTAAATGTTTCAACAACTGCATCTACAGATTGCATAGTGGGTATATTCATGTTTAAATAAACTGTATTATTACTAAGTTTACCACGCTTACTTTCTTCACTGTACGTAGAATCTAATTTAACATCAGAAATTTTATCAGAATTTAATAAAAGTTCTTTAGCCAACTCTCCTCTAATATCATTAAATTCGGTAATAATATTATTAAGTATATTTTTAATATCATCAATGTTCCCATTATCGGGTATTTGCAGCCATTCTCTTGGAGATATTTTCGTCAATACATTGTCAAACTCTTCGCTAATGCTAGTGTCATTACGAAATTTACCCTCACCCATCTTAACAATACCTTCTGAGTTATAACTATTTATTAATGATTTTGTGTAGTTATTGTTAAATGAATATTCTTTGAAGAATTTTGAGCCATAATTAGGAATTCTATCATATATTGGATAGCCATCTTGAGTATATCTACCCTGGAATATAAACAACACATTCTTATCAAGACCCCTAATTCTACCTTCTTTAGAAGGAACTGTCAATAATACTGGAGGAAATTCTAAATTAAAATTTTCAGTATCTTTTAATGCAAATTCTACAGTCTTAACATTGGTTGAATTCTGTGGTTGATTTCTTAATGAAATAATCTTACTTGAATAGTTTTCTCCTAATGATGGCAATCCTTTAGTATCATGCTGAAAATATTGCACTACAAATGGTGGTAATTGCCAATATGGAGCATCTTCATGTGGTATTCCTAAGAATGTTGAATCTTCAAAAGCTTTTTTAACAACCTTAACACTTACTTTATTTGTAAAGCCTATGTCATATAGATATGATACTGGCATGAACCTAAGGTACTGTTGAGCTTCTTGCACACCACCACTAATATATGCAGCCTTAAATAAATCCTTAAACAATTCTCTAGTTGTGGTATTTATTTCAGGTATTTCAACATCATTTACATATAAATCTATAGCAGATTGGATTATTAGTAATTCATTAACCTGGTCTAAACCCGCATCCATTTTAACAATATTAGGCAACCCTTTGCTTATGTCAGGATTTAATCTTGATATGAATGGATGATTTATATATAATGGCAATGTTTTTAATTTCTTAATCTTTTTAGCTAGGGTAACATTATTATCTTCAGTTGAGAATAGCCTTCTTCTCTCAGACTCAAGATTATCAAATAGTCCAAATTCATTAAGTGTGAATAAGTATGATTTAAAGGACTTCCATATATTATTTCTTAATGATGCCTTAGTTTGAGTTCCAACTTCATCTTTACCAAGAATACTTTCAATCTTTTCAAACATATACCCAATGCCTTGTTGCTGATATGGAAATAACTTAGACCATAATTTATTATTAAATTTTAATCCATATTCTGTTGAAAATCCATTTATAGTATTATTTAATAATGATTCGACATTGGCAATTGGCTTCATGTATAACCTACCAATATTATCTTCCTTAGATATAGTCTCAAGTAAACTCTTATCAAGTCCCTTACTGTCAGTGTTAATAAGTGATTGAATTGATTGCACAGCAGATGCGTACTTATCTAAGTACTCAAGTTGTTCAATTGCCGCAATTTGGATATAATTAAAGTTAGGAGATTTATTAGGGTTTAATATAGACTCTTTGAGATTGCTCAATGATAACCCCTTACCTTTTTCATAATTATCCTCATATTCCTTTGTAGAAAATTCTTTAGTTTTATACTTATTCTTAACAAATTCTAAAGCTTTTTCTTTTGCATTTGGGTTATACCCTGCAAGTGTTGACGTTAACCTTGCTATCTCATTGAAATAGTCAACAATAATTGGCTGTCTCGTAAAGTAAGCAACTTCTTCTTCAAACCCTAAGAATGCTAGTAGTTTTGCATATTTAGATGTATTGCCATTCAAAAATAACTTATCAAGTATTTGCTCCTTTTCATTATCTAGAGCAGAAGATGATAACCCATTCATCACAGCAGACCTGTAAGTAATCTCTTCAGGTTTTAAATACTTATGAATATCTTTAATATAGGTATCTATTTTTGCAGAAACATCCTTGGGTGATATATTTTCATGTTTTGCAACAGTTGTTATTAAATTTGCTATTGTTTTTAAAGTATATTCACCACTTAAATCTCCATCAGAATATCTTTTACCGAATCTTACATGAACCCTATGCGGGTCACCTCCTAATTTATTTTCTTGTAAATATAAGTTCTTACCTTGAGCTACCGATATAAACATCAAACCATTTGCAAAATCTCCAACAAGCTGTTTGCCAGAACCAGCATTAATCCTTTTAGTTCTTTGATACTCATCAGACATTGCAGTGAATTTCATATCAACTGGAATATTATCAGCAATATTATCAGCGATATCTTTAAATTTCCAAAATCCTAACGGCTCGTATATTTGCTTCTGAACTCTTATATCAGGATTTTTATGTATTGCAATGTGAATGTCAAGGAGTTTGTTTTGTAAAGATTGTCTCCAGACTTGATTTACATTATCAAGATATTTAGCCTGTTCTTTATATTTTACATAAGAATCTTCTTCAGTTTGGAATATAAGGTTTTTTAATGTATCCTCTCCAAGTTTTTCAATATCACTTCTTGAATTGAAATTAATCTTTTCCAACTTATCCCCATCATAGAAGTAATTATACATATAAGTATATAACTTATCTACATCAAAATCTGAGCCCATTTGAGCAAGATAATCTCTTGTAGCAACAACTATATCACCACTTTTCTTTGGTAAAAATCCTACAATTTCAACCCATGATTGTGAGTTGGGGCCTTGGTTTGGGATACGCATCCCAAAGATATGTAATAATTCTTCAGGAAGTTTTGATGTGTCAATTCTGCCAGTTTCTGGATTAATAAAATCTTCTATGTGTAATAATTTTTTATTCCATTGAAACTTCCAAGGAATTAATATTTGTGCTGGTTTTTTGACAATAGCAGTTCCTTCTTTAATAGCTTTTCTTAGCTCATCTCCAGTAAGTTTCTTACCATTAATATCTTCAAAATGGCCAGGGTCTAATTCTCCAGTCCACTTGTCTGTATAAACAATACCAGATTTATCTTTTAGATCTTCAAAAGCAACACTTTTTTGTTTTTGATAGCCTTCCTCAGTTGATAATACAAATGATTTACCCCTAAATTTCATTTGCAATATTCTATTTTTAACAATAGCATTAAGAAGTGCTTCATATTTAACTGCCGATGGCATGAATGCTATATAATTTAAGGCATCGTCTAAATCAAGGGCTTCTATATCATTTAATGCATAATCTCTTTTAGTAGCTTCTTCAAGGAGTAGTTTCTTTAATTTTTCTCTATTTAAGGTAGCTACATTACCAAAATCATCAAATTTAACTTCTAGTTCATCTATAAGTTCATTGTAACCTAATTGATATAATTCACCATAATATTTCTCATACAGTTTCTGCAATTCAGCCCCTGTATATTTTTTACCTTCATATTCAAACCCTTCAACATTAAGCATATTGATAAATAAGTTCTTATCAGCTTGAGACACCCTATTAATATAATCCTTAAGTGCTTCATAAGGAATTTCCTGTTGTAACCTAAACCCTTTTCTTGGCAACTCTTTCTTTGCAGAAGCAAGTTGTTCTGAAGTTAAATTTTCATTAACTGTGCCATCTTCATTCCATAATGATACTGGATTAGTTGGCATACCAAGTTTAGTTCCCGATGCAAAAGATAACCTATTAATTTTATTCTTCTCCATCATTATCCTAATCTTGTCAATGTCAAGTCCTTTTGTTAATTTAGGATTAAGCCCATAGGAAGATGTTTTAATATACATAGGGGTAATGCCAAAGTCTGTAGTTTCAAACCAACTATAAACAGGTTTCATTACCTGATATACTAAATTATCATATTCTTCTTTTAATTCTTTGGATAATTCATTTTCAATATTCTCAATATAGTAATGGTTAGGGGTTTCTTTACTAAGTTCCCTTGACACAATCCTATTAATCTCATTATACAATTCCTGAGATATTTGTCCAGCATCAAATCTTATTTGGATATCTTCAAGGTATGTAGTAAACTCCTGAGCATTAGTACCTTCTTTCAGTGTGCCACTTTTACTATAAGCTTCAGCCTCAGTTTCACCAAGTAATGCTTTATATTGCTCAAGTGATTTTGAATCAACTATCCTGTCATTTGCAAATAAATATGTAACAGTGCCATTGTAATTTGATGTAGATTTCCCAGGAGCAATATACATTGCCAACCTTTTGCCAACATTATCAAATACTTCAGATACAACTTTTATCCTTTGCTCTGGCGCAATCTTTGACCAAACTAATGCAACATTCTTAGATTGTTCTTTTGTAATCACTTTAGTATCTACAAGCACTCTTGCAGCATTTTTAAATATCTTAGATTTACCAAAATGTGCAGGGTCCCCAACAATACCTGTCATGAAATCAGTATTTGCCATCAAATATTGATATACAATATCAGTAGCAATTGCTTTAGAAATATTCTCTTTAGATACCCCTTCAAGTATTTTATGGTCTTTATATACCCTCCTGTCAATAGTCTTAGGGTTCATATTCTCATCCACAAACCCATACTTCTTCCACAATTCTAATTTTGAATCAACCTTAGATTTAACAACACTTCTTATTTCACTACGTATAGCATCTTTAAATTTATTTTCAAAATCAACATTTAATGAACCATCTTCATTCCAAATTCCTGGGATATTGTTTATTGACGGTAACATTAGGAACATATGCCCAAATGTTTCAATTTCCTTATTAGGAAATTCCTTATTAACTTTTTTATAATTCTCCCATTGATAAATTCTCCTTATCTCAGGCAACACGGCAGATTCATATATCCTTTCAATACTTTCATCATTTAGTTCACCTTCGCTATTAAATCCTATCTCCCATGTAGGCATTTTAACCTGCATTGCAGTGCTCTTATCTGAGCATGTAAGAAAGTTAAATAAACCAATTCTCCTGCCATTACCAGAAGCATCCTCAATTGGAGCTGTTAATCCAGCATCAACTTGCATTTCATATTCATCTTCATTGAGTTTATGCAATTCCATATTCTCTTTTTCAGATGTACCATGTTTTTTAATAGCACCAAGTGAAGCAGTTTCTATTGAGAAGTTTTCAACAAATACTTCGTCATTATTTTTAAACGCATTAAGAATTGTGCTATTTGAGTTAAATGGAGCATCAGTACCTAATATTGTATTAGCAAGGTTATTAGTTCTTAATTCTCTACCAAAATCTATTAGATATTTATTCTTGCCAAATGAAAATACTGACTTGCCTCCAGCTCTATGGGACATGCTTTTGCCAGTAGATGAATACTTACTTTGTTCTTTAGCAAGATTCTTTACTGAAGTGTCATTTAGTATATTGTATTCAAAAGTTGATTTATTGCCAATTTTATTAATATTGTCAACAATGCGTGATATTGGGCTATATTTACCAATGACAAATAGTTCATAAGTTATCTCCCTATTCTTAAGCTTGTATTTACCATTAACTATCTTTTGCCATAATTTATCATCAATAACAATTCCAACATCTTGTAGCCATAATCTCACCTCTTCTTTATCAATGCCTTTATTTTTCTTAATAGCATCAGCTCTTGATAATAACTCTTCCTTATTTACAATGAACCCGTCTTCATCTATATACTTACTATCATATATATTGGATTTCCAATCTAACAATATCTGGTCCTGAATTGAGCCTTCATTTTCAACTTGAATATCATTTTTAAATCCTTCTTTAGAATTCTCCCAAAGAACTTTATTATGTTTTATATAGTGGGAATTTATTTCAGTTACAAACTTATTCTGAATTTGGACTGGTTGTGATTTTAATTTATCAACAATTTGGTCAATCCAAGGATGCGCCTCTTTAGTAGAAGATAATGCATCCATCATTAGTTGGAAATCTGGAGCAATTCCATCTACATTTTCAAGTATTACTTGATATATATAGTTATAGTCAAATGTATCATCTTCTCCAATAACATTTAATTTACCAGTTTTAACTCCAGTAAACAACCTCTTTATTTCAGCAGATAATTTAAACTTCTGTTCATAAGAACTTCCAGTATTTAGCTTATCATTATCCTGAGTTTCATTTGCATCTAAATCAATATCGTCATTAACATCTTCAATAATGTTGTTAAGTTTTGCTAACTTAATATTGACAATATTTGCTATTGTGTTGAAGTTATTAATTATACTATTATAAAAGTCAAGATGCTCTTGTTTACCATCATAATCTTCCTCAGAATTAAGCACTTCAAGCTCTTCCTTAAAATCATCAAGGAATTTCTTCAGTGCTTTATTCCTGATTAAATTAGCATTAACTTTAGGATTATTAACCATTGCATCTGTAATAACATTTACAATATGATTAACAATTTGTTCCTGTTTTATTGCGCCAAGTTCTTTAACAAGATATTTAGACATTCTTGCTTCAAGTTGTGAACCAGTATATTCTGGTAAAAAGGATTCTTCATAATTTGAAACAAACTTCTTAAATCCATCTATATCTTGTTTAGAACCTACTTTACTATATTGTATTTCACTATTATCAACCATATTAGGATCAATAGGAACTACTTTACTTGTAATTAAACTTCTTGGATATTTTCTTGCTACTTCTTTAAGAGCAGCTACTTTAAGATTAATTAATGCTTGAGAAGTGTATTCTTTTTTAACTCCTTCTTTTATTTTTATAACTTTTTCTGGAACATTAAACAGAGGGTATTGTCCATTAGGATTTGTATCAGGGTCAAATTCATCAACAGGGTATAAATTATAAAATAAATTTGTAATTCCTACTCCTATTTCTCCATCTAAATTTGATACTGACTCAACATAATACTCTCCACTCTGTCCTTCAACAGTCACAATAGTACCTTTATCTATTTTACTGTAAGTGCCTCTATTTCTTTTTTCTCCTACTATATTTAATCTATTCTTAACACTCTCAATACTTGTAGTATTACCTTTTGTATGAGTTGGTTGTTTACCCATATCTTGAATTTCAACAATTCTTAAAGTACTTTCAGGAGTATATTTGGGATTTGTTTTATCTAATTCTAAAAATAACTTTTCTGCTTCCTCTTTAGTTTCAAAAATACCTTTAATATCCTTAGAAAACTCATAGTCAGTTTGGTCTTCTATGATTACTTGATATTTTTTTCCTCTAACTTCTTTCTTAATCTCAGGTTTAACTAATTTACCATACTTATCATCTAATATTTTATTAACATTATCAATAAGTCTTTTTAAATGATATGGTACATTTTCTTCATAATTTATTCTAAAATTATAAGGAGTTAATCCTATAACGATTTCATTATGATGAGCAACATTATCTATAGTTGTAGCTAAATTGGGTTGAATTGTATTTAAATTATATAAAGGAACTGATTTAGTTAATGCTATACCAACTCTTTCATTTTTTTGATTAGTAAAGGCTTTTATCGTATATGCTGTTAAATCAGTAAATGATGATGTATGATTATCTATTTGAGATACAAATTCAATATCTTTCGAGTCAGGATAAGCTGTAATATAAACAGTCTGTTTAGTTGTTTTATTATTATGTGCTAAACCCTTACCAACTTCTCCTTTAGGGGCAGTAGCAAATGACATTTCTACCTTAGCTCCTATTTTAGCTTTATCTTGAATGGTCTCTAAAAGATTTTGAATCCATAATTCAGTATCAACAGTGTTTCTTGAATAAGCATTATGAATATGGTAGAATTCTTGACCTCTTGAATATACTTCTTCAGGGTCATAAACAATATTATTTTCTTTCTTCCATTGTTCTATAATTTCTCTTGATTGTTCATATTCTTTGTTTTTTTCTATGAAGCTGGTAATACTTAAATTTAAGTTATACCTATTATAATCGCTAATAACCTTATCTATTTTCACATCAGATTTCTCTAATTGTTTGCCTCCTATATGATAGTATAGATTCCATTGATTATTTTCATAGGAATAGCTATAAGGTTCATCGTCAATTAATATTGAGAATTGTTTGGGCAATTCGTTGCTATCTGTTATTTTTTTGTAATTTATCTTAACATCACTCAAATCAACTTCTGCATTGACATCAGCTAAATTTCTAATTTCTTGATTAACTTCTTCTAATGTATCATACTTATTTCCTAATGGAGTACTATATTCTATCTTATAACCAGGTAATATAATTTTATTATTGCCATAAGCCATAATCTCAGCTAAATCATTAAGAGTAGTAGTAATAGGTAATTCATCTATCTTAATACCATCTTGTAATAAAAGAGATTTAACAAAATCAGAAATTTGTTCCCAAAGTTCTTTAAGTTTAGAAATAAGAGTAGCATCTTTTTTAGCATCAAGTTTATCAGCAGCCATCATACCTAATAAAGTTACAATAGCTTCTTCTTGTTGTTCTTCTAAGGTATATT
>Ga0116184_10000731_pt1 | contig 35825 bp, 28 predicted proteins | sample AD_JPNNA5_MetaG_FD_89886 | JGI IMG/M metagenome (GOLD analysis project Ga0116184, IMG submission 89886) | Active sludge microbial communities of municipal wastewater-treating anaerobic digesters from Japan - AD_JPNNA5_MetaG | ecosystem: Engineered > Bioreactor > Anaerobic > Digestate | place... | reverse complement strand
TTTGAATCGCTCTTGACCCATCGTCTGCCTCCCCATCCATGTCTGACGCGCCGTGGCACCATACCCAGTGTACCGGATTCACCGCCTGCACACAAAACGCCAGGTCGTTTTTCAACACTCTCAAGACCCGGGCTATTTGGGTTGAGAGGCAATTGGCGTAGAATTGAGGGTCGACGACCCCTAGAGCCAGAAGGAGAAGAGAAGTGGACTGGAACCATGTTCCTGCGAATCTCCAGGAGGCGCGCCAGCACCTCCCCGACCTGATCCGTCAGGTCGAGCGGCGAGCGCCCTATGCCCACGCCCTGATCAGCCGCAACAGCGGGCTGCAGATCACCGTGACTGACCGTGAGCAACAGGTCAAAGAGATGGAGCCCAGCAGCGGCCTTGTTCTGTCGGCCTGGAACGGCGCCTATTTTGATGAGCTGGCTACCTCGGACCTGAGCAAGGCCAGCCTCGATACCCTGACCCGCGACCTGTCCAGCGGCCTGAACGTCAGGTCGCCAGTTGGTCTGGATCCCGGCCCAGCCCTTGACCAGCATTGGTCAACTGCCATGCAGCACGACCCGACCAACCTGTCGGTCAAGGACAAACTTGCCCTGTGTCTGGATCTGCACCGCCGCACGCGCGGTCTGGATCCACACATCGTCAACGTGCAGGTGCGCTACCAGGAACGCTGCGAATCCAAGGCCTTTGCCAATCGTAGCAGACACCTGTCGCAGAACGTCCTGCGCCTGCGGCTTTTTGTGCTGGTGGTCGTCACGGACGGAGCCAGGATTCAGTACGACTGGGTGGACAAGGACGGCACGGGCGGCCTGGAAGTTGTGTCCATCAGCGACCAGGAGCTGCACGACCTCTGTACCAAGGCCGTGGCTTCGCTCGCGGCGGACAAGATCCCACCCGGGGTCTATCAGGTTGTGACCTGCCCCGACGTTTCCGGCGTCATCGCACACGAGGCTTTTGGCCACGGTGTGGAACTCGATATGTTTCTCAAGGATCGGGCGCGGTCGCGCGAATACCTCAATCGGGCCGTTGCCTCGCCTCTGGTCAGCATACTCGACGACCCGTCGTATCCCGGAGGCCACGGCACCTACTTTTTTGATGACGAGGGGCAGATCGCCTCGCCTACCTGCATCATCCGCGATGGGGTCTTCCGACAGGGACTGTCTGACCTGTTCACGTCCCACCGCCTGGGAATGCCTCACACGGCCAACGGACGCCGCGAGAGCTTTGAGCGCAAGAACTATGTGCGCATGTCCAACACCTTCTTTGCCCGGGGGACCACCCCTGTGGCCGAGCTGTTCTCCGGAATAGACTATGGCATCTATCTCAACAAGACCAGCAGCGGCATGGAAGACCCCAAAGGCTGGGGCATGCAGGTTACCAGCCAGTGCGGCGAGGAAATCCGCCAGGGCAAGCTGACCGGCAGGCTGTTTGCGCCAATAGGCATCACTGGCTATGTGCCAGACATCCTCCAGAGTGTCAGCGCCGTTGGCAACGACTTTCGTCTGACCGGTGGCACCTGCGGCAAGGGGCACAAAGAGTGGGTGCCGGTTTCCTCTGGTGGTCCACATCTGCTGCTGAAAGCGAGGCTGGGCTAATGTTGCACACTATCGTCAAAACACTGCGCGAAACGCAGGGAGCTCACGGTTGGATCGTTCGCCAGGTCGAGAACAACAGTACCCAGTCCTATCTGATTGGTGCCGAGCGCGAGTGTTCTCGCCGCGTCCACAGTGAACGATATCAGGTCACGGTGATGAACGACCATCCTGCCAGAGACGGTTCGGGCAGCGCGCGCGGCGAGGCCGAGGCCACAATCCTGCCCGCTGACCTGCCCGAGCTCGAAAGCAAACTGGCAGAGCTGGTGTTCACTGCCGGCCTCACCGACAACCGTCCCTATGATCTCCCCGGCCCGGCTCAGTATGCGTCCGTAGCGACGGCTGACCCGACGATTCTGGCCGACCCTTCCGCCGTGGCCGATCAGGTGACTGGAGAACTGCTCCTGGCGCTCAAGGGCGAGGCCGCCGTTCGGCTGTCCAGTGCTGAGGTGTTTGTCGAAGGCAGCCAGATCACCCTGCACAACAGCGCCGGAGCTACTGGCTCCCAGCGCACCACCGACCTCGTTGTCGAAATGGTACTGCTGGCCTCGGGCAAAGACAACGAAATGGAGTCAAACGTCATGCTGCGCCGCCGGCGGGCGGCCGACCTGAATACGGCCGCCGTCGTCCAACGGCACGCGCAGTACGCCCGCGACGCCCTGGTGGCACGAACGCCCCGCACCGGCATATTTCCAGTGGTGGTGAGCAACGAAGCCCTTGCCGAGCTGTTGATGGGAGAGGGAGACTCGCCGCTCGTCTTGCGCTCCTCAGCGCAGGCCAAGTATCAGCAGGTTTCTCCCTGGGAGCTTGGTCAGCGGGTGCTCCCAGAGCCCCTTTCCGGCGACCCAATCGTCATCCACTCCAACGCGCTGGTGGACTATGGGACGAGGAGCGGCAGCTTTGATCACGAAGGGCATGCCGGGGGGAGAACGCTGATCCTGGACAATGGCATGCTACGCTCGTTCTGGGGACCCATGCGCTACGCCCAGTACCTGAGCATACCCTCTACCGGCGAATTCGGCAACCTGGAACTGGCTCCGGGCAGCCAGCCGCTCAGCTCGTTGTTGAGCGACACGGGCACTTTCTATCACGTGGTCAGCTTTTCCGCCATGTCGCCCGATCCCATCACCGCTGACTTTGTGGGTGAGATCCGCCTCGGGTACGAGGTGAACAATGGGGTTGCCACCCCCATACGGGGCGGCTCGATCGGCGGCAATCTGCTCGCCGCGCTGGCCACAGCCACGTTGTCCAGTGAGACAGCACTTCTCGCTGGCTACTACGGTCCACTGGCCGCTCGCTTTGAGTCAATCACCGTTGCCGGCGCGTGAGAAGAACACGACGCGCTGTTTGCAAAATACGTCCAATGTTGATAAGATAGGACATTGGCGGGCGGGACACAGGCAGGGTCTGTCCGCCAGGCAGGTTTCAATCCACGGGCATGCACAGGGATCAGCGTGGAATCAGATCCCTGTCGTTTGCGCGCGCCCAAGAGGCAGGATAGAGGCAAGTGGAGTTCATTGTCGAGTTCTTTGGCCTACCACGTCGCCTGAGCGGAGTCAAAGAGACAACCGTTCAGGTCAAGAAAGACGCGACACTCCGTGACATCACCAAGGAGCTGGCCAGCCAGTTCCCCGCATTTCTCGGCCCGCTGATCGACCCCGTGAGTTTTGACATTGAGCAGCCCTACTTTTTCAACATCGATGCTCGTCACGTTCCCAAGAGTCTGGAGCATATCCCGAGGTCAGGGGAGAGGCTGTTACTACTTTTTCTGGAGGCAGGAGGTTAAAGGGTATGTATTGGGGCAAGATTCTGCACATTGATGTCTCCAAACGCAAGACACACATTCAGCGCGTGAACGAGGCCTGGCTCAAAACGTATGTCGGCGGCGTGGCCATGGCCGCCAGGCTGGCCTACGACAACATCCCCAAGGGCGCTGACCCGCTGGGGCCGGACAATGCGCTTTGCTTCGCCAACAGCGCCTTTGCCGGAACAATCGTCCCCGTGGGCACCAAGTATGGTGTGGCCGCCAAGTCGCCGCTGACCGGTTTCCTCGGCGACTGCCTCGCTGGCAGCTACTTCTCGGCCTCGATGAAGCGCGCTGGCTATGACGGCATTGTGCTCAAGGGCAAAGCCGACAAGCCGCTCTGGATCTTTGTGGACGACGACAATGTCTACTTCAACGACGCTTCGGACCTGTGGGGCAAGGGTACCTTCGAGACAGAGGAAGCCATTCGAGCCAAGGTCGGCGATGAGCGAGTTCGCTCCTGCACCATTGGCCCGGCGGGTGAGCGCCTCGTCCGCTTTGCCAACCTCACCAATGACCGCGGTCGCCAGGCCGGACGAACCGGCCTCGGTGCAGTGATGGGCTCCAAGCTCATCAAAGCCCTGGCAATCCGCGGCACTCGTTCGGTCAAGGTGGCTGACCCGGTCAACCTGATGGCGGCCTGCAACAAGCTGAGTGAGGTAGCGCAGAGCACCAAGACAGAAAAGTACCGCATTCTCGGCACCCCCTCCAACGTACTCAACATGAACCGGCTCGGCGTTCTGCCCACTCGCAACTATCAGAACGGCGAGTTCGAAGGGGCAGAGAAGGTCAGCGGCGAGTATATGAAGGCCCACTACACCGAGAAGGCGGTAGCCTGCTATGGCTGCCCGATCGGTTGTGAGCAGATTGCGCACGTCAAGCAGGGTCCTTTCGCCGGTGCGCGCACCTCCATCGATTATGAATCCCTGTTCGCCTTTGGTCCCAACTGCGGCATCGATGATATCGAGGCGGTCATCGCCGCCATCGACCGCTGCGACTCTTACGGCATGGATACTATGAGCACGGGCGTAACCATCTCGTGGGCCATGGAGTGCTTCCAGCGTGGGATCTTGACCAAGGAAGACTTTGGCGGCGTCGAGCCCACCTGGGGCAACAGCCAGGCCGTGGTCGACCTGGTCAAGAAAATCGCCTATCGCGAAGGCATTGGCGCCCTGCTGGCTGAGGGCACCAAGAGGGCCGCGGCCAAGGTCGGCAAGGGTTCTGAGCACTTTGCCATGAACGTCAAGGGCCTCGAGGCGGCTGGCTACGATGCGCGCGGCTTTCAGACCTTTGCTCTGGGTTGCGCAGTTGGCACACGAGGGCCATGCCATAACCGCTCTCTGGCCTACGAGGCTGACGCCAAGGGCACTGTCGACCGTCTGACAGGCGGGCCCGAGCGTGGTGCCATTGCTGCAGAAGCAGAGAACTTTGCCGGTGTGCTGGACATCATGATGCTGTGCAAGTTCATTCGCAACTGCTTCACCGACCTGTGGAGCGAAGTGCCCGCTCTGTACACCTACGTCACTGGCATCGCCTTCACCAAGGAAGATGTCAAGGCGGTCGCAGAACGATCCTGGAACCTGAAAAAGGCCTTTAACATCCGCGAAGGATGGACCAAGGCTGATGACTGGCTGCCTGGTCGCTGGCTAAAGGACCCGATGCCGTCCGGCGGCTCCAAGGGTGCCTACGTGAAGGAGGATCAGCTGCGAACCATGATCGATGCCTATTACGAGGCACGCGGCTGGACCAAGGAAGGGTTGATTCCCAAGGAGAAGCTGAATGCCCTTGGTCTGGATGACATTGCGAAAGAGATCGGAGCCTAAAATGGAAAAACAGTTCCCACGCATCATCTGCGATCCCGACAAGTGCGTGTGTTGTGGAGACTGCGAAATGGCCTGCTCCATGACCAAGCATCAGGTGTTTGACCCGTCACTGGCCCGCATTCGCACGATGCGCATTGAACCCGTCGTGATGCTTGCCGTTGGTTGCAAGGTCTGCGCTGATGCCCCCTGCGTGGTGGCCTGCCCTCGCAATGCCCTCACTCAAGACCCCGAAACGGGCATCATCCTGGTGGACCAGGAAATGTGCGATGGTTGTGGGTGGTGCATCGAGGCCTGTGATTTTGGCGCTATCTTGTTGAACCCAGCCACCAAACGAGTCGAGATCTGCGACCACTGTGCCGACGAGGAAGAGCCACAGTGCGTCAAGTTCTGCAAGAAGGACGCCCTGAAACTCGCCGTGCCCGAAACCGTCTCGCAGCAGGTGCGCAAGGACGCTGTTTCCAGGCTACTGCAAGAGCTGTTGGCCGGGCAATAGGTCCGACAACGCCACTCGAGGCGGATGAGGCATGGGATTCTCATCCGCCTTCCTGTAAGCCGGGCCCCACAAGGTGTGGTGTCAGGCAGTTGGAAAGGATCCAACACCAAACGGGAGAGTTACATGAGCCAAGACCAAGACTTGAGAATTGGAGTCTATGTGTGTCACTGCGGGTCGAACATTGCCAGTGTCATCGACCCAAAGGCGGTGGCTGACTATGCAGCTACCCTGCCCGGCGTAGTGCTAACCAACAACAGCCTCTACACCTGTTCCGATTCCGGGCAGCGCCAGATCCAAGAGGATATCAAGAAGCACAAGCTGAACCGCGTCGTGGTAGCGGCGTGTTCGGTTCGCCTGCACGAACCAACCTTCCGCGCCTGCGTGGCTGAGGCGGGGCTGAACCCCTTCCTCTTTGAGATGGCCAACATCCGCGAGCAGGATACCTGGGTACACGCGCACGAGCCAGCCGGCGCGCTCGAAAAAGCCAAGGACCTTGTGGCCAGTGCGGTAGCCAAGACCCATTTTTTGACCCCGCTCGACATGATCAAAGTGCCCGTTACCAAGACGGCCATGGTGATCGGCGGCGGCGTGTCCGGCATCAGCTCCGCGCTCGACCTGGCAGACATGGGCATCAAGACCTACCTGGTAGAAAAGGAGCCGAGCATCGGGGGAAGGATGGCGCAGTTGAACAAGACCTTTCCCACGATGGACTGTTCCATCTGAATTCTCGCCCCCAAGATGGTTGACGCGGCGCGTCATCCTAATATCACCGTCATGAGCTATACCGAGGTGAAGCGGGTCGAGGGCTTCATCGGCAACTTTAAGGTGCTGGTTGAGGAAAAGCCTCGCTACGTGAACATGGACCGCTGCAACGGCTGCGGTGCCTGTTCCCCTGTCTGTCCCATCGAGATCCCCAACGAGTTCGAGGAAGGCATCGCCCCGCGCAAGGCCATCTACATTCCGCACGCGCAGGCCGTTCCGCTGCGCTACGTGATCGACCTCGATGCCTGCATTCACTGCTACAAGTGCGTAGATGCCTGCGGCAAGCTCGACGCGATCGACTTTAGCCAGCAGCCCAGGCAGCAATGGCTCGATATCGGCAGCATTCTGGTGGCGACCGGCTTTGACAACTTTGATCCTTCTGTGATCAAGGAATACGGCTTTGGCCGCTACCCCAACGTGATCACTGCCATGGAGCTGGAGCGTATCAACAACTCGGCTGGTCCCACAGCCGGTCGCATCATGCGGCCATCGGACGGCAAGTTCCCCAACAAGGTCTCGTTCATCCAGTGCGTAGGATCACGGGACGAGCGTTACAACCTCTACTGCTCTGGCTTTTGCTGCATGTATGCCATCAAGAACGCTGTGCAATGGAAGCAGAGCCATCCTGATGCGGATATCACGATTTTCTACATGGACATCCGCACCCCGTCCAAGGGCTATGAGGAGTTTTACCGGCGGGCGCGCGAGATGGGCATCCGCTTCATCCAGGGCCGGCCCTCGCTGATCAACGAAGACCCCGCAACCGGGAACCTGTTCATTCAAGCAGAGGACGTGGGTCTGGGCCAGGCTGTCGAGCTCGAGTCCGAGCTAGTTGTACTTTCGACCGCAGCCGTGCCGCGCATAGACACCAATGTCATGGGCTCGGTGTTGAACATCAGTCGCAGCCCGGATGGCTTTTTCATGGAGTACCACCCAAAGCTGCGCCCGGTCGACTCTCCAACCGACGGCGTGTTCCTGTGCGGCGCTGCTCAGGGTCCGAAGGACATTCCCGCCAGCGTGGCGCAAGGCAGTGCGGCCGCCTCACGCGCTGCGCGTATCCTCAACGCCGACGAGTGGGAGATCGAGCCCATCGTCGCCATGGTCTGGGAGGATCGCTGTATCTCAGCCCAGGGCAAGAAATGCGGCATTTGCGCCACCAAGTGCCCGTACAATGCCATCACAGTAGAGGTGGGCAAGGCGGCGGCGGTCACCTCGGCCAAGTGCCACGGTTGCGGCGGCTGTGTGGCTGAATGCCCACACAACGCTATCACGCAGATGCACTTTACGGACGCTCAGGTCATCGCGCAGCTCCATGCGCTGCTCAAGCACGAGCCAGAGAAGAAGGTGCTCGCCTTCATGTGCCACTGGTGCTCCTATGGCGGGGCTGATAATGCCGGCACGAGCCACTTTGAGTACCCGGCATCACAGCGCGGCCTCCGTGTGATGTGCTCCGCTCGGATGGATCAGGACTTTATCTACGAAGCGTTCCGCCTCGGGGCGGGCATGGTCCTGGTATCCGGCTGCCACCCGCAAGACTGCCACTATATCACCGGGCAGCGTGTGGGTGCCGAGCGTTTTGAAAAGCTGGCCAAACGACTCGTGGACCTAGGCATCTCATCGCAACGCTTCAGGGTCGAATGGATCTCTGCCGCCGAAGGTGCCAAGTACGCTCAGGTCATCCGCGAGATGGATCAGACTCTGAAGAACATCGATCCTCAGGCCCTGAAGGATGAAATCGAGAAAACGCGGCCCGAGCTTGAACGGCGCGTGCGGCGTATGCGCGACGTTCCAGAGGTAGTTAAGGCTCTGGCAATAGCCGAGGAGGCATGAGCCTTGGCTAGACAAGTGATTGGACTATCGAACTCGGCTGTCCTCAAACAAGCACAGGACATGGTTGCGTTTCCCAGACCGGCGATAGAGGTGTTCAGGTGCACAAACTAGCCCAGGCTGATCCAACATTCAAAGATGAGATCATGGCTGAACCCGGCGGGGAGAATCTGCTCCGCTGTTACTCTTGCGGGACCTGCATGGCCGTTTGTTTGGTCCGGCGCCAGTATCCGGACTATAACCCGCGGCGCATCCTGCACATGGCCACGCTCGGGCTACGCAACGACGTTCTCAGCAGCCATGTGATCTGGCGCTGCTCGGCATGCGATGATTGCTACCACCACTGCCCGCAAGGTATCCACATTTCCGAGCTGTTCAAAGCTTTTCGCACCATCGCTCTGCGCGAAGGCTTCACTCCACCCGACTCACCGGCGCTAGTCAACGAGCGCACTTGCGTTGCCTGTGGACTGTGTGTGGAAGTATGTCCTTATCAGGCAATACAACTGGTTCAGAAGCGGGTTCTCGGGCATGAGAAGGCAGTTGCTCAGGTGGACGCGGCGCTGTGTATGAACTGCGGCGTTTGCGCTGCCTCATGCCGTTCCGCATCGATTGACCTCGTCAATTACAGTGACGAAACTCTGCTGCAGCAGCTTGAGCAGCAGCTACAGATGGCAGAGGTGATGCGATGAGCGAGTGGGAACCCAAGATAGCCGTCTTTCTATGTCAATGGGCGCTCAAGTCAGATGCAGCCTGGGAGCAACGTCTGGACTTGGCAGAGAATGTGCGAGTTGTGCAGGCCCCCTGTTCGGGACGCATCAATCCTCTTCTCTTGATCTCGGCTCTGCAGCATGGTGCCGATGGCGTGTTGGTCGTAGGTTGTGAACCAGGCCACTGCCATTACAAGGAAGGCAACTACGTGGGCCGACGCAAGTTCGCGACACTACATAGCTTTCTACAGCTTCTTGGCGTAAAAGAGGAGCGAATACGATTCGTATGGCTGAGCGAGACCGAATCCTGCAGTTACCCAGAGCAGGTGAAGCGCCTGCAAAGGGACATACAAGAGCTGGGACCATTTGAACTGGCCAGGCGTGAGACAATCCCATGTGTGGTACCAGCCCGATCAGTGGCTGAGTGAGGGGACCAACTATGCGGCAAATTACGACCGAGATTCGAGCAGAAGCACGGCGGCTGCTGGAGAACGGGCAAGTAGACCTAGTGATTGGGTTCGGCCAAGGAACCCTGCCCATGCACTCAGCCCCGCTCTTTGTGCAAAAGGCCGTCGACGTGGAGCGGATGATCTGGGATTCGTTCTGCGAAAACAACCTCGCTCGCTACCTGCGCGAAGTAAGGAAACAGAGAATCGCCATCGTGGCCAAGGGTTGCGATGCGCGTTCTATCGTAGCCCTGATCAATGAGCACCAACTCGAGCGGGAGCGCCTGTACATCATCGGCGTGCCCTGTCGAGGGATGGTGGATCGGCGCATCGTGGCGGGATGCGCACCAGGTGAGGTCCTCTCCGTAACTGAGCAAGGGGATGAGATTATCGCTGCAGGAGAATCCTTCTCACTACGTCTACCTCGCGCGGAAGTGCTGTACCGATCTTGTGCAACCTGCACCCACCCCAACCCGGTGTTATATGATGTCTTGCTGGGTGAGCCGGTTCCCGTATGGGCCAAGGATCCCTACGTGTACGTGCGCTCGATAGAACAGAAATCCCCTGCAGAGCGTGCTGCCTATTTTGCCGCAGAAGCGCAACGGTGCATACGGTGCTATGCCTGCCGGCAGGCTTGTCCAATGTGCTATTGCGAAGAGTGCTTTGTGGACCACGCCACCCCACGCTGGGTCGAGTCGGGTGCTACCGCCAGCGGTTTGCAAGGCTGGCAGATAGGGCGAGCCTACCATCTTACTGGGCGCTGTGTAGACTGTGGAGCTTGCGAGCGAGCTTGCCCGACAGAAATCGACCTGGTGTACCTCAACGGCAAGCTGTGCAAGGACGTACATGAACTGTATGGTTTTGAAGCAGGAATCAAAGTAGGTGAATTGCCGCCGCTGGCTGTCTTTCGACCCGACGAGGGCCCCGATTTTGGGCTTCCTGCCAAGTAATGCATTGGCCGGCCATCTCGCGCTGAGCTTTTGACGGGGTGCAAATGACCAAGAAAACGATTGCCAAAAAAGACATCAATGCCTTTGTAGAACAGCTACTCAGAGACTACACAGTGTATGCTCCAGCCCGGGAGGCGAATTACGTTACGTTTCGGCAAGTTGCCTCGCCGGAGGAGGTCGTCTGGGATTGCCTGGTCACGCGCAAGCCACCGAAGGATCTCTTCTTTCCCCAGACAGAGACGCTGTTCGTCTATGCTGAGACTGCAGATGGTCTCCAGGTGCAGCCTCCAGAGGGAGTGAAGCGAGACCGAATCCTGTGGGGTATCCGCCCGTGTGACCTGCAAGCCCTATCGGTGCAAGATTCTGTATTCGACACAAAAGACGCAAGTGATACCTACTTCATGGACAAGCGCCGCAATACCACTCTGGTGGGCATTGGCTGCAACCAGCCGCTTAGCACCTGCTTCTGCACCTCGGTTGGTGGGGGCCCCTTCAAGAAGGAAGGTACGGACCTTTTCCTCACGGACATTGGTGACGCCTATCTAGCGGAAGCTTTCACCCCCAAAGGCAAGCTACTGCTCGGCAAGGGCTCTTTCAAGGTCGCCACGAAGGCGGACCTCAAGGCAGCTGAGGACGCAGAGGCAGCTGCCCTCAAGCGCCTGCCCACGCCCATCGACCTGGAGGCAACCAAACAGCACCTGGACAAGATGATTGACAGCCCATTCTGGGATGAGGTGCAGGCTACATGCATCGGCTGCGGCGTATGCACGTTTCTCTGCCCAGTGTGCCACTGCTTCGACATCGTAGATGAGGGCACGGCATCTTGCGGCGTGCGAGTGCGCAACTGGGATACGTGCCAGTACTGCATCTACTCGTTGGAAGCATCCGGCCACAATCCGCGGCCCACGCAGCGGGAGCGAGTCCGTCAGCGGCTCATGCACAAATTCAATTACGAGTTGGCCAATCAGAACGTCGTTGGTTGTGTGGGTTGCGGACGCTGCGTACAACTGTGCCCGGTGAATCTCGATATCCGTCAGATACTGGGGGGAATCGGAGCAGCCAAATGACAGTAGCAACCAAATCACCCAAGTCCAGCTCGCTCGTCAATCCCTATCTTCCGTTTCCCATGCGCATCGAACGCGTACGGGTCGAAACCGATGACAATATGCTCAAGACCTTCGAGCTGGCTTTTGTACGAGAGGAAGACGCCGCCAGTTTTACTTTTCAGCCGGGTCAGTTCTGCGAGATTTCGGTATTTGGCAAAGGAGAGGCCCCTTTTGGCATCGCCTCGTCACCAACCGAGCCAGGTCCGCTAAGGTTCACGGTGAACAAGGCCGGCACACTCACCAAAGCGTTGCACAATATGCATGAAGGTCAGCTTTTGGGAGTGCGTGGGCCTCTGGGCCACGGCTATCCCGTGCACGATTTCGAGGGTCATGATGTCGTCATCGTCGGCGGCGGGTTCGCTTTCACCACTCTGCGCTCGCTGACACAATACCTCTCACACCCGAGCAATCGATCCAGGTTCAGAGACATCACCATTATCTATGGTGCACGGCAGCCGGGCCTGCTCCTATACAAGGAGGACCTGGCAGCCTGGGAGCTCAGAGAGGACCTGAAAGTCCACCTAACGATCGATCAAGCGGCACCGGGATGGGCCAAGCACGTGGGCTTTGTACCGGATATTGTGGCGAAGGTTGCGCCAGTCTCGAAGCGCGCTTATGCGGTGGTTTGCGGGCCGCCGGTCATGATTCGTTTCACAATGCCAAAACTCCTGGCTCTTGGCTTCCCACCAGACCGCATCTATCTGTCCCTAGAGCGACGGATGAAGTGCGGCATTGGCATGTGCGGACGCTGCAACATTGGCCCCTACTATGTATGTAAGGACGGGCCTGTCTTTAGCTACGCGCAGCTAGAAGGCCTACCTCAGGAATACTAAAAGCTGCGAGCATCGTGCGGAGGCGTGTATGAAGCGTGGCACAACGACAAAGACACTGGATGACAGCACCCTGACGCTTGATCGGAGAATGATCACGCGCACCCATCTGCTGACGCTCGTTCGGCAGCGGTGCGTGGGTTGCGAGCTATGCACGGCGACCTGCCCGCAAGAGGCCATAGTCCTAATTAAGGGCATAGTTGAACAAGGACGTCTGGTGCAGCGTCCAGCCATCGACATCGACCCCAACAAGTGCAACTTTTGCGGCGAGTGTGTGGTGGTGTGTCCGGTCAACGCTCTCAGCATGCTGGTTGACGGCAAGACCCATATCCCGGTGTGGGACTATGAGGCCTTCCCGGTGCTCTTCAAGGAAATCAAGTGGGACATAGCCAGGCTCACGCCCCGGTCGGCCGAGGCCGCGGCCAGTGCCTGCCCGACCGAAGTGATCACTGTGGACGGCAAGCGCGACAAGTCGGGCAAGCTTACGGCGCTGAAGGACGTTCAGGTTGACACCAGCAACTGCATCTACTGCAAGCAGTGCGAGGTCGCCAGCCAGGAGGGCTTCTCTGTCACCCATCCCTTTGAGGGAATCATCCGCCTAGAGCGCAGCCTCTGCCCGGCCGGGTGCCAGGCCTGCGCCGACATCTGCCCGACCCATGCCCTGGTGATGGAAGACGGCCAACTGGTTCTCCATGAGCAGTTCTGCGTCTACTGTGGTGCCTGCACGCAGATTTGCCCCGCTCCGGAGGCCCTGCTGGTCAAGCGCCATCGTGTGCGCAATAGCCAGGTCAAGTCGGGTGCCTGGGTAGCTGCCCTGGAAAAGCTCATCTCCACCGAGATGGCCGCACTGGAGATGGATGTCAAGTCCCAGCAAAAACGCCGCAAGGCAGTCAAGTTCCTGCCTGGCGTCGAACGCGCCTAGTCTGGACTGTCGATTGTCAAGAGCCCGGCCCTGAATTGGGGCCGGGCTTATTTGTCTCACCCCGTTTGTGGTAGAATGGGCAGACATTCGGACACCGGAAAGGGACCTGATGCGCGCAATCGTCGTGGCCAATGGCTATGTTGAGGCCGATGAGACCTATGTCGACTTTGTTCGGGAAGACGACCTGATTGTCGCTGCCGATGGCGGCACCGAAGTCGCCCTGGAGCTTGGCCTCGAGCCCGCCGTGGTTATTGGAGACCTGGACTCTCTCCCTGACGAGCTCAGGGCTCAGCTCGAAGAACGCCAGGTCAAGTTCGTCACCTACCCCGCACAGAAGGACGAGACCGACACCGAACTCGCGATCCATTATGCGCTCGGTGCTGGCGCGTCGGAGATCGTGCTGCTGGGAGCAGTAGGTGATCGTCTGGACCATACTCTGGCCAACGTACTGCTCCTGGCCATGCCCGAGCTGGAACGAGTGCCAGCGACCCTCATCGCGGGCAGCAATCAGCTCTGGCTGCTGCGTGGCGGAGCCCAGCTCGAGTTCGAGGGGGAGGCAGGGGATATCGTTACCCTGCTGCCCCTGGGACGAGACGCCACGGGGATCACCACCACTGGCCTTCAATGGACCCTGGACAATGCCACGCTATCCTTCGGCCCGGCACGAGGGGTCAGCAATGTGATGACCGCGCCACTGGCCACTGTAAGGCTGATCGATGGCTTGCTGCTGGTAACTCGCGTGCGCACCGAGCCTGACGAGCCCGCCGACGAACAGGCCGACTCTGATGAACTCGTTGAGGTCTATGCCGCGCAGGGACATATGCGCGCCGCGGTGGCCAAGTCCAAGTTGGAGGCGGCAGGAATCCCGGTAATGCTCGCTTATGACTCGGCCAGCCGCCTCATGGGCGTTACGGTGGACGGCATAGGGGCAGTACGGTTGCTCGTCCGGGCAGAAGACGCCTCAGAGGCCAGGAGCCTGCTTCATGAAGAGGCAGCTTAGAAGGGCTGCCTAACTTTGACGCGCAAGAGTCTCTACAACCTGGGGCTGCTGCTCGGGCTGCTGTTATTGCTCGTTGCCTTCTTCTGGCCGGTCACGCTGGGCGGCAAGACTCTCCTTCCGCTGGACAACCTCTTTGCCTTCGAGCCCTGGAAGAGCTACGCTGGCCGCTTCCAGGTTCAGGTCCCTCACAACGAGTTGCTGAGCGACCTCATCCTGCAGAACTATGCCTGGAAGCGCCTGATTGTGCAGGCGCTCCAGTCGCATCAGGTGCCGCTGTGGAACCCGTACATCCTCTCGGGCCTGCCGTTCCTGGCGGCCGGGCAGCATTCGGCCCTCTATCCGCTCTCTGCCATCTTCTACGTTCTCCCTTTGGTCAAAGCCTATGGCTGGTTCACTGTCGCCCAACTGCTTCTGGCCGGCGCCTTCATGTACATATTCTGCCGAACTATCGGCATGAGGCGAATCGGCGGCATCGTAGCGGCCATTGCCTTCACCTTCAGCGGCTTTATGACGGTCAGCATCGTGCATCCGATGATCATCGCCGCCGCGTCGTGGCTGCCGTTGCTCCTGGCCGTCATCGAGCGATTGATCCGCACCCAGGAACCGCTGCTGCGCGATGAACGGCCCGCTCCTGTTTCCTATTTGCCCTGGATCGCGCTTGGCGCACTGGCGCTGGGACTCCAGTTTCTGGCTGGACACGTGGAGATTGCCTACTATGTGCTCCTGGTGAGCGGCTTTTATGCTCTCTGTCGCCTGGCAGTGCTCTGGCACCAGACGCGCAACACCGCCCAGGTTGGCAAACTTGCTCTGGGGTTGATCATCCTGGTGCTGCTGGGCATCGGCCTGGCTGCCATTCAGGTTGTGCCACTCTTTGAGGTTGTCACCCAGAACTTTCGCCAGGAGTCGGCGACATACCAGCAGGTTGTCGGCTGGGCCTACCGCTGGCGTCGGCTGATCGCCTTCCTGGTGCCGGACTTTTTTGGCAATCCAACCCACCACAGCTACCTGGACGTCCTGTCGCGAGAGACCATCACCACCCTCCGCAATGTGCGCGGCGAGACCATCCAGACCATCTACTGGGATGTCAAGAACTATGTCGAGGGTGCCAGTTACGTGGGCGTGCTGCCACTGCTGCTCGCCCTGGTGGCGGTGCTAAAGAAACGCAGCAAGCACGTTGGGATCTTTGCCTCGCTGGCCGTGCTCTCGCTGCTCTTTGTCTTTGGCACTCCCCTGTACGCCCTGCTCTACTACTTTTTGCCCGGGGTGAAGCAGCTCCATAGCCCGTTCCGGTGGATCTTTCCCTACACGCTCAGCGTATCCGTGCTGGCCGGCTGGGGCGCTTCGTGGCTGGCCAGTGAGGGAGGAAGGAGCCGCACCAGGCTGCCGTCTTTGCTTGGCGGCCTGGCTGCATCCGGCGGCCTTCTGGGCCTCGGCGTTCTTGGCTTGAGTCTGCTCAAGCCCGGGCCATTCATCGCCCTTGGCCAGCGCGCTGTGCAGTCGCTGGCCCTGGCGTCGGAGGCCTTTGCCGACGGGCGTGCCTTCTACTCGTACCAGTTCCGCAACCTGGCCATCTTCTTTGTGGCGCTGGTCGGCGCGGGGCTGACGCTCTGCCTGAGTACGAGGCGTTGGCGCATTTGGCGGGTTCCCCTGTGGCAAGCTCTGGGTCTGCTGGTGCTGGTGGCAGAGTTGTTTGTCATCGGCTCCGGCTTTTACCCGCGCGCTGACCCGGCCATCCTTGACCTCGAGCCAGACCTGATCCACTTTTTGCGTCAGGACCAGAGCCTGTGGCGCCTGACCACCTACCAGGCCGACAAGGCACTCAACGCTAATGGAGCGATGCTCTACGACCTCTCAGATGTGCGCGGCTACGACTCGATCATTTCACGCCAATATGTCGAGTTCATGCAACTGCTCGAGCCGCAGGGCGAGCTGCTCTACAATCGCATCGCGCCCCTGAGCCAGCGCTCGTCCCTCGATTCTCCCCTGCTTGACCTGCTGAACGTCAAGTACGTTCTCACTCCACAGACCATCGACGATCCACAGTGGACGCTGGTCTACGAGGGCGAACTGCGGGTCTATCGCAACGAGAGCGTACTGCCGCGGTCGTTCGTTGTCTACTCCGCCACAGGAGTCGCCGACCCCTCGGCGCGACAGCAAGCCCTGCGCACGTTTGACCCCTGCCGCACTGTCATCCTCGAGCAGGACGTGGCGGCGAACAGTCTCGACGCCGGTCGCGCCTGTCACCCGGCCAACGTGCTCCACTATGGCCTGAACGAAGTAACCGTAGAAGCAGAGCTCGACGTCCCTGGCTACCTGGTACTGACCGACAACTGGTTCGCCGGGTGGAAGGCCTACGACACCCTGCCGGGCCAGGAAGAGCAAGAAGTGCCCCTGTTGCGCGCCGACGGCACCTTCCGAGCTGTAGCTCTGGCGCCTGGCAAGCACTCGGTGCGCTTCAAGTACACGCCGAACTCGGTCAAGCTCGGCATCTTTATCAGCTTTGTCTCCGCCGTGGCAATGCTGCTCATGCTGGGGTACTGGTTGTGGCGGCGCCTCTACCGGCCGGCCACCGACCAGGGAGACGTAAAGCGCGTCGCCAAGAACGCGCTGACCCCGATGGCCCTGTCCCTGCTGAACCGAGTGATCGACATGGCCTTTGCCATGTTGTATCTGCGCCTCCTCGAACCAGAGAAGGCCGGGCGCTTTCAGTTTGCGACCAACTTTATCGGCTACTTCGAAACGGCGCTGCTTTTCGGTCTGGGTACCCTGCTGACAAGAGAGATATCCAAGAACCGCGGCCAGGCCAACCGCTATGTGAGCAACAGCACGGTCTTGCGGCTGCTCCTGTGGTTAGCGTTGCTGCCCGTGCTGGCTGCTGTCGTGCTGGTCTACCTGCGTTTCTCCAGCCTGACTCGAGACACGGTGCTGGCCATTGCCTTCTTCTTCCTGGCTCTGATTCCCTCACTCGTGTCAGACGCGTTCACGTCGGTGTTCTACGCCAATGAAAAGATGGAGTACCCGGCCGCCATTACCTCCGTGACTACCCTGCTGCGGGTTTCGCTCGGCACCCTGGCCCTCCTCGCAGGCTACGGTTTCGTGGGCATGGCCGCAAGCACGCTGCTGGTCAACGTGATCACGGCCCTCATCCTGGGCAGCCTGGCCGCGCGGTTGTTCTTCCATCCCCAGCTCGAGTTCGATCCGCCCTTTGCACGCAGCATGGCCCACGAATCGCTGCCGCTGATGCTCAACAGTCTGCTCTCGCGCGTGTTCTTCCAGGTTGACGTGCTGCTGCTCAAACCACTGCGCGGCGATGTCGAAGTTGGCTACTATGGTGCAGCCTACCGCTACATCCGCGCGCTGGACATCATTCCCTCCTACTTTACCATGGCCATCTTCCCGCTCATCTCGCGTATGGCCGAGTCCAGCCACGAGTCACTCAAGCGAGCCTACATCTTGTCGGTCAAGCTGCTCATCCTGGTGGCATTGCCGGTCGCGGTGGGCACCACCTTTCTGGCCCGGGACCTGATTCTGGTTCTGGCCGGTGCCGAGTACCTGCCCCAGTCAATGATCGCGCTGCAACTGCTCATCTGGTACATGCCCATTGGCTTTATCAACAGTGTGACACACTACGTCCTCATTGCCATCAACCAGCAGCGCTTTCTGACGCGCGCTTTTGTATTTGGCGCCGCGTTCAACATCATCTCCAACCTGCTCTTGATTCCGCGCTTTGGCTATGCCGCTGCCGCCGGGGTCACGGTGCTCTCCGAGCTGGCCCTGTTCATTCCCTTCTACTACTGCACACGCAAGAACCTGACGACCCTCCCCTGGCTCGATGTCTTTGGGCGCCCGGTCTTGGCTGCCCTGCTGATGGCGGGGACGCTGTTTGTCCTGCGCAGCCTGCCAGCGCTGGTGGTGGCTCCCCTGGCGGGCCTGGTCTATGTCGCTGCGCTGATTGGCCTGGGCACCTTCCGCCAGCCAGACGTGGGTCTCGTGCTGCAGCTCGTTCCGGACAGGATCAAACAGCGTATCCCCCTGCTGAATCACCGTCCTTGACGCTCCGTTTCTTTGCCGCTAGAATGGCCTATCCTTCGGGCTGGAACTCGACGTCACTGGGAGGCTCGCTATGCCAAAATGGGTCTATGTCAAAGACATTGCCGCGGCAGTGGGTCAGCAGGTAACGCTCAAGGGCTGGCTGTACGATCACACGGACAAGGGCAAGCTGCAGTTCTTGCTGGTCCGCGACGGGACGGGAGTGATCCAATGCGTGGCTTCGCAGAAGGATCTCTCGCCGGAGGCCTTTGCTGCGGCCCAGGCGGCAGCGCAAGAGTCATCCCTCATCGTTACCGGCACTGTCCGCGCCGACAGCCGCGCTCCCGGTGGTTTCGAGTTGTCACTGAGCAACGTCGAGATCGTTCAGCTCGCCAAGGACTATCCGATCACTCCGAAAGACCACGGGATCGAGTTCTTGATGCAGCACCGCCACCTGTGGATCCGCTCCGCCCGCCAGAACGCCATCCTGCGCATTCGCGCCGAGATCATCAAAGCCGCCCGCGACTGGCTCGACAGCAACGGGTTTGTCAATATCGATACGCCAATTCTCACTCCGTCCTCCTGCGAAGACACCACTACGCTTTTTGAGACCACCTACTTTGACGACAAGGCGTACCTCGCGCAGAGCGGTCAGCTTTACAATGAGGCAACGATCGGCTCGTTTGGCAAAGTTTATTGCTTCGGGCCAACTTTTCGTGCCGAAAAATCCAAGACGCGCCGCCATCTCACCGAATTCTGGATGGTAGAGCCGGAGATGGCTTACATCGACCTCGACGGCTGTATGGAGGTGGAAGAGCAGTTCGTGAGCTACATCGTGCAGACGGTGCTGAAGAACCGCGTTGCCGAACTGCGAACACTGGAGCGAGATGTGTCTCGCTTGGACAGGGTGATCGCTCCCTTCCCACGAATCACCTATGATGATGCGGTGGACCTGCTAAACCAGAAAGGGCTGCCCTTCAAGTGGGGCGATGACTTTGGCGCCCCCCATGAGACGGTCATCGGCGAGAGCTTTGATCGGCCCGTGTTTGTACATCACTACCCTTCTGCATTCAAGGCATTCTATATGGAGGAGACGCCCGGTCGCCCCGAGACCTGTCTGTCGGTGGACCTATTGGCCTCGGAAGGGTACGGAGAGATCATTGGCGGAGGCCAGCGCACAGCCAGCCTGGAGCTGCTGGAGAAACGCATCCAGCAGCACAAGCTGCCGCGCTCTGACTATGAGTGGTATCTCGACCTGCGCCGCTACGGTTCAGTGCCTCATTCCGGGTTCGGCCTGGGCATCGAGCGCACGGTTGCCTGGATCTGCGGCATCTCCCATATCCGCGAGACCATCGCCTTCCCGCGAATGCTCGAAAAGATTTACCCCTAGGGAGGACGAATGGCACCTGACGGCGAAGCACTGCTGCGCTTTCCGGAGGGCTTTCTGTGGGGTTCTGCCACCGCAGCCCACCAGGTGGAGGGACAGCCAGCACAGAGCGATTGGTGGACCTGGGAGCAAATCCCTGGCAAGATTCGCGATGGCAACACCGCCGAGCGGGCCTGTGAGTGGTGGGCGGGCCGCTATGCCCAGGATCTCGACCTCGCGCAGTCTATGGGGCACAATGCCCTGCGGCTCTCGGTGGACTGGGCGCGCCTCGAACCGCAAGAGGGTCAGTGGGATCAGTCAGCTATCGAGCGTTACCGTGAAATCCTGCGCGCACTGCGCAGCCGCGGCATCGAGCCAATGGTCACCCTGTTCCACTTTGTCTCGCCGCTGTGGCTGGCCGACAAAGGCGGCTGGACCGATGAAGCAACGATTCGCCGCTTTGAAAAGTTCACCGAGCGAGTAGTCGAGTCACTGGGCGACCTGGTCAATCTCTGGTGCACGATCAACGAGCCCAACGTCTATGCTACCTACTCCTACCTTCTGGGTATTTGGCCGCCGGAGAAGCACAGTTTTACGACTACTTTCCGCGTCATCCGCCATCAACTCGTGGCCCACGCTTTGGCTTACCGCGCAATTCACCGACTCCAGCCAGAGGCGAGGGTAGGTCTGGCGCAGCACCTGCATCTCTTTGATCCATGGCGGCCGGATTCGGCTCTGGACCGTGCGGCGGCTCGCGCACAGGATTACCTGTTCAACGAACTCGTTCTCAGTGCCCCAGCCGACGGCATCCTGCGCCCGCCGCTGGCAATGAACGTCAAGGTCCCCGAGCTGGTCGACTCTCAGGACTATGTCGGGCTGAACTACTACTCCCGCGACATGGTTGCCTTTGATCTGCGCCAGCCGGGGATGCTCTTCGGTCGCCGTTTCGCTATGCCTGGCGCCGAGTACAGTATGGATGGCTGGGGCGAGATCTATCCCGAGGGTCTGTACCGACTGCTCAAGCGGCTGGAGCGCTACGGTAAGCCCATCTACGTCACCGAGACGGGCCTCCCGGACAACGATGACAGCAAGCGCCCCCGGTTCCTGGTCACCCACCTCGCGGCGATGCATCGCGCCATCGCCCAAGGGGTGCCCGTCAAGGGGTTGTACTTCTGGTCTCTGGTGGACAACTTCGAGTGGAAGGAGGGCTTTGCGGCTCGCTTTGGCCTGATTGCCCTCGATATCACCACCGGACAGCGCACGCTTACCGCCAGTGGCCGACTGTTTGGGGAGATTGTCCGCGCTCGCGGCATCACCGAGGCCATGCTGCACAGGTACGCCCCCGAACTAATCGAAAAGACCCCCGCCTGACGGCGGGGGTCTTGGTGTTCGGCCTCAGTTAGCGGCCAATATTCATCGGCATGATGACGTGGATGAATCGGTCATCGCCAGCCGGGTGAATCACCCCCGGACTCTGCGGGTTCGAGGTCTCAAGGGCCACCCTGGGCGCGGCGATCACGCTGAATACGTCCAGCAGGTACCTGGCGTTGAAGGCGATCTCGATCCCCCCACCCTCAACCTCAGCATCCATCTCGGTAACGTTGTCACCCAGCTCGGCGCTGCTGGCCAAGACCGTCAACTTGGCACCGCTTCCTCCCTCACCGGACGCGATCTTGAGCCGCACGATGTTGGACGAGTCGCGGGCAAAGTACGAGGCGATTTTGATTGCCTGAAGCAGGGCGGCCGAATCGACGACCGTCCTCGTAGCATGGCTCTTGGGAATAATCAACCTGTATTCCGGAAAATTGCCCTCGACCAACTGCGAGACCAGATCAACATTGGTCATATGGAAATAGACCTGGCTCTTGTTGGCCGCAATGGACATCTTGACCGGGTTTTCTTCGTCGGCGCACAGACGGGCTACTTCTTGCAGCGCACGGGCGGGGATAACCACCGTGGTCGCAGCGGGCGCTGGTGCGCTCAGCTCGGCGCTCCGCACTGAGAGTCGAAAGCCATCCGCGGCGGCCATCGTCAGGCGAGAACCAGCGAGTTCGGCCTGCACCCCTGCCAGCACCGGGCGGCTCTCATCCATCGCCGCGGCGAAAGCTACCTGATTGATCATCTCGCGGAGAGTCTGTGGCTCGATGCTCACCGCCATGTCGTCACCCAGGGCCATAATCAACGGGAATTCCTGGGCATCAATGCCTTTGATATTCGCCTCATAGTTGGCGCACTTGAGGCTGAGTGTTTGCGTGCGAGTGATCAGCTGCACGTCGATGCGCTCGGGAGGAAGCGAGTTCACGAAATCAGCCAGCAGCCGGGCCGGCACGGTCGTGGCACCGTCTTCCTCCACCTTCGCCCCAATCCAGCAATTGATGCCTACTTCAAGGTTCGTGGCGGTCAGTTTAAGTCTGCCTTCGTCCGTGGCCAGGAGGATATTGGAGAGCACAGGCAGCGTGCTGCGCGTTGCCACAGCACGTCCAACGGTGGCCACGCCTTTGGCCAGGTTCTCCTGCAGACAAGAAAACCTCATTGAGGACCTCCTCAAGTACGCTGTTAGGTGAGTCGAGTATACAGCACAAGCGCTTGAGCAGACAACTCAGGGCAGCGACCGCGCAAGAAAATAGCGCAGCAAGGCAATCCCAATCACCTCAGCAATCGCCAGCGCCAGCCCCAAACCAAGCGGAAGGCGGGCATCGCGCCACCCTTCGGCCTGATTCTCCCTGCGCAGAGCCGTCAGAGCAATCATCGTGTTCACAACGGTGAGCACGAATACCACCGCAATAGCATCCAGTGGTGCTACCAGCCACCCCAGGAGCGGGCCGCCAACAAGCAGTGCCAGCCATAAGCCGACGAGTCCAGCCAGCGCCACGCTCAGTTCGCGCCAACTGCTCAACGCGCGTTCCGCGGACGGTTCTTTCCACACAGAGGCGTTGAAAAGCGGCCACACTACTGCACCCAGAGCGAAGCCAAAGCCCAGGCCGGTCGCCAGGCGCAGAGCATTGTTTGGCTGGTAGAGCCACACATCGCCAGTCAAAAAGTTGAGGTACGAGTTTGCTCCGTCGATCAGCCAGAGGAACGACAGCCCGGTCAGGAACAGCATCACCTCTGCTCGTGGCAGGCGTGCGGCTCGTGGCGAGCGCTGGCGCCACAGGAACAGAAAGCCCAAGGCCGCGCCCCAGTAGGTGCCGGTACATCGCGCGCAGAGCGGCATTTGTCCGGCCGCAGCGGCGAGCGTGTGCTCTGGCAGTTGGTGGCACACCCCGCTCAGAAAGAGACCGATGGCGCGCAACAACCCGGACAAGTGCAGGAACGGGGATTCCATGGTGCGGGCATTATAGGGTCGTGCCGACGGGAGTCAATGGTCCTCCTGATGCCAGCAGCCGGGCGTGTGGTATAATGGCGGTTCGAGGAGCCAGTCTCAGTTCACCAGCCAGGAAGAGGGGTCAGTACGATGCCTGATCAAGCGCCTCTCTTTGTAACCCAGATACTGACGCCCAAGAAGCGGCCGGATCTGCTGCGCCGCCCCCGGCTGGTCGATTTCATCCACGACCACATCGACCGCAAGCTGATCCTGATCTCCGCCTCCGCCGGCTATGGCAAGACCTCTCTGCTTATCGACTATGTGCACGACACGGATCTTCCGGTGTGCTGGCTCTCGGTCACTCAGTCGGCCCGCGACCCGCGCGTGTTTCTCGAGTACCTCATCGCCGCCATCAGTCACCATTTTCCTCAGTTCGGCCACGACTCGCTGCGTCTGCTGCAATCCCCTGACAGTACGGCCGACCTGAGCCTCTTTGTTGGCTCGCTGGTCAACGAAATCTACGAGACCATACCCGACTATTTCGTTGTGGCCATCGACGACTATCACCTGGTCGACAGCAGCCGTTCGGTCAACCAGGTCGTCGACACCCTCGTTCAGCACCTTCCTGAGAACTGCCACTTTATCATCTCCAGCCGCAGCATCCCTATCCTCACTCCGCGCGGCCTGGCCCTGCTGACGGCTCGTCAGCAGATCGCCGGTCTGGGCGTCAAGGAGTTGCGCTTTACCGCCGAGGAGATCCAATCCCTGCTCTCGCAGAACTATGGCCAGCACTTGCCGGACCGCGCTGCGCAGGAGCTGGCCGAAAAGTCAGAGGGATGGATCACCGGCATTCTCCTCACCACGCATACCATGTGGAAGGGGCTCTTTGAGGGTGTCATCCGCATCCAGGGCTCGGACAGCCGGGTGTATGACTATCTGGCCAGCGAGGTCCTCAATGAGCAGCCGGCGGCGCTGCGCAAGTTCTTGCTGTCGACCAGTGTCCTGGAAGAAATGAGTCCCGTTCTCTGCGACGAGATGCTGGGCCAGAGCGGCTCGCGAGAAACGCTCAAACTGCTGGAAGACCGCAATCTGTTCGTCACCCGGCTGGAACGTGATGAGGAGCGCTGGTACAGGTATCATCACCTGTTTCGCGAATTCCTCCAGACCAGGCTGCAGGAGGAGCATCCCGAGCAGATCCGCGACCTGCACCTGCGCGCCGCCGAGGCACTCAGGACCAATCACCAGGCCGAGCAGGCTGTAGCTCACTTTCTCGCCGCTAGTGACTACCAGCGGGCCACAGACGCGGTTCTGGAGATTGCCAACCCAACTTACGATTCGGGCAAACTCGAAACCCTCGCCGGCTGGCTCGACGCACTGCCAGCAGACATGGTTCAATCCAGGCCTCATCTGTTGTTTCTGCGCGCCAAGATCTATTCAGACGTCGGCAAGCTGGAGCGGGCGGCGGCTCTGTTTGAGCAGGCGCGCGCTGCGTTCAAGACCCTCGGCGATGCGATAGGTCAGGCGCAGACGCTGGTCCATCAGAGTGCCGGGCTGCATATCGGTGGCGATTTCCGCCGGGCCATTTCCGCCTGCCGCGATGCTCTGGCATTGGTTGAGGGCAGCGAGCAGACCACCGAGGTCATAGAGCTCGTTGCCTCGGCCCACCGGCAGATTGGCATCTGCCTGGCCAGCCTAGGCAGCTTGGCTGAAGGAGAGGCGGAACTCAGAATCGCCCTTGCTGTCTACGAGCGGACTGGTTACTTGACCAACATCGCCCACGTGCACAACGACCTGGGCGTGATCCTGCGCTGGGTGGGAAACCTGACCGGTTCCGAGTCGCATTTCCGGCAGGCGCTCGACCTCTGGGAACAGATTGGCAACATCGGCATGGCAGCTCTGACCATCAACAACATTGCGGTGGGTCATTACTATCGCGGTGAATACGCGGAGGCCCTGGAGCTGTACGAGGATGGTCTCAGCAGAGCCAAAAAGGCCGGCCTCGACCGTTCCCGGGCCTACATCCTAGCGGGCATGGGCGACGTTCACCAGGACCAGGGCAGGCTTGCTGAGGCACTGGCCGCCTACCAGGAGGGTCTCGACGCAGCACGCCAGGCTCGGGATGCTTCCCTGATCTGCTACTTGCTGGATGCGATGGGCAACACGCATCGCCTGAAAGGCGACTATACCCAGGCACTGGAACTGGTGCGACAGGCTTACGAGGATGCCAGGGAGCGCGATTCTACCTACGAAATCGGCCTGTACAGGACGTCACTGGGAGTGATCAGCTATCAGCAAGGCAACCTGCCACAGGCTCGTGAGTATCTCGTGCCGGCGTGTGAGGTCTTTGCGCAGAGCAGTGCCCAGCGCGAGCTGGCCAAGGCCAGCCTCTACCTGGCGCACACCAACTACCTAGCCGGTCAGTTCCCCCTGGCGCTGGAGAACGTGAACACGGTGATGGAGTGCCTGCTGCACCTTGGCTACGACGAGTTCCTCCTGCCAGTGCTCCGCGAGACAAGGCCGGTGGTCGAGTTCGCCGTACGCAGTGGGATAGGAGGTGCGCTGATCAGCTCGCTGCTCAAGCGGTTCGACGCCAGGGTGAGCGCGCCGAGCGAAACGGAGGCCCGACCAGCCGAGGCGATCCTGCCCGTCCTCCGTGTGTATGCGCTCGGCGATCACCGCATCCTGCGCGGCAACGCGCAGATTCCAAACGCTGAATGGGGCATGACCAAGCCCAAGGAGCTGCTCTATTACCTGTTGTGCCATCGCACACGGACCAAGGAGCAAATCGGGCGCGACCTCTGGCCGGACCTGTCGCCAGCCAAGCTCCGTGCCTCGTTCCACGTGACCCTGTACCGGTTGAGGCGGGCACTGGGACAGGCCGACTGCGTCAAGTACGAGCAAGAGTCCTACTTTTTCAATCGCCGCGTCAACTTTTGGTTCGACGTGGACGAGTTCGAGCGGGCCTACAAGAAAGGCATCGCTGCCTGGAACGCTGAACCGGCCAAAGCGGCCCGGCACCTGGAGGCGGCAACGACGCTGTATGGCGGGGACTTTCTTCAGGACCTGTCGCCCACCGGCGAGTGGTGTCTCTTCAAGAAGGAAGAGCTGCAACAACGGTACATCTCAGCCTTGCAACGTCTGGGGGACTATCGACTCGAGCGGGGAGAACGGGCGGCGGCCATGCGCTACTACCAACAAATCGTGGACAAGGACAGCTATCAGGAGGCCGCCTACCGCGGCATTATGCGCTGTCAGGCTCTCAACGGGGAGCGCAACGCCGCGCTCAAGACCTACCAGCGGCTCGCCAGACTCCTAGAAGAAGACCTCGGCACCGGACCTTCTGCAGAAACAACCTCGACCTACGAACAGATCCTCCAGGGGCGCCTCCCAGCGCACTGATTCTCTCTTTCAACCATCTGCCATAGCGCTTTTTTAGCACTTGCTATAGCAGGACATGGTATACAGGTGCATGCTTTCGCTGCACGTTGGTGCAGGCGAGCGAAATCACAGTTGGGAGGAATTGAAATGAAGAGGTTCATGCCCGCAGTCTATGAGCTCGTCAACTCGAACACCGCCCGCCTGATCTGGGCTTTGCTGGTCATCGCCGCACTGGCGCTGGCAAGCGGCGCGCCTTTGGCCTTCAGCGGTGGTGGCGGAGCTGGTGGATGAGCAGGCCGGCGCAGGCCTGACATGCTGCCAATAGCCACAGGACGTTGGCCAAGAGGGATAGCATGATCCTGCTTCTGGCCGTGGTCGCCGCGGTATTCATTGCGCTTGCTCGCGGCGGCAGGTTCTCTGCCCTGGTGAACGTGCCAGTTCGCTGGGGACTGCTTCCCATCTTGGCCTTTGCCGTGCAGGCCCTGTTCATCTACCAGGCGCCCGCACAGAAGCAGAATGGAGTCTGGAGCTGGCAGGAGTACCTTTTCCTGACCTCCCATCTCCTTCTGCTGATCACCGTGTGGGCCAACCGTGCTTTGCCCGGAATGCTCTGGGTGGGCATCGGTCTGCTGCTCAACCTGGCGGTTATGGCCGCTAATGGCGGGTGGATGCCTGTCGCCCCCGAAGCCGTGATCAAGGCCGGCTATTCCGGCCTGGCACCTTCGCTCGAGGCCGGCATGCGCCTGTACAGCAGCAAGAACATCGTGCTGCCCCCCGAGAGCACGGCCCTGAGGTGGCTTTCGGACGTGTTCGTGCTTACCAGACCGTTTCCTGTGCCCAGCGTGTTCAGCATCGGCGACCTGTTTGTCGCTGGCGGCATTCTCTTGCTGATCCAGGGCGCCATGCTGGGGCGTACCACAAGTGCGCTGGCGAGCCAGACTCCAAGGGGTGAGAAATGACAACAGCAGCTCTGTCTCAGATCATTGGCACAGCAGTAATCGACGACGGCTTCCGCAGCGCCCTGCTATCCAATCCCAGGGGGGCGCTGGCGCAGTTCAATCTCGAGGCCAAGGAACTAAGCGATATTGCCTCGTTCCGCGCCACAACCATCGAGCAGTTTGCCGAGAGATTGATCGTCTGGATGAACGATCACGAGCCGGAGTGGTCGTAGCAGCACACGCATTAGGTGTAAGAACGGTCGGACCTGTGAGCAAAAGACGGCACGACCTTGAATCAAAGAGGATCCTGCTCGTGGACGATGAGCAGGACATTCTGGACATCCAGCGCCGAGTGCTTACGGCCGCAGGCTATGATGTTGATACAGCCCGCGACGGGATGATGGCGCTGCGCAAGGTGGCCACGCAGGAGTACCACCTGCTGGTGACCAACCTGCGCATGCCCGAGATGGGAGGGGAGGCCCTGTACCGCCTGCTGTGCAGCTCCTACCCCCATCTCCGCCATCGAGTGGTGTTCTGCACCGGGGATACGGCCAACCAGGAGACGCTGCGCTTCCTGACAGCCACGGGGGCTCCGGTTCTGTTCAAGCCCTTTACGATCGGAGCACTCCTGTCGACCGTGTCCCAAGCCCTGGAGGTTGCTGCGCCTCGCTTCGTACCCACGCCTTCTGTGTGTCCGGAGATCGCCCTGGCAACCACCTAGTCCCAGTGAGGCTACACCGGTAACGCTCTGTCACCTGGAATCGATCCAGGCAGCCGCTTTGGCGGGTATCTCGCCAACCCGACCACGGTACACCGTGCATCCCGGCAGCGAATCCAGGAACGACCCGCCATAGTTCTTGCTCAACACCCTCTTGTCGAGCACCACCACGACTCCCCGGTCGCTGTAGCTGCGGATCAGCCGGCCAAAACCCTGCCGGAACCGCAGCACGGCCTCTGGCACCGCGTACTGTCCGAATGGGTCGTCAAAAGTCCTCGAACGAGCAGCAAAGACCGGGTCGGAGGGCACGGAAAAGGGCAACCGCGGAATCACCAGGCAGCTCAGCGCCGGACCAACGACGTCAATGCCCTCCCAGAAACTGCGCGTTCCCATGAGCACAGACCTGGGAGTCGACTTGAAATTCTCCAGCAATTGCCGACGTGACCCGTCGAGCCCCTGTCCAAATACGACGATATTCGCTTCTTCCAGCGGCCTGGTAACTGCATAGTACGTTGCCTGCAGTTGGCTGTGAGAGGTGAATAGCACCAGCGTCCTGCCTGATGTGGCCAGGCATAGCTCAATGATGGTACTGGCGACCGATTTCTGGTAGTTGGGCTGCGCCGGCTCCGGGATGTCCGTCGCCAGATAGAGGAGCGTCGAGTTCTCATAGTCAAAGGGCGAGTCCACGGCAAACTCGTCCGCGTCCTCCAGACCCAGCCGCTCGCGGATATAGTTGAACTCCATCGCCGTGCGCAGAGTGGCCGAGGTCAGAACCACGGTCTCCAGCTTCTGGTAGATGTTCTTCTCCAGCAGCGGCCCTACGTGAAGGGGCGCAGAGTGCAGCGTGATCTGGCCATCGCGCGCCGCTATGCTCATCCAGTAGATACCGGATGGCGTAGGTTCACTGACAATTGCGGTGAGCTGTTCTCGCGCCTGGCGAAGGTGCTCCAGCCGTGCCCACAGGTCCTGCATCAGGTCGTCGTACTCGAGCACGTTCTGATCGTCCAGGTTGGAAAAGCCGCTGTGCAGGCCCCGCAACCCTTGCTCTACTTTCGATAGGTCGTTGCTCAGCTCCTCGGCTGCTACTTCGATTTCGGTCCATCCGGGTTGATTGCGCACCCCTCGGGTCAACTCGACGTGCCGGTCATAGTTCTCCCCGGAGCCGCGGCCGCCAGCCGCACCGGGAGATCCGCCCGCCTCGGTAACCAGCGATTGATCTACAAACTCCCTCAGTCCTGAGAAAAAGGCGTCCATGGTGTGCTGTGCCTGCTCAACCGACGGGGTCAGCTTGTTCACATAGTCACCCACCTGCTTCTGCACGTCAGCACTCACTTTGCTGCCCCGAAAGTGCTGCGGAATGCTGTGCAGAAAGCCCCGCGCCTGTCCCGCCGGGCCAGTCTGCGACAGAGCGGTCAGCAGGCCGACTGCCTGGCCGTGGTTCACCGCGAATCCCAGTTGTTCCGTGGCCCGCGCCTCCAGATGGTGTGCCTCGTCTATAATCAGGTGCTTGTACTCTGGCAGCACTCGATTCGATACCATCACGTCCGACAGGAGCAGTGCATGGTTAACGACGATGATGTGAGCCGCTTCAGCCTCGCGGCGGGCCCGATACAGGAAGCAGCGCCCTTTGCGCATGTGCGGGCAGCGGTCGCCAAGGCAAGTCTCCTGTTCCGCCTGAATCTCGCGCCAGACGCCCCGCTCTGTCTCGCGCAGCGACAACTCGGCCGAATCTCCGGTCTCGGTCACCGGCAGCCACACCAGTACCTTGGCCAGTACCTGCACCGCCTCCGGCGATAGCGATTCGCTTCTCCGCAACAGGGCCAGGCGGCGCAGACAGAGATAGTTGTTCCGGCCTTTAAGCACGGTTGCACGGAACTTGTCTGGGAGGATGGCTTGCAGGTCCGGGAGGTCCTTGTGGTAAAGCTGGTCCTGCAGGTTGATGGTATTCGTCGAGACAACCACCGGGCGGCCATTCTGCACTGCAAAGTGAATGGCGGGGAGCAGGTAAGCCAGCGATTTGCCGATCCCCGTTCCAGCCTCGGCCAGAAGCTGACCACCATCGTTGAATGCCTGCACCACACGTCGCAGCAGCTCGACCTGCTGCGGCCTGTGCTCATAACCCTGCAAGTGCTCTGACAGCAAACCACCCGGCGAGAGGATCTCAACCAGCTTCTCCTCATCGACTGGCACCAGCTCCTCGGTGGGTGCAAGCGGCTCGGCCTGCTCCTTGCGGTCCAGCACCAGCCCCAGAGCCGCGTCATCGAGATAGCCTTTCGCCCTGAGCTGCTCGCGGATGCTGCTGGTAAAGGCCGTCTTGACTCGCGCCCGCTCCAGGTCGAGAAAGACCTGTTTGAGCGGCCAGTCGGACCGGGCAGCGGTCCGGTTGATCTCCTGAAGCACGGCCAGGTCCAGAGCGCGGCCCTGTTCCATCAGAGCCACAAAGACATCCTTGGCCGCCGTCGCGTCAGGCAGGGCGCGGTGGTGGTCAACCAGAGGGATACCAAGCTGGTCGGTCAGCGCAAAGAGATTGTAAGTGGCCAGGCGCGGCAGAAGTATCCGCGCCAGCTCAAAGGTGTCCACCAGGGGGTTCTGCACCAGCACTCCGTGGCGGCGCAGGAAAGAGGCCTCAAACCCTACGTTGTGGCCGATAACAGTCGCATCGCCGACAAAGCCGGCCAGGCGGGGGATCACCGCCGTCAGCCGAGGAGCGTCTTGCACCTCTTCGTTGCTGATGCCGGTGAGCTTTTGAATCTTGAAGGGGATCGGCCGCAGCGGGTTGACCAGGGTCGAGAAGGTATCAACGACCTGGGCACCGTCCTTGAGCTGGAACTTGATAGCCCCGATTTCAGTGATTGAGTCCCGCTCGGGATCTAGTCCGGTCGTCTCGATGTCCAGGGCTACTAAATGCAGGCCCATAGCACTCCCATCCGCAAATACCAGGCCCCGACTCGCGCGCTCCCTGGCGTTGCCACTCTACATGTCTTCATACTGATACAGGATCGCGGTAACTGCTGCCAGAGCAGCCGTGTCTGCCCGCAGAATGCGTGGACCCAGGCTAACCGGAGCTATGCCGTAGCGTCTCGCCAGGTCGGCCTCTCGGCCGGCGAATCCCCCTTCCGGTCCGATGAAGATGCTGATCGAAAAGGGCCGTCGCAGAATCTCGGTCTTGCCGCGCGTTGAAATGGCCGTGTCGGCAGGTGTGTCCAGCATCGAGCGCAGGGTCCGCTTGGTTTCTTCTTCCCAGAATAGCAGTGCCAGGTCCGCCCGACGGGCCTTTTCGCAGGCCTGAGCGAACAGGACCGGCGGCTGCACTCTTGGCAGCCTGGCCCGCTCTGATTGCTCCGCCGCCTCCAGCACAATGCGCTGCCACCGCTCCACCTTGGCTTTGCTGACATCGTCCACGCTGCCCATCACGCAGCGGTCCGAAACCATCGGGTTGAACTCGACCACGCCCAGCTCGGTGCCCTTTTGCAGCACCCATTCGAACTTGTCGCCTTTCAACAGGCTCTGGTACAGGGCGATCTTGGTGCGCGGCTCGGTGCGTGACAGTGTCTTGCTCTGGACGACACCCGTCACCGAGTCGTGCTCCACCGCCGTCAGCCGGACCACGTACTCCCAGCCGGAGTCATCGAGCACTATGATGGTGTCACCGCTCGCCATTCGCAGCACGTCGCGCATCTGATGCACCACCGAACCCTGGATCCCGACCTGATCCTGCTGAATCCAGCCTGCAGGGATGAAGAAGCGGTGGGTCACCTCGCCCTCCCCTTGCCGGCCTTGCGGCCATAGAGTGCAACCCAGTCCTTTCGCTTGTGCCGTGCTGTCACTTGGACCCCTGCCTCACGCAGCGCTTTGCGCGTAGGCTCTTCCTGCGATTCGATGATCCCTGACACAACAAAGCGCCCCTCGCTGTTCAAGCAGTCAACGATGGCGCTGGCGGAGCGGCGAATCACGTCCGCCAGGATGTTCATCAGCACCAGGTCGAACGCGCCCTGCCATCTGCCAGAGGCGTCAAAGAGCTCTAGTTCACGGCCGCATCCGCTTGCCCTCTCGGGCAGCAACGACGCCAGGAGCACCTCAACGAGGCTCCGTACGCCGTTGCGTTCGATGTTCTGCCGCGCGACGTCCACCGCCAGCGGGTCAATGTCCAGCCCGATTACCTGGCTCGCGCCGAGCCTGGCCGCCAGAATGGCCAGAATGCCCGACCCGGTGCCGACATCCAGCACACGGTCTCCAGTGCGCATCATCTTTTCCGTGCCCAGCACGGCCAGTTGGGTCGATGGATGCAACCCCGTGCCAAAGGCCATGCCGGGGTCCAGCTCGATGAGCAGTTCATCCGGGCCTGGCTGGTGTTCCAGCCAGGAGGGCTTGACCACGATGCGGCGGCCGATCCTGAGCGTCTTGTAGCCTGACTTCCAGGCATCGGCCCACTCATGCTCCTCCAGCCACCGAACCTCTGGCGAACCGATCGGGTAGAGCTGGCCCAAGTGCCATAGTGCCTCTTCGATGCGACCGAGCGCACAACCCTCATCAGGCGTCAGAAACGCCTTGATGCGCACAGTGGGAGCGCGGGCGAGTTCATTCCATACCTCTTCCAGCACTGCGCCGCCTTTGCCGTAGCGGTTGAACACCGCGCTGACGGCTTCGGCGGCTTCGCCATCGACCTGGACGGCTATCTGGATCAGCTTCATCCCATCAGCGCTCTGACGGCAAGCGGCACAGGCAGTCGCGTGGCGTCAAGTATCCTAGCCAAGCAGGGCCTCCCGCAAGCGGTCGAACCAGCCCTTTTCGCCCTGTGGGGTCACTTCTTTGCCCAGGCTCTTGGCCAGCTCTTGCAGCATCGTTTTCTGCGCCGCGGTCAGGTTGGTCGGTGTAGCCACAAAAACCGTTACCCGTTCGTCGCCACGTCCTTCATGGCGCAGGAACGGCACCCCCTTGCCTCTGAGGGTAAAGGTCTGGCCGGTCTGCGTGCCGGCGGGGATATTCAGCGGAACCTCACCGTCCAGCGTGGGCACCGTAATCTCGTCGCCCAGCGCCGCTTGAGCAACATTGATGGTGATGTTCAGGAAAATGTCATTGTCTTTGCGCCGGAAGTAGGAGTGGGGTTTGACCGTGAGAAAGACATACAGGTGACCGGCCGGGCCCCCGAACACTCCGGCGTTTCCCTCTCCGGCAATGCGCACCCGGGTACCATCGTCAACCCCCGGCGGAATGGTCACCGTCAGGCGCTTCTTGGCGCGAACCCGCTGCTGGCCACGGCACTCTTTGCACGGATTGGCCACGACCTCACCCTGGCCTGAACAGCGCGGGCAGGTAGTCACGTTGACGAAGGATCCAAATAGCGACGACCTCACCCGGCGCACCTGGCCAGATCCGCCGCACTCGGGGCAGCGGGTCGGTTTGGAGCCAGCCTCGGCCCCTGTGCCGCCGCAGTTGGAGCAGGTGCCAAGGCGCTCAACATCGATCTCTTTCTCTACGCCAAAGACCGCTTCCTCAAAGGACAGGGTCAGGTTGGCACGCAGATCCTCACCCTGCTGAGGTCCCCTCTGAACACCGCTGCCAAAGCCGAAAAAGCTCTCAAAGATGTCCGAGATGTTGGTAAAATCAGTAAAGCCGCCCGCTCCGCCGCTCAGGCCGGCATGGCCAAAGCGGTCATACATCTCCCGCTTCTGCTCGTCACACAGCACCTCATAGGCCTCGTTGATCTCTTTGATCCGCTCTTCGGCATCCCCGTTCTTGTTGACATCTGGGTGGTACTGCATGGCCAGCTTGCGATAGGCCTTGCGGATATCGTCGCTGCTTGCCTGCCTGCCGACACCGAGGATCTCGTAATAGTCTCGTTTGCTGCTCATACTCCGCTCTGTGACCCGGTTCTCAGTGAGCCGTCAGGGTCCAGGCCGTCTCATCCTTCGCCCGGCACCCATCTGGGATCGAATTTGCTAGTATACCCGATACCCTCTCCCCCACAAAAGAACGGGGGAGGGCCTTTCGGCTCTCCCCCGGTTGTGCATATCTGTAGTGGCTAGACCTCGCGGAACTCGCCCTCTACCGTTCCGTCTTCGGGCGGCTTTTGCTCGCCTCCACCGTTACCCGGTTGCTGCTGCTCCGGCCCGGGCTGCTGGTACATCGCCGAGCCGATGCGCTGCAGCGACTCGCTCAGTTCCTGCGCCGTGCTGCGCATTCTCTGCGTGTCCTTGCCCTGCAAGGCAGAGCGAACCGCAGCAACTTTGCCCTCGACCTCATTCTTGACGTCAGCGGGGACCTTGTCGCCAAGGTCACGCAGCGTCTTTTCTGCCTGGTACGCCAGTGAGTCGGCGTTGTTGCGTACCTCTACCTCTTCCTTGCGCTGGCGGTCGTCATTGGCAAAGCGCTCGGCGTCGCGAACCATCCGGTCAACTTCGTCCTTGGCCAGGCCACTCGACGCGGTGATAGTGATCTTCTGCTCGCGTCCGGTAGCCTTGTCCTTGGCACTCACGTGCAGGATGCCATCGGCATCGATGTCAAAGGCAACCTCGACCTGCGGGATGCCTCGCGGAGCAGGCGGGATACCATCCAGGATGAAACGCCCCAGGGTCTTGTTGTCTGCTGCCATAGGACGCTCGCCCTGGACCACGTGGATCTCCACGCTCGTTTGCCCATCAGCCGCCGTAGAAAAGATCTGGCTCTTCTTGGTCGGGATAGTCGTATTGCGCTCGATGATCGGCGTGGCCACGGCGCCCAGGGTTTCGATGCCCAGGGTCAGAGGCGTCACGTCGAGCAGGAGCACATCCTTGACTTCGCCGCCCAGCACTGCGGCCTGGATGGCCGCGCCAATGCTCACTACCTCGTCAGGATTCACGCTCTTGTTGGGCTCTTTGCCAAAGAACTTGCGTACGACCTCTTGCACCAGCGGCATACGCGTCTGGCCGCCGACCAGCACGACCTCATCTACGTCAGACGGGTTGAGCTTGGCGTCCTTCAGGGCCTGCCCCACCGGCTCAGTAGTGCGTTCAACCAAATCGCCCACCAACTGCTCCAGCTTGGCTCTGGTCAGGGTCATTACCAGGTGCTTCGGGCCAGACTGATCAGCCGTGATAAAGGGCAGGTTGATCTCGGTCTGCATGACCGTGGAAAGCTCCTTCTTCGCCTTTTCGGCTGCTTCCTTCAGTCGCTGCAGGGCCATACGATCTTGCCGCAGGTCAACGCCATTCTCGCGCTTGAACTCGTCGGCGATCCAGTCAATGACCCGCAGGTCAAAGTCATCACCGCCAAGGAAGGTGTCTCCATTGGTCGAATTGACCTCGAATACGCCCTCGCCGATGCTGAGGATCGAGATGTCGAACGTTCCACCGCCCAGGTCATAGACGGCGATCTGCTCGTCCTTCTTCTTGTCAAGGCCGTAGGCCAGAGACGAGGCCGTCGGCTCGTTGATGATGCGCAGGACTTCTAGGCCAGCGATGCGGCCGGCGTCTTTGGTAGCCTGGCGCTGCGAGTCGTTAAAGTAGGCCGGAACGGTGATCACTGCCTGCGTGACCTTTTCGCCAAGATAGGCCTCGGCATCGGTCTTGAGCTTTTGCAGGATCATGGCCGAGATCTCTGGCGGCGAGTATTGCTTGCCGCCCATCGACACCCACGCATCGCCGTTGCTGGCCTCGGTGATCTTGTAGGGCAGACGCTTCATCGCCTTCTGCACCAGCGGGTCATTGAACTTGCGTCCCATCAGACGCTTGATCGAGAAAACGGTATTCTCCGGATTGGTCACGGCCTGGCGCCGCGCTACCCACCCGACCATACGTTCGCCGGACTTGGGGTTGACCGCGACCACCGACGGACAGAGCCGCTCACCCT
>Ga0116184_10000730_pt1 | contig 35835 bp, 35 predicted proteins | sample AD_JPNNA5_MetaG_FD_89886 | JGI IMG/M metagenome (GOLD analysis project Ga0116184, IMG submission 89886) | Active sludge microbial communities of municipal wastewater-treating anaerobic digesters from Japan - AD_JPNNA5_MetaG | ecosystem: Engineered > Bioreactor > Anaerobic > Digestate | place... | reverse complement strand
GGCCGCGCCGGCAATCAGGTCCGGGCGGCGCCTTGCAGTCAGTTTGATGCTCTCGCGCCTGCGCCACGCCTCGACGGCCTCGTGGTTGCCCTCCAGCAGGACGCCGGGGACCTTCCTGCCGCGCCAGACGGCCGGCCGGGTGTACTGCGCGTGCTCGAGCAGCGAGTCGAAGTGGCTCTCCATGGTAAAGGCCTCCTCGCCCGCCAGCACGCCGGGCAGCAGCCGGGTCACCGCGTCGGCGATCATCAGCGCGGGCAGTTCGCCGCCGGTGAGCACAAAATCGCCGGCGGAAAGTTCCTCGTCGGCGATTTCGTCGATGACCCGCCGGTCGACGCCTTCGTAATGGCCGCACAGCAGCGCGAGGTTTTCCTTGTCTGCCAGCCGCGCCGCGTGTTTCTGCGTGAACGGCTCCCCCTGCGGGCTTAAATAGACCAGGTGCGGCCGCCGGCCGGTCTCCCGGCACAGCGACTCGAAACAGTCGTAAACCGGCTGCGCGCGCAGAATCATGCCGCTGCCGCCGCCGTACGGCGTCGCGTCGACGCGGCCGTGTTTGTCGTCGGTATAGTCCCGGATGTTCCTGCAATAGATTTCAACGAGCCCGCGCTCGAGGGCGCGGCCCGTGATGCTCTCGCGCAGCACCGAGTAGCACATCTCGGGGAACAGCGTCAGGATGTCAATTCTCATCGTCGAAGATCCCTTTCAGGGGCCGGATGAACACCTCGTTCTTCCCGACGTCGGCCGAAACCACGACGTCGGGGATGGCGGGAATCAGGTACTCCCTGCCGCGCTCCCCGCGGATATGCCATACGTCGTTGGCCCCGGTGCGCGTAACGTCGGTGAGCGTACCGTAGCGCCTGGAAGGCTCGTCCGCGTCGAAGACTTCGCAGCCGATAAGTTCTGCGATGAAATAGCTGCCTTCGGGCATCTTTGCGTCCGCCCTGCGTATATAAAGCGTTTTGCCCCGCAGGGCGGCGGCGGCTTCGACACCGCTGACTCCTTCGAGGCAAAGCAACACAAGGCTTCCGTGCGAGCGGCATGACGTAATTTCAGCCTTCGCAGTACCTTTTTCATCGTAGTATAGCGTGGTGAAGCCTTTGAAAAAATCCGGGGAGTCGCACCACGGCTCCACGCGCAGTTCGCCCTTGAGAGCGTGGGTCCCCACAATTCTGCCGATTTCGAGGAAATCTTTAATCAATTTTCACTGAAACCTTTTCGCCCTTGCGGGTCGCGGCGGCGCGCATGACGGTGCGGATGGCTTTCGCAATCCTGCCCTGTTTGCCGATGACCCTGCCCATATCCGTTTCGCCCACGTGCAGATGATAGACGATCGTGCCGTCTTCGGTGGGTTCGTCGACATGGACTTCCACTGTCTCCGGGTTCTCCACAAGACCCTGTGCGATGGTGATCAATAATTCTTTCATGCAGTTTTCCTCCCAGTTGATGTGATGCCTGTTTATGTTGTCCGCCGGACGGCGGATAAAACCGCATGGAGGTTTTTGCTGTGGACTTCGGCCGGTGGCATATCGCCCGGTTCCGGGCGGGGCCGGTTAGATGATGCCGCTCTTTTTCAGAACCGCTTTGACCGTGTCGGTCGGCTGCGCGCCGTTGGCGATCCATTGTTTGGCTTTTTCGGTGTCGACCTTGATTTCGGGCGGGTCAATCTGCGGGTTGTAGGTGCCCAGCTCCTCTATGAACCTGCCGTCGCGGGGATACCTGGAATCCGCGACAACGATGCGGTAAAAAGGGGATTTCTTCGCGCCCATGCGGCGCAGTCTGATTTTGACAGCCATGATGTTTCCTCCAAAAGTAATATATTTCAATTCGTGTCGAATTGTTTTTACTGGAACTCGAGGCCGTTGAAGCCTCCGCGCATGCTTTTGAGCCGTTTTTTGGAACCCTTGCCCCCGAACTGCTTGAACAGTTTCTGCATCTGGCGCAGCTGGTTGATGACTTTGTTGACGTCCTCGACCTGCTGGCCGCAGCCGGCGGCGATTCTTCGTTTTCTCGAGGGGTTGATGAGGTCGGGGTTTTCCCTTTCCTGCCTGGTCATCGAGAGGATAATCGCCTGCACCCTGTCGAACTGGCGCTCGTCGACGTCGACGTCCTGCATCTTTTTGCCGAGACCCGGGATCATCGCGAGCGTATCCTTGATGGAACCCATCTTTTTGACCTGGTTGATCTGCTCATAAAGGTCGTTGAAATCAATCTTGTTTCTGCGGATTTTCTGCTCGAGTTCCTCGGCTTTTTTGCGGTCGATGGCCGTTTCGGCTTTCTCGATGAGCGAAAGCACGTCGCCCATGCCGAGGATGCGAGAGGCCATTCTGTCGGGGTGAAAGTCGTCGAGGTCGCCGATTTTTTCGCCGATGCCGACGAATTTGATGGGCTTGCCCGTCACCGCCCTTGCCGAGAGCGCCGCGCCGCCCCTTGTGTCGCCGTCGAGTTTGGTCAAGACCAAACCGTCAATTCCCAGCGCCTCGTTGAATGCCGTGGCGACGTTGACGGCGTCCTGGCCTGTCATCGCGTCGACGACGAGCAGAATTTCGTGCGGCTTGATTTGGGACTTGATGTTCTTGAGCTCGTTCATGAGCTCCTCGTCGATGTGCAGGCGCCCCGCCGTGTCGAGGAACACATAGTCGTAGCCCTTGTCCCTGGCCAGTTTCACCGCCTCCGCGGCGATGGCGGCCGGGTCGCTTGTGCCCATTTCAAAGACAGGCACCCCGGCCTGTTCGCCGACCACCTGCAGCTGCTTGATGGCGGCCGGGCGGTAGATGTCGCACGCCGCGAGCAGCGGACGGTGGCCCCGGTTTTTGAGCATCAGCGCAATTTTCGCGCAGTGGGTGGTTTTACCGGAACCCTGCAGGCCGCACATCATCACCACGGTCGGCGGGTGGGGGGCAGATGCCAGGCGCGCCTGGGTGCCTCCCATGAGCTCGATGAGCTCCTCGTTGACGATCTTGACGACCATCTGCGCCGGGGTCAGGCTTTCCGTGACTTTTGAGCCGATTGCCCGCTCGGTGACTTTGGCGGTGAAATCTTTGGCTACCTTGTAGTTGACATCCGCTTCCAGCAGGGCGAGGCGAACCTCCCGCATCGCTTCGCGGACATCCGTTTCCGTAAGGCTTCCTTTGCTCCTGAGTCTTTTAAAGGCGGCTTCCAGCTTATCGGAGAGACCTTCAAACGCCAAAGATTAACACCTCATTCAAGCAGGCTCTGCGCGACGGCCTTGATTTTTACAGCGTATTCGTTGATTTCCCTCGAAAGGCTGTAGCGCAGATTGTAGTCGTTGATTTCGTTGGTCAGATCGATGATTTCGTTGAGCCCGCTGCGGACCTCCTCGAAACGCCTGACCAGCCCGAGGCGGTTCTCCATTTCGATGAGCTGCCCCTCGGCCCTTTTAATGGCGTCGCGTACACCCTGGCGGGTAATGCCCTCGTTGACGGCGATTTCCGAAAGGGAGAGATCCTCGTTGTAATAATGGTCGAGGAAATCCCGCTGCTTTTCGGTCAGCATGTCGCCGTAGAAGTCAAGCAGAATGTTATTTTCGAGATTTTTTGGCAACACAGCACCCTCTTTTTATTCTTACGGCAATCAGGCCTTCGTCTGTAAAGGCATAACCTTTACAATGTGAGATTATACTCATTCAAAAGGCCCGTGTCAAGCAATTAATCTTGACACGGACCCCTCTTTTTTCACATTCGGGGCGTGAAAAACCTGTGGAAAAGCCTTCTTGCGCCCGGCTTTTGCTACCGGTTGTGGTGAATCCTCCACCGGGCCACAACATCTTCAGCGGTTGGGGAGGCTCAACCGGGCGGGGATGTGAAAAAGTTTTTTTTCAGCCTTTCAGAGTTTTTCAAAATGCTCGACGTCCAGCACAAAGACCGTCGCGCCCTTCACCTTTGCGGTTACTTTGACATCAGCGGCGCTCAGGCCCCTGCCCAGCGAGGAGTCGGTTGTCACGCTCAGCGTGCGCGTGGAACTGTGCTGCTCGATGATGTTTTTGACGGCGGCGACCTGCTCGTCCTCGGCGCCGATGAGCAGAGTGGTGTTGCCCGCCATGAGGAAGCCTCCGGTGGTCGACAGCCGTGTGGCCGTGAAACCTTCCTGGGTCAGCGCGGACAGGACGGCCTCCCGGTCGTCGTTGTTGATGATGGCGATAATCAGTTTCATAAAGCCTCCGTTTTGATTTTACAGGTAAGGGCTCAGCAGCGCAAGGCTTTTTTTGTCAAGCTTGCGCAGGCCCGGTATTTCGTAACGGTTGTCGCTCGAGTCGGTGATAAAGACCCTGCCGTCGAACAGCACCTTGATGTCGGTATTGACGTGCTTGATTTCAAAACGGTGCTCGCCGATATCCGTTTCGACCTTCAGCGTCAATTTGCCGTACTTTTCGGTGCAGGCGAGCACGCGCGTGATTTTCGGCACCAGATAATACTGCGCGAGCGTCTCTTCGACGGCTTTCCTGCTGTCGGGCTCCAGGTTCTTAAGGTTCCTGATAACGGCCTGTTCGACGCCGTCCTCGTCAAGCAGGGTGATGTAGCGGCTCGCGCCCGTGATGGGGAAAAGCCGGCGCGCCTCGACGTTTTCAAAGACCCTGCCGTCGTACATTTCGACGCGCAGCGCGAGCCCGTCGAGCCGGGTGATGCGCGCGTTGTCATATTCGATATAGGTTCTTTCGCTCATCGCGGCTTCCCTCCCGCCGGTTTACTCGAAACGCTCGGCCTCTTTGCCGGCCCTTATTTTCTCTGACATGGACTGGATTTCAATGAGTTTGAAATATTTGCCCTTGAGGGCCATCAATTCGTCGTGCGAGCCGAACTCGACGATTTCGCCCTTGTCGACGACGACGATTTTATTGGCCTTGCGCAGTGTCGACAGGCGGTGCGCGATCATCAGCGTCGTCCTGCCGCTGATGAGGCGCTCGATGGCTTGCTGGATCAGGTGCTCGGTCTCGGAGTCGACCGCGGCCGTCGCCTCGTCGAAGATGAGCAGGCTCGGGTTTTTCAGCACCGCGCGCGCGATGGAAAGCCGCTGGCGTTCGCCGCCGGAGAGGCCGACCCCGCGCTCGCCGAGCATGGTGTCGTAGCCGTCGGGCAATCGCGCGATAAAGGAATGCGCGTTGGCGACGTCCGCCGCGTGGATAACCTGCTCGACATCCGCGTCGGGCAGCGAAAACGCGATGTTGCGGAACACCGTGTCCTTGAACATAATCGGCTCCTGCTGGACATAGCCGATTTTGCTGCGGTAGGATTCCAGGTCGAGTTCTTTGATGTTGACCCCGTCGACGAGAATTTCCCCCTCGTAAGCGTCATAGAAGCGCATAATCAGGTTGACGAGCGTGCTTTTGCCCGACCCTGTCGTGCCGACGATGCCGACAATGTCGCCGGGTTCGATGACCAGGTTGATGTTGGTCAGCGCTTTTTTGATGCGGTCAAACGAGAAGTTGACGTTGCGGAACTCGATTTTTCCCTTGACTTTCTTGACCAGGTTCCCCTTGCCGAAGTCGGCTTCCGGTTCCGCGTCGATGACGTCAAGGATGCGCTGCGCCGAGGTCAGCGAATTCTGGTAGGTATCGTTGAGCGTCGCGAAAAAGTTGACCGGCCCGTAGAACATGGCGGCGTAGGAGATGAAGGAGACCAGCATGCCGACCGAGATGTTTTGAGGGCTTTGAATGACCCATTTGCCGCCGAAACCCCAGATCAGCAGCGAACCGCAGGTGACGAAAAAGGTCACCGCCGACGGAAAGATATTCGACAGTTTCGCCGCCTTGCGGTCCTCGATGAGCCATTCGTTGTTGTAGGACTCGAATTTTTCGGCCGAGCGCTGCTCGCCGGTGAAGGATTTGATGACCCTCACACCCGGCAGCGTGTCGGTCAGTATCGAACTGACGGCCGCCCACCTGCGCCAGATTTTACGGTAGACGGGGGCGATGCGCTTGCCGAAGTAGCGCGCGCCGAGCACCACCAGAGGGATCGGCGTCAGCGAAAGCAGGGTCAGTTTCCAGTTCATCAGGAACATGATGACGATGATGCCGATCATCAGGAAAAACTGGATGATGGCCTCCTGGGTGATGCGCAGCATGAACGCCTGCAGCGTCGACGTGTCGCCGCTGACGCGCGAGATGACCGATCCGGTGCTCGTTTTGTCGTAAAAACTCAGCGGCAGGTACTGCGCCTTTTCGTAGATGTCGTTGCGCAACCCCGCCACGATTCTGTCGCCCGCGATGCGCATAAAGTAGCCGCGTACCGCGCCGATGGTGTACTGCACGATATAGACCGACAGCAGGATGGCCACCAGCATCAGCAAGGCGTTGAGGTCCTTGTTGGGGATGACGGTGTCGACCAGCGTTTTGGTGACGTAGGGCGGGGCGAGCGCCATCGCCGTCGTCACCAGCGACAGCGCCAGGCATAAAACCATCAGTTTCAGCTGCGGCCGGACGTATTTGGCGAACTTCCTGACCAGCGTGCTTTTGGAGGTGCAGCTGATACAGGCGGCGCCTTGCTGGCCCAGCGCGCGGCCGCACTTGGGGCAGAACGACTTTTTCTTGTCAAAGGTCGCCTTGACGATGTCGAATTCCTGCCGGACGTCACCGCCGCCGGCGATGTTCTCGGCGAAGAGGGCGGCCGCGTCGCACAGCGAGGCGACCGAGTAGGTGAAGCGGAAGATGTCCCGCGGCGCCTCGCCGCGCAGGGCGACGCGTAAAACGGCGTTGCCGTACATGCGCTTGACAAAGGCTTTGTCCACCTGCGCGTGTTCGGCAACGTAAACGCCTCCGGCGTGGTATTGATCAAAAGCGAGCGTCCTGCGGTCGGTAACGACCAGCGCCGACTCGTTGTATCGTCCTTTGAGGTCGAGGTCCCCGACGATGGTAAAAAGAGGCGTTTCGCCCTCAAGCAGCATAGCGGCTGCCTGGCTGGCGAAACGCTCGGGCAAAGGAGCGGTCGATAGGATGTCTTCGGGTATCATGCCGAACCCCCGGGTGCGAAAAACCGTATTTCCGGCGGTTATCATGCCGGACCGCTACACTTATACCACAAGGGAAGCCAAGTCGCAACCCCGATACGGAAAAATACTGCGGAAAAAATAAAAAACGTTCGTCTATTTCAGTTCGACGACCGACACCCCGTCCTCGCCCTCGCCGAAAACGCCGGGCCGGTGGCTTTTGACGTAGGGGCTCTTTTTGAGGTAATCCCTCACCGCAGCGCGCAGCGCGCCGGTTCCCTTACCGTGGACGATGACGAACTCGTGCAGCCCGGTACGCAGCCCGTGGTCAATGAAACGGTCGAGTTCGATCAGGCAGTCGTCCACCGTCATCCCGCGCAGGTCAAGGCGTGTGGCGACTTCCATGCCCAGCCGGCTTTCGACGCCGGAGGCCTTCGCGGCGGCCGCCGTCTGTTTGCCGCCGGTTTCGACCAGGCGCAGCCGCGTGAGTTTCACCCTCGTCTTGGCGGAGCCGGTCTGGACTTCGACGTTCCCGTCACGGTCTGCGGGGGAGACGACCTTCGCACGGGTTCCGATATCGGCGATGACGACGCTGTCGCCCGCCTCCAGCGGCCGGGGCAGGCGGTAGTCCTCGTCCGCGTCGTAACCGCCGGGTGTTTCCGAGACGTCCTCGAGCGCTTCGACGCTCTTTTTCAGCGCCGCGCGCGCGCGCCGGGCGAGTTCCCCGGGGTCTCGCGCGCCGGGCATCTCTTTGCGCAGTTTTTCGATTTCATGAAGCAGCGCCGCCGCCTCGCGTTTGGCGAACTGGATGATTTTCGCGGCCTGTTTTTTCGCCTCTTCGATTTCACGTTCGCGTATGGAGGCGCTTTCTTCCCGGAGTCTCTGCGCCTCAAGCATGGAGCGGTCCGCTTTGGCCGAAAGTTCCGCCGCGCGCCCGCGCTCGATCTCGGTCTGGAGCCGGCTTTCTTCCAAAGAACCGACGACGGCCTCGAAACGGCTGTTTTCCGCCGACACAAGTTCGCGCGCGCGTTCGACCACCTGTTTGTCCATGCCCAGCCGCTCGGAGATGGCGAAGGCGTTGGAACGGCCGGGGATACCCGTCAGCAGACGGTAGGTCGGCCGCAGGGTGTCGACATTAAACTCGCAGCAGCCGTTTTCAACGCGCGGGGTTTGCAGAGCGAAGGCTTTGAGTTCCGCGTAATGCGTCGTAGCGGCCGCCTTTGCCCCTTTGGCCTGCAGCGTTTCCAGAATGGCGGTGGCCAGCGCCGCCCCTTCGACGGGGTCGGTGCCCGCGCCGAGTTCGTCGATGAGCACCAGGCTGTTCTCGTCGGCCGCGGCGAGAATGGCGATGATGTTGGTGATGTGCCCCGAGAAAGTCGACAGCGACTGTTCGATGCTTTGCTCGTCGCCGATGTCCGCGAGCACTTTGCCGAATACGGGCACCTTGCTCCGGTCGCCGGCGGGGATCATCAGGCCGCAGGCTGCCATCAGCGTCAGCAGGCCGATGGTCTTGATGGAGACGGTTTTGCCCCCGGTGTTGGGCCCCGTGATGACGAGGATGTCGAAATCCTCGCCCAGGCGGATGTCGACGGGCACCACGTTTTTGGGGTCGATGAGCGGATGCCTTGCCGCGCGCAGGTTCAGTTCGCCCTTGTCGTTGAGTTCGGGCGGCGACGCTTTCATCGAGTAGGCGAACTGCGCTTTGGCAAAGATGAGGTCGAGTTCGACCGCGCACTCGTAACCCGAGAGGAGGGACTCGGCGTTCTGACCCGCCTCGGCGGACAGTTCGCTGAGGATGCGTTCGATCTCCTCGCGCTCGTGCCCTTTGAGCATGCGGATTTCGTTGTTCGCCTCGACGACCGGCATCGGCTCGATAAAAACGGTCGCGCCGCTCGACGAGGTGTCGTGGACCAGGCCGGGAATTTCGTTGCGGTATTCGTTTTTGACGGGAATGACGAAACGGTCGTTGCGCATGGTGACGATATGTTCCTGCAAAAACTTCGAATAATTCTGCGAGCGGGCGAACCTTTCGAGCTGCTCGCGGATTTTCGACTCGTTGACCCTGATTTTGCGGCGGATGTCGGCCAGCGCGGGGGAGGCGTGGTCGGCCATCTCGTCCTCCGACAGGATGGCGAGGGTGATGCGGTCTTCCAGATATTTGTTCGGGGCCAAAGCGCCGAAATAAAGGTCAAGCACCGACTCGACGCCCTTGTTGCCCGCGCGCCACTGCGAGAGGCCGCGGATGACGCGCAGCACCCCCGCGACGTCGAGCAGCTCGCGCATGGAAAGCACGCTGCCCGCCTCGGCGCGCATGAGCGCGTTGCTGACGTCGATGAGCCCGCCGAACGACGGGCCGCCGAAACGCGCCAGGAGCATGTGCGCGTCGCAGGTCTGGCCTGCCAGCGCCCTGGCCGCCGGCAGGTCCGTACACGGCTCGAGACCGAGCGCCGCCTGTTTGGCCTGCGCGCTCGAGGCGAAATCCGCCAGGCGCCGCAGCACTTTGTCGAGTTCCAGCGCTTTGCAGTGCCGGTTCATCGTTTCGGGCATGATCGGTTCTCCTGTGTTTCTATTGGATGGCGTAATAAAACTCAAGGCTCTTGAAACGCCGCTGCAGGTGCGCCTTGAGGTAATTTTCGCTTACGGCGGAAAGGGCGTTGAGCGCGTTGTCCGGCAGGGTAAAAAAGAAGATCCTCGACGCCTCGGCACAACAGATGTGCCGCAGCGCCGCGAGGACGCCCGCCGGCAGGGGATCCGCCCCCCCGCAGGCGGGGCACAGCAGCCGCCCGCCGGCGGCGTCGAGCGCGAACGCGCCATCTTCCCTGCCGCAGGCCGCGCAGGCCGTCAACTCCGGCGCGTAGCCCGCAAGACAGGCCAGCCGCATCTCCGTCACCGCCTTGATCAGCGCAGGCGGACGCTTGCCTGTGTCGAGGAAGTCCAGGGCGTTGAGCAGCAGTTTCAGGTATTGCGATGCCTCGTCGTTTTCGGGCGCGAGTTCGAGGGCGAGTTCGCAGAAGTACTGCGCCAGCGCGGTCTTTCGCATATCGCTGCCCAGGCCGAAGAAAACGCGTTTGGCGCGCGCGTCGCCGACGGTGTGCGAGTCCCTGCCCGCGTAGAAGGTAAAGTCGGCGTAGCTGAGCGCCTGCGTCGCGTTGCCCAGGCGGCTTTTCGGCCTTTTCGCGCCGTTGGCGAAAGCGCGCACGACGCCGAAATCCCTTGTCAGCACCGTGATAATCCTGTCGGATTCCCCGGTGTCCGAAGTTTTGATGACCAGACCGTCGGTATTCATCACCATGGCGCCAGCCTCCGCCGCCTCAGCCGAGGCCTAAAGAACGGATCGCGCCTTCGCGGTTGCGCCAGTCCTCTTTGACTTTTACACGGCAGCGCAGGTTGATGCGGCATTGAAAAAAGTTCTCCATTTCCTCTCTCGCGCGCGTCGCGGCGCGCTTGAGCGTTTCGCCGTTTTTGCCGATGATGATGCCCTTATGCGACGTTTTCTCGCAGTAGATGACCGCGTCGATGTCGGTGATGCCCGAGTCGCCGCGCTGACGCATGCGCTCGATCTCGACGGCGATGCCGTGCGGGACCTCCTTGTCGAGGATGCGCAGCAGTTTCTCGCGCAGGATTTCACCGGCCATCACCCTTTCCGGCTGATCGGTCAGCGTGTCCTCCGGGAAATAGTGGACGCTCTCGACGGCCAGCTTTTCCAGCTCCGCCAGCAGTTCGTCCATCTGGCTGCCCTTCAAGGCGGAAACGGGAACCGCCGCCTCGAGGGCGCACAGGCGAGAGAGTTTGTGTATCATCTCGAGCAGCTTTTCTTTTTTCGGTACGGTGTCGGTTTTGTTGAGGGCAAGGATCACCGGCACGTTTTGCTCTTTAAGCTTCGCGGCGAGTTCCGTCAGCGCGGGCGGCACCTGTTCGAAAGGCTCGGCGACCAGCAGGCAGGCGTCGACCCCGCCGATGCTCTCGCTGACCGCGCCGGCCATTTTTTCGCCCAGCAGGTTGCGCGGTTTGTGAAAACCGGGCGTGTCGGTGAATACCAGCTGTGTTTCGCCGCGCGTGAGCACACCCGTGATGCGCGTGCGCGTCGTCTGCGGCTTGTCCGAGACAATGGCCACCTTCGCGCCGAGCAGGCGATTGAGGACGGTCGACTTGCCCGCGTTGGGCAGGCCGACAATGGCGATAAACGCGGTTTTGGTCATGTCATTCGTTTTCCCCGGGCGGTTTTCCGGTAGCCGAACCGCCCTCTTTTTTGCGCTTGAAAAGCCGGCGGACAGCGGCCGGCCCCGCGAAAATATACGTCATCGCGCCCGCGAGGCTCAGCGCGAGTATGGCGAACATCCAGGGCTTATCGAGATAATAGGCGGCCATATCGCGGAAGGCGGCGGGCTGCCACAGCACGACGATACCGATGGCGAATGCGAAAACGGCTCCCGTCAGCACCGCGGCCGCGGCGGTGTCTTTGGCGATTTTCGCCATCTTGTTGTAGTTGTTCTCCAGCAGGTTGATGGTCGCCTCGATGGCCGTGTTGATCAGCTCGGACATAAACACAAGGGCGTTAGCAATGAAAATGATGGTCAATTCGACCTTTGACACTGTGAAAGAATCCCTGAAAAAAAAGAGCAGGGAATACATATAGACAACGGTCACGAGGTGGATCCTCATGTTGCGTTCGTAGCGCAGGCAGTGAAGAAGGCCGCTCCACGCGTAGGAGAAGCTTTTGAGCAGCGGTTTCATAACTCGTCGTCCATATAGTAGCTCGAGCTTCTTTTCAGCCCCAGCTGCGTGAGCACGGTCTCTTCCTTTTCACGCATGCGCACCAGTTCCAGCCCGCCGGGCTCATGGTCGTAGCCGAGCAGATGCAGCATCGAATGCACGGTCAGGTAGCCGATTTCCCTTTGAAGGGAATGGCCGAAACGGTTGGCCTGCTCGACGGCGCGCGGCACCGAAATGACGATGTCGCCGAGCATCTGCGCGCCTGTGTCGTTGTTGATGTCATAGACGCCGTCCATCCCCAATGGGAAGCTCAGCACGTCGGTGCTCTCGTCGATATTCCGGTGCTTCAGGTTGAGCTCGCGCATCTTCTCGTCGTTGACGAAACTGACGCTGATTTCGGCCGAGCCGTTGAAATTTTCGTTGACGAGTACGGCCGTGCAGCATCGTCTGACCAGCATCCTGACGCCTGTCGGGATCTTGAAATCCTTCTGGTTGTTGGAGATGATGACCTTGATTTTTTCGATCATTTCCTTTTCCTGCCCTCCTCGCTCCTTTCGTAGGCGGCGACGATTTCCTGCACCAGCCGGTGCCGGACAATATCTTTTTCCGTCAGGCGGACCGTTGCGATATCCTTGATATTCCTGAGCACCTTCATCGCGTCCACGAGGCCCGAACGTTTGCCGTCCGGCAGGTCGATTTGCGTGACGTCCCCCGTGACGACGATGCGGGAGTTGAACCCCATACGGGTCAGGAACATCTTCATCTGCTCGGGCGTCGTGTTCTGCGCCTCGTCGAGGATGATAAAACTGTCGTCGAGCGTGCGCCCGCGCATATAAGCCAGCGGGGCGACCTCGATGCTGCCGCGTTCCTGGTGCTTCTGGTAGTTCTCGGCCCCGAACATCTCGAACAGGGCGTCGTAGAGCGGCCTCAAATAAGGGTCGACCTTCTGCATCAGGTCTCCGGGCAGAAAACCGAGTTTTTCGCCCGCTTCGATGGCGGGCCGCGTCAGAATGATTTTGCTGACCTCCTTGGCACGGAAGGCCCGGACCGCGTTGGCTACGGCGAGGTAGGTCTTGCCCGTGCCGGCGGGGCCGATGCCCATGACGATGGTGTTTTTCTGCATCGCCTCGACGTATTTCTTCTGGCCGAGCGTCTTCGGTTTGACGGGTTTGCCGCGCGAGGTGATGCATACGACGCCCTCCGCCATCTCAGCGAGCTGTTCCTCGCTGCCGTCGCTGATGAGCGAAAAGACGTAGCGCACGTTCTGCTCGTTGAGCGTTTCGCCCTTGTTGATAAGCGTCAGCATCCCGTTGACCGCCCGCACGCCTTTCGCCACGTTCTCGGCCTCCCCGCTGAATTTGATTTCCGAACCGCGGCTGATGATGGCGATGTTGAACTCGTCCTCCACCAGGCGGATATTTTCGTCAAAACTGCCGAACAGGCTGATGGCCTGTTCCATACGCTCGATATTGATGGTCTGTTCCGTTTTTAACCGCTCCCTGTTTGGATAAACCTAACAATTTTAGTCAATTATACCATAATTATATAATATCAACGAGTGGTTTTTACCAAATCAAATCAAAAATCCCGCCGCCGCCGCACGGTCTCACTTGGTATAGAAAAACCGCATTGAAAAGGCGGGCCGCACCAAGCGGCCCGCACAAACACAGGAGGCTTCCTTTTGCCGTCCGTTAGGCCAAAATGCCCTTGATTTGCCCGAGCACCCGCATGATGACGGAAAGATAATAGAAAACATCACCGCTCTTCAAGTCCGCTGCGGTGGTGGGATGCAGCGTCATGCCCTTGTCGCCCGCTGCCATAAACTGCGGGTGCGCGGCGTCTGTCCACACGGTGGGCTGTTCTTCCTGTTCCAACAGCCAGAAGACAAAATCGCAAAACTGGGAGCCGTAAAGCGTGCCGACATGCGCCACGCCCCTGAAAAACCATACCTGTTCGGGAAACATGCAGGTAGACGCGTCGACGACGCGGTCGGGGGAAATATGGTTTCTGCCGCAGCAGGCGTTCGCCTGGACGTAGCCCGCCGGCAGTGTTTCGCCCAGTTTCGCCACCGTCGCGCCTGCGCTCGTGCATACGGTCTCGATGAGGCCGTCGCTCTGTTGCGCGGCGGCGGGGCAGGCGGGAATCAGCGCGTCTTCGTAATTGGAGGTGAACATCACATTGATGCCGCTGAGCATCGCGTTTTCAATAATTTCCCGGCGTTTTTCGCGAACGTTGTAATGGAAATCGTCGATTCTTTCCACCAGCGCGGCGTATTTCGGGTCGCTCAGCAGCGCGCTTTTCGCCTGTTCGTAGGCGCCTTCGCGTACCAGCGACCACATGCCCGGCATGGTGCCAAGCGTGTCAAGCATGACTTCATCGATGGCTCTGTCCTTCAAAGCGGAGAGCATCCCGTTGAAAAAATCGACGATATCCTGCAGCGCGCCGGTCATATCCAGCGTTTCCACCAACACGTCGAGGACCCTATCGAGATTTTGGTCGGAGTTGACGTTCAGCCGCAGGTAATGCTTCAGCGCCGTTTTGTCGATGCCGATGCTGCCGTTGAGCAGTTCGCCCGCCGTGAGCGAGCCGGAAAAAGCGGACGAAAGGAACAGGCAGCTTTCGACGTCGCCGTAGCCGAACTTTGCGAAATAAGCCAGCGTCAGTGAACCGCCGAGGCTGCACGCCGTCAGGTCGACTTTGCTGTGGCCCGTTTCCGCTTTGACCCGCTTAATCATGGCGTTCAATGCTTCCGCATGCTCCAGCGGGTCCAGGCGCCAGTCGTAGTTGAAATAATACACGTGGTCCGCGCCCAAGCGGTCGCAGGCGGAATGCAGCAGGCCCTCCTCGCTGATAAGGGCGGTGCTCATATACTCGGGATAATTCGCCATCGATAAAGGAAACGTCCTGGTCGTCAATTCATACTTTGAATCGCCGTTCGCGTCGCAGGCGGACGGTTCGAGCAGTTTGTTGGCCAGGGGCACCAGCCGGTCGCCGAACTTATTCCAGTCGCCTGTAACATAGGCGGCGAAAAGGCCGGGGATGGCGGCGCGTGCCACCTCTGCGTAATTGATGACCGGCGGCCACACCTGGAGTTCGTCCGGCGTGCCCTCGCCGCGTATGAGCGGAAAGCCGTTCATGCCGCCGACGACCACCAGCGGCGTATGCCCGCAAGCGCAGCCCTGCGCGGCGAACGCCGGCGTAACGGAAAGCGCGAAAATGACTGCCGCGATGAGAATACTCAACCACTTTTTCATTAAAATATCCTTTCTTTCAGACAAGACGGAGCAAGACGGAGGGACGGTTCTTCTGTCCTGCCGCCGTTTTCCGGCCGGCTGATGTCCGGAAATGCCTTTTTCTTTTTTAAGCGCTGATGATTGCCACGAAAACGCGGGGGCCCTGTTCGGCGATGCCGCTATTCCTGCATTTTTTTGATATATTCCAGCGCGAAATTCGCCGCCTCCAGGTCATAGGGCGTCGTGATTTTGAAATTAAAAAATTCGCCTCGTACCAGATGGATGGGGATGTCGCTGAAATAGCAGATTTTGGTCGTCTCCGTCAGCCGCGCGCGCTGTTCGGGGCTCAGCCGCTCGTAGGCGTCGAGCAGCTTGTGGATGCGGAAGCCCTGCGGGCTTTGCCCGGCGAACAATTCGCTCCTCAGCGGCATATCGCTGACGGTCCGCCCGTCGGCGGAGCGCACGACGGTGTCGTTGACCGGCACCACGGTGTTGCAGGCGTCGCAGTTTTCCATAGCGGCGATGACGTCGCCGATAATCCTTAAGGTGACAAAGGGGCGCACAGAGTCGTGGATAAGCACGATGTCGCTGTCCGTTGTGCGGTTGTTTTCCCTGATAGCATTGAGCACGTTGAGCATGGTGCCCTCGCGGTCAGCCCCGCCCTGGCACAAACGCAGGCGCTCGTCGGCGCCGATGTATTCCCCGATCTGCTGCCGTGCCAGTTCAAGCCAGTCCCCGTTGGAACCGACCCATACCTGGCGGATGCGGCTGTCTTTGAGAAAAGTGCGCAGGCAGTGGATGAACACGGGTGCATCGCCCAGCATCAGAAACTGCTTGGGCACAGGCGAGTTCATCCTTGTGCCGGACCCTCCGGCGAGAATGGCGCCGTAGATTTTCGGCTCAACGGTCAAACCGGCACCCCCTCGGGTTTCGCGGGTTTAAGTTTCAATAAAAATTTCGGTATCTTAAACTTCTGCAGCAGGTCAAACACCAGCGCGAAGGGTTTGGTCGACAAGACGAACGTCAGCGCCAGCGCGATGAAGATCATCGAGATTCTGCCCCGGAAAGTGTCGACAAAATACTTGTCCCAGTCGTATTCGAGATACGCGAGATAAAGGAACCGGTGCAGGATATACACCTGCAGCGTGCGCGCGCCGAAGCGCGTATAGAAGGTCTTGCAGCGCGGCGTCAGCGCGAGAAAGGAGATAATCAGACCCGAGGCGAAAAAGTAGAAAATGACCCTCGCCAAAAACCGCAGCGGCACCGCGAGTTCTTTGACATAGTCGATCGAACCGTAGGAGCGGTTGCAGGTAATCAGGCTCACCGGCACTTTCTCGCGGAAGATAAAGAAAATACCGACCGAGAACAGCGTGAACAGCACGGCGAAAATCCGTGCCTTTTTTGTGTAAAGCTTTTCAATAAGCGCCGGCGTGCAGTAGTAGCCCGCCATGAAGAAGGGGAAATGCACGAACATCCTCGACAGCGAGACCAGGTCGCCTGCCTTCGTGTCATAGCCGATGGCCAGCGCGAACAGGAATCCGCCGAGCATGATGTACTTGGGCTTGAACTTGTCGACGACCGGCAGCAGTATCAGCCAGCCGATGAGGCATTGCAGGAACCACAGCGAGCTTCTTGCGGAAAAGAAACTGACGGCCACTTCGTTTTTCAGCACGAACAGTTCGAAACACGTCACGGCTGCCTGCGCCGCAAAGAAAATGACGATATAGGTAAACAGCCGCTGCACGTTGATGCCGTCCGGCCCCCGAAGGTACTTCTTGGCGAAATAACCCGAGATAAAAATCATGCAGGGCATGTGCAGCGTGTTGCACAGCGCCCACAACTCCGCATAGAGCGAGTGGCCGCTTTTAAACGGCGACACCGCATGCGCAAGCACGACGAAGTAGATCAGCACAAATTTCGCGTTGTCAAAAAAGTACTGCCGCCCGGCGCTGTCCGCATACTCGTTTTTGGTGTAAAAAGGGTTTTTCAGTCGTTTCGGCTGCGCGGTCATTTACTATCCTCCCCGGTATTTTTCGGCTTGCCCAGGACCATCCGCTCGAGTTCCTCCACCGGAATGTCCGCATATTTCCCCAGGCTGTATTCGTAAACGTAGTGGTGCGATTTTCTCGTCGTCACCGGCGGCATTTTCATATAGTCGCCGAAATGGCAGACGAGGTAGTCCTCCCAATGGCTCATCGTCGGCACCTGCCGTCCCTCGAACTCGAGTATGACCGGTTCGCCCCAGTATTCGACGGGGAAACGCTCCTGGTCGTAGGTGTAAATGCTCGCCGGCAGACAGACCCAGGTCGCTGTTTTTTCACCCAGGTAGCGCGTCGCCCAGCGGTGCCAGCGCCATTTGAGGAAGCGGCGGGGAATCATGCGGAACAGAAGCCGGCGGAAATAGACCCGCCTCGCCGTTTTGGTAAACGACATCGCAGGCAGGTCGCGCGCTTTTTCCAGCATGCAGGTGCGCCAGAAGCGGCATTTCGCTTCATGCTCCAGCCGCTTTTTCTCGTCGTCCGGGCTCGGCTCCAGCGCCAGGATGTCGAGGAAAATCCTGCCGTTTCTTAAACCTGTTTCAAACTTCGTGCCACGGATTTCAATGCGGTTGTGGCAGAACGGCACGCAATCCTTTTCGAGGATGAACTCCGGGTCCAGTTCCTTCGGGGCGATTTTCAGCAGCTTTTCGTAATCGGCGCGCGGCATGGTGATGTCCATGTCGTCGTCCCACGGGATAAAGCCTTTGTGCCGCACGGCGCCGAGGATGGAACCTCCGGCAATGTAGTAGCGCAGATGATGTTTTTGGCAGATTCTTTCGAACTCAAGATATATCTTAAAAACAAGCAGCTGGATTTTGCGAATATCGCCCGGGTCGACCTCACGGGTCACCCGCGCCGCGAGCCGCCTTTTGCCGCTGAGATGGATGTTTTCGCGCAGGGACGCCCGCAGTTTGAAGGGAGCGAACAGGATCTTGTACGGCAGCGGAAGTTCGCTCATCGGCAGCACGTACCGGTCCTGCAGCCTGGACGCAAGGCGCAGAATGCCGAAACCGGCGTAATTGAGCACATTGAGCCTGTTGCGCATGAACCCTTTGACGGCAAGCGCGGCGTTGACCGCCGCGGGTTCGCCGCCGGGCGGGAATTCGTTGTCGAAAAGAGCCGGCGCGGCTGTTTTCTCCGCAGAGATATATTTATCGGTACCAGCGCAGCCCTGCAGAACATACGCGGCCTGCCGCGCGTCCATCCGTATGCCGGGCAGCGCCATGACCGCGTCTTCGGGCTGCAGGCCGCAAACGGCCAAGTACGTCGCCATGTCGGGCAGGGCGAGGTTTTTGGCGAAATAGAGTTTTTCCGGTTCCCCCTTGTGTTTGGCGGCAAAACGCTCGAGCGCGGCGACCGTCTCAAGCCCCGTCCGCAGCGCGTATGCGGCGTCGAAAGCTTTGAAAGAGAGCCGGTTAAAACTTGCAAGCACATCGGCGGTCGGAATACCGCGGCAAAGCGCCGCCGCGGCGATGGTGCCGGCGGGGATTTTTCTGTCCGCCATCGCGCCGAAAACCGCGTCGAACCGTTGCGTATCTGCGGCGGATACCCCCTTCAATTCGTCCCTAACACGCTTAAAAAGCGCATAACTCTCTTCCAGTTTTGCGAGGTGTTCGGCGCCCGCCTGCGCGAGCGCATCCTCCCATTGCTTAACGATGCCTTCCCGGCAGCCGTCCTCAAGCAGGCTTCTCGCGCCGTCCGAGAAGGCCGCCCGTTCTTCCGCCCGCATGAATTGCTCGAGCGCCGCCTCGATGGTGTCCGTGTCCGCGGCGTTGACCGTGACCGCGGGGTTGGTATCCGCGCCGTTAAGCATATCGCGCAGCAGCAGCGAGGGGATACCCGCGGCTATGCCTTCCATGACGGATTTCGGCATGTGAACCGGCGGCGCGTAGGTCATCGCGACCGATGCGCCGCGAAGCGCCCGCAGGGGCTTGAGCAGTTTCATTTCAGCCCGGATGCCCTCCGACTCGGGCAGGGCGTTGAGCGCGGTGAAAAAGTCGGTCAGCCGTTTGCCGGCTTTCATCTCGAGCCCGGCGGCGACATACAGCGTGGCGTCCGGATATTTTTGCCTGACTTTCATAAAAGCGGCGACCGGCCGTTCCAGGTTCGCCGCGGCGCTGGCGACGAAGTAAGCGATATGCCTGCCCTCCAGCGGGGCGGGGCTGATTTCGCTATCTGAATATGGGAAAAAATAGCGAATCCTGACACAGGGTGCCACCCCGAGAGAATCGGCCATACGGCAGTCGGCGGCCGACGGGCTGATGACCAGGTCCGCTTTGCGCAGCATATAAGCGAGTTCCGCGCACATGCGCGCGCTGCCCGCGCTTAAGCCCGACAGGGGCGACCGGTCCAGCGCGAGCACAATGCAGCGCCCGAGTTTCTCCGCGGCCGCGAAATACTGCAGCGTTTTTTCGGAATGAGGCGGAAAAAAAACGACGGTATCCGCGTCGATTTCGCCCAGCAGTTTATAAAAAGCCCCGCCGGGCGTGTACCCTTCCAGTTCGAGGTACGCGGTGACGCAGCGAGGGATTTCCGCGTCAAAAACAAAATCGTCGCCCTGCGGAATTTCTTCCGTTATCAGCCGGATGTCGCGGCCGCCGGCTTTCAGGGCGCTCATCAGGGCCGCGAGCGACTGCGCCGAGCAGTTGCCGCGCATACCGCGGCTGTGGAAAACCAAGGTTTTCTTTGCGTCTGAAACCGCTGAGGCCGAGTCGCCGGGCATACAAACAGAATCCTTTCAAGAACCCCGTTCCGGTTCTCCGAATTTTTAGGTATTGTAACATAAGGAGGGTGAAAAATCAATTTGACCGGTCTCCTGAATGAGGCCGCATATAATCAAGCTCCGGGTTATTGTAATTGTATTTTACTTTACACAATGATATAATATTATAAAACAGGCGGAAAGGGCGGGTGCCGTCGCAATGAGAATCATCGTTGTCTCCGATTCGCACGGCGACGCCTTCGCCATCCGCAGCGTCATCGAAAGGCAGCGTTCCGCCGCGATGCTCATCCACCTCGGCGACGGCGAGCGCGATATGCTCGAGGTCGAGGGATGCCTCGGGCCGATGCGGGCGGTGCGGCTGCGCGGCAACTGTGATCTGGGCTCCGTGTCGCCGTCTTCCTGCATCGAATTTGCCGGAGGGCAAAAGATTTACTGCACCCACGGTTACGCCGAGGCGGTAAAGTTCGGCTTTTCCGCTCTGGAGCAAAAAGCCAGGGAACAAGGCGCGGCCGTCGCCCTGTTCGGCCATACGCACGAGCCTTATTATGAATACCGCGACGGCCTGCATCTGTTCAACCCCGGCAGCATCCGTCACGATGACTACGGCGTCGTCGATATCGATGGCCGGTCAATCGTCTGCATCCACATGAAAATCAACTGAGGAGGAAAAGCCGTGACCCTGCCCAAACTCGCCGCTTTTGATTTCGGCGGGACGCTGTTTATCGACGGCAAGTTCAGCCGCTTCGACGGCCTCGAAGGCCTGCGGCGCGCCGCGCTCAACCCCGGCGCCGTCGACACGCAGATGCTGTGCGAGCAGATGGAAGATATCGAGCGCCGCGCCAAAGGCGGCCTTCCGGAAAATAACGGCTCCCGCGTGGAAATACGCCTGCAGGAGACCTTCAGAAATCTCTTGGCTGTCTCCGGCCTTCGCTTTCCTTTCGGGCTGACCCAATGCGAACTCGTCTTCGACGCTGCGAACTCGACGCGCCGAAAGACGCCTTACATGAGCGAACTGCTCGCTTACTTGGCGCGCAGGGGCATCAAGACGGGCGTCATCAGCAACACCGTTTTGTCGGGCGAAGCGATGAAAGCCATCGTTGACCGCTGGTATCCAGGCAACGAAATGTCTTTTGTTTATACCAGCGCCGATTTTCTGTTCTGCAAACCTTCCCCCGATATGTTTCACGCCGCCGCGAAAACGGCCGGCGTAAAGCCGGAGGAATGCCTGTACTGCGGCGACAGCCTCGACGCGGACGTCGCCGGAGCGCTGGGCGCGGGCATGCAGGCCGTACTGTACGACACCGCCGGCGCCCGCGGCTGCGAAATGCGCCTGAAAGGCGGGAAGGAATATACGGCCGTCGGCGGCTGGGAACACCTGATCGCCATGCTTGAGGGCCTGTAACACCTCTTGGCGCGAGGGTAAAAAAGGCTCCCCAAAACGGAGAGCCTTCGGATATGTTTGACCCTTTTCAGGTCCCTGTCTTGCCGGCGCCCGCGATTTTTTCGAGGTCGATGAGCGCGATGCACTTGACGGGGCAGACCTCGTTGCACTTGCCGCAGGCGGTGCATTTGGCATAGTCGACCTTCGCGCAGTTGTTTTCGACGTGGACGGCGTCGAATTCGCATACTTTGACGCAGCGCATACAGCCGATACAGCCGGCCTTGCACTGCTTTCTGGTGACGGCGCCCTTCTCTTGATTTTTGCAAAGCACCGCCGACTGCGGCGTATGCAGCGGCAACATTTCGATCAGGTTTTTCGGGCAGGCTTCCACGCACATCCTGCACGCCGCGCACAGCGCGGGGTTGATCCTCGCGATGCCGTGGCAGATGGAGATCGCGCCGTACCGGCATACGTTGACGCAGTCGCCGAATCCCAGGCAGCCGTAAACGCACTCTTTGTATCCGCCGAACAGCTGGTTGGCCATGCGGCAGCTTTTTTCACCGATGTAGTTGAGCTTGGCGCTGGAGTTGTGCGTAAAACCCTGGCACAGCACCACGGCGGCGGAGGGCAGCACCTCGCCGGCGTCCAGGCCGGTCAGTTTCGCGATTTCTTTCGAAACATCGTTTCCGCCCGGCGCGCACAGGGCCGTGTCCTTTGTTTGGCCTTTCGAGAGCGCCGCCGCGTAACCCGAGCAGCCCGAAAAGCCGCAGGCGCCGCAGTTGGCTCCCGGGAGGACCGCCTCAATTTCATCGGCAAACTCGTCGACCGGAACCGCCATGAATTTTGAAGCGACCGCAAGGCCGAGCCCCGCAATCAGGCCAATGGCGGATACAATGACGACCGCGAGCAATATCGGATCCATTCCCCAGTCTCCTTTACTTGAATAATCCTTCGACCAGCCCGTCGAAACCGAAAAACGACACCGAGGTCAGCGACGCTGCAATCAGCGTAATCGGCAGCCCCTGCAGGAACTTGGGCACCTCGCAGTTTTCCATCCGCTCGCGCACGCCGGCGAACAGGAACATCGCCAGCATAAAGCCCAGCCCCGCGCCCAGGGAATTGACCAGCGAGCCCGAGAAGGGATACGCCAGGAAGTTCGGGTCCCCGCCGGCCAGTTTTTCAAGGTTCAAAAACACGACGCCAAGCACGGCGCAGTTGGTCGTGATCAGAGGCAGGTAGATGCCCAGCGCGTTGTAAAGCGGCTTGACATACTTTTTCAGCACGATTTCAACCAGCTGGACCAGCGCCGCGATAACGAGAATGAATACGATGGTCTGCAGGTATTCGAGACCGTTCTTTTCCAGCAGGTACTTGTTGATCGGGAACGTGACCGCCGTGGCGAGCACCATGACGAAGATGACCGCCGCCGACATACCCATGGCGGTGTTGCGTTTTTTCGATACGCCTAAGAAGGGGCAGATGCCCAAAAACTGGCGCAGCACGAAGTTTTCGGTCAGGATGCCGGTGAACAGGATGATCATAAACGCTTTCGCCATTATGCCGTCACCTCGCTTTCCGCCTTATCTTCGCCCCTGAGCGCGCAGGCCTGGGCCATGGGGCAGGCATCGCAGCCTTCGAGCGTCGCCTTCTTCAAGCCTTTTTTCTCTGCCAGTTTGTTGGCGAACGCCATCATCAAACCGTAGACGAAGAATCCTCCCGGCGGCAGAATCAGGATGGCGACGGGCGGAATCGAGGCTGGGAAGATGGCGATGCCGGCCAGCGAGCCCGCGCCGAAAAATTCCCGGATGATGCTCATCAGCACGATGGCGGCTGTGAAGCCGATGCCCATCCCGATGCCGTCGACCGTCGAGGCGAGCACCGGATTTTTGCCCGCGAACGCTTCGGCGCGGCCGAGGATAATGCAATTGACGACGATCAGCGGCAGGTATATGCCCAGCATTTCGTCGACTGCAGGCGCGAACGCTTTGACCAGCATCTGCACGATGGTGACGAACGCCGCGATAACAATGATATAGGCGGGGATGCGCACCTTGGCCGGGATGACCTTTCTCAGCGCCGAGATGACCACATTGGAACCGATGAGAACCGCCGTGGCCGAGATACCCATGCCGATGGCGCCGATGACCGAGGTCGATATCGCGAGCGTCGGGCAAGTTCCGAGCACCAGGCGCAGCACCGGGTTTTCTTTGAGGAATCCTTTGGTGAACTCCTGCATCATCGTTTTCTTTTCAGCCATGTCAATTCCCCCCTTGAAGGATGCCGAAGACGCTGTAAGCCGTCTTGACGGCCCGGTTGACGGCGTCGGAGGTGACCGTCGCCTGCGACACCGCGTCGACGCTGCCGGCCTCCGAACCGGGCAAGCCGGTGTAGAGATTAAAATAACTGTCGCCGACCATCCCGCGGCCCTCCCTGTCGCTCCAGTTGCGCAGGTCGACGCCCGTGATAACCCCCTGCAAGTCAAAACCCGTGGCGATTTCAACAAGGCCTTCGAGGCCCGGAGCAGAAGTGTAAACGACATAACCGACGGGCTTGCCGCCTGCGTCGTAACCGGTGAAACAGGCGTAGTCTTTTCCGTTGTAGGCGACGCTGTATTCCTCGCTGAAGGCCGCAGAGCCCGGAATAAGCTTCAGCAGGTCCGGGTTGGTGTTGACCGGCAGGGTGGTTTCCGGCGGTTTTGTCGTCGACGGCTGCGTGGCCTGCGTATCGGGTTCCGTCTGCGCCGCGGTGGTCGTCTGAACAGCTGTCGAACCGGGCTGGCTGCCGCTTCGGACGGCATCGAAAAGGACGAGCGCCTTGTTGACGGCGGCCGTCACGGCTTTCGAGGTAATCGTCGCGCCTGTCATCGCCTGAATTTCGCTTTCTTTCGGGTCGGATTTGGCGACGCCGATAAAACCGCTCTTGCCGGCAAAGCGGTTGAGGAAATCCTCTTTGAGCGCGTTCATGCCCAGACCCGGCGTTTCCGCTATTTGAAGGATGCTGATTTTGACGACCTTGCCCTCATTGTCGAGCGCCGTCATGACTTTGATATCGCTGCTGTAGCCCGTGGCGGAGGTGGTGAAAACATAGCCAGCCGTTTCTCCGCCGGCGTTGAGACCGATATAGTAGGCGACGGGCTCGCCGTCGAGTTCCAATTCCTTTTTTTGAAATGTTTTCGCCTCGGCGAGCAGCTCGGCCAGGGCCTTGTTCTCGTTTTCCAAAGCAAGGTCTGCGATGCGCGGCGCCGTAATTTTATTGGTCAGCGCCAGCAGCGCCGTGGAGACCAGGCAGATGGCGAACAGCACGACCGCGGGCATCAGAAGCTTTTTCAGTCCGCCGTTTTTCATGTTTTCACCCCGCTTTTCTCATTTTCCTTCCGCTTTTCTTTCGGGGTTCCGAAGGCTTTGGGCAACGTCCAGCGCTCGATGTGCGGGACGAGCAGGTTCATCAGGATGATGGAGAAGGAGACCCCTTCTGGCATACTCCCGAAAAGGCGGATCGCCGCCGTCAGCAGGCCGCAGCCGGCCGCGAAAATCAGCTGGCCTTTGATGTTGATCGGCGATGTGGCGTAATCGGTCGCCATAAAAATCGCGCCCAGCAGCAGGCCGCCGCCGAGCACCTGGTAGCCGACGAAAGCGAGGTCGCCCTTGCCCGCAAGCAGCATCACCGCCGCGAACGTGCCGACGTACGTCAGAGGAATGACCGGCGTGATGACCCTTCTGAACAGCAGGTAGGCGCCGCCGAGAATCAGCGCGACGGCGCAGACCTCGCCCAGGCTGCCGCCCCGCTCGCCGAAGAACATTTTGAGCATCGAAGGCATCCCCGGGGTCGACTCGATATTTTTCATATTGTCAACCAGATATAAGCCGTTGAGTTTGAAAAGATTCAGCGGCGTGGCGGTGGTAACGGCGTCCGGCCCGTTTTTCCATGCAAAGGGGGCGGTCCAGGAGGTCATTTGCTTGCCGAAGGAGAGGAACAGCACGATGCGCGCCAGCAGCGCCGGGTTGACGAAGTTTTTGCCCAGTCCGCCGAAGAACTGCTTGACGACGACGATGGCGACGACCGCGCCGATGGCCGCCATCCACAGCGGGAAAGAGACCGGGAGGTTGAACGCCAGCAGGAGGCCCGTGACGATGGCGCTCAGGTCGCCGAGCGTATTGGGCCGCTTCATCGCCTTGCGCGAAAGGTATTCCGCCGCCATGCAGGTGCCGACGCACACGCCCGCGAGCGCCAGCGCCCCCGGGCCGAAATAGTAGACCGAAGCGATCAGCGCCGGAACCAGAGCGATAATCACGTCGAGCATAATGCCCGTGGTCGTCGCGCCCGAGCGCACGTGGGGGGAGGGACCGACGGTCAGCTTCTTGTTCAGCGGCATTGTTCTTCACCTGCCTTGTTTTTAATGGCTTTTGCCAGCCTCAGGTATTGGACGAGCGGGATGCCCGATGGGCAGACATACGCGCAGCTGCCGCATTCCATACAGGTGTCCGCCGAAAGTCTTTCGATCATAGGAACGTTGCCGGCTTTCGCGGCGTCCATAATGGCTGTCGGCACCAGGTTCAGCGGGCAGACAAAAGCGCAGCGCCCGCAGCGGATGCAGTCGCGTTCTTTTTTCAGCCGGAAGGTGTTTTCGGCGAACGCGAGGATGGCGTTGTACTGCTTGAGCGTCGGGAAGTCCGTTCCGATGACCGCGGAGCCCATCATCGGGCCGCCCGCGATAATTTTATAGGGGTCGGCCTTGAAACCGCCGCAAAAATCAATCAGCTCGCTGATGAGCGTGCCGATGGGCGCGCGGACGTTGCCCGGTTTCGCGATGGCGGAACCGTCGACGGTCAGCGAGCGGCTGACGAGCGGTTTGCCTGTTTTCAGGTAACGCGCCAAGAAAGACACGGAGGCGACGTTCATCACCAGGCAGCCGACAGCGGAGGGCAGTTTGCCGGGCGGCACTTTCCTGCCGGTCACCGAGCGGATCATCATCTTCTCCGCTCCCTGCGGATAACGGGACCTCAGCGACATCACCTTGATTTCGTCGCCGGTATCCTGGAAGTTGTCGGCGACCTTTTTCATCTCGGCGATGGCCTCCGGCTTGTTGTCCTCTACGGCGATGACTACATTCTTAATGGCCAGCATGTCCTTGACGACGCGCACGCCCGAGAGGATATCCCACGAGTTTTCGATGCACTCCCGGTAGTCGACCGTAATGTACGGCTCGCATTCGGCGGCGTTGATGATCAGGGTGTCGATTTCGACGCCTTGCGGAATGTTCAATTTGACGTGGGCGGGGAAACCCGCTCCGCCCAAACCGACGAGCCCCGACTCCCTGACGGCGGCGAGGAACTCCTCTTTGGTGTCCGCCTTCGGGGGCGCTATCCCTTCGAAAAGCCGCATCTCCCCATCGGATTCGATGGTGACCGCCTCGGCGATTTCACCGCTGGCCAGCGGCAGGGGCCCGATGGCCGTGACGACGCCCGAAACGCTTGCGTGAATCGGCGCCGAACAGTATTTATCGCTGTCGCCGATTTTTTGGCCGACGCCGACGGTGTCGCCGACGCTGACCGTCGGGCGGCAGGGCGCGCCGATGTGCTGCCGCATGGCGAGCGTCACCTTGGATGGAGCGGGCATGCGCACCGTTTCGCAGCCGGCGGTATTCTTGTTGTGCGAGACGCCGACGCCGCCCCTGTTGCGCGCAGAGGCTTTCAGGACTCCTTTTTGACGGATATGATTCATTTGTTCATCTCCTGAACCGTATTGTTGCCGCCTTCCGGCAGCCGATCGCCGGCGAAGTACCGGCTTTGTTTTTCCAGCGCGGGCATGACGGCGCGCATGACGAGCCCCGTCACGGTGCCGGTCACGACGGCGAAGACGGCGAGCAGGGGAGCGTAGGCCGCTATGGAACAAGTACCCGTAAGCGCCGCCGCTGCGGCCAGCTGGCCGGCGTTATGCGCCGCGGCTGCAAGGACCGATATGCCGACGATGCCGAAAGGGCGTTTCCCGGCGCGCCAGAGGGCGTACATGACGGCCGTGCTGAGCAATCCGCCCGAAAAACTCATCAGGGCGGCCGCCCAGCCCCTCGTGACGAAGGCGAACAGCGCTTTGACCAATACGATGGCCAGCGCCTGGGGCAGACCCAGCCGGGCCGCTGCGAACATGTTGACAATGTTCGAAAACCCGGGTTTTGCGCCCGGCGGTAGGCCGGGCATCGCCGGTATCAGGCTTTCAAGGTACGATAACACCAGGGCCTGCGCCCCGAGGATTCCGAGCAGAGCGGCGGTTTTTGCCGGGCTGCTGCCGGCCTTTTGCCTTGCCGGCGCCGCGCTAATAGGTGATGGCATCGACGGACGAATTCTCCTTGCGTGTTCCCTCTATCACAACCGCTGTTCCGGACGGCAGGCAGACCGCCGTGTCGCCGCGCCTGCTGAGCGCCCCCGCTTTAACGCAGAGTTTATCGGGGCATCCGGCGGACAGGTACCTGATTTTGCCGGGCTCGACCCGGATGGTCACCTTCGGGTCGGTGTCAAGTTCGATGAGGTAGGGCTCTTTAACCTTGGCAAGGTCGATGCGCCTGAACTCCTGCCCGCCGCTGTAGATGACCGCCTGCAGGGGAGGGGATGTCCAATGGCGCGCGCCTAAGGCCGCAAGCGCGGCGGCCAGAAGAACGGCGATGAGGATGACGTCGCTTTTCTGCAGTGTTTTGCGTTTCATAGCTGGTCGACGAGGGTGAAGCCCCGTTCATCCGTCAGTTTGAAAAGGTCCTTAAGCCCTCCGGTGACGCAGACCTTGCCGTCGCCGCCGATGAAAACGGCCTGGGCGGAGTATTTTTCAAGCAGGGGAAGGCTTTTTTCGTAACCGAGTACGAAACAGGCCGTCGAGAGCGCGTCGCTGGCCAGGCCGCTTTGGCAAAAAACCGTGACGCTTGTCAGCCCGCTGTCGGCCGGGTATCCCGTCGCGGGGTCGAGGATATGGTGATACCGTTTACCTCCGAGCTCAAAATACTTTTCATAATTGCCGGATGTTGAAACAAAACCGTTTTTCAGCGTCAGGATCCCCATGTATTCGGACGCTGTGCCGTCCGGGTTGCGGATGCCTACGGTGAATGTCTCCCTGTCGCTTGAGGAATAAAGCATGACGCTGCCGCCGACCGAGACCACGGCCTTGTCGATGCCGTTTGCGGCGGCGATATCCTTCGCGATATCGCAGGCGATCCCCTTGCCGATAGCGCCCATGTCGAGGCTTTGGCCTTCGGGATGCGTAACGGCTGCCGCCTCCACGCGCACCTTGCCGTATCCCGTTTGGCGCAGCAAGGCAGCAATCTCTCCGGCCGGCGGTACGCGCCGGGCGCCGGTGCCGATACCCCAGGCGTCCGAGACGGCGCCCAGCGTAATGTCCAGCGCGCCCGAGGAGGCTTTGCACAGTGCGAGGGTTTCGGTCAGCCGGGCCGCGGTATCCGCCCCGACTTCGGTACGGATGTTCCCCGCAGCGGCATTGATCCGGTAAATATCGGAACCCTCTGCGGTCCTCGAAAGGCTTTTTCGTTCGGCGGCGGTGATATCCTGCAGAATCTTCGCCGCCGTTTCCTGCGCCGACCGACCCTCCAGATTCTGCGTAACGACGGCGCCCATGGCGTAACCGGCGGAGGAATACCGCCTGCCCGTACGGTAATAATCGACGGCAAAAAAAACGGCTGCCGCGGCGAGTACCGCGCAGACGATGACGGCCGTCCCTTTCATGGACAGCCCCGGGCGTTTCTTTTCCACGTCCACTGTGCCGCCTCCGTCAACCGAAATCCGCTTCCTATCATTTTAGTACCGGAAGCGCAGGAATGCAACACCGTTCAAGCCGCCGGCCGCAAATTGCTTCAAAGCGTATCGAGGATTTGATTGACGCTCATTCGTTTTCCGTGTTATCTTTAATCAAAGATATATTCGAATCATTAACATTATAATGTCCTGACGGCCTTAAGCCGAAGGACAACCGCCCACCCGCCTATTGCGCGCATACAGAAACATGATTTCAACAGGGGTAATCGTCTGATGATTAAAGGGGTTTTGAAAAAAAACAAGTTCGTTTACCGGCAGTTATGCAGATGTTACGATATCTATCTTTTTCATACCGGACGCCTGAAATTTAAGAAGGCGATGCGCGGCCGTATCCGCGAAATAAAAAAAGCCCCCCGTAAAATACTTTTATGCGGCGTTCCGAATCACACAAATTTAGGGGATCAAGCCCAGGTTTTCTGCGAACTGAAATGGTTTCGCCAGAATTATCCGGGGCATGAAGTTTTTTGCTTCTGCTCGGCTGACCTCATGAAATATCACGGCGCGCTCATCAAAATGCTGAAAAAATCGTTGAAAAAAGCCGACTTGGTTTTTATGCAGAGCGGTTACAACACGACGGACATCTATCTTTCCGAAGAACAGATGCACCGCGCGGCCGTAGTGAATTTCAAAAAAAACAAAATCGTGTTTATGCCTCAGACGGTATTTTTTCATGATGAGCGTGAACAAGATATCAGCGCCCGGACTTACGCAAAACACAAACATATCATATTTCTGGCGCGGGACAGCCTGTCCTGCGATAAGGCGAAAGCCATGTTCCCCCAACACCGCGTCGAACTGTATCCCGACATCGTAACCACGTTAATAGGCGGCATGCAATTCGATGCCGAACGCAGCGGTATATTGCTTTGCGTAAGAAACGACAAGGAATCCATATTCGATCAGCAGCAAATAAAAGGCATGATGTCGCGGCTGGAGAAATACGGCGATGTTGATCTAACGGATACCTCCGCCGACGTGCCCGTCGACGAATTGGCGGAAAACCGTGAAAAATACATCCTTTCGGCAGTTCGTCGGTTCGCCCGCTATCAGGTCACCGTAACCGACCGTTATCACGGCCTGATCTTTTCCCTGGTCGCCGGGACGCCCGTCGTGGTTTTGCCGACGTCGGACCACAAACTGAGTTCCGGTGTCGACTGGTTTTCCGGGATATCCGAATTCAAGCCCTACGTCCGTTATTGCGGCGATATCGAAGAAGTCGGGCAACTGGTCGGCGACGTTCTCAAGGCCGATCTTGACCATCAACTGCCGGATACGTTCAACCGGTATTACGGTAAACTGAAGCCGCTGGTGGAGGGGGATGCAAAATGACGATTTGTGAAAAAGACTTATGCTGCGGTTGCATGGCGTGTATGAACGCTTGCCCGTCCGGAGCAATTACCCGTTACACGGATGGCGAAGGCTTTTGGTTTCCGGAAGTGGACGATGCCTTGTGTACCGGCTGCAACAGCTGCCGTCGCGTATGCCCCGTTCATAACGTCAGAAAAAACGATACGTTTCAAAAAAAGGTATTCGCGTGCAATTCGCTGTCGGACGAGACCGTGCTTGACAGTTCTTCCGGCGGCCTTTTTACGGAAATAGCAAAATTAATTTTATCAAAAAACGGCGTCGTTTTCGGCGCGGTGCTTGACGACCGTTTCCGTGTCATCCATTCATCCGTATCAACAGAAAGCGGCCTCGCCCGTTTAAGGGGCTCGAAATACGTACAAAGCGATATGAAGGATGTATTTCCACAGATCAAAGGGCTGCTTGAAAGCGGAAGAATCGTTTTGTTCAGCGGAACGCCCTGTCAAGTCGCCGCGCTTTACAACTTCGCCGGCGAAAACCGGAACCTGTATACCTGCGATATTATTTGCCACGGCGTGCCGTCGCCGATGTTTTTCGAAGATTATAAGCGCGACCTTGAAAAACGGTACAAATCGGAAATAAGCGATATCAAGTTCAGGTATAAAAAGCCTTGCTGGGAAGTGTTCTCGATGAAGGTCCTGTTTAAAAACGGTCAAGAGTATGCCGGCGATGCTTTTAATGACCCGTTTTTAAGGGGATTTTTGACAGACCGAGTCAGCCGGCCTTCCTGCCACGTTTATGGGTTTGCGAATCTCAACAGGCAGGGCGATGTCACCATCGCCGATTTCTGGAGATATATCCCCGACGACGAACACCCCCTCGAAAACAGGAAAAACGGGATTTCGCTGTTGATGCTGAACAATGAAAAAGGACAGGCGGTTTTCGAGGAGATTGCTTCGCGGATACGATATGTCGCCAAGCCTGTCTATGAAGCGGTGAACGGGAACCTGTGCCTGGCGAAACCGTACGAGCCGTCGTGGGACAGGAGTAATTTTTGGGTTTCTTACCGGCAGCGAGGTTATCAATATTGCAAGAAAAGGTACTTAAGGCCGAAGAACTATGTTCCGCCTCTCGTTTCCGCGTTAAACAAAATCGTTACAAAATACGAATACGAAAAATATCGGCTCCATGACAAGATAGACGCGGGAAAATAAATTCTTCAAATAATCATTATGATGGCTTCATACAGATGCGGCGGGATATCTGTTCTTGATTGCTGTCAAGCGCGTATATCCGCTGCGCGTCCCTGCGGTTTGAAAAACGCCGCGCCGTGCGGTACAATTTCAAACACAATTCCCGAAGGGCGGTTGACACACCATGCCATTTGAAATGTATATGCCCGTGCGGCTCGTGTGGGGCGACGGAGCCGTGAACGCCGACCCCGGCAGGTTTTCGCAGCTGGGCAGCCGCTGCCTCATCGTCACCGGCAAACATTCCGCGATATCCAGCGGAGCGCTCGGCGACGCGCAGCGCGCGCTCGAAACAGCCGGCGTCGCCTATACCCTTTACGACGGTATCGGCCAGAACCCGCTGATTTCCGCCTGCCATGAGGCGGGCGCCATGGCGCGCGAAACCGGGGCTCAATTCATTCTCGGCATCGGCGGCGGCTCTCCGCTCGACGCCGCGAAGGCGGTCGCCGCGTACGCGTCCAACCCTCAACTCGAGGCAAGCGACATCTATAAAAAAATCTTTGCCCATGCGCCGCTTCCCGTCGCCCTCATCGGCACCACGGCGGGCACCGGCAGCGAGGTGACGGCCGTGTCGGTCCTGACCGACGACGCGACGGGCCGCAAAAAGAGCATATCGGGGCCTGCGTTTTATGCTGCGCTCGCCTTCGCCGACCCGAAATACACCTATTCGCTCGATTATGATTTCACCGTCTCGACGGCGCTCGACGCCTTCGCGCACAACATCGAGGCCTGGTTCACGCCCAAATGCGGCGGCGTGCTCAAAGCCCTCGCGGCGGAGGGCTTCCGCCTGCTGTGGCCGTCGCTGACGCAACTGAAAAACACCGGCGAAGTGCCCGGCGAGGCCACACGCGCGAATCTTTACTACGGTTCCATTTACGCGGGCATGGTCATCAACAACTGCGGCACCGCCTTCCCGCACCCTGTAGGCTATATTCTCACGGAGAATTGCGGCGTTCCCCACGGCAAGGCCTGCGCCGCCTTCCTGCCGGCTTTCCTCGAGCGGGCGCGGCGCTTCGCGCCGGACGCGCTTACCGAGGCGCTCTCCATCATGGGCGAAGACTTCGACGCGCTGCTTCAAACTTTGCGCCAGCTGACGAACCTGCCCCGTTTCGGCTTTTCAAGGGAGCAAGCCGAAGCTTACGCCGCGCGCTGGCAGGACGAGCCTCCGCTCAATTTCAAATCATCGCCCGGCTCCCTGACCGTAGCGGAAGCGGCCGGGCTCCTGGCTGAAGTATAAACTACATTCAATAAAAATCATCAAAAAAAGTTATTTTTGACCTTCCCTGACTATTGACGGCGGGGTAGGTCGTTGTTATAATAGTCTCAAAGGTCAAAGATGGTCAAAGACTAACTGATGAAGGAGTGACCTGCAAAGTTGAACATCAGCAACAACATCGCCGCCATTATTCTTGAAATGCTCGAGCGCGACGGCATGACCGAGATTCAGCGCAATGTGCTCGCACAGACGCTCGGCTGCGTGCCCAGCCAGATCAACTACGTTATCGCTTCGCGCTTTACGCCCGAGCACGGCTACATCGTCGAAAGCAGAAGAGGCGGCGGAGGTTACATCCGCATCAGCCGCATCAAACTCGGCGGCAGCGCTCTGCTGATGCACGCGGTCAATTCCATCGGCTCCGCCATCGACGAGCGCTCCTGCCGCGCGCACATCCTCAATCTGCATGACAGCAATGCCCTGCAGCCTCAGGCGGCTCGGCTGATGCTTGCAGCGACGGCCGACGGCGCGCTCAGGGAAGTGCCCCCCGCGTCGCGCGACGCTGTGAGGGCCGCTGTTTTCAAGAATATGCTGCTTTGCGCCGTCAACCAGCAACAAACGCAAACGGAAGTTTAGGGGGAATCTATGATGTTATGCCAGAACTGCGGTAAAAAAGAAGCCACCACGCATATCAAAAGCATCGTCAACGGCGAAACCGCCGAGACGCATTTATGCGCCAACTGCGCGGCGCACCTGGGCTACTGCGATATTTTTACCGGTTTCGGTTTTAACCCGGGGGACTTTTTCGGCAACCTTCTCGTCAACGGCAGCAGGAATGAAAACGAATCGCAGCCCCTGCGCTGCGCGGTATGCTCGAGCAGTTTCGACGACATCGCCCGCGAGGGAAAGGTCGGCTGCGCGCAGTGTTACGAAACATTTTACGATTTGCTTCTGCCGTCCCTGCAGCGCATTCACGGCAAAGCCGTCCACACCGGCAAAGTACCGTTGAAAGCGGGCGCGCGCGCGCAGATCAACGGGCGTATCGCGCAGCTGAAAGAAGACCTGCAAAAGGCCGTCGAACGGCAGGATTACGAGCAGGCAGCCAAACTGCGCGATGAAATCAACGCCGCGCAAAAGGAGGAGACGCCATGAACGGCAAATGGTATATCAATAAAGGCGAGCACGGCGACGTCGTTATCAGCACCAGGATACGCCTGGCGAGGAATATCGCGAAATATCCCTTCCCCGTGCGGCTGGACGCCGAAGGCAGGCAAAAAGTGTTCGCAGAGGTCCGCAAAGCGGTGCAGGCCGATAAAAGCGCGGGTTTCGGTTACATCGACATGAGCGCCCTCAACCGCTCGCAGGCCGTTTCGCTGGCCGAACGCCATCTCATCAGCCCCGAATTCGCCGGCAGCAACAGCCCCGGCGCGCTGCTGCTGACCGAGGACGAGAGCGTCAGCATTATGGTTTGTGAAGAGGACCATATCCGCCTTCAGGTCATGCAGGCGGGCCTCGCCCTGCAGGAAGCGTACGCGCGCGCCGACGCGATTGACGACGCGCTCGATGCCCGGCTGGCCTACGCTTACGACGCGAGGCTCGGTTATCTGACGCAATGCCCGACCAATCTCGGGACGGCGATGCGGGCGTCGGTCATGCTCCACCTGCCCGCCCTGACGCGCTGCGGCCAGATCAGCCGCTTAGCTGGCGCCGTATCCAAACTCGGCTTGATTATCCGGGGCGCCCACGGCGAAGGTTCGAGCCCCAAAGGCGACCTCTACCAGTTGAGCAATCAGATTACTTTGGGCATCACCGAAAAGGCGGCGCTCGACAACCTGCAGTCGATTACCCTGCAACTGGTCAACCAGGAGCGCGACGCGCGAAAAGCCCTTCTCGAAAACCCGGCCGAAAGCGACAAAGTCTGGCGCGCGCTGGGCATTTTGCAGACCGCGCGGCTTCTCAGCGGCGACGAGTTTATGGAACTCGTTTCGCTGGTGCGCCTCGGCTGCGCCGCCGGGATGCTGGATACCCCGCTGGAAAAAGTCAACGAACTGATGATATCCATGCAGCCGGCGACCATCACCGCCGCGCAGGGCAGGAATCTGACGTCCCAGCAGCGCGACGCCGTCAGAGCCGAGCAGGTCCGCTCGGCGCTCGCCGCCGGCTGATGAGCCCTATCAACGCAAAGGAGAAACAAACATTATGTTACATTTTCAAGGATTTGACGAAAAAGCCAACCTGGCCCTCAACGCCGCTTTACAGGAAGCGGAGGAACTCGGCCATGACTATATCGGCAGCGAACATCTGCTGCTGGGCTTGATGCATATCGACAGCGGCATTGTCCATGATGCTTTCGACGCGCACGGTTTGTCGCTCGACGCCGCGCGCGAGGCGGTCAAAAACCAATTCGGCGTCGGGATGAAAACGCAGCTGACGCACGAGGATTTTACACCGCGCAGCAAGCATATTATCGAAACCGCCGCTGCGGACGCGGCAAAATTCAGGCACGGCTATATCGGCGCCGAGCACCTGCTGCTCGCCGTGATCAAAGAGAAGGACTCTGCGGCCAACACCGTCATTTCCCGGCTGGGGCTGTCGCCTTACGATTTGCTGCGCGACATTGCGGGGACGCTCTCCGCGCCGGACGCAGCCGGCGAAAAGCAGGGAGGCAAAACCGCGGAATCCGTCACGCCCAAACTCGACGAGTTCAGCCGTGACCTGACGCAATTCGCGCGCGACAACAAGATAGACCCCGTCATCGGCCGCCGTCAGGAGATTGACCGCGTCATCCAGATCCTCAGCCGCCGCACCAAAAACAACCCCTGCCTGGTCGGCGAACCCGGCGTCGGCAAAACCGCCATCGTGGAGGGACTCGCGCTGAAAATCGCGCAGGGCGAAGTTCCCGAGATGCTCGCGGGCAAACGCATCGTTTCGCTGGACCTGACCGGTATGGTCGCGGGCACGAAATACCGCGGCGAGTTTGAGGAGCGCATCAAAGACGCCGTCGACGAAGCCGTAAAAGCCGGCAACGTCATCGTTTTCATCGACGAGCTGCATACCATCATCGGCGCCGGCGCGGCGGAAGGCGCGACCGATGCTGCGAACATCCTGAAGCCGCGCCTGACCAAAGGCGAACTGCAGGTTATCGGTGCCACGACGCTCGACGAATACCGCAAACATATCGAAAAAGACGCAGCCCTCGAAAGGCGCTTCCAGCCCGTCAAAGTCGGCGAGC
>Ga0116184_10000728_pt1 | contig 35871 bp, 28 predicted proteins | sample AD_JPNNA5_MetaG_FD_89886 | JGI IMG/M metagenome (GOLD analysis project Ga0116184, IMG submission 89886) | Active sludge microbial communities of municipal wastewater-treating anaerobic digesters from Japan - AD_JPNNA5_MetaG | ecosystem: Engineered > Bioreactor > Anaerobic > Digestate | place... | reverse complement strand
GGTCAGGGGATATATCTCAACCGTGAAGAAGAATCAACTGCCTGTTCTGGCAGCTCTTGTGGATGCTTTCGAGGATAACCCCTTCATTCCTTCTGTCGCTCACAGATCACACTGAACAGTTACTTTTATTTTACATATCAGTTTCTAATGAACTCTTCGGTAGTGTGCATATAAAGCTGTAAAATAGAAGGGTCTCCGTAATCGTCTTTTGAAGGGAAGTCCTTGTCGCAATATACAGGATGGTCGCAAAGGAGAAGACAAGAGAGATGTTCCGGATTTCGGAGTCGGTTGACCTGATTACAGGGTCTCTTGTCGAGCGCCTTTGTGCAGAATAATTCTCCTTCCTGACTGTTCCATTCTTATCCCCGTTTATGATTTTCAATGACAGGGTGCAGGGGGATCGTCCGGTTGAAGCAGATCACAGCCGCAGCGGGACTGGGATCTATTGGAATGAATACCTTTCTCCTCATTCTTTATTTCGGTCCTCGTCAGATATTTGGGGAGTCATCATCGATCGACCGGACTAAAAAACGCTAACACTCGAAAGGCCAGAGTCCTCATCGTGCAATGAGTGCGAACGGTGCGTTTATGCATGTCCTCGATTATGTGATTGGATTGGAAGGAGTCGTTGCGTTCAGGTGCCGATCATTTAGTGTATGGATTCCCCCTGCTTTGTCCCAGATCTTAAATGGGCGCTGCGTCGTACACTGTTTCTCTGTATCGTCGCATCGCTGGTGCGTGGATTACCAGGCGTGCTGCCATGCCATACGACCTGTGTGTAATGAAATGTCCGATGTTTGGAATGAAACAAGGTGACAGAAAGTCCCGGATCCTGCATCCACCCCATTCTCAACATGATATTCTGATAATGGAAGAAACAGGAAGAGATTATGTCTGCTAACGTAATCTCATGCGAAGAATACGGAAACCCCTGGAACGATTGTCAAGATACAGGGGGAGAAGAAGAGGACCCCCTTCCAAAGAACTTATGTCTTCCTGAACAAGGGGCTAATCGCCTGATTTTTCCTTTGATTTGGTTTTTGTTTCGATGATCTTGTTGATCTTTGTGATGGCAATAGCGTTGACGACGGGGTCTCCGCCCATGATGTACCGCTTCATGACCTGCCCGTAGACCTCCACGACGTCCCCCTTGACAATCTTCTCCCTGGGGGAAGTGAACATCTTGACAGAGATCTCTCCGCTCCTGTCGGCAACCAGGAACTGGGGGCGGTTCAGGAACTGGAAATAGACCCTTTCCACGAGACCCTCGATTTTGACAAGGTCGCCGAGCATGTGCTCGTTGATCATCTTGATGCGGACCGGTCTCGCTTTCGCCCGGTACATTGGTTCGAGTTCGGCATACTGGCTCTGGCTCATGTAATTGAGCGCCATAGGTATGAAGAACAGGAACAGGATCGTAGGGATGCCCCAGACGAGATACACCTGATCGCCGGTCAGAAAATACGTGTAAATTAAAAGAATAGAGAAGGTCACAACCACCGCGATTGCGACGATTGAGACCTTCGCGTTAACTTCTCCGATCTTCATCAGGTCACGTTTACTTCAGGGCCGCGATCTCTTTCCTGAAGGCAACCCAGTAGATCACTCCCACGAAGAAGAGACCGCCTACTATGTTGCCTAAGGTAACGATGATCATGTTGTTGGTCCAGAAGGTCACCCAGTTCAGCCCTGCATTGATCTTTGCCGGGTCAGTGATGAATCCCTGTGTCAGGATGCCCGCGGAGATGAAGTACTGGTTGGCAATGGAGTGTTCGAATCCGGTGGAGACGAAGGCCATGATCGGGAACCATATGCCGAAGAACTTGCCTACCGCGTCATCTGCGCAGATACCAAGCAGGATTGCCAGGTTCACGAGCCAGTTACAACCTATCCCCTTGAGGAACGCCGACCACATACCCATGGTGCCGACATAACTCACTTTCGCCGATGCTATCCCTATAGCCCTCGTACCAAACGCAGTGACGGTTGCAGCTCCTGCGGCATCGAATGACACGAACGGTCCGTTGGCCATGATGTACGCATATACGATGGACCCGATAAGGTTTCCAATGTATACCCAGACCCAGAGGTTGAGCACCTGGGCCCACGAGACCTTGTGGATGAACGCTGCCATCGGGGCCAGCATTGCGTCACCGGTGAACAGCTCTGCGCCGGTCAGCACGGTGATGATAAGCCCGACAGGGAACACCGCTCCCGTGATAAGCTGACTAAACCCGGCACTCGCAGTTCCGTAGCGCATCGCTGCATCGGTGGCAAGGATACCCGTGCTGCACACAGTGGCAAGTCCGCCACCCATGGCGATGTATGCACCGGACATGAATCCACGCATGATCATGTTCCAGGCAGGCAGACCTACCTTGTATTTCCCAGCATCGCCAGCTTTCGCGACGATTGCTACCGGGGGATGAAACACCATTTGTTACACACCTCTTTCGAATGTCCTACCTATACCATAACCCACTAGTTCACTTCGCGTATAGGTTCAAAATTAAAATCCTTTCTGGTGTTATTAATACCTTTCTAAATGATTTTTGCACTGCATTGGCAGTTTGCAATCATTAAAAGTAATATAACAGCAAAAAGAAGGGTAAATTCATTACACAAAAACTTTCTTCTGTGAGCAATTATACAGGCCTGCGCCTCCCGCTCGCATCGCGGGAGTAATCCCCGAACTCGCTTCTTTGCAGGATATCGCCACGGAATACCGGTCCGTCCCTGCACACTCTGAGGCCTTCCGGGTCGATTGCGCATGATCCACAGACACCGATCCCGCATTTCATATACCGGTGCAGGCTGAAATAACCCATCTCGGGGCACCCTTCCCGAACGAGGAGATCGAGGACCGCTTTCATCATGCGCTCGGGGCCGCAGCAGAAGATACAGTCATACTGGCTGAGATCCTCAGATCTGAGGAGATCGACCACGAATCCCCTGTGGCCGCACGTGCCGTCATCGGTGGAAACGGCAAGTTGCGTGAAGGATTCAAAGATGCCAGGAAACAGGAGTTCTTCTGCCGACCGCGCACCAAGGAGACACTTTTTCACACCCCCGGCACGGACCACGGGCAGGATCGGGGCAGCCCCCACACCCCCCGCGATCGCAAGCACGCGATGAGCCTCCGGGAACCCGTTGCCGAATGGTCCTCGTATCCCTATCATATCCCCCTCTTGCAGGGAGAAGAGCGCAGAAGTCGCCTCCCCCACTCTCTGAACGGTGATGGACGATGCCGAGGAGAGTGCCATTGGGACTTCATCCACACCAGGGATCCAGACCATGACAAACTGCCCCGGGATGAATGCCAAGTCCCTGTCAAACGTGAGTGTTCTGACCGTGGGAGAGGCCGCGGTGACGGATATAATACGGACCGGAATGGGCAGGCGCTCAATCATGAGCGCACCCCACGATGGAATCGGCGGGTTCTCCTCTCCTATCATAGAGATCTTGCGCAATTCTCTGGAATATCGAGATATCTTCCATGACAGCCGTCCCAATCTCGACTGCGGAGGCGCCTGCCATCATCATCTCCAAAACATCCTCGGCGCTTGAGATCCCCCCGCACCCGATGATGGGAATCGAGCAGGCCTCATAGAGATCGTACACACACCGAACCGCGATGGGAAATATTGCCTTACCCGAGAGGCCTCCCACGCGGTTTCCAAGTACTGGCCTTCTGAGTCCGACCGATATGCGCATTGCTTTTAATGTATTGATGGCCACGAGCGCGCTTGCTCCCCCGCGCTCAGCAGCCTTTCCAATCTCGGCAATGTCGGTCACGTTCGGGGTGAGCTTGACCCAGGTGGGAGTCCCGCTCGCCGCAACCGCCCGGGTGCACTCTTCCACCAGTACCGGGTCACTCCCAAGCGCCGCGCCATACCCATGGGCATGGGGGCAGGAAAGGTTCAGTTCAAAACCACTCACTTTTCCCGCAAACCACCCTGCAACATCCGCGAACTCATCAGCGTTTCCCCCAAATATGCTGACAACAACGGGTTTTCCGGCGAGTGGACCCAGTTCGTCCAGAAATTCCATGGAGGGGTTCGGAAGGCCCATCGCATTCAGGAGACCCCCGCTGACCTGGACCAGGCAGGGGCCGGGATGACCCTCGAATGGGACGGGTCCGATGGACTTGGTGACGACACCTCCCGCACCCTGTGAGAGCACCCGCGCGAGAGATGAACCCGTGGTGCCAAGGATTCCTGCGGCGAGCACGAGGTGATTTCCGAGCGCAACACCCCCGACCCTGACAGGGTCGGGTGCAAGTCTGAGCATGTAAAGAAAAGATCACAGTAATTGTAATTATTTATTCTCCGGAAGGAGAATGATAGAAGAGTATGACGACACTATCGGTGCTGGGAGTGGGCAGGATTGGGGGGGAGATTGCGTACCTCTCGGCAATTCTGGGTCTTGCGGATGAACTGGTCATGTACGACGCGGTCCCTGCGTTCCTTCATTCCCAGGTCCTGGACCTTAAACATACCGGGCTTGAGATCCCGGTGAGCACCGATTGGAAGGACGTGAAGCAGAGCGACATATGCGTCTTCGCTGCGGGACTCCCCAGAAACCCCGATGTGAAGACGAGGGCAGACCTCCTCCAGGCAAATCTGCCGGTGGCATTCGAGTGCAGCCAGGCGCTCCGTCATTTCGACGGCATCCTCATCACCGTCACGAACCCTATGGATGCAAATAACTACTATTTGTGCAGAAAGAACCACCTCGAGCCCTCCCGCTGCATCGGTTTCGGGGGCCAGCTTGACTCCGCGCGGTTCGGTCTTGAACTGAATGCACGGGGCATACGCGGAGACCCCTGGGTTATCGGTGATCATGGGGAGTTCCAGGTGCCGCTCTTCAGCCACCTCAAGGACCAGGTCCGGAATCCTGTTCGTGATGAGATCCTCCAGAAACTGCGCGGGGCCAGCATGGAGATCATAAGGGGAAAAGGAGGGACAGTCTTTGGGCCTGCGTACCATCTTGCCGGCCTGATCCAGGCGGTGGTTGAGGACCGAAGGGCTCCCATTGCATGCTCGTGCATCGTTGAAGGCGAATACGGGCTGGACCAATGCTCAATCGGTGTCCCCGCTGTTGTCGGCAGGGAAGGGATATGCGAGATCCTTGAGTGGAAGATGGATGCATGGGAGCAGTCGCATTTCCAGAGCGCTGGAGAGTTCGTGACCGGTCTCTGCAGGGACCTTGGAGTCTGACCTGCCATGGATTCGGGTGGGTGGAGCACGAGATCGAATGAGAGCAGACCCGCCCTGATGAGTTCCCCTTCGGGAGAGGTGGCGATCTCCCTCACCCAGGTCGAGTATTCGAACACCCCCGAAGGTCCACTCATCCACATATTCGGGAGGGAGCCTGGCGGTGCTGCGCGGCACCTGCATGTGACTGGCTTCCGGCCATACTTTTATGCCCCGGTCGACCAGGTACGGGAGAGACCCCCGGTATCGAACGCAGTCCCCGACTGGGAATCGGTGCATACTTCGATCAAGGGGGACCGCGTGGTCCGGATCTACACGCAGCGGCCTACTGACGTCCGCGAGGCAAGGGAGCAGTACCAGCACTTCGAGGCCGACATCCCGTTTGCGACCCGTTTCATGATCGACTGTGGCCTCACTGGAGGTGTGATTGCACCCGGAGTGTATGCGGATTACCGCGAGATCCGGCCCGCTGATATCTACGCCCCCGCGCGTGTGTGCATGCTTGATATCGAGTGCGAGGACCAGCGCGGGTTCCCGGAGCCCACGCGGGATGCGATCATCTGCATCACATGCTGGGACTCGTACCTTGACAGGTATGCGACATTCTTCGCCCCTTCTCCTGGGCAGGAAGAGGGTACAATACAGTTGAAATCAGCGACACCAAGAGCGTCGGGCTGCTTCGACCCCTCACGCCATGAAGTAAAAGTCTATCCCACCGAGACAGAGATGCTGAAGGGTTTTATAGACTATATCAGAGAGACCGACCCGGATATTCTCTCAGGCTGGAACTTCCTCGAGTTTGACCTCCCTTATATCAAACGGAGAATGGAGGCGCTCTCACTCTCCCCTGCAATGCTTGCAAGGCTCGAAGGGGATGTGGAGAGGCTTGCGGTCCGCGGCAGGGCTACTTTTGACCTTCTGCCCGCATACAGGAAGATGCACGCCACCCAGAAGGAATCTTACCGGCTCGACGCGGTCGCAGAGGCTGAGGTGGGGCAGACAAAGATACGGTATACAGGCACGATCTCGGACCTCTGGAAGCGCGATCCCTGTCTCCTGGTGGAATACAACCATAAGGATGTCGAGCTCTGTGTTGCAATCAACGAGAAGAACAGGATCATCGAGTTTTACCGGGAGATCGCAAGATATGTCGGGTGCCCGCTCGAAAAAACCCTGAACTCGTCGAATGTGATCGATATATTCGTGCTCCGGAAAGCCCATGGCAGGTATGTCCTCCCCTCAAAGGGATATGCCCCCGCAGAGGAGTTTGAGGGAGCCACTGTCTTTGACCCGAGCCGAGGTGTAAAGGAGAACGTAGTGGTCCTCGACCTCAAGTCCCTTTACCCGATGGCCATGATGACAATCAATGCTTCCCCCGAGACGAAGGACCCGCAGGGGGAGCTTCGCGCCCCAAATGGAGTCAGGTTTAAAAAGGCACCAGACGGTCTCACCAGGAGCATCATCAGCGACCTCCTCATGGAAAGGGACGAAAAGAAGGCAACACGCAACCGTTATCCCTTCGGGTCAGCTGAATATGTCCTCTATGACATGCAGCAGAACGTGCTCAAAGTGATCATGAACACATACTACGGGGTGAGCGGATATACCCGGTTCCGCCTCTTTGACAGGGAGATCGGGGCTGCCATCACTTCTGTCGGGCGTGCCATCATCGAGCACACGAGAAGGGTGATCGAGTCCCTCGGCTCACACGTTATCTACGGGGACACCGATTCCTGCATGGTGGCGCTTCCCGGCCTCAACCGCGAGGAGACCATCAAGAAAGCGAGGGAGATCGAGGCGGCACTGAACGCAAGTTATGCAGAATTTGCGCGGGATGAACTGAACGCCGACACCCATTACTTTTCCATCAAGTTCGAGAAGGTATACAAGAGGTTCTTCCAGGCCGGGAGGAAGAAACGGTACGCGGGGCACCTTGTCTGGAAGGAAGGTGCAACAGTTGATGAGATCGATATCGTGGGCTTTGAGATACGGAGAAGCGACTATCCCCTTGTCACGAAGGTCGTGCAGCGGAAAGTGATGGAGCTGATCCTCCGCGGTGAAGGATACGATGCAGTCAAGAAATACCTTGGGGCGGTGATCCGGGACTTCCGGGCAGGGAAGTATACCCTCGATGAGATAGGCATCCCCGGAGGGATAGGAAAAGACCTTTCGGATTACCAGACGGACGATGCCCACGTAAGGGGCGCAAAGTATGCAAACCAGCACCTCGGGATGGAATTTACCAAGGGCAGCAAGCCAAAGAGAGTGTACATCAAAAACGTGACCTCAAAGTACCAGAAGACCGACGTCCTCTGCTTTGAGTACGGGGACCAGGTACCGCCGGAGTTCCAGGTGGACTGGGAGATGATGATGGAAAAGACTGTGAAGCAGCCGATCTCACGGATCATCGAGGCGCTTGGCTGGGAATGGGCTGACATCGACCCCTCCCGGACGACACTTGCCCAGTGGGGGATCGGGTGAGGGTGCTATGCGCCTCCTGAAGTCTCCTGAAGAGTTGGTGGAAGGGGCCCGATTATCAGTGTAATGTACTCCCATTCCCTCCCATCAGGTCGCCGGATGGCCATATTCAGTGTATATTTTGAGAGTTCTTTCCGTGTTATCGAGGGGATTACGTGGTCCTTCCTCAATACGCGGGATTACCTCTGGTCTTTCCGTCCGATTATGAGATTGCCGTCCCCGGTCACGCTTCAACCTGCAGGGGAGGTCTCCGCGTTCCCTCCGACAGGGATGAGAGGGTTAATGTTGTGTTCCTCGAAACCCTCGACTTCGCTTTGAAAAATGACATCCAGGCCGGGTGAGAACACATGTTAAATGCCGGGCGCATGAAATCTTGCGGCCTGTCACTATCCCCATTTGTACAGGGATCATACCGCAGGAATCGGCATGAAAACGAAGAAGCATGCCAGGTTTGTCAATATGGTTGCACCTGTCTAGGCCGGCTGCGGAGAAGGACACCTTTCAATACCCAACACGCCGATCTACAGGGTGAGTGATGATCCATACACCATCAATCCCGAGAATTGTCATTGCAGGGACCCACAGCGGGTGCGGGAAGACCACGGTCGCACGAGGGGTCATGGAGGCGATGAGCCGAAGGGGATACACGGTCCAGCCCTTCAAGGTAGGTCCTGACTTCATCGACCCGACGCACCACTCGGCAATTTGCGGCCGGGTCTCGCGCAACCTCGATGCATTCATGATGGGCGAGAACGGCGTCACGGAGACTTTTATTCGTGCATCGGCCGGCGCGGATATCGCGGTCATAGAAGGAGTGATGGGGATGTACGACGGCGTGGATGGGGGCGACGTCGCGAGCACCGCCCACGTGATGCGTATTCTCTCGGCACCTGCACTTCTTGTCGCTGATGCCCGGGGGATGTCCAGGAGTGTCCATGCCCTGGTGAAAGGGTTCGTCGAGTTCGAGCCGGGAATCAAGATAGGGGGGGTAGTCTTCAACAGGGTCGGAAGCCCACGGCACCGGGAATTGATCGAGTGCGGCCGGACCATTCCAGCCGTCGGGTATCTCCCTAGGACTGCCGATCTTGAGATAGAGAGCCGCCACCTGGGCCTCGCGATGGCGCACGAGACCGCACCGGCCACAGGTCTCGGAGAGTTGATGGAGGAGCATTGCGATATCGACCAGGTGATAAGGATTGCAGGGGAAGCTCCACCTCTCACTGCGAGCAACACAGGTCAGCACAAGGGGAGTGTCCGGGCAAGGATCGGCGTTGCAATGGACGAGGCATTCTGTTTTTATTACCAGGACAACCTTGACCTCCTTGAACGATCAGGGGCACGGATCGTCTCTTTCTCACCGGCCAGAGACGAATTCCCCGAAGTGGACGCGGTATATATAGGCGGAGGGTACCCGGAGCTGCACGCAGCCGCGCTGGAGTCCTCACCCTGTCGGAACAAGATTACCCAGGCCGCATCTGATGGAATGCCAGTCTATGCCGAGTGTGGCGGGCTCCTCTACGTCTGTGAATCGCTTGAAACCAACAGGACATACAGGATGGCGGGGCTTCTGCCGGCAAATGCCAGGATGACTGATCGGGTGCAGGCTCTGGGATACTCGGAAGGCGCCTGGTCGGGAGGACCCGCACTTGCACCCTCGCGTGGCCGGATCATCGGTCATGAGTTCCATTATTCAGAGGTCGAATGCAGACAGGACGCACGGTTTTCCATCACTCTGGCACGCGGCAGGGGAATTGCGAACGGAAAAGATGGCCTTTTTGCCGGGGAAAGCCTTGCTGCATACATGCACGCCTACTTCTCACCGTCATTCGCCGTGTCGTTTGTAAATGCGGCATCCGCTTATTGCAGGACCTGATTCCTCAATTCCCCTTGGTATCTGTTCTCTTCTCCATTCGGAACCGTGAGAGTGGCGCAGATATGAGGTGAGCATTTGATTATGCAAGAGGAAGAGAAATCATGCAGATTGGATAAAAGGACAATGCAGACATCCATAATTGACGAGATGAAGAGAGAGTCCCAGAAAGCATTGAACAGGAAGCTCCCATGGTCCCTCGGTTTCACTGATTGTGAGATTGCGCTTCACGGCACAGGGATCCCAAATTCATGGAACGATACTGTCCCCGGCCATCCCCCTCACTGGATGCGGATGAAGGCTGCCTGCTGCAATATCTTTGCAATTACAATGAGCGGGGGAGCCAGGATCCCGGGGTTCCTTGGAGGTCGAGACTCCTTACCCATCGAAATCTTCGAGAACGTGGGAACCCTGGCATCCGGGAGCATGAGCGAGAAAGAGCAGGTGACCCCGGAATATGCTGCGGGAGGGATATGATGGCTCGGGAAGACAGGCATCCCGGTATCACTCTCCCCGAACATGTTTCCTCCCGGGAGCTGAACGATGACCAGTACCATGCAATTCACGATTCCCAGCGGATCAGGCTCGGGGGTCTCCAGCGGCAGGCATATGACCTGGCGCTCCCGGTCATCATCCTCTTTGAGGGATGGTATGGATCAGGAATTTCGATGATGGTCCGTGACCTCAACCGGACGCTTGACCCGCGGGGTTTCTCGTATCATCCCATCGCTGCTCCTGGCCCACTTGCAAGGGATCACCACTTTCTCTGGCGGTTCTGGATACGGACTCCCGCAAAGGGACGCATTGCCATTTTTGACAGGGGCTGGTATGCACGGACCATTCTCGACCGTATGGACCCGAGGAACGAGAGCCGTGTATCTGGTCCGCATGTCGATGAGATCCTTGGCTTCGAGCGCGCCCTTGCAGACAGCGGAGTCGCCCTCGTGAAGATTTTTCTGCACATCAGCAAAAAAGAGCAGAAGCAGAGATTGAAGGGGCTTAAAAAAGACCCTCTGACGATGGGGTACCTTGAAAGTGACCTGGATCGGTACATCAAATATCACGAATATCATCGGCTGATCACGGACCTCCTCTCCCGCACCAGCACCGGATCTTCTCCCTGGCATGTGATTGATGCCGCAGAGAAGAAGTACACTGCTGTGACTGTATTTGATACGATAATACGGCACCTGGAGGAGGCGATTAGAAAACCTGCAAAGGAAAAAGCCCATACCGGAAAACTCCAGATTGACCCCGTCACGAAACCATCCGAGAAAGAATTCTCCGCTCTTGGGAAGGCCGATCTTACCCTCTCGCTCGACAGGGCAGAATACGACCTCCACATGAACTTACTTGGAAAGGCGCTCGCGGAGTGCCAGATAAGGCTCTACCAGGAGAAGATCCCTCTCATCCTCGTCTTCGAAGGGTGGGATGCAGCAGGAAAAGGGGGAAACATCATGAGGGTGACCCGCGCGCTCAACCCGAGGGGTTATACAGTGATGCCTGTCGGGCCACCGGATGCGGGCGAACGAGCCCACCATTACCTGTGGCGGTTCTTCCCCGCGCTCCCTGCCAGGGGTCATATTGCCATATTCGACCGCAGCTGGTACGGACGGGTGCTCGTCGAACGTATCGAAGGCCTCTGCACCAGGGACGAATGGACAAGGGCATACCGTGAGATCAGAGAGTTCGAGGGCTCTTTAGCAAAAGACGGTGCAATTATCAGGAAGTTCTGGCTGCATATCGACCGTGACGAGCAGCTCCGTCGATTCCAGGAGCGTGAAGCCGACCCTTCCAAGCAATGGAAGATAACCCAAGAGGACTGGAGGAACCGCGCACGCTGGGACGAGTATGAAGAAGCGGTCGACCAGATGATCCACCATACAAGCACACCGGAAGCCCCCTGGATCATCGTGGAAGCGAATGATAAGTATTATTCGCGGGTAAAGACGCTCCAGGTCATCGTCGATGCGATCAATCACTGCCTTGCGGACAGGTCATGTTCTCCTGCATAAGATAACCGCGCACTTTTCTTTCGCATTCCGGCTCTCTCAAAAATCAGGTATTCCCGATGGGAATGGCTCATCCAGACCCAGGAGACAATTGCAAATGCTTTATTTTTGAACCTGACGACATTACCATGAGTTGAATGTCTGATCAGGAACACCCGCGATATCAGAAGGCCCGTTGCTGTCACTGCGAAGGGGCTGGCTGCATCTACTGCGACAAGACTGGCTACGTCCTGGTGAAAGCACCTTCCTGCCTCTGCAGGCATTGTGGAGGGGCAGGCTGCATCTATTGCGGGTTTACAGGCTGGGCCGGGCTGAAAGGCAAATTCGATGAGTAGGCGCTCACATACACCTGCCGATTCCGGCTGAACGCCTTATTAAATTTCTTTAAAAAACATGGACTCCGAAATTTCCTTTTTTTCACGTGTGCGTCCCGTTGAGTATCATGCGATCTTTTTGAGATCCTAAACGGCAGGAAACAGGGCAGCCGCCATGTATCGCAGGCTCAATTGGGAGATATCATTTCCTGCCCCTGATGATTACCAGCGTGATGTCGTCGGACTGCATCGCACCCCCGGTAAACTCTGCCACCTGTCTGAAAATGGTATCGAGGATCTCCCCGGCACTCATGTCCCTTGACGCACAGACTGCATTTATGAGTCTCTCTTCCCCGAACACCTCGCCATTCTTGTTGAATGCCTCTGTTACTCCGTCGGTATAGAGAACGAGCACATCCTCTGCGTCAAGGGAGAAGCGGCCGACCGAGTAGCTCAAATCAGGCATCACGCCCATTGCCATCCCGGTAGGGAGGAGGGTGCGCAGCCTGTTCTCCCTGCGGGAGTAATGCAGCGGGGGATTGTGGCCGGCATTCACATACGAGGCTTCTCCGGTATACCGGTCAAGGATGCAGTAAAAGAGGGTCACGAACATCCCTGCAGCACCATCGGCAGCGATCAGGCTGTTCGATTCCTCTATCGTCTCTTCCACGCGCTGGTCAGCGGTTGCGATTGCGCGGAGGATAGAGCGGGAGAGAGCCATGAAGAGTGCGGCAGGAATTCCCTTCCCTGCAACATCTGCGATGACCAGACCAAGGCTCTGCTCGTTTAAAGAAATGAAGTCGTAGAAATCTCCACCCACTTCCTGTGCCGGGATATTCATGGCGGCAATTTCGAACCTCGCTGATTCCGGGATCGCCTTTGGTAAAAAGGTCCTCTGTATCTCGGCCGCGATCCTGATCTCTGCCTTTTCGCGTTCGATCTCCTGGGAGAACTGCTGTATCTTGCCGATCATCATGTTGATGCTCTCCTCAAGTCGCCGGAATTCGGGGTTTGGCATGCTTCGGATGGTATGGCCGAGATCCCCCTCTGCAATGGTGCTGACGTCTTCGAGGATCTCTGTGATGGGAGTGGTGAGAAACCGGGCGATGACATACGCCATGGCGATGCCCATCACAACCGCAATGAATCCAATGAGGGTGTAATAGAGGAGGATCTGTGAGAGCACCTTCCGCAGTGGTTCCTGAGTGTATGTTATCTCTGCGACCAGGCTCATATCAGACGCGGTGGATGATTCGCGAAGGTCGATAAAGATGTAGTGAAGACGCCGGTTTCCATCATGCTCCGAGATCTCCACGTCTCTGCCGGTCGCAAAGATCTCTCCAATGAGGGTCTGGTTTACGCCCGTGTGGGGGTTGACCCCGCGCTCCAGGAGGAGATTTCCATTTACATCAAAGATCCGTATCAGTTCGATCGAGGGGTTCATCTCCTGGATCCGTCTCGTCACCTCGACGTAGGAGAGTTCCGACCGCTGGTTCTCGAACCCCTCCATGACAAGGCCCATCTCAAGGAGGTAGCGGTGATCGGGAGTCGGGAAAAAGGCAAATTTCCGGAGCTGCCCGGATACAGTTCCTTCCGTCGTATTCACAACAGAGCGGACTACCCTGTCAGCCACGAATCTGTCGCCTTCACGGATACCTGTGATGGAACGGAAAAATTCGGGGTAATTTTTGAAGTCCAGGTACATTACGTCAGGGACCGTCGACGCGACGATAATCCCGCTCTCGTTTATAATGTAAAGGTCGAGCTGGCCCCGAAAGTCGGCACCAAGAGCGTCACGAACCGCAGGCAGGTCAATGCGGCTGATGTCACCTTCTGATGCAAGATATGCCGAGAGGTATCCTGAGAATGCCTCCTCCATCCGGGAATCAAGCGTGCTGTCATAGAGGCTCAACCCCCTGTCAGCGAGAAGAATCGACTCTTTTAAGTACATCTCAGTGAAGAGCGCCTGCTCATGATCCTGCCGCACAGTCCAGGAATAGGCCTGTGCATACGCGGCGGCCATCAGGAACATGATCACAATGAGGATGATCGCAGTAATACACAGTATGAGAGAAGAACGAAGGGAGAGTCTTGAGAGAGGGGAGAACACAGCCATATGGTATCACAGCAATGCCAAGCAAAACCACCCTGGTCTCGTCCTCCGCGGCCTTCTTACTGGGGCTGTCGCATGGAAACCCGAAAAAATTGCGTTTTGCATTGCAGACATGATGGCATGTGTCCCACACTGGGTCCAGGCAGTGTGTCGTGGGGATGGCTACTGGGTGCTTACAGGTCTTGCCGGAACATCAGTGTACCCGCGATAATGTCGTGCAGCCCCTGCTTGTAGCGGGTGAAGGCCGGGATGATGAACCCCACGCAGAGGGTGAGAAAGGAGAGCGACATTGCAAAGAAACGGAGCGTTCCCCGTGCAAATGTGATGCGGCTCCCCTGCATGTCCGTGACCGCAATACGTGCCACAAGTTTTCCAAGGGTTGCCTGGTTTCTGGAGCTTTCAAGCCACGCAAAGTAAATCCAGGGAATGATAAGAAAGAGCAGCCCTGCGGAAAAAATAATCTGGGAGGGTATGGCAGCGTTCACGACATTTCCATACGCATCCGTGCGGGGGACATGGCGGTAATACTGGTAGAGCATCACGATGGACTCGGAGACCGGACTTGGCCTCTGCAGGAATGACGAGATCGAAGAGATAATGCCGACCGCGATCAGGTCGAACAGAATGAGAAAAAGGATATCGACCAGACCGGAACCAATCCTTCGCCCCAGACCAGCGTATTTCTCAGTGCTGATATCTCCAACTCTCTTTCGGAGGACAGCCTTTGGAGGCGCGACGCGCGTATCTGCACCGCACCACTGGCAGAATCTCCCCCCGCTCTCCGTCTCTCTTCCGCACTTGGGACAGTACATCCTTCCCGCTCCTTCTTCGTAAGGTAATAATCGATTCGAGTGACTTCAATGTATCGAAATACTCTGTCTCAACATGGGAAAAATGAAAATAAAGTGCATTTTATCGTTTTTTTCTTTTTGAGACCCAAAATCAGGGGGAAAAACCCTGTGGCACCTACTCGCCCGGTGCCCTTGTGGAGACCTTTTCCGAATACAGCTGGGTGAGGATCCCAAGCAACCCACAGAGAATAAGTGTCCCGCCAAGGATGCTCCATTGTTTGGGTACAGGCGAGCCTGTTGCTAGCAGTGCAATGAGGTTCAGAGGGTTATGGGGAAATGCGAGGACGATGAGCATCAACACCACGACGGCTGTTGAGAAGATAAACTGCGCTGCAGTCCTCTCCCTGTAATAGAGTGCAGTGAGGGCGCCGATAAGCACCAGGACAAGGGAGAATGAGAGGACCTGCGCGAGGATTTGCGGGATATGAGCGATGGGGATGCGGTTGAGTGTCAGGAGCAGAAGCCAGGACCCGGCCTGGAGGGGGACAATGAGGATACAGGCAGTAATCTTCCCCCACACCACCTCTGCCATGGTCATCGGGGTGGAGAGCAGGGTCTCAAGGGTGTGGTGCTGGTACTCTTCGGTAATAAGGTCGATGATGAGCGCTGCGGAGATGACAGCCGGCATGAAGAGGAGGAGTGGGATAAGCAGGCCATAGATGAATTCATAGAAACCAGGGCCGGATCGGCTTTCCGGGAATTCCAGGGGAACGGGGATGAGATCGAGTCTCTCTGAGCGCACACGGCGAAGCTCCTCTTCGTAGTCCAGGAAGACATCCTTTAATTTCACGTTAACGATGGTGGACTGGATATCGTTCTGAATGCTGTAAAGGGTGATCTTGACCGGGTCGTCGGCATCCTTCTGTGTAGGGGGTACGTGGATCACTGCAGAGAGTTTTCGTTCTCCGAGTGCGGCCACTGCGGTCGAGAGGTCCATAGGGTAGACCCTGAACTGGCCGCTTTTTTTCAGGAGTTCGTCGAGATCAGATGGCTCGCCGACGTATGCGACCGGGTATTTCACCCCAGAGAACCTGGCAAGCGAAGAAGGGTCGTACATCGACGTGAGGCCCACCATCAGGAACGAGGAGAAGAGGGCAACGAAGAGCTGAAGCAGGATGGCAAGCACTATCGTCCTCTCTCTTCCAAGACCCCTGAGATCCTTCTTCATCACGAGGGCAACGTTCCTTGCCTTCATGAAAGCCACCCCAGGATGAAATATCCGTTATAGAGGCAGTGGACGAGGGTTGCAATCATGATGCCGGGGATATAGCCCTTTGCACCCCAGTGCCGGACGAGGCCCGCCACGCAGAGCACGCCCGTGAAGTGGAGGAGGAAGGGGAAGACAAGGACCCCGGAGGAGAGAAAGAGGATACTCCCAAATACACTCTCGGTGACCTGCGTCAGTGTGATCAGGAGGAGAAGTTTCTCTGCAAAGAGGAAGGCAGCGGCAGTGACAGCAGACCCAATTCCCACCATCACCCAGGACCAACGGGAGGGGGTATCGAGGAGAAAGGTGCAGATGCCGACAGACTTTGCGATCTCTTCGACAAGAGCGGCAGAGATGATCAAGAGGACCAGCGAAAGCGGCATGGGCAGGTTGAAAAAGAGTACGAGGAGGAGCATCTGGACCATGAATACGAACGGCACGACAAGGGCGTTGACGATAAAAAGGGAAGCCCATGGGTGCCGGGAAGAGAGCGAGGTCGAGATGAACTCTCGTACCCGGCAAAAGATGCCTGCCTGCGAAAAGAGCCTCTCTTCGCGGAAATTTGCCATCCCGACATAGAAGAGGACGGCACTCGTGAGGAAGAAGAGCGAGGTAGAGAAGAAGTACTGGCTGATCGTGTAAGTCTCTCCCTGGAGTGAAAGGACGATCAGGGTCAGCGGAGAGACAAGGCTGATGACATGGACGTTTGCAAAGATGCTCGGAAAGAAGAGGTAAGAGGTGGCGACGGTTGAGAAGAAGATTGAGATGAAGGAGAGCTCTTTAAAGCTCCTTGCGACCATCCCGATGATAAGGGCGTTTGCAAGAAAGAAGAGGATGACCGGGAGAAGTGGGAGGAGGATAATCAGGGGAGCAGAGAGCCAGAGCGCGATCCCGGCGGATATGGCGAGCATGCCAATGAAGTACGGGAGCGCCTTTCCCACGATGATTGCCGGTGCCCCGGCAGGTGTTGAGAGGAGCACCTCGCCCTTCCTCTCCAGGCGTTCCTGCATGATGCTCATCATGGAGAACTGGGACATGAAATAAAGGGGAAATATGAAGAGGAAGACAAGGATGATTGAGTCAAATGGCAGCGGGGGGGAGAGTTGAGAAGGGGTCTTGAACGACCCGAACGGGCTTTCGGGGCCTACGAGATCGGAATACCGTGCAAGCTGGCTCTGCGGCACCGATGACTCGATGAGCCCCTGACGGAGTTCTTCAGTCGAAAATGCCACGCCGGGTTCGGGAACGGGAATCTCGACCACAGGCCGTTCCGGGACCGGTGGGGCAGTCGATGACGGTGCAACCGATATCTGCATCCCCGACTGGGTGGCAGAGAAGTCGAGCTCGCTCTTTACCTCCTGAAGGTCTATCCAGAGGGGATAGGCAGCAAAGAGGTCCTGCTGAAGGCTGTACAGAGAGTCGAGGTACTGCTGGTAATCTCTCTGAAGGGACTTGAGCGCTGACCTTCCGCGCTCGGTATCCTGGACATAGACCTGCCCGCCGATAATGATGATATCATATGCGGCCCTCTCCCGGAAGAGATCCCTCCCATCGCCGGTGGTGATGCTGAACCGTTCGTCTCCGGAGAAGATCTCCCCGACAACCCGGTCATCGACTCCCAGGCGATAGATGCCGTCCTGCAGGTGGAGGCCCCTTTCGGCGGCAAAGCCGGTCGCAGCCACGAGTAGGACGAAGAGGACGACTGCCATGGGGAGCATCCCCTTTCCCATTACTCCGAAGGCCCGCTTCACCTCCCACCGTGCAAGCGTCCCTATCCGGGAGAGAAATTGCAAAAAGTTCACGCCTTGTGTCTCTTTTATGGTAGGTTCGGTACCTATAATATCTTACAGGTCGAGGAATTGGGAGGAATCGGACGAGAATCCATGATCGCTGCCCGCAATCTCACCAAGTGCTACGGCACCACCCCTGCCCTTGACCACGTCAGTTTCGATCTTGACCGTGGGCAGATATTCGGGATCATAGGGCACAACGGGGCGGGAAAGACCACGCTTCTCAAGATCCTTGCGGGCCTCGTTGAACCTTCCGGTGGAGAACTTGTCGTGGATGGGGTCGATATCCTGCGTAATCCTGTTGGGATGAAACAGATGATCGGCTACCTCCCTGAAGAGTCCCGCCTTTACGAAGCGATGAAGGTGGACGAATACCTCACGTTCTTCGGAGAGATATACGGGATGGACCGGTTGTCCATCAAAGCAAGGAGCAGGGAACTCCTTGAATGGCTCGCGCTCGAGCCGAACGGAAAGAAGATGGGGGAGTTTTCAAAGGGAATGAAACGCAAGGCCGCAATCGCCCGTTCCCTGATGCACAACCCTTCACTCCTTATCTATGACGAGGCGACATCAGGACTGGACCCCATGACCTCACGGCATATCGTCGACTTCCTGAAAGAACTCCGGGACCATGGCAAGACGATCGTCCTTTCTGCCCACAACCTCTACCAGGTTGAGGCGATCTGTGACAGGATCCTCATCCTGCGCAAGGGGGCGCGTGTCGCATTCGGCAGCATGCAGGAACTCCGCGAGATGTTCGGCTCAATATTCTATTTTATATATTTTACTATTGGGGATGTTACAAAAGTTGAAGGGCTTGCTTCGTATGTCAAGGACGGGGGGTATTTCCGGGCAAAGGTGACGAGTGTAGACGAGATGGGAAGGATCTCGAACGCGATCGTTGCCGCCGGAGGTGCCGTGGAACGGATCGAGTCCCACTATCCGAGCCTCGAAGAGATGCTGGTGAAGATAGGGGCATGAGAAAAAAAACTGTTCTTTGGTGACCCCCTTTCCTCCAGGTCGCATGCAGTAGACCGAATGCTTTTTTCTCTAAAAAGACGCCGAACAGGCGGAATACCATCACTTTACACCCTCATCAGAAGCCCGGTTCATTTGCGTGGGTGGAGAAGTCAGACTTTTCGTAATCCAAGTCCAATACAGGCAGCGGCAATGACGAGTATGGCAGGTATTTCGGCCTTTGTAGGGACTGTCGGGGAAGCAGGTGTCGTACAGATGGATCTCACCCTTAACAGGTCTGCGCTCGCATTCGGAATTCCCGGCCATGGGAGGTCATACTCATTATTCAACGAGAGGGAATGCTCCAGCGATTCAATGGCACCTGTGCAGTCTTGCATTCCGGCCAGGACCTTCCCCCGGACATGCCAGTAATGGGCGCTATCCGGCTCAAGGGCAAGTGCCGCGTCGACCTCCTTTAAGGATCCCGTAAGGTCTCCCATCGCAAGGAGGATTTCGGCCTTCAGCCCATGGCCGGAAGAATATGAGGAATTGAGCAGGATTGCCTCGTCTGCATCCGCCAGGGCTTCGTCTGTCTCTCCCATCGCGAGGAGTGCGTAACCCCTGTTTGCAAACCTGGCAGGTCGTGGGTCCAGCGGAATCGCCACATTGAGGAGGTCAATTGCTTCCTGGATATGCCCCGTCTTCCGGAGGGCATATGCCTTCAGGCACATCAGTTCCGCATCATCAGGGTAGATGTCAAGGCCTTCGTTGGTGAGCGCAACCAGACTGCTCCAATCCCGCTCTGCTTTCAGGGCCATTCCTTCCTGCTCGTAGTCTGAAGCAGTCTTTGGAGAGTAACCTGGATAGGCGGTCGAGAGAGTCGCGGTGATGGGTGCAGCTGCTGCCGGTGCCACCATAATCACACACATGCAAAGAGCACCAATGATAGAGAGGAGGGGGCCGCCCCACCGGTATTGACGCGAGTCGAACGAGTTCCTCATATGTTATCGGAAGACTGGTGAACCCAAAGAATTTTGCAATGATAGTATCCACCGACATAGAGAATGGACCGGTGAATGCCGGTGAATGAGAGAGGTGAAAAAGAAACAGCGGGCCTGAAGGGATTTGAACCCTTGACCTACGGATTAAGAGTCCGTCGCTCTTCCGAACTAAGCTACAAGCCCAACCCTGATCGGCCTATATTCATGGTTTCGAATTGAGTATAAATGTTATTGTTTTTCTGTCAGTTACTCCCCTGCGGCGGTTTCCAGCCTGGAATCTCGCGATTCAGGTTGTAACCTTAATATTATCCCGGAGTGACATTGTAGCATGCCAGAGGCGGGCGGATATGGAACTGGAGAGAGGGTAAAATACGCGGTCCTCGGGTGCGGGAGCACCGGATATCACGTAGCCATGGAATTGTCGCGAAAAGAGGGCCGGGTCCTCGTGTTAGACAGGGACGAGGGACGCGTGAAGGAGCTCCGGGACCAGAACCTTGATGCCATGATTAGAGACATAAGCGACCCGGGATTCCTGTCTGGGCTCCCCACGTGTGAGATTGCGTTTGTCCTCACCGGGAACCACCAGGCAAACCTCGCTGCAGTAAGGACGCTCCGCCAGAAATTCCCCCAGATGCATATCGTGGCGAGGGCGCTCGACCCTATCGGCGCAGGAATGCTCGAGTCTGCAGGGGCTGACTTTGTACTCTATCCCCAGCAGGTGGTAGCGAGGGCCGCTATCAACCAGGTCAACCGTCTCCACGTCAGCAGGCTCTCGCAGAGGCTCCACGATCTCCTCGCAGGCTGGGAAGGGACGCTCGGCATCATCACGCATAAGAACCCTGACCCCGACGCAATCGGGAGCGCCATGGCCCTTGCAGCAATCGCAGGGAATGCAAATCCCCAGAAACTCACCTGCAGGATATTCTACGACGGCATCATCGGTCACCAGGAGAACCGGACAATGGTGAATCTCCTGGATATCAGGATGGAGAAGATGGAGCCCCAGACCATCCAGGACTGCACATATCTTGCCCTTGTCGACTGTCCTGCGCCCGGAATGAATAACACACTCTCCCAGAGAACCCGGGTTCATATCGTGATCGATCACCACAACGACGGGCACGGGCTGGAAGGCGCGGCGTTCGTAGACATCCGCCCGGGTATCGGCGCCACCGCAAGCATCCTCTCCCAGTACCTCCAGGAGCTCGACATCCCTGTTGACAAGAACGTCGCGACCGGCCTCCTCTACGGCATTCGTTCTGACACGAGGGACTTTAAACGGAATGTCACTCCTCAGGATCTCTCGAATGCTGCATTCCTCCTCCCCCTCACGGATTCTGATCTCCTCGACCAGATCATGTCCCCCTCGCTCTCGCAGGAGACCCTTGACGTGCTCGGCAATGCCATCCGCAACCGGCGCATCCAGAGCGGATACCTCTTCGCAAATGTTGGCTTTGTCCGGAACCGCGACTCGCTTCCCCAGGCAGCCGACCTCCTCATATCTCTTGAGGGGGTGAATACTGCGCTTGTCTACGGCATATCTGACGATGCCATCATTATTTCATCACGGAACCGGGACATACGGCTGCACATCGGCAACGTCCTCGAGGAGGCATTTGGTGATATCGGTGATGCCGGAGGCCACCCCAACATGGCCGCCGCAACCATCCCCCTTTCCTATTTCCGCAGGGTAAAGAACAAGGAAGAGCTGCTCTCGCTTGTCATGGACCCGCTGCTCAAGAAGTTCACTGGCCTAGTAGGCCTGGACACCGAGGCCGGGAATGAAATTTGAGGACTGGGAACCGATCTACCAGGAGATTATCGAGTATTTCGGATTTGACCGCGAGGAGGACGAGCGGGCGGCAAAACTCCTCTCAGACCTGCTGCCTGGCGACGATATCATCCTGCTCGAAGAGGCCTGCCTGGGCCATGACATCTGTGTGTGCGGGAATGCCCCCTGCCTCAAAAACGAGATCTCGCTTGTGAAGGGAACTGTCTTTGCGGCTGATGCAGCTTCGCTCGTCCTCCTCGCACACGGCATACGGCCTGACGCCATCTTCACGGATTTGGACGGGGCTACCGATGAGTTCGTCACGATGAACAATGATGGGACAATCGTCGTTGTGCATGCGCACGGGGACAACATGCCGCTGCTCCGGCACTGGGTCCCAAGGTTCACGGGACCCATTGTAGGGACGACCCAGAGCCGCCCTCTCCCCCACGTTCATAACTTTGGCGGGTTCACTGATGGGGACCGTGCGATCTTCGCGGCACATGCACTTGGAGCCGCCTCTATTACGATCCTTGGGTTTGATCTCGAGGATTCCCGTGTCGATCACATGAAGCGGGGAAAGCTCCTCTGGGCAAAAAAGCTCCTCTCCCTCCTTGAACCATGACCGCGAAGACCGCGTTCATCCTGGACGGCTACGTCGATGAGCCTGCATGTCTCGGCGTCCCTCCGTATATCTCCCCCTACATCAGGACCGTGACAGGCGCCCTCTTATCCCATGGCTATTCACCAAAGTACCTGACTATCGATCAGGTGAGGAAGGATGCCAGGCTCATTTCCGCGATGGATGCCTCCGAACTTGTGTTGATGATAGCAGGCGTCACGGTTCCGGGAAAGTATCTGGGGGGGACCCCGGCATCACTCACCGAGATCCGCCAGATTGGTGCACAGCTCCGACGTCCTGAAACATTTCTTGCCGGGCCAATCGGCTTTGGCTATGCCTCTGGCGGTGGCCGCAAGGCAGTAAAGGGGGAAATTGCCGGGTTCGATCACCTCCTTTCGGGATCTCCTGCGTCCGCGCTCGATGTATTCCTCCGGGAAGGAAAGACACATGGGACACACGATTATCGCCGGGAAGACCCCTGGGCCATTGCCGGGGCATCGGTCATACGCGATCATCCACACTTCCCATGGGTAATGTGCGAGATCGAGACGGCAAGGGGGTGCTCGAGGGCACATTCCGGGGGATGCTCGTTTTGCACAGAGCCGTTCTATGGGCTGCCAGTATTCCGTTCTGTCGAAGGGATTGCCAGCGAGGTCGAATCACTTTACGCGGCTGGCGCACGGCACTTCCGCATCGGGAGACAGCCCGACATACTGGTATATGGATCATCGATGGCAGAGGAGTACCCGACACCTGTCCCGGAGAGAATCGACGAGCTCTTCTCTTTAATAAGGGAGGCTGCTCCCGGGCTTCACACGCTCCACATAGATAACGTCAATCCCGGTACGATCGCCCGCCACCCCGAAGAGAGCAGGGCCGCTCTTTGTGCAATCGTCGCGCACCATACGCCAGGCGATGTCGCGGCGTTCGGGATGGAGACCGCAGACCCCGAAGTAATCCGGAAGAACAACCTGAAGGCCAGCCCGGCGCAGGTGATGGAGGCCATCCGGATTGTCAACGAAGCAGGGGGGATACGAAAGGACGGGATCCCCCACCTCCTTCCAGGCCTCAATTTCATCGCGGGGCTTGCAGGTGAGACCCCCCGGACGTATGAGATGAACCAGGAATTTCTTGCAGGCGTACTTGCATCAGGAAATCTGGTCCGAAGGGTGAATATCCGGCAGCTGATGCCATTTGACGGGACAAGGGCATTCATGGAGAACACACTTGGTGTCCACCAGGCGCAGTTCCGCGCTTTCAAGGAAAAGGTGAGGAAGGAATTTGACCTCCCCATGCTCCGCAAGGTGTTTCCTGCCGGAACACTCTTTCGGTCGGTGGTGATTGAGGAGCAGGGTATCCCCTCTTTTGGCCGGCAGATGGGTTCGTACCCGGTTCTGGTCGGGGTACCGTTCCTTTTGAGGCCCATGACCGTCACTGATGTTGTGGTCGTTGACCATGGGATGAGGTCGGTGACCGGACTCCCAGTTCCGGTTGAAGTCAATATGCTCCCGGTTATGGCACTCTCCTGGATACCCGGAGTAGGCCGGAAGATGGCGGGAAAGATTGCAGCAAGGAGGCCGTTTTCGAACCTGCAGGAATTCCGGGGCTTTGTCGGGCCGACCCCCATCGATGCCTGGCTCTCGTTCTCTATATCTCCTTCAGTTCGATGACCTTCAGGATATCCGTCCGTGTGATGATACCGACGAGGGCATCATTGTCCATGACGGGGATCCGCCCGATATTGTAGCGCGACATCAGCCGCAAGCCTTCGATGACCGGTGATCGGGGGGACAGCGCGATCACTTCCCGGGTCATGATGTCCCGGACCTGCATCGCTTCCCTGTCAAGAGGTGGGATCTTGTGCACGTCAGCAAGGGTGATCATCCCCACCACGAAACCGCGGTCCATCACCGGGAACCCGAGATGCTTGGTAGAGTACATGAGATCGATCACCTCTCTGATCGGCATAGTGGGAGGAACAGTCATAACCGACCGGGCCATGATATCCTCCACGTTCACGTCTTTTAAGAGGAAATTGTACTTGATCGCCGCTGACTCCTGCCCAGCGCCGATGTAAATGAAAAACGCGATCAGGATCAGGATAGGGGAGAAGAAGATGACGCCGAATATGCCGAAGATCACGGCAAACACTTTTCCGACATCAGCCGCGATACGGGTGGCACGGTGAAGAGGCATCCTGCCTGCAAGGTATGCCCGAAGCACCCTTCCCCCGTCCATAGGAAAGGCTGGCAGGAGGTTGAAGGCGAACAGGAATACGTTAAGGAGCCCAAGGTATGCGAAGATGAAAATGAGCAGGCCTGCAAGAGGGGGGTCTGTTACTATCGCTCTGAACAGGTAAAGAAGTGCGGTGCAGACCAGGCCCACCGCGAGGCTTGTGAGGGGCCCCACGAGTGCCATAGGAAGTTCCACTCTTGGGTCCGGAGTGCTCTCCTCCATGGATGAGACGCCTCCGAAAATGAGGAGCGTGATGCTGTTGATGGGGACTCCCATCCTTTTTGCAACCAGGCAGTGGGCGATTTCGTGTACGAGGACGCCACCAAATAGCCCGAGCGCGACGAAAATTCCCAGGATGTAGGGGTTGTAGCCAGATGTAAGGTAGGTCAAGTCGATCGCGACGTTGAAGAGATCCGAGAGGAGCTCCGCAGTGAGGACGATCTGGCTCCCTATGATCCATGCAAAGAGCGGGATAATGACGAGAAACGTCCAGTGCAGCTGTATGGGAATGCCGAATATGGTTCCAATTTTGAACGACCCGTTCATTCAAAGAGTATCTTTTTAACCATCATGGTATATATCTTCCATGATTAGGATGAGAACGCAGATAACGGAACTTTTCGGGCTGAATATTTACACGGAGAAGAGCGTGTTCGTAGGCGAGGTTGAAGACGTGATCCTCGATGTCGAGGGGAAGAAGATGGAGTCCCTCGTCGTGGGCAAACTCAACCAGGAGCTGGTGGACATCAAGAATTACAAGGGATTGAAAGTTCCCTTCCGCATCATCCGCAGCATCGGGGACATTGTCATTATCCGTCACCTTCCCGGCGCCTTCAAGTCGGGTGACTTTGGAGAGGCCGGAAAGTAACGGCCGCTTCCCTGGCAGGGCCTCCCTGGAACCCGGGGTTTTCCTGATTTTTTTTATGAAACACAGAGAGCTTTTCAGTAACCTGGTGGCCCTTCCTCCCATTTTCCTGCGCCTCGACGGCCGGACCTTCCACCGGATCGCGGAGGCCTGGCACCTCGAGCGGCCCTTTGATGCCCGGTTCGCCGATGCCATGGCCCGCGTCTGCGCCCGCCTCATCTCAGACAGCGGGCTCTCCCCTGATGCCGCGTACACTTTTTCAGACGAGATAAACCTCTACTTTTCCCGTCTCCCCTTTAATGGGCGTGTAGAGAAGCTCGATTCTGTGTGCGCATCTTTTGCTGCAAGCGCCCTTTCAATCGAGATGGAGAGCACCGAGCCAGTCTCTTTTGATGCCCGCATCATCCATGTCATCCCAGAAATGGCCCCTGAGTACCTGATCCAGAGGCAGGGGGAGGCCTGGAGGAACCATCTCAACGCCTACTGCCAGTATGCACTGATGAAGGATGGCATGAGCAGGAAAGAGGCAGCATCGTTCCTGAAAGGGCGTCCATCGCGGGAGATGCACGAACTGGCATTCGAAAGGGGAATCAACCTCGCTTCGACGCCTGCATGGCAGAGACGCGGGATCCTTGTCCAGAAAAGAACCTACATGGTCAGGGGTTTCAATCCAAAATTGGGGAAGATGGCAGACAGCGTGCGAAGCGAAGTGGTTACTGGCCGCGACCTCCCCGTGTTCGCTTCACCAGAAGGCCGGGCGCTGCTCGCCTCACTTCTCCGGAGCCCGTGAGAGGGAGAGGGTCATCCCCACACCCTCCACGTCCCAATCTTTCGATATCTCGTACGATATGGCTGCAGGGGAATTGCGGTCAGAGACTTCGAAAGAGGCAGCCCTGATCTCTGCCCTTATGGCATCTTTCCATGAGTCGGCTACCATCTGGCAGATCCGGGGATCCGCAATGAATGCGCGGGCAGTGATGAAATCCTCGACTTTGAGGTTGCGCTGCCTTCGCATCTCCTGGAACCGCCGGATAATCTCCCGGGCATACCCCTCGGCCTCGAGATCGGGGTCCAGCCCGGTATCGACGTACACGGTCCCTCCCTGCATGGGTGCCGAGTAGACTCCCTCCGGGAGCTGCTGCACAAATGTGACCTGACCCGGGACGATCTCGAAGCGTTCCTCTCCCTGCACCACCGTGAACGCCCCCCCTGCGTCAATGGCAGATTTCATGGAATTCCCATCGGCGTTGATGATGAGATCCCTCACGATGGGGGCCTTTTTTCCGAATGCAGGCCCGAGCGCCTTCATCACTGGTTCGGCCTTCCACCCGATCCGATCCCATTTTCCGGAAATTGTACGCACCACTTTTGCATTCGCTCGCTCCCTGCAGATGTGGTTCAGGGATGAGATGGCATCTGCGATCTCCTTTGAATCCGCGGCGATCACACACTCTCGGACCGGCCACCGGAGTTTTCTCTTCCCTGCCTGTCTTGCATTTGCCTGTGCCTCGTCAAATGACCTGACCGTATCCATCGCCCGTTCCAGCGACTCGTCCCTGAGCGTGTCATCTCCCTGGAACCAGTCCAGCATGTGCACACTCCCGGGGTCACCCTCGAGCCGGAGATTGCGGTACATCGCCTCGGTGATGTGGGGTATGAAGGGGGATGCGACTGCAAGGAGGGTACGCAGAACGTAGTAAATGGTCTCGTATGCACGGCTCTTTTCCGGAGCCTCACCCTCGAGCCACATCCTCTCCCTGACCAGCTGCACATACCATCGCGAGAGGTCTTCCAGAATGAAGACAATGACCGCACGGGATGCCCTGTGGAGCTGGCAGCCGGAGAGGTCTGCAGTCACCTGGCGGGCAAGGGAATTCACACGTGAGATGATCCACTTGTCCTCGGGCGCGAGCGTTGCAAAATTTTTCCTGATGAACCCGTCTTCCCACCTTCCAGAAGGTGACTCCGGTAAAAACCTGTCCATGATCATGTAGGGGAGGGGGAACCGGTAGACATTCCAGAGGATATTCATTGCGCGTGCAACATTCTTCACGCCGTCCCAGTTGAACCGGAGATCGTCCCAGGGGGCATTCTGGGAGAGCACATAGAGACGAAGGACGTCCACGCCCTGGCTCTGGATGACCTCCTCGGGGGTGACGACGTTTCCAAGGCTCTTTGACATCTTCCGGCCCTCGGCATCGAGGGCAAAACCGTGCATCAGGACACTCCTGTACGGGGCCTGGCCGAACGCAATGGTGCTCGCCCCAAGCTGGCTGTAGAACCATCCCCGGGTCTGGTCCTGGCCCTCTGTAATAAAGTCGGCCGGCCAGAGCCTCTGGAGTGAGTCCTTCTCGGCGGGAAACCCGAGGGTGGCCCAGGAAGCAACGGCTGAGTCGAACCATACATCAAAGATATCCTCAACCCTGCGCATGGTTCCGCCGCAGGTGCAGGAGATTTCAAGCTCGTCCACCCACGGTCGGTGGGGATCGGGAACCGGAGATCCACTCGCTTTTTCGAGTTCGGCGATAGTGCCAATGACCCGGTGGGTCCCGCAGGACCCGCAGGTCCAGATCGGGATGGGAATACCCCAGTAACGCTGTCTCGAGATGCACCAGTCCCTTGCCTCCTTGATCCAGTCATAGAATCGTGCGCTCCCTGCCCAGTCCGGATACCAGGTGACCTCCCTGACCTCTTCGAGCATGCGATCCTTCAGGAGTGAAGCTTTCAAAAACCACTGCGAGGTTGCCCTGAATATGATTGGAGTTTTGCAACGCCAGCAATGACCATACCGGTGGACTACATAATCGCTTGCAATCAGGTGGTCCCCGAGGGCCTCGAGGACAACAGGGTCAGCGTCCTTTATGAACAGTGCGTTGAGCATCCCCACGTCGCCGGTGAAGTGCCCCTGGGCATCGACAGGGCAGATGATAGGGAGGTTCTCCCTGCATCCGAGGAGGTAATCGTCCCAGCCGTGGCCTGGAGCGATGTGCACCATCCCAGTATTCTCCATGGCGACGAAGTCAGCGGTTACTACCCGGTGTGAGACCGTTTCCTGGAGCGGCACCTGTTCTCTGAGGGGGGATTGGTATGTCATGCCGCACATCTCCTTCCCGGGACGTTTTTCCGTGATCGTATAGTCCTGATACCTGCCCTTCCGAAGGACCGGTTCTACGAGGTCTTCTGCGATCCAGAGCACCTCTTTCGTTCCTCCCTTGACCGCCTCCACCCTGGCATAGGTAAAGTCCGGGTGAACCGCAACGGCGACGTTTGCCGGCAGTGTCCAAGGAGTGGTGGTCCAGATAACGAGGAACTCTCCCTGCGCACCTTCAACGGGGAACTTTACAAAGATCGAGGGATCGCGCTCGTCCCAGTACTCGACCTCTGCATCTGCGATCGCAGTGGCGCACCGCGGACACCAGTTCACCACCCTGAAGCCCCGTTCGAGCATCCCCTCTTCATCCGCCCGTTTCAGCGTCCACCACGCCGCTTCGATATAGCCGGGATGCATTGTCTGGTAGGGATCTTTGAAGTCGAGCCATACGCCGAGACGCATGAACTGTTCGCTCATGATGTCCTTGTTCCTTGCGGCGAACGTCCTGCATTGGTCGATAAACGCCCCTATCCCGAAACGCTCGATGTCCTTCTTCGAGGAGAACCCAAGCGTCTGCTCGACGCGGACCTCGATTGGGAGGCCATGCATGTCATATCCGGCCCTTGCGATCACGTTCCTCCCGCACATGCGGTGGTAGCGAAGCAGGCAGTCCTTGATGATCTTATTCCAGGCAGTACCGAGGTGAATGTGTCCGGTGGTATAAGGGGGGCCGTCCACAAAGAAGAAATCCTTGCCCTCCTGATGCAATACCTTGACTTTTTCATAGATATTCTCCTCTCTCCAGTATGCCTGGACCGAGTCCTCGATCTCCTGGGCCTGATAACTGCTGCTCACTTCTTTCACTAATATCCCCCGTATCTGTCGTTTCCGCAGGGAAAGAGATAGACAGTCCTGTAATATGGGCTGTACCTTACAAAGTAGTTTGGGGAATCACCCGGATACGCATGGCTTTGCCCCTGCGTCCCTTCGTCATGCTTTTGCCTTATAGGCCATCCTGGGATTTCGCCGCAGGGGGCTATTATGCACTCACATTCAGAGAATAAAACGATCTGTCATGGAATATCCCATCACGCAAATAAAGATGGGAGAGGATGGTATAAAAAAGTGGGCGGTATGTCCATTCTCGCTGTGAACAGATGTGGGATCTTTTTCTCCAGACGCGGTGCACAGATGTATCAGGAATACCCCTATGGAAGCATATGAGAGTAATGGAGTCCCGGAATACGGTTGCATTATCGGAGGCGAGGAGCGGTTCACAGGGGAGATCCTCGACGTACGGTTCCCCTATAACGGAGATCTGGTCGCAAAAGTTCACCAGGCGACCCCGGATGACCTTGAAGACGCCCTGATATTTGCAAAAGAGGGTTTTGAGAAGACAAGGGCGCTCTCTTCCGGCGACCGTTACCGCATCCTGTCCCGCCTTGCAGAGTTGGTGGAGTCGCGGGCAGGGGAACTCGCGGAGATGGTTATGATGGAGGGGGGAAAGACGATCTCCTTTGCACGGACGGAGGTGCAGCGGGCATCAGAGACTTTAAGGGTATCAGCGGAAGAGGCAAAGCGACTCGGGGGAGAAGTCATTGCCCTTGACTGGACTCCCGGAAACGAGGGAAGGTTTGCGATCACCCGGCGTATGCCGGTCGGCGTCGTGCTCGGGATCGTCCCCTTCAACTTCCCCCTCAACCTGGCATGCCACAAGGCCGGCCCCGCAGTCGCCGCTGGCAATTCCCTTGTGTTGAAACCGGCCTCCGTAACGCCCATATCGGCGCTTTTCCTTGGAAAAATGCTCGTTTCAGCCGGTTTCCCGGAGAGGGCGATAAGTGTCGTGCCCTGTCCCGGTGCACGCGCAGGTGCGCTTGCAGCCGATCCCAGGGTCGCATTCGTCTCGTTCACAGGGAGCCCCGATGTCGGATGGGGTCTTCGCCAGAGTGTGGGGAGAAAACCCGTCTCACTCGAACTCGGGGGTATCGCTCCGGTCATCGTCCACGAGGACGCAAATCTCCCCTACGCGGTCTCGCGTATCATTGCCGGCGGGTTCACGAATGCCGGGCAGGTCTGCATCTCGGTACAGCGCGTATACCTCCACCGCAGGATATACGATAAAGCGTGCCGGATGATCTGCGATGGCACGGAGGCAATTGTTACCGGCGACCCCAGGGATCCCAGGACTGTTGTAGGACCCATGATCTCGAAGGATGCGGCAGAGCGCGCGCTTGCGATGGTTCACGAAGCCCAAGCCCAGGGTGCACGCATCCTTGTCGGAGGGCGTGCAGATGGGACGATATTCTACCCGACTGTAATTGCCGGTGCAACACCCGAAACAGGGGTAAACTCCTGCGAGATCTTTGCACCAGTCATCACACTGACACCTTATGATACTCTGGACCAGGCGCTCGCTCTCGCCAACCAGGTCCCCTATGGGCTCCAGATGGGTATCTTTACCCAGAACATCCAGCGGATTCTCAAAGTCCATTCCCTGGCAGAGTACGGGGGAGTCCAGGTGAATGACATCCCCACGTTCCGGGTTGACCACATGCCATATGGGGGAGTGAAGGGGTCTGGCCTTGGGAGGGAGGGGCCAAGGTATGCCATCGAGGAGATGACGGTGGCAAGAGTCCTGGCCTTCAACCCGGCAGGTGGTGAAGACACGTGATTCGGGGTCGTGCCATCCAGGTCGCGGTCATCGGCCCATCAGAATGCGCTGAAGATGAGGCCGCGGCCGCGGAAGAGATTGGCAGCGTGCTTGCGGTTCATGGCGCCACCCTGATCTCTGGTGGCCTTGGCGGCGTGATGGAGGCATCCTGCAGGGGTGCGAGGGTGAAGGGGGGCCTCGTTGTCGGGATCCTTCCAGACTACGGCGAAGGAAACCCATTTCTCTCGGTTGCGGTCCGCACCGGCCTCTCTCACACGCGGAATTTCCTGGTGGTGGGAAGTGCAGATTCAATCGTGGCTGTGGGTGGAGCCTATGGGACTCTGTCGGAGATCGCCATTGCACTCACGCTGGGGAAGCCTGTATTCGGCCTGAACACATGGGATATTGAGGGTGTGGAACCCTGCACCATGCCGGAAGAGGCGGCGCTCAAGGCACTCTCCGCAGGACGCCCGTGATGGAATCGTCGTACCCTCCAAGGGTGTGCAGGATCTCCTTAAAACGCGGTGAACGGATGGCGAAAAGAAGCGCTCTTATCCGGGGATCTTCGCTGAATTCCCGTCGCACGGCCAGTTCGTACCGCTCACTTGCAACCGGGACAAAGGAGAGTCCGAGAGCCTTCGCTGCCGAATAGACACACATACCTGCCTCTGCTTCACCGGTTTTTACTGCAAGAGCCACCCCGATATGGGTGGTCGCTTCCCGGTCGTAACCGGGAATATCTCCCGGGGATATGCCCCTGGAACGGAGCTCGTGATCGAGGAGCATGCGGGTTCCCGATCCCTTCTGCCGGTTGATAAAGGGAGTACCCGGAAGGTCATCGATCGAGATGCCGCTCCGGGAAACGATCCCCTGTTCTCTCAAGGCAAGTCCAACGAGGTCGATCTCTTCGCGGGGGAGGTACTTCGCCAGGTAAGGGACATTGTAATCTCCATCGGGCGCCAGCAGGTGGATGGTGGCTGCATGACAATCGTTTCGCTTCAGTGCGATAATTCCGCCCATGCTGCCGACGTGAATGGAATGGATCTCAACATGGTCTTTCTTTGCCAGTTCCGCGAGGTGGTCGAGCACCGGGTCGTGGCTGCCTGTGATAAGGACGGCCTCTTCTGCTTCTGCAGGGCTGACTGTCAGGCTGGCCGGGACAACTTCGCCTGCCTCATACCCTTCAAGTGAGGAGATGACCTGCAGGTACGCATTGGAACGGACTGCACTCATCTGTACTCCGGAGCCCCGTGAGAGGGGTGTCGCCACCCACGAAGACCCGATGCGCCCTGCGGCGAGGAGAACGAACTCGTCGCTCCCGGCATCGGAGTGGAGGGTCGCGGTGAGCCTGGCAGGAATGATGGCAGGTTCCGGAACGGGGATCCCTGAAAGGCGGACGAGGGGCGTGACAATCTCCCGGAGCACTGTCAGCGCTGAGATCGGGTATCCAGGCATGCCAATCACTGGTTTGCCCAGAATCCTTCCAATGATAACCGGTTTTCCCGGCTTGATTGCAACCCCGTGGACAAGTACCTCTCCAAGGCTGGCAATCGCATCTGCGGTGTAGTCCCTTGTGCCGGCAGACGATCCTGCCGAGACAATCACCAGGTCGTTCTCTTCCGCTGCACGCAACATTGCATTCCGGATCTTTTCGGGATCGTCAGGTGTGAGGGGGTAACGCGTGCACCTCCCACCGAGGCTGGAGAGCCAGGCCGCTGCCATCCGGGTATTGCTCTCGACCACCTGTCCGGGACCGGGCCTCGTGCCTGGCGGAACGAGCTCGCTCCCGGTGGGGATGAGCCCTGCCCTGAATCCCAGGACCTCAATTGAAACAATGCCGTATGCAGCAAGGGCACCGATGTCAGAGGGCCTGATGCGGTGGTGGGAGGGAACGACCATCTCAGATTCGGCGATGTCCTCGCCTGCCGGCCGCACGTGCTGCCATGGACTTGCGGGTCTCCTGATCGTGAACGTGGTCCCTTCAACCCAGACGTCCTCTATCATGATTACCGCGTCGTATCCGGGAGGCACCACGTTCCCGGTATTGACGCGAATTGCTGCCGTAAGCGTGACCGGGGACTGCTCGCTTGCACCGATTGTGTCAACACTCCGGACAGCGATTCCGTCCATCGCGGCAAGGTGCACCTCAGGCACCGAGTAGGTGGCAAATACTGGCCGTGCCGTGATTCGTCCTGCCGAGTTCTCCAGGGGAATCGCATCAGTGGATAGGGGGATGGGAACTCTTTGAAGAACTGCGAGGGCCTGTTCGAGTGAGACGACAGAGAGGTAGCGCTTCACCACATGATCACCTCGATGGTCTCACCCTCCTCAAGTCCCTCCCTTCCGGCAGGGATGCGGATGAGCCCGTCGCTCTGGACGAGCGTGTTCAAAAGACCGGATTTTCCAAAGAGAGGATATGCGCGATCGCCCTCCAGCCTGACCCTGACGTAATCCTCCCGTCCACGGACAGATGGGATATTCTGCGCGAGTTGCGCACTCCGCGTACATGCCGGCCTCATCACTTCTCCTGCCATAGCGGCGAGGAGCGGTCTCCCGATCCTGTCAAGCACTACCAGTGCAGATGCGGGGTGGCCGGGGAGGCCGAGCACCGGTTTTCCCCGGCACTTCCCTATGATCGTGGGCTTCCCTGGTGCAATCGCTACGCCATGAACGAGGACTTCTCCCAGATCCCCGATAATGTCTGCACACAGATCGCGGTCGTCCTTAGAGCTTCCCCCTGATAGGATGACCGCGTCATTTTGCGAGAGGGCCCTCTCAAGTGCTCTTTGCAGTGATTGCCGGTCATCGGGGATCACTCCATAGAGTGTGGCGCAGCAGCCAGAACGCTGCAGGTATGCCCCGATCATCGCACTATTGCTGTCCCTGATCTGGCTACCCGTCGGGATTTCCCGGACCGGGATGAGTTCATTTCCCGTGGAGATCACGCCAATGGAGGGGCGGGTGCAGACTGGCACGGTGTGGCAGCCCACGGCTGCAAGCACCCCGATTTCTGGCGGCGTGAGACGTCGGCCTCCAGGAAGAACCATCATGTCGCGGGCGAAGTCCTCTCCCTTCCTGATCAGATTCTCCCCGGGAGCGACAGGCCGTTTCACCAGCACCTGGTCGTCGATTCTCTCGCAATGCTCGATCATCACCACTGCATCAGCCCCATCAGGAAGTTCTCCTCCAGTGGGAATGTATGCGCATTCACCTGTCTTGAGTGAGAGAACCGGCGCCTGCCCCATCCTCACTGTCCCCAAAAGCGTGAGCATGGATGGGATCGTCTCGCCAGCACCGATCGTATCTGATGCCCTGACCGCATACCCGTCGACTATGGACCTGTTAAAACCCGGGATATCAACATCGGCAGTAATGGCCTCTGCAAGTACTCTTCCTGCTGCATCTTCGAGCGGTATCTCCTCTCTCCCCGGGTGAGGCGCTATAGAAGTTGCAGCATGTATCGCCTCTTCGACCGGGATCGTCCGTAAGAAAATGCTCATTTGAAGCAGCCGAGCTGGCAGGCCCTGATCTTTACCCCGTGCGCATTGCAGTACCTGGCAATGTCCATCTTGGAAATCCCATATTTTTCGGAGATGGCAAACGCCTGCGGGCACTTAATATCATTCACGATGCGTTCTGCTTCGAAAGCTTGGCGGATCTTCTCTTCGTCCATACCCAATGATATGGGTGGTGAGAATATTAAATGAGTTGACTTCTCCCCGGTTGTTAAGCTGGCAGAATGGATTCAGGAAGGATGTGGTCTCCAGAATATGTGTGAATTGAGTGTTCGTTCAGCAGAAAAGAGAAAGAGAGAAAGTTATTCCTTCCTTGCCAGTGCAAGAAACCCAACTGCTGCAAGGGCAGAGAGTACAATACCTGCAGGAACAGGGGACTTGGTGGGTGTCGGGGTGGGTGCAGAGTTCAGCGTGGCATACAGATCGACAGTCTGCCCCTTGGCGGGGTAACTGGTAATCGGCGCCGTGTAGGGGAGGTATCCATCCATGCTGACGGTATACGTACTGTACGGAGTACCGGTGGTGTATACCTGTATTGTGAGGATACCGTTCGTAATGACGCCCTGGTAGGTGTTGTCGAACATCACGCTGGCGCCGTTTACGTTGCTGTGGACGGTGTACCACCCGATGTCCCCGCCAATCACGGGGGGCTGTGTCGGCTGCGTGGGGTTGAGCGTTGCATACAAGTCGAAAGTCTCCCCTTTTCCAGGGACCCCGTCGATGGAGTCAGTGAAGGTGGAATAGCCTTCTTTCTGGACAGAGTATGTGCGGTAGGGGGTCCCAGTGGTATAGGCCTCGACATAAAGGATACCTCCCTGGATGTCCCCCTTGTAATCGCCGTCGAAGAAGACGCTCGCGCCGTCCACGTTGCAGTGCACGGCATACCATGCACGGTCGCCGCCGATTGGTGCCTGGGCACCCGCGGGAAGGATAGCAAAGCAGCACCCGGCGACCATGAGTAACATGAGAACTTTTTGAGATATGTTCATCGGCATCACTTTTCTTATCCCAGCGTATGATTCGGTCTGTTCATTTAAAATGGATCCGACAGGGCAGCAGGTGGGAGGACACGATTCTATTCCCAGGCAATTTCAGGGGTCTGGGGAGCCGGTTCAGAAAAACAGGAAAAAAATAAAGATCACGTCACCGTGATGTAATCTCCCTTTTCTATAGTCTCCGTCGCAAGTCTCCTGTCAGGGCCGATAGTCCACACGGTCAGCTTCACCGTGTAGCTTCCCGGTCTCCGGTACGTATGAGTGGGGTTCTGCTGCGTCGACATGAAACCGTCGCCAAAACTGTACTTCCAGAGGATC
>Ga0116184_10000726_pt1 | contig 35922 bp, 34 predicted proteins | sample AD_JPNNA5_MetaG_FD_89886 | JGI IMG/M metagenome (GOLD analysis project Ga0116184, IMG submission 89886) | Active sludge microbial communities of municipal wastewater-treating anaerobic digesters from Japan - AD_JPNNA5_MetaG | ecosystem: Engineered > Bioreactor > Anaerobic > Digestate | place... | reverse complement strand
TCTCGAGGGTGTCCATGAAGTCGGAGACCTCCTGTCGGGCCGACTCTCCCGTCTCGTCGAGTCCTTCCAGGTCCCAGATCTTCCAGAAGCGGAGCACGGGAGCAACGACATCGTCCCGGTGGATCCGCAGGTCGTAGATGCCGGCGACCGCCATCTCCACGGCCTTGCGCTGGAAGCCGGGGATGTCCGTGCCGGGCATCTGGAAACCCGTGACGACGTCACGGATCGCGGCCATCGCCTGATTCGGGCTGAGCTCGAGGGCGCCGGCGAGCAGGTTGCGATAGAAGATCATGTGGAGGTTCTCGTCGGCCGCGACCCGGGCGAGCAACTCCTCGCACATCGGGTCGGAGGTGAACTTGCCCGTGTTGCGGTGCGAGACCCGAGTCGCGAGTTCCTGGAAGCTCACATAGGCCAGCGAGTGGACGAGCTCCCCCGAGTGAGCCGACTCGTAGCCGGTCGACATGTGCTGCATCCGGAAGCGTTCGAGTTGCACCGGATCGACGAGCCGTTTGACGAGCATGTAGTCGCGCATCGCGATCCCGTGGCGGCCCTCCTCGGCTGTCCAGCGGTGCACCCACTCCCCCCAGGCGTCGTCACGGCCGAAGATGATCGCGATCTCGTGGTGATAGCTCGGCAGGTTGTCCTCGGTGAGCAGGTTGACGATGAGCGCCGAGCGGGCCACGTCGGAGATCGGTGCGTCGTCGGGGCTCCACTCCTCCCCGCCCATGCGTCCGTCGAAGTTGCGCCCGTCCGACCACGGGATGAAGTCGTGCGGGAACCACTCCTTGGCCACCTTGAGGTGCCTGTTGAGTTCGCCCTCGACCACTGGATCGAGTTCGCGCAGCAGGTCGGTCTGGCTCAGGTCGACGGTCGTCATGCTGGCCAACCTACGCTGCCGTAGGTTCGCTGTCGCCTTACCCGCGAGTTCGGTATGCCGTGTGCCCGCCTCTGTCGACCCGCTCACCCCGGCCACATGGCAAAGGCCGGAGCGGCAGTTTTGGTGCCGCTCCGGCCTTCGATCATCACGTCGGGATGACAGGATTTGAACCTGCGACCCCTTGACCCCCAGTCAAGTGCGCTACCAAGCTGCGCCACATCCCGTGAGGACCCTTGTTCAGAGCGTGGCAACTTTAGCCCATGGGGTGGGGTGCCTCCGAATCGGTGCGGTTCCACTCCGGGCCAGTGCCAGCCCGACTGCAGGCTCAGCGGCGAGAACGCTTCTCCCGCACCCGGATCGAGAGCTCGATGGGGGTCCCCTCGAAGCCGAACTCCTCGCGCAGACGCCGCTCGAGGAAGCGCCGATAACTCGCCTCGATGAAGCCCGAGGCGAAGATCACGAAGCGCGGCGGCCGCGTCCCGGCCTGGGTCGCGAAGAGGATGCGGGGCTGCTTGCCACCACGCACCGGGTGCGGGTGGCCGGCCACGACCTCGCCGAGGAAGGCGTTCAGGCGACCAGTCGAGATGCGCGACTCCCAGGAGTCGATCGCGGTCTCGATCGCGGGGACGAGTTTCTCGAGGTGCCGACCCGTCCGGGCCGACACATTGACCCGAGGCGCCCACGGGAACTGCACGAGGTCGCGCTCGATCTCGCGCTCGAGGAAGTGGCGGCGCTCCTCATCGGTGAGGTCCCACTTGTTGAAGGCGAGCACCATGCCGCGCCCCGCCTCGATGACCTGGGACAGGATGCGCACGTCCTGCTCGGTCAGCGGGTGGGAGGCGTCGAGGAGGACGACGGCGACCTCGGCCTTCTCCAAGGCCGTCTGAGTGCGCAGCGAAGCGTAGAAGTCCGCTCCGCGCGTCTGATGGACCCGGCGACGGATGCCGGCAGTGTCCACAAAACGCCAGGTCCGACCGCCCAACTCGATGAACTCGTCCACCGGATCACGCGTCGTGCCGGCGACATCGTCGACGACGACCCGCTCGGCGCCGGCGAGCTTGTTGAGCATGGAGGACTTGCCGACGTTCGGACGTCCGAGCAGAGCCACCCGACGCGGGCCGCCGCGTTGGTATGCACCGGCGACAGCCGACTTCTCCGGCAGGACCTCGAGAATGGCGTCGAGCACGTCCCCGCTCCCCCGGCCGTGCAGGGCCGAGACGGGCCAGGGCTGGCCGAGCCCGAGATTCCACAGGGCCGCGGCGTCGGACTCACCACGCTGGTCGTCGACCTTGTTCGCGACGAGCACGACCGGCTTGCCCGAGCGGCGCAGCAACTTGACGACGGCCTCGTCGTCATCCGTGGCGCCAACGGTCGCGTCCACGACGAACATGACGGCGTCGGCCAGGTCGACGGCGACTTCGGCCTGCTCGGCCACGCGCAGGTGGATGCCCGTCGCGTCGATCTCCCAGCCACCGGTGTCGACGATGGTGAAGTTGCGGCCCGACCATTCGGCGTCATAGGCGACCCGGTCGCGAGTCACGCCCGGCACGTCCTCGACGACGGCCTCGCGCCGGCCGAGGATCCGGTTGACCAGAGTCGACTTGCCGACGTTGGGTCGCCCGACGATCGCCACGACGGGGCGGGTCGCCTCCTCGTCGTCGGCGTCGAGTTCATCACCCTCACGCTCGAGGAGAGCGCGATCCTCCTCGCTCAGCTCGAAGTCCTCGAGCCCCACGCGCAGTGCAGCTGCGACCTCCATGGCGTCGCCGTCGTCGCCCTCCCGGGTGTCGGCGGCGATATCGGTCTCGTCAGCGCTCATGTCGACCATTGTCCCTGACTCCGAAGCATGCCCGCTCCGCTCAGGTGTTCACCAAGCCCTCGGGGACATCCATGGGCAGGGGTATGCCGTGGCGCACCGAGGCGTCGGCCACGTGCGCCGCGAGGGTGGCCCGGATCTGCTCACTCGCCAGGGCAAGGCGTTGCCGACCCGGTATGCCGTCCGGCGCAGTGAGGTGGATCGGCTCACCGAAGTCGGCCACCAGTCGCGAACGAAGCCTCGGCCAGGCATCGGCGTGCTCACCGGCGGCCCGGGTGCCGAGGCAGGCAACGGGCACGACGTGGGCCTTGGCCTGCAGGGCCAGCCAAGCCACCCCCCGGCCCGCTTGCGACAGGTCGCCCGGACCCCGACCGCCCTCGGGAAAGATGCCGACCACTCCCCCGCGCCTCAGCACCTCGATCGCCTGGCCGAGGGCCCGCCGGTCACCGACCTTCTGGTCGATGGGGATCTGGCCGGTCAGGTGGAGCAAGGGACCGACCACGGTGTCGAAGGTCTGGGCGAGGACAAGAAAGTGCGCCGGGCGAGGCGACATCGAGTGCAGGAAGGCGCCGTCGAGATAACCCGTGTGGTTGGCCGCCAAGATGACCGGACCCCGCGTGGGGACGTTCGCGCGGCCGTGCGCCTCCACGGCATACAGGAGATGGAAGAGGCTCCCGCCGACAGCGCCACCCAACCGGGCGCGCCACGTGGCGGGACCGGACTCAGGAGCGGCCGCCGCCCCGGCGCCCGCTCGTGCCGCGCCGCTCACTGATCGCTCGGCGCGGTGCGTTCGCGGATGACGGCCAGGACCGCCTGCACGCTCTCCTCGAAGTCGAGGTCGGAGGTGTCAAGGGTGACGACGCCGTCGGCCGCCTCAGTGAACTGCGAGACCGTGGCGTCAGCCTTGTCGCGCTGCACGATCTGGTCATGTGTGGCGGCCACGGCAGCAAGGTCCGCGGTGCCGTGGAGTTCGGTCGACCGGCGTCTGAGGCGGGCCTCCTCGGAGGCCGTGAGGAGGAGGCGGACATCGGCGTCCGGCGCGACGACCGTGGTGATGTCACGGCCTTCGGCGACGACTCCACCCGAGGCCTGGGCGATGGCCTTGATCAGGCGACGCTGGAGGTCCTGGAGGACCGGTCGGACGCCCTTGTTCGTCGCCACTGCGGTGACGTGCGAGGTGACGCGCTCGCCACGGATGTCAGTCGTGACATCGGTGTCCCCGACGCGCACGGACGGGGCCTCGGGGTCGGTGACGAGGTCGAGCGGGAAGGTCTCGGCCGCCGTCACGACCGCCGCGTGATCGGCGAGGTCGATGCCCTGATCGAGACACCACCAGGTGAGCGCGCGATACATGGCACCGGTGTCGAGGTAGCCGACTCCGAGCCCTGTCGCGACCGCCCGCGAGACGCTGGACTTGCCCGAGCCAGACGGCCCGTCGATCGCGATGACCAACTGCTGATGCGCGTTCCCCGTCTCAACCATGGATCCGCCACCCTCTCTGGCTCAGGCCCTCTGCGAGCGCCGCGCTCACCGCCGGCACCACGTCGACCTCGGCGAGCCCGAAGGACTGACCCAGGCCGTGGTCCAGCTTGAATTCCTCGATGTTGATCCCGAGATCGCCAACGTCGGCAAAGAGGCGGCCCAACTGGCCAGGCTCGTCCGGAATGAGCACGCGCACGGTCTCGTAGGCCGTCGGCGCGGCACCGTGCTTGCCGGGGATGCGCGCGTGGCCGGCATTGCCCGCTGCGACGACCGCCGCGAGCACACCGCGCGCTCCCGGGGCATCGCCGGGGAGGGCACTCGTCCGGTCAGCGGCCAGGTCGTCGAGGGCCCCGATGACCTGCTGGAGATCGGCCGCGACCTCCATGAGGAGCGCCTTCACAGCAGCCGCGTTGCCGGAGAGGATCTGGGTCCACAGCCCTGGGTCGCTCGCCGCGATGCGCGTGACATCGCGCAGGCCCTGCCCGGCCAGCGCGACCGCCGACGCGGGCAGGTGCTCGAGGCGAGCGGCGACCAGGCTTGCGGCCAGTTGGGGCAGATGGCTCACCGCAGCGACGGCCTCGTCGTGCTCGGTGGCATCGAGGGTGGTGACTGCTGCTCCGGTGGCCAGCGCGGCGCGGCGCACGAGGTCCACGCCTGCTGCCGACGTCTCGGGCGTGGGCGTGAGCACCCAGGCGCGCCCGTGGAAGAGGTCGGCCCGTCCACTGATGGCCCCTGAGCGCTCCCGGCCTGCCATGGGATGGGATCCGCAATAGCGCTCGAGGTCGGCTCCCGCCGCCCGGAGTTCCTCGACGATGACCGCCTTGACCGATGCCACGTCGGTGACCACTGCCGCCGGCCAACGCTCGAGCGCCGAAGCCACCACCGAGGCGGTGACGTCAGGCGGCGTGGCAACGACCACGAGGTCTGGGTCAGCGCCGGAGGCGTCGTGGTCGAGCGAGCCGGCACCGAGGTCGCGTGCGAGCGCCGCCGTGGTGACGCTCTGGTCCTCGAGGGTCACCGACCACCCGGCGCGACTGAGGGCCAGCCCGAGGCTGGTGCCGATCAGGCCGGTGCCGACGATGTGGACCCGGCTGGTCGCAGGGGTTGCGCTCACAAGCCGGCCACTCCGTAGAGCGCGCCGATCTCGGCCTTGGTGAGGACGCGGAACTTGCCTGCCTTGGTCTCCCCGAGTCGGATCGGACCGACCTGGATCCGGACGAGGCTGAGGACCGGATGGCCGACCTCGGCGAGGAGACGGCGGACGATGTGCTTGCGACCCTCGTGGAGGATCACCTCGACGAGCGCCTTGCCCGGCTGGGAGTCCACGACGCGGAAGGAGTCGACGGAGGCATGCCCGTCCTCGAGTTCCACGCCCTCGCGCAGACGCTTGCCCAGGTCACGTGGCACGGGGCCCGGGATCTGGGCGAGGTAGGTCTTGAGCACTCCGTACTTCGGGTGCTGGAGCCGATGGGCGAGTTCCCCGTCGTTGGTGAGCAGGAGCAAGCCCTCGGTGTCGGCGTCGAGACGCCCGACATGGAAGAGCCGCTCCTTGCGCATGGCGACGAAGTCACCGATGTCCGCCCGCCCGAGCTCGTCGTTCATCGAGGTGACCACGCCCAGTGGTTTGTTGAAGGCGAGGTAGACCCGGCTCTCGTCGAGTTGGATACGCACCCCGTCGACGTGCACGACCTGGCCGGCGTTGACGCGGATCCCGAGTTCACGGACCACCTGCCCGTCGACATCGACGCGGCCATCGAGGATGTACTGCTCGCAGACCCGCCGCGAGCCGACACCGGCTGCCGCGAGCATCTTCTGCAGACGCACGCCGTCAGGGTCGTGGACGTCGATCTCGGGGCGCTTGGGCCACTGGGGCGCTTTGGTCGGCTGCGAGGGCTTGGTCGAGCCGCTGCCGCCCCGTTCCTTCTTGGGGCGCGGCGCCCGGGTGCCCTCGCTGGACCGTCCTGCAGCACCTGCGCCGGACCGTCCGGCAGAGCCTCGCCCTGCGCCACTGGCTCGCCCGCCAGAGGGCCGTCGTCCTTGTGGGGGTGTCATGCCCGTCCCCTTTCGGCGATCTCGTCGAGCAGGTCGGCATCGGGCAGGTAGGGAGCCAGTGCCGGCAGATCCTCGACCCCACTGAGGCCCATGCGCTCGAGGAAGACATTCGTCGTGCCGTAGAGGATCGCGTGCGAATCCTCCTCGTGGCCGACCTCCTCGATCAGGCCCCGGCTGAGCAGAGTGCGGATGACCCCGTCGACGTTGACTCCGCGGACCGACGCGACTCGGGACCGGGACACCGGCTGGCGGTAGGCGATCACGGCCAAGGTCTCGAGCGACGCCTGTGTCAGTCGGGCCTGCTGCCCGTCGAGCAGGAACTTCTCGACGACCGGCGCGTAGTCGACTCGGCTGTAGAAGCGCCACCCACCTCCCACCTGCCGAAGGGTGAAGCCACGGTGCGACGCGGCATACGACTCCTCCAACTCCACCAAGGCCGACTCGACGTCCGAGGTCGGCACCTCCAGCGCTGACGCCAACGCCACGGCGGTCAGCGGCTCGTCGACGACCATGAGGACGGCCTCGATCGCCGCGGGCACGCCGCCCGGGAAGGCATGCACGTCGAAGGCGAGTTGCTCCTCGGCACCGTCTGGGAGCGGACCGTCAGGGGCGGCACCGTCCTGCGGCCCATCTCCTTGATCCACGACATCAGTCGGGACCGACTGCAGGTCATTCATCGTTGTCCTTCGTCTCGTGCACGCTGTCATCGTCCTCTGCCGGGGTGACCTCGCCAGCAGGGGGCCCGTCCAACTCGTCGAATTCATCGAACTCGTCGTCGACCTCGATGTCGCCCTCGAGCGGCCCGGTCCACCGCACCGTCAGGTCCCCGAGCGCCTCGGGCTGCTCGAAGGCGACCGAGGCCTCGCGGAAGAGTTCGAGAAGGGCGAGGAAACGCGCGACGATGACGAGGGTCGAGTCGGCGTCCTGCACGAGCGTCCGGAAGGAGAGTTGGCCCGATCGGCGGAGGCGCTCGCCGATGAGGGTCGCCTGCTCGCGCACGCTCACGGCCGGGGCGTGGAGGTGCCCCAAGCCGACCACGTCGGGCACCTTGGGGGTCAGGGCACGTGCCGCGATCATCGCCAACTGCTCGGGCGTCACGGTCATGATCAACTCGGGCAGGAGCTTGGCGAACTGTGCCTCCAGACCCACGGACCGCGCCCGCATCCGCCCCAGAGTGGACATCCGCTCGGCGAAGGTGTGGGCGATGTCCTTGTAGGCGCGGTATTGCAGGAGCCGCGCGAAGAGCAGGTCGCGTGCCTCGATGAGGGCGAGGTCGTCCTCGTCCTCGGGCCCGGAGTGCGGAAGCAGCCGAGCGGCCTTGAGGTCGAGCAGTGTCGCGGCGACCAGCACGAACTCGCTCGCCTGCGACAGGTCCAGTCCCCCGCCGCTCTCCCGCGCGGCCTTGATGTGCGAGATGAACTCGTCGGTGACCTTGGCGAGCGAGATCTCGGTGATGTCGAGGCGGTGCTTGGAGATCAGCCCGAGGAGCAGGTCGAAGGGCCCGGAGTAGACGTCGAGGTGCACCTCGAAGGCCGTGTGGGTGGCCCGCCGCGTGAGGACACCACCGGGCGTGAGGGCTTCGTGGCCGGGGACGTCGGTGGCCGTCAGCAGCGCCTCGGCTCCATCGGGTATGCCGTGTGCCTCGGTGACCGCCTCGGCCGCCGGCCCCGCGTGGGGCTCGTTCATGGGCTCAGGCCGCCCCGCCGCGGGCGATGAGCTCACGGGCCAGTTGGCGGTAGGCGCCAGCGCCCTTGTGCGTCGCGTCGTAGGTCGTGATGGGCTCCGCAGCCAAGGACGCGTCGGGGAACTTCACGGTCCGGCTGATCACCGTGTGGAAGACGCCATCCTGGAAGTGCTCGACGACCGAGGCCACGACCTCCTTGGCGTGGTGGGTGCGCCCGTCGTACATCGTCGCGAGGATGCCGTCGACGGTGAGTCGCGGGTTGAGCCGGTCGGTGATCTTTTCGATCGTCTCGACGAGCAGGGCCACGCCGCGCATCGCGAAGAACTCGCACTCGAGCGGGATGATCACGCCGTGTGCCGCGGTGAGGGCGTTGACCGTGAGCAGGCCGAGGGAGGGCTGGCAGTCGATGAGGATGACGTCGTAGTCGTCGAGGACCGGCCGCAGGACTCGAGCGAGGATCTGCTCGCGGGCGACCTCCCCGACGAGCTGGACCTCCGCCGCCGAGAGGTCGATGTTGGCGGGGACCACGTCGAGTCCCGGCACCTTCGTGTGGGCGATGACCTCACGAATGTCGTGACCGCGCTCGGTGAGCAGGTTGTAGATCGTCACGTCCAGGTCATGAGTCGCGATCCCCAAGCCCACGGACAGGGCACCCTGGGGGTCGAAGTCGACGAGGAGCACCTTGCGCCCGTATTCGGCGAGGGCCGCTCCGAGGTTGATCGTGGTCGTCGTCTTGCCGACGCCACCCTTCTGGTTGCACATGGCGATGATGCGAGCGGGCCCATGGGCCGCGAGCGGCTGCGGCTCGGGGAAGTCGGGCATCGGCCGACCGGTCGGCCCCAGCTGACCCACACCGGCGCTCTGCGTGCCGGGAAGGTGACCATCGCGGCCGTCGGTGCTCTCGGCCGCACTCGCGGGCGCGGAGGATGCGATGGTTTCGTCGGGTGCTGCGGGGTCGGTCACGACTGCTGAAGAGGTCGCCTCGGTGAGGTCCGAGGGGCTGCTCTCGACGTCCATCTCACTCCCAGAATTGCCGTGCGCGGTCAGCGTCCCGCTGATCGCCACGACCCTATCAGCGGGCACGTGGATGACTCTGGGCATAGACCTCACGCAATCGCTGCACGGTGACCAAGGTGTAGATCTGGGTCGTCGTCACTGAGGCGTGCCCGAGCAGCTCCTGCACGACGCGCACATCCGCTCCCCCGTCCAACAGGTGGGTGGCAAAGGAGTGGCGAAGAGTGTGGGGTGAGAGATGTCCGGCCAATCCGGCCCGGTCAGCCGCTCCCCGGAGGATGGCCCAGGCACTCTGCCTGGAGAGTCGGCTCCCCCGTTGATTGAGGAAGATCGCGGGTGTCCCCCTGCCACCTGGCGAGAGGGCCGGCCGACCACGGACGAGGTACGCGGCCAAGGCGGCCCCGGCAAACGAACCCAACGGGACGATTCGCTCCTTCCCGCCCTTTCCCCGCAGGCGTACGACGCCGTCCTCGGTGTCCACATCATCGATGTCCAGACCGACGATCTCCGAGATTCGGCCACCGGTGCCGTAGAGCACCTCGAGCAGTGCCTTGTCCCGGAGCGCCTGAGGCGTGTCACCGACCGCACTCGCCGCCAGCAGTCGCTCCACCTCCTCGACCGAGATGGCCTTGGGCAGTCGAGCAGGCGGCTTCGGCGGGCTCACTGCCAAGGTCGGATCACTCATCGACTCCCCCTCGAGCGCGAGGAAGCGATGCAGACCCCGGACCGCGACGAGGGTGCGCGCCGCAGACGACGCGGCCAAGGGTGGGTGTTCCTCATCGCCCTCTCGGAGGGCAGCGAGGAAGTCAGCCACGTGGACTTGCGTGGTCACTGCCGGGTCGTCGATTCCTCGCGAGGACAGGAATGCCGTCCAGCGGGCGAGATCACGTGTGTAGGCCGTCAGCGTGTGCCGGGACACCCCGCGCTCGACATCGAGGTGCGTCAGCCAGGTGGCGATGGCACGTTGGAGCGGTGTATGCCGTGCCGCACGTCCGGACGCCGGTCCGGGACCCGGCAGGGGCCCGGACCGCTCATCCGAGGAGACGTCGGTCAGGAGAGCACCTGATCCAAGGAATCCGACTCCATTCCGAAGGCGTCGGCCACGGCAGCGTAGGTGATCCGGCCCCCGTGGGTGTTGAGGCCGAGAGCGAGCGCGCGGTCGCTGCGCATCGCCTCCTGCCACCCCTTGTCGGCGAGCTTCACGGCATACGGAAGGGTGGCATTGGTGAGCGCCCAGGTGGAGGTGTGCGGCACGGCACCGGGCATGTTGGCGACGCAGTAGTAGGTCGAGTCGTGCACGCGGAAGGTGGGGTCGGCGTGCGTCGTCGGGCGGGAACCCTCGAAGCAACCGCCCTGGTCGATCGCCACGTCGACGAGGACCGAGCCGGGCTTCATCTGGCTCACCATCTCGTCCGTCACGAGTTTGGGCGCCTTGGCTCCCGGGATGAGGACGGTGCCGATGACGAGGTCGGCCTGGAGCACCTGCTCGCGGATCGCCAGCGCGGACGAGGCGATCTGGTGGACGCGATTGTCGTAGCGCCAGAAGCTCATCCGCAACTTGTCGAGATCGGTGTCGAGGAGTGTCACATCGGCGCCCATGCCGAGCGCGATGTTGGCCGCGTTCTGGCCCGCGACACCGGCACCGAGGACGACGACCTTGGCATTGGCGACGCCTCCGACACCACCGAGCAGGACACCTCGGCCACCAGCGGGCCGCATGAGCGAGAGCGCCCCCACCTGAGGGGCCAAACAGCCCGCCACCTCCGACATCGGGTAGAGCAGAGGCAGCATGCCACTGGGCAGTTGCACCGTCTCATAGGCCACGGCGGTGACCTTCTTCGTGACGAGTTCACGCGTCAACGGTTCGTCGGCCGCCAGGTGCAGATAGGTGAACAGCAGGAGGTCCTCGCGCAGCCGGTGATACTCCTCCGCGACCGGCTCCTTCACCTTCATGACCATGTCGGCCTGACCCCACACCTCGTCGGCGGAGTCGATCATGGTGGCGCCTTGGGCGACGTAGTCCTCGTCGCTGATCGACGAGCCGACACCGGCATCCTTCTCGATGAGGACGTCGTGTCCGTGGGACACCAACTCGTGGACCCCGACCGGCGTGATGCCGACGCGATATTCGTTGTTCTTGACCTCTCGGGGGATACCGATCCGCACGACTCTTCCTCACTCACGCGTGTTTCCGTGGCGACCGGTTGGCCGCATCGCGGAGCTCCTGTGGGGGGCCGGGGCCACTCTAGTGAGGACGAGATCCTCCGCACATGAAATCGCACATCACGGCGATCGCCAGTTGGCTCGACTAGCCCTGGTCCGTGGCGATCGTCGGGTGGAGTTCGGTGGCGGGGGGCAACCAGGACGAGGCGTCGGCCTCGACCTGGTCTCCTGAGCGGATGTCCTTGACCTGGTCCGCGGCTCCCTCACCACCAGCGAACCAGACATACGGGATCCCCCGCCGATCGGCATACCGGATCTGCTTGCCGAACCTGTCGGCCCGGGGGGCCACCTCTGCGGCAATGCCGCGGGATCGCAGGGCGGACGCAATGTGCATCGCCTGCAAGCGGTGTCCCTCGTCGGTGAGGGCCACGAGGACGACCGTCGGAGTGGACCGAGTTCCGGTCAGCCCGCGGCGGCCGATGAGCAGCCCGAGCAGTCGGGACACTCCAATCGAGATGCCAACTCCGGGGTAGGTGGTGCGACCATCCGTGGCCAAGGAGTCGTAGCGACCACCCGAGCAGACCGAGCCGTAGGACTCCTCGCCGATGATCTGGGTCTCGTAGACGGTGCCCGTGTAGTAGTCGAGCCCGCGCGCGATCCGCAGGTCGGCGACCAGCGTCCCCGGCGCCAACGCCACCCCTGTGGAGATGACGGCCGAGAGCGCCTCCAGCCCCTCGGTCAGGGTCGGGTGGTCGACACCGAGCGCCTGCACGCGGTCGACGAAGGCCAGATCCTCGGAGCGGATGTCGGCCAGCGCCAGACACTGAGCGGCCTGCTCGGCCGTGGCACCGGCGGCTTGCAGGAGGGCCGCCACCTTGTCGGGGCCGATCTTGTCCAGCTTGTCGACGATCCGCAGCGTGCCCGCCACGTCCGTGAGCCCGATGCCCAAGTAGAAGCCCTCGGGGATCTTGCGGTTGTTGACCTGGATCCGGAAGTCGCCCACGGGGAGTTGACGGAAGACCTCGGCCACCACGAGGGGAATCTCGGCCTCGAAGTGCGGCGCCAACTCCCCCACGTCCACGACGTCGATGTCGGCCTGGGTGAACTCCCGATATCTCCCCTCCTGAGGGCGCTCGCCGCGCCAGACCTTCTGGATCTGCTGGCGCTTGAAGGGGAAGGTCAGCTTGCCGGCGTTCTCGAGGACGTAGCGGGCGAACGGCACGGTGAGGTCGAAGTGGAGCCCCAAATCGGGGTCCTTGCTCCCCCGACCCTCATCTCCGCCAGCGAGACGCGTGACGCCATAGATCTCCTTGTCGGCATCACCCCCCTTGCCGAGCAGCCGTTCGACCGGCTCCACCGCTCGGGTCTCGATGCTCGCGTAGCCGTGCAGGGCGAAGGTCCGGGTGATGACGTCGAGGACCTGCTGCTCGACGACCCGGTCGGCCGGGAGGTATTCCGGGAAGCCGGAGAGCGGCATCACACGCTCCACGCGGGGCGCGCTGTCTGTGCTCATCAGAGTCCTTGCAAGTAGGGATTGGTGGCGCGCTCGCGCCGAATGGTCGTCGCGGGTCCGTGACCGGTGAGCACGAGGGTCGAGTCGGGGAGGGGGAGCACCACCTCGCGCAGGGACCTCGTCATCGCCGCGCTGCTGCCGCCTGGCAGGTCGGTCCGACCAATCGACCCGGCGAAGAGGACGTCGCCGGAGACCACGGTGCCCGTGAGTTCTTCGCCTCCGTCCAGGCCGTCGGGCAGGTCGGTGAAGGTGAACATCGCCGAGCCCTCGGTATGACCGGGCGCGTGGAGGATCTCGAGCTCGAGCCCGGCCAAGGTGAGGGCCTGACGGTCACGGACCTCCACGACGTGCTCCGGCTCCTTCCAGGACGCTCGCTGGCCGAACTGCTGCTCCATCATCGACAGCATCGCGGGGCCGATGAGGGCCAGCGGATCATCGAGCCGATAGCGGTCGTCGGCATGGATGTATGCCGCGGTGTCACCCCCGCAGACGGGCGTCACGCTGTAGACGTGGTCGAGGTGTCCGTGGGTGAGCAGGACGGCAGCCGGCTTCAGTCGATGGTGGGCCAGGACCTCGGCGAGGGTCTCCTCGACTCCGATGCCGGGATCGACGATGAGGCACTCCTCCCCCGCACCGGTGGCCAGAACGTAACAGTTCGTCTCGAAGGCGGCGGCCGGGAAGGCAATGGTCAGCACGGGTCAGAAGCCTAACCACCCGCCCGTTGCCTAGACTGCACGCGTCCCCAGAACACCCGGAAGGATCGATGGCCACCAAGAAGCAAGAGCGCGACCGCCTGCGTCGTCGCCACGAGAAGCAACTGGCCGCAGCCACGAAGAAGGCTGCCGACCGGGCCCGCCTGCGCATCATTGCCACGATCGTGGGTGTCATCGTCGTGCTCTGCCTCGTCCTCTGGTGGGCTGGCTCGACCTTTTCCGAGGTGACCCCAGGGCGGACCGTGACCACCGCCGGCTGTGAGGCTCCGCCGAAGTCCCTCGGGACATCGGCAGAGCTGACCCTTCCCGACAAGGCTGCTGTCGCGGGGAAGACCTTCGAGGCCACCCTGACGACCAACTGTGGCGACATCGTCCTGTCCCTGGACGCTGAGAAGGCGCCGCAGGCCGTGGCGAGCTTCGTCCAACTGGCCGAGGCAGACTATTGGCTCAACTCACCGTGCCACCGGGTGGTGCGCTCCACGCAGATGACCCTGCTCCAGTGCGGCGACCCCACGGGGAGCGGTCAGGGTACGCCGGGCTATGGGTTCGGCGTCGAGAACGCGCCCGCCGACGGCGTCTACGAACGTGGGGTCGTCGCGATGGCCAGGACCCCCGATCCCGAGAAGGGCAATGGAGGTCAGTTCTTTCTGGTCGACGGGAAGACCACGATTCAGGACCCCGACGGATACTCGGTGTTCGGCACGGTGACCTCAGGGTTGGATATTGTCGACAAGATCATTGCCGCCGGCGTGGCCGGTGGTGCCGAACAGACCGACGGTGCTCCCAACGCACCCATCAGCATCCTTCGGGTTGCCGTGACCGAGAAGAAGGCCCAGCCGTGACCGACGTGCCCGAGACGACACCGACCGAGTCCACCGAGCAGATCGAACCTGCTGGTCCGCCTGCGCCGGCCGAAGCCGCCGAAACCGCCGTAACCGCAGCTGGCGAGCTGGCCACGGCTGAGCCCGCGGAAGTGCCCTCGTCCGCACCCCGGCCCACGCCCGCGGTTCCGTCTCCGGCCGCTCTTGCCTCGCGGATGGCGGCCAAGCCGGCGCCGCCCACCGTGGCTCCGGTGGTGCACGCCCACTCCGACTCGGCGCGCTTCGGTCGAGTGAGCGAGGACGGCACTGTCTACGTCATCGACGGCGAGGATGAGCGCGAGGTGGGCTCCTACCCCGGGGCCACGGCCGAGGACGCCCTGCAGTACTTCGCGCGCAAGTTCGACGAGCTCTCCGGTAACGCCGACTTGCTCGCGGCACGCGTGGACAAGCCGGAGGTCCCGAGCAAAGACGTCGCCGAGGCCCTGAAGCACCTCACGTCGGAGGTGGGCGACGCCAAGGTGGTTGGTGACCTGCACGGCTTGCGGGAGCGCCTGTCTGCGCTCGAGGCAAAGGTGGCGGCCAAGCGAGAGGCAGAGTCCGTGGCTCGCGCTGAGGCCCGGGCCGCAGCCAGCACCGAACGTGAGGCCATCGTGTCCCAGGCCGAGCACATCGCCGCCCAGCCCGAAGGCTCGACCCAGTGGAAGCGCAGCAGCGAACAGATGCGTGGCCTGCTCGACCAGTGGAAGGAGCACCAGCGCTCCTCAGCACGGCTCGACAAGACCACGGAGAACGCGCTCTGGCAGCGCTTCAGTGCGGCCAGGAACTCCTTCGACAAGGCCCGTCGCTCACACTTCGCCCACTTGGACGAGACCCGCTCCGAAGCCAAGTCGGCCAAGGAGCGGCTCGTCTCGGAGGCCGAGGCCTTGAGCACGAGCAAGGACTGGGCCCCCACGGCACGCGCCTTCAAGAACCTCATGGACCAGTGGCGACAGGCCGGCCGCGCAGCCCGGGGTGACGACGATTCACTCTGGGAGCGCTTCAAGGCCGCCCAGGACGCCTTCTTCTCGGCCAAGGACGAGGTCAGCGCCGCCGAGGACGAGGCCTTCCGCGCCAACCTCACAGTCAAGGAAGCGCTCATGGCCGAGGCCGAGGCGCTGCTCCCGGTCAAGGACCTCGAAGGGGCCAAGTCGGCACTACGTGTCCTCCAGGACAAGTGGGACAAGGCAGGCAAGGTCCCCCGTGCCGACGTGGAGCGCACCGAGAAGGCCATGCGGCGGGTCGAGAGCGCCGTCCGCGAGGCCGAGGAGCGCAAGTGGAAGGCGAGCAACCCCGAGGTTGCCGCTCGCGCCTCCTCGATGGTGACCCAGCTCGAGAACTCCATCGCCGGGCTCCGCGAGGACAAGTCGAAGGCGGAGGTCAAGGGCAACGCCGCCAAGGCCGCTGACCTCCAGTCCAAGATCGAGGCTCAGGAGCAGTGGTTGGCCCAAGCCAAGGCAGGGCTGGACGAGTTCGGCTCCTGACCAGCCCGAGATCTCTTCGGAGCAGGGTGCCCACGCGCTCGCCTGCACCCAGGACTCGGCGGTCTGTGACCTCCGTCAGCGGCCGTCGCGACGAGCGTCGAGCACGCCTTGGATGCGACGCACGGCATTGATCACGTGGTCGAGGTGACCCGGATCCCCCATCTCGAAGGTGAACTTGAGCGCTGCCACGCGGTCGCGTGAGGTGTGCACCGACGCGGACAGGATGTTGACGCCGTTGTCGGACAGGATCCTGGTGACATCGGCGAGGAGCCGCGCCCGGTCCAACGCTTCGACGTGCAATTGCACGAGGAAGACGCTCCCCGACGAGGGCGCCCACTCGACCTCGATGATCTTGTCCTGTTGCTCGAGCAGCGAGTCCGCATTGGTGCAGTTCCGTCGGTGGATGGAGACTCCATTGCCACGCGTGACGAAGCCGAGGATGTCGTCGCCCGGCACCGGCGTGCAGCAGCGAGCAAGTTTCACCCAGACATCCGTCATCCCCTTGACGATGACGCCGGGGTCACCCTGACGGGATCGGACCGGGCGTGCCTGGGTGGGAAGGGCGACCTCGGACAGGTCCTCCCCAGCACCGTCCTCACCTCCCATGGCGTGGATGAGTCGGCTCACGACATGTTGGGCCGAGACATGCCCGTCCCCAATCGCGGCGTAGAGGCCGTCGATGTCGAGGAGACGCAGTTCCTGGGCCACACCGGTGAGGGACTCGACCGTCGCCAACCGATGCAAGGGCATGCCCTTCTTGCGGATCGCCTTGGCGAGGGCGTCCTTGCCCTCCTCGATCATCTCCTCGCGACGTTCGCGAGTGAACCATTGCTTGATCTTGTTGCGCGCCCGCGCCGACTTCACGAAGTGCAACCAGTCCCGCGATGGACCCGCAGTGTCCGCCTTCGAGGTCAGGACCTCGACAACGTCGCCGTTGTCCAGGCGTGAATCCAACGGCACCAACCGCCCGTTGACTCGCGCACCGATGCAGTGATGCCCGACCTCGGTGTGCACCGCATAGGCGAAGTCCACCGACGTCGAACCCGCTGGTAGACCGACCAACTGGCCCTTCGGGGTGAAGACGTAGACCTCACTGGCCGTGATCTCAAAGCGGAGGGACTCGAGGAACTCACCCGGGTCAGCGGTCTCCTGCTGCCAGTCGAGCAGCTGGCGCAGCCACGCCATGTCATTGGTCGCGTTGCCGCTCTGTGCGCTGGGACCGGTGGCACCGGTCAGGGATTCCTCTTTGTACTTCCAGTGGGCAGCGACGCCGTATTCGGCGCGTCGGTGCATCTGGTGGGTGCGGATCTGGATCTCGACCGGCTTGCCCCCGGGGCCGATCACTGTCGTGTGCAGCGATTGGTACATGTTGAACTTCGGCATCGCGATGTAGTCCTTGAAGCGCCCCGGCACCGGGCTCCATCGCGCGTGCATCGCCCCGAGGGCGGCGTAACAATCACGGACTGTCTCGACGAGCACCCGCACCGCGACCAGGTCGTAGATCTGCTCGAAGTCCCGGCCGCCGACGATCATCTTCTGATAGACGGAGTAGTAGTGCTTCGGGCGCCCCGTCACCGTGGCCTTGAGTTTGGCCTCCTTGAGATCCCCACTGACGATCTCGCGCACCTGGGAGAGGTACTCCTCGCGGGCAGGCGCCTGGTCGGCGACGAGGCGGACGATCTCGTCGTAGACCTTCGGATACAGGGCTTGGAAGGAGAGATCCTCGAGTTCCCACTTGATGGTGTTCATCCCCAACCGGTGCGCCAGTGGGGCGTAGATCTCGAGGGTCTCCTTGGCCTTGCGCTGCGCCGACTCCCGGCTCACGTAACGCCAGGTGCGTGCGTTGTGCAGGCGGTCGGCGAGTTTGATGACCAGGACGCGGATGTCCTTGGCCATGGCGATGACGATCTTGCGCACGGTCTCGGCTTGGGCGGCCGCACCATAGTTGACCTTGTCGAGCTTGGTCACTCCGTCGACGAGGTTGGCGATCTCCGAGCCGAAGTCACGCTCCAACTGGGCCAAGTCGTAATCGGTGTCCTCCACCGTGTCGTGGAGGAGCGCTGCCGCCAAGGTGGGTGGTGTCATCCCCAACTCTGCGAGGATCGTCGTCACGGCGAGCGGATGGGTGATGTAGGCGTCGCCGCTCTTGCGCACCTGCCCGGTGTGTGCCTTCTCGGCCACGGCATAGGCCCGTTCGATCACCGAGACATCAGCCTTTGGATGCGAGAGGCGCACGCTCTGCAGAAGCGGCTCCAGCACTGGGTTGGCAGGTTCGCGGTGACCGCCGAGGAAGGCCAGACGGGCCCGCGCTCTCGCGCGCGAGGACCCTCCCGAACCACCACCCGGGAGGGGGATTGCGGTGGTGTCCTCTGCCATGGAGAGAGTCTAGGAGACGGTGAGGAGCGGGTGGACCGACCGATCACCCAGTCGCGAGCGTCCACCGAGGAAGGCAAGCTCGATGATCGTCTCGAACCCGGTCACCGTGGCCCCGACGCTCTCGAGCAGGTCCCACGCGGCCGCGGCCGTACCACCGGTCGCCAGGACGTCGTCCACGAGCAGGACGCGCGAGCCCGCAGCGATGTCCTCCGCGTGGACCTCGATCGTCGCTGACCCGTACTCGAGGTCATAGGAGATCGATGTGACCTTGCCCGGCAGCTTGCCCGCCTTGCGGATCGGGATGAAGCCGACTCCCATCGCGTGGGCGAGCACCGCCCCGATGACGAACCCGCGCGCCTCGATGCCGGCCACCAGATCACACTGGCCGCGGTGGCGCCCCGCCATGTCAGCGATGACCGCCGCAAAGGGCGCCGGATCCGCCAACAAGGGGGTGATGTCCTTGAACAGCACTCCTGGCGCGGGAAAGTCGGGCACGTCGCGCATCGATCCTGCGACGATCTCGGCAATCGTGGGCGGGCTGGACAATCGCCACCTACCGCTTGGACTTCGGCGGACGCTTCGGCTGGTTGCGCGGCCCCCCCGAGGCGTAGCGATGCACCGCGCGTCCGGTCACAGTGGAGCCGAGTTCACTCTCGGCGGCGTCGGTCCCAACTGCTGCAACCGAGGGGTATGCCGTGCTGTCGCCCATCGCGTCTCTGTCGCCGAGCGGGTGAGTCGGCCCACCCTGCAGCACATCGACTCCGGACGATGTGGTGGCCCCCGACCGCGATGCGACCTTGGCCTTGGCCGCCTGGTGACGGGCGGCACGCTTCTCCAGTTCGACGATCTTGGGTTCCTTGGCCCGCAGGGAGACCAGGACCGGCGTCGCGATGAAGATCGAGCTGTAGGCGCCGATGACCATGCCGACGAAGAGCACCACGGAGAGGTCGAGGAGCACACCGGGACCGAGGAAGATCGCGCCGACGACGAGGACGGCGACGATCGGCAGGATGCCGACCATCGTGGTGTTGATCGAGCGCACCATGGTCTGGTTCACGGCCAGGTTGGCGGCATCGGCGTAACTCATCCGACCATTGGCCAAGGCCTCCGCGGTGTTCTCGCGGACCTTGTCGAAGACGACGACCGTGTCGTAGATCGAGTAGCCGAGGACGGTGAGGAAGCCGATCATCGTGGCCGGGGAGATCTCGAGCCCGGTCAGGGCATAGATGCCGACAACGATGACGAGGTCGTGCCCGAGCGCCACCAGGGCTGCGAGCGACATCTTCCAAGTGCGGAAATAGATCGCCAGCACGAGTGCCGTGAGCAGCAGGAAGATGATGAGGGCCTGGATCGCCTTCTGGGTGACCGACGCACCCCACGAGGGGCCCACGAAACTCGCGCTGACCTTGTCCTCGGTCACCTCGAATGTCTCGGCGAGGGCCGTGCGGACGTCGGCGCTCTCCTGGTCGTTGAGGCGCTCGGTCTGCACACGAATCGTGCCCGCACCGATCTTGGTGATGTTGATGCCCGGGATCCCGGGACGCGCGCTGGTCACCGCGTCGCGGGCTTGGCTCTCGTAGGACGCAGGAGCGCTCACAGTGGCCACCCGGAACTCCGAGCCTCCCCTGAACTCCAGACCCATGTTCAGTCCGCGACCGAAGAGACCGGCTGCCGCGATCACGAAGATGACCAAGGAGACCAAGTAGAAGCGGCGGCGTTGCCCGACGACCGGGATGGAGCGCTTGCCGCTGTAGAGGTCGTTGCCGAAGGTCGCGAAACTCATGACGCACTCCCCTGTGCCGCGGCGGAGGGCGCGAACCGGCCGCGCCCGGCATACACCCGTTCCTTGACGTCCAACTTCCGCGGATCAAGACCGGACCACGGATGCCCGTCGCGGAAGAACTTGCGGCGGGCCAGCAGCGCGACGACGGGGTGCGAGAAGAAGAACACGATGATCAGGTCGAGCAAGGTCGTCAGACCAAGGGTGAAGGCGAATCCGCGGACGTTGGAGGACGCCAGCAGGTAGAGGACGCCGGCCGCGAGGAAGTTGACGCCGTCGGCGGCCAGGATGGTCCGCTTCGCACGTGCCCAGCCCTGAGCCACCGCGCTCTCGAGGGCCCGTCCAGAACGGAGTTCGTCACGGATGCGCTCGAAGTAGACGATGAAACTGTCGGCGGTGAACCCGATCGAGATGATCAGACCGGTGACGCCGGCCATGTCAAGGCGGAAGTTGTGCGACCAGCCAAGGATCGTGATGGCGAGATAGGTCATGAGCGCCGCCAGCGCGATCGACGCAATGGTGACCAGACCCAGGATGCGGTACTGGAACAGGGTGTAGACGACGACGAGCAGCAAGCCGATCAGGCCGGCCACGAGGCCGTAACGCAACTGCTCGGCGCCCAGGGTGGGGCTGATCTGCTCTCGCGTCTGCAGGTCGAAGGACATCGGCAGCGCGCCGAACTTGAGCTGCTGGGCCAGGTCACGCGCACTCTCGATGGTGAAGCCGCCCGTGATGCTCGCCCGGCCGTCGAGGATCGCCTCGTTGAAGCGTGGGGCGAGCAGGACCTTGCTGTCGAGAGTTGCGGCCAGCTGGTTCTGGGGCTCTGGCAGAGCGAGCATCTTCTTCGAGATCTCGCCGTACTGCTGCTTGCCGGTGTCCTTGAGGGTGAGCGCGATTTCGACGGTGGTGCCGATCTGTCCCGAGGGCAACGCCTGATAACCGGCAGTCGCGTCGGCGATCTCGGAGCCGGCGACGACCACCGGTCCGAGGACGTACTTGGCCGTGCTGTCCTGGCTGCAGGTGACGAGAGGCTTCGCCGCGTCATCGACCAATCCCTCGAGGGCGTTGGGTTGGCTGCAGTCGAGCGCGACGAACTGCTGCTGGATCTCCGGAGTGATCCACTCGAGGCTGGTGGGGTCGGTGCTGCCCGTGCTGCCCACTGTGGCTGACGGACTGGGGCTGGGGCTCGCCCCGTCAGACGCCGGCGACGGGCTCGCCGACGGTGAGGCGCTCGGGGTCTCATCGGTGGTGAAGGCCGACGGCAGACCACTCTGGCTCGTGGATGACGGCGACGCACTGGGAGCAGGGCTCGCCGGGTCGACGCTCGCCTCGGCCGAGGGGCTCCCGGAGGGGCTGGCCGACGGATCGACGGACGGGGAGCCCGAGACGCTCGGCTCGGGCATGGGGATGCCCGACGCCACCACGAGGACGGGCCGGAATTGCATCTGCGACGAGCGCCGGATCGCGTTGAGCACCGAGTCAGAGGGGGTGCCGGGGATGGCCACCACGATGTTGCGACCACCTTGCGTCGTGACCTCCGCACCGGAGATGCCGCCGGCGTCGACGCGTTGGACGATGATGTCCCGTGCCTGGTCGATCTGCTCAGGACTGACATCCTGCGTGCCGGTCAGGCGGGGCTCCAGAATCATCTGGGTGCCGCCCTCCAAGTCGAGTCCCAACTTCGGCGTCAGACTCCCGCTTCCCCATTGGTGGGCCCCGAACATGAGCCCGACCAACGCCAGCGTCAGGACCAACATGCCCAACAGTCCGCGGCGGGCGGCCGTCTGGGTCGACGTGCGTGCCACCTCAGCGCTCCGCGGATGAGTCGGCCACGCCGTCCACGCGACGCAGGATGGCACGCTTGTCGAAGCGTGCGCGCACGCCCGGGGCGATCTCGAGGGTGGCCTGGTCACCTTCGATGGCGATGATCTTGGCGAACATTCCCGAGGTCGTCAGGACCTGGTTGCCGACCTGGAGGGAGTCCTGCAAGTTGGCCAACTCGCGGCTGCGACGACGCTGGCTCCAGAAGAGGTAGCCCAAGAGCAGGAGGGGCAGGGCCAACAGCAGCAGGTTGCCGAATCCGGAACCGGATTGCATTGATACGTCCTTGAAAGAAGCGTGCACATCGGCTGGGGTGTCGCCGACGGCGCCCGGTAGGACCGGGCCGGGGATCGAGTCTAGGTGACGTCCCGGGGACCGACCAACGAACGCCCCGTGGACGGAGTGGCGTCACCCTCCGAATCGTCCACCTTCCAAGGGGAGGGCGGGCTGGGCAGGGCTCCCCGCGACCGGCGCGGGCATCGGGAGGCCGAGGTGTTCCCAGGCCTTGGGCGAGGCCGCCCGGCCGCGCGGGGTGCGCACCATGAAGCCCTCACGGACGAGGTAGGGCTCGGCCACTGTCTCGACGGTGTCGGTCTCCTCCCCCACGGCCACCGCCAGGGTCGAGAGCCCGACCGGACCTCCGGCAAATCGCCGACACAGGGCTTCCAGGACCGCGCGGTCGAGCCGGTCGAGGCCGGCCTCGTCGACGTCGAAGAGGCGTAGCGCCGCCAGTGCGGCCCCTCGGTCGACCCGCCCGTCGCCGTGCACCTGGGCCCAGTCCCTTACGCGTCGCAGGAGGCGATTGGCGATTCGTGGTGTGCCGCGGGACCGGCCTGCGATCTCGACGATTCCCTCCCCGTCGGCAGTCACGTCGAGCAGGCCGGCCGACCGATGCAGGATCGTCACGAGGTCGGCCACGTCGTAGTAGTCCAGGTGACCGGTGAAACCGAAACGATCCCGCAGGGGCGCCGGCAGCAGGCCCGCGCGCGTGGTCGCACCGACGACGGTGAACGGCGGGAGCTCGAGCGGGATGGCGGTGGCGCCCGGCCCCTTCCCGACGATGACGTCGACCCGGAAGTCCTCCATCGCCAGATAGAGCATCTCCTCGGCGGAGCGACTCATCCGGTGGATCTCATCGAGGAAAAGGACCTCTCCCTCGTCCAGGCTGGACAGCACGGCCGCGAGGTCTCCGGCGTGTTGGATGGCCGGCCCGCTCGTGACCCGGATGGGTCGCTCGAGTTCTGCGCCGACGATCATCGCGAGCGTGGTCTTGCCCAGCCCAGGTGGGCCACTGAGCAGGACGTGGTCCGGGGCCGTGCCACGTTGCTTGGCTGCCTCGAGCACGAGACCGAGTTGATCGCGGACGCGTGGCTGACCCGGGAAGTCGGCGAGCCGTTTGGGTCGCAGGGCCGCCTCGACGACCCGTTCGTCGTCGCCGCCGCTGGCGTCGACGACGCGCGAGGTGGCGTCGAGGGAGCCGTCGGCCTCGCGCATCTCGCTCCTGAAGCCGTCGGTCATCGAGACGCCTCCGTCATCGCCCAACCCCAGTCATCGCCGCAGTTCCCGCAGGGCCAACCGCAGGTATGCTGCGAGGTCGCCATCGGCGGGCGCTGTCGCCGACACCGCGGTCACCGCCTCGGCTGATTGCTTGGCGGACCAGCCGAGGCCGACGAGCGCCTCGCTCACCTGGTCCCACGCCGTGCCCCCTGCGCGGACGACGGTGCCCGAGGCGGCGTTGCTCGCGCCACCCCCCGCATGTGCCGTCACCTTGTCCTTGAGCTCGAGGACAAGTCGCTGCGCGGACTTCGGCCCAATGCCGGGGATCTTGGTCAGGGCCTTCGTGTCACCCGTGGCCAGGGCAGTCCGCAACTCATCGGGCCCCATGACCGACAGCATCGCCAGGGCAATGCGCGGACCGACGCCCGAGACTGACTGCGCCGTCTCGAACATGTCGCGCTCATCGGCGCTCGCGAACCCGAAGAGGGTCAAGGAGTCCTCACGGACGACGAGCGTGGTCGACACCGTCGCTTCCTGGCCGGTCCGCAGTCCGGCAGCGGTCGCAGCGGTCACGTGGACGAGCAACCCGACACCACCCACGACGAGAGTGATCCGATCCAGGCCGATGTGCGCGACGGCCCCGTGCAGCGAGGAGATCATGCGCGCATCCCCCGCGCCCCTGATGCGGCAGCCGCCAAGGAGGTCAGGCGGCCTTCAGCAGCACCCCGCCAGAGGTGACAGATGGCCAGCGCGAGCGCATCCGAGGCATCAGCAGGCTTCGGCACGGCATCGAGGGAGAGGATGCGCATGACCATCGCCCCGACCTGTGCCTTCTCGGCGCGCCCGCTGCCGGTGACCGCGGCCTTGACCTCGGTCGGGGTGTGGAAGACGACCGGGAGCCCGCGTTTGTGTGCTGTCAACAACGCGATGGCCGTGGCGTGAGCCGTCGTCATCACGGACGCGACGTTGACATCAGCGAAGACCCGCTCGATGGCCACCACATCGGGCTGGAAGCGCCCGAGCCAGGTGTCGAGTTCGGACTCGAGGAAGGCGAGCCGCTGCCCTGCCTCTGCGTCTCGGGGGGTGCGGACGACGCCGACCGCGATCATGTGGGCACGTCCCGGCCGCCCCTCGACGACACCGAGACCGCATCGGGTCAACCCGGGGTCGACTCCCAGCACGCGCACCGACAACCTCCGAGTCCTAGAACATCTGTTCGGAGGATCACGCTACCCAAGCGAGGACAACGGCGGGCCGAGCGACACGCAGTCGCTCACTCCTCGTCGAGTTGGGCCAGGACGTCGTCGGGGATGTCTCCGTTGGCGAAGACGTCTTGGACGTCGTCGGAGTCCTCGAGGGCCTCGACGACGCGGATCATCTTCTTGGCACCCTCGAGGTCGAGCGGCACCTGGAGGTTGGGCACCCACGAGGCCTCGGCCGAGTCGTAGTCGACGCCGGCCTCCTGGACCGCCTTGCGGACCGCGACGAAATCAGTGGCCTCGGACACGATCTCCCAGGAGTCACCGTTGTCGTTGACCTCCTCCGCGCCGGCGTCCAGGACGATCTCGAGGAGCGCATCCTCATCGGGCGCAGCGGTCTTCGGGACGATGACGACGCCCTTGCGGTCGAAGACATAGGCCACTGAGCCGGGGTCGGCGAGGTTGCCACCGTTGCGGGACAGCGCAGTCCGCACCTCAGCGGCGGCGCGGTTGCGGTTGTCGGTGAGGCACTCGATGAGCAGGGCGACACCACCGGGCGCGTAGCCCTCGTAGGTGATGTTCTGCCAGTCCGCGCCACCGGCCTCGGCGCCGGAGCCCCGCTTGACGGCGCGGTCGATGTTGTCGTTGGGGACCGAGGACTTCTTGGCCTTCTGGACCGCGTCGAAGAGGGTCGGGTTGCCGCTGATGTCCCCGCCACCGGTGCGGGCCGCCACCTCGATGTTCTTGATCAACTTGGCGAACAGCTTGCCGCGCTTGGCGTCGATCGCTGCCTTCTTGTGCTTGGTGGTCGCCCATTTGGAGTGGCCGGACACGCGGGTCTCCTGCTCGTCGTTCGTGGAAGTGCTGCGGATCGCAGGAAATCCTAGCGCCGCGAGGGAGTCGCCCCTGCTCGGGAGCAGCCTGCGGCCACCCTCGACGGCCGTCGGCACGTCAGCTGATGCGGGTGGCACCGGCCCGGATGAGGAGGTCCGCGAAGTGCCGCGAGTACTCGTGGTTGCGCTGGTCCTTGAGGTCGAGCTCGCCGAAGGTGTTGAGCGGTTCGAGCGAGATCTCACCGAGCAGGGCCCCGCTTTGTGGCGAGTCGAAGCGAAGGGGATAGTCGGCGAGTCGCCCGACGGCGAAGTCGGCAATCCGCACCCGAATGTCGGACACGGGAGCGACCCACTGGGGTGTCTGCGCTCCGTCCCGCCAGAACTCCAGCTGACCGCCGGCGAGTCGGACGAGGCCGAGTTCACGCACACCGGAAAAGGGCAACAGCGCCCCCACGGCGCCGACGTCGGGCACGAAGCGGGCATACCAAGTGCCCTGCGCCTGGCCGGGCGCCTCGACGATCTGTCCGGAGGCGTAGCCGCGGGCGATCGTGTCGGCGCGGCGATCGTTGGAGTTGATGATGGCGCGGATCCCGAACAAGAGAATCGCCAGCATGCCACAGCCGAGCAGGATGAAGAAGCCGGTGGTGAAGATGATCATGATCGATCCACTAGACATGCGACTCCTTGCGGACGAGGTCGATGAAGTACTGGTGGACGCGGAGGTCGCCGGTCACCTCGGGGTGGAAGGACGTGGCCACGACATTGCCCTGTCGGATCGCGACCGGACGCGTGCCATCGCGGTCGACGGTGGCGAGGACCTGCACCTGCTCGCCCCACTGCTCGACCGAGGGAGCTCGGATGAAGACCGCCCGCATCGGGTCAGGGCCCAGCTGAGCGATGTGCAGGTCGGCCTCAAAGGAGTCCACCTGTCTTCCGAAGGCATTGCGCCGCACTGTGATGTCGAGGCCACCGAGCGTCTGCTGGTCCCCAGTGCCATCGGCGAGTCGGTCAGCAAGCATGATCATTCCCGCGCACGATCCATAGGCAGGGAAGCCCTCGCGGATCAGCCGACGGAGGTCATCGCGCAGGTCGAAGGCTCGGACCAACTTGTCCATGACGGTCGACTCACCGCCAGGGATCACGAGTCCGTCGAGCCCGTCCAGCTCCGATGGTCGACGCACGCGCCGCGTGCTCGCACCGCACTCCCCGAGGGCCTGCTCGTGCTCGCGCACGTCGCCCTGCACGGCGAGTATGCCGATCAGTGGGGTCACTTTCACACCCGTGAGCGTATGCCGTGTGCCATCCCCATCGTGTTCGTCACCGAGCCGCGTCGGCTCCCCGCTAGGTTTTCTCCATGACGTCAGCGTTGACCGACCGCGCCCGGGCCCTGGACCTCGACCACGCCCCCACTGATCGTCGCTCCCTCTTCCGGCTACCCGACCGCGTCATCTACCTCGATGGCAACTCACTCGGTGCGCTTCCGACCGCGGTCGTGGCGGCGATGGAGGACGCGGTTGCACGTCAATGGGGCGAGCGGCTCATCCAATCCTGGAACGATGCTGGCTGGTGGGAAGCGCCCACCCGAGTGGGTGATCGTCTGGGTTCGCTCATCGGTGCGGCCCCGGGACAGGTCGTCGTGTCCGACTCCACGTCGGTCAACCTCTACAAGGCAATCGTCGGGGCGTCCCGGCTGCGTCCCGGGCGATCCGTTGTGCTCACCGACCCGGACTCCTTCCCCACCGACCTCTACATGACCGAGGCCGCCGCCAACGACAGCGGCCTGGCTGTCGAATTCGCCTCTCCCACAGACGCTCTGGCCCGGATCGCGGAGCTCGGCGACTCCCTCGCGCTCGCCGCCTTTTCCTCGGTCGACTACCGCACGGGCGAGCGGTGGGACCTGCCCGCGATCACCCAGGCGGCGCACGATGTGGGGGCCCTCGCCTGCTGGGATCTCTGCCACTCGGCCGGCGCCATGGACGTCGAGCTCGACCGTGACGGAGCCGATTTGGCTGTCGGCTGCGGCTACAAGTTCCTCAACGGTGGACCCGGCGCTCCCGCCTTCATCTACGTTGCTTCCCGCCACCTCGCCGATTTCGACCAGCCCCTCACCGGCTGGAACGGGCACGCCACACCTTTCGCCATGGCACCCGAATACGTTGCGGCACAAGGCATCACCCGCGCCCGGGTCGGAACTCCGCCCGTGCTCGGGTTGGCCGCGCTGGAAGCCGCGCTCACGGCATACGACGGTTTGTCGATGGCCGACGTCCGCGAGCGATCAGTCTCGCTGACCCGCTTCTTCCGCGACTGCGTGACCGCGCTGGTGCCGGACATCGCGGTCGCCACCCCGGCCGAAGACGCCCGGCGCGGCTCGCAGGTGAGCCTTCGCCATCCCCAGGCGTATGCCGTGGTGCAGGCTCTCATCGCCCGCGGGGTCATCGGCGACTTCCGTGAGCCCGACATCGTGCGGCTGGGTTTTGCGCCGCTCTATCTCACCCATGCCGATGTCCTGAAGGCGGCTGAGCACCTCCGCGACGTGCTGGAAGGTCACGAGTTCGAACGCATCGAGTTCAACAAGAGGGCCACCGTGACCTGAGCGGGCCTCAGCGCTCGACGTCGACACCTCGTGCCGTCAGGTCCTCGAGGAAGTCGGCCGTCCACCCGGCCAGGACGACGTCGGTCTGGGCCGTCTGGAGGTGATGCAGAGGCGCCAGCCCCACGGTCAATCGCACCTCCCCGACGGACGGCACGGTGAGGGCCAACTTGGCCGTCGCCCAGCGATGGTTGCGGCGAATCCGGAGTTCGGCCAGCGGCACCGACCACCCGGACAGCGACGTGGTGTCTGGAGCGAAGGACAGTGCCTCGTCGGTCACGGTGATCCGCCCGCGCTGGCTGCGGAGAGCGGCGATTCCCCGCCCGGTGCTGACGCGCGCGAACCAGTCGCGAGGGGTCACCAGCCGCGTTCGGCGAGACGGTGCGGCTGGGGGATCTCGTCGACGTTGATCCCGACCATGGCCTCTCCGAGACCGCGCGACACCTTGGCGATGACGTCGGGGTCATCGAAGAAGGTCGTCGCCTTGACGATGGCAGCAGCTCGCTCGGCAGGGTTGCCGGACTTGAAGATCCCCGACCCGACGAACACGCCTTCCGCGCCGAGTTGCATCATCATGGCGGCGTCGGCCGGCGTGGCGATGCCCCCGGCGGTGAAGAGCACCACGGGAAGTTTGCCGGCCTCGGAGACCTCCCTGACCAACTCGAAGGGGGCCCGCAACTCCTTGGCCGCGACGTAGAGTTCATCCGGGGACAGGCTTCGCAAACGGTTGATCTCACCGCGGATCTGGCGCATGTGCATCGTGGCGTTGGATACATCGCCCGTGCCGGCCTCACCCTTGGAACGGATCATCGCTGCACCTTCGGTGATCCGACGCAGTGCCTCACCCAAGTTGGTGGCGCCACAGACGAAGGGGACCGTGAAGGCCCACTTGTCGATGTGGTTGGCATAGTCGGCGGGCGTCAGGACCTCGGACTCGTCGATGTAGTCGACACCGAGGGACTGCAGCACCTGGGCCTCGACGAAGTGCCCGATTCGGGCCTTGGCCATGACCGGGATGGACACGGCCTCGATGATGCCGTCGATCATGTCGGGGTCCGACATCCGCGAGACCCCACCCTGGGCCCGGATGTCCGCGGGGACCCGCTCAAGGGCCATGACGGCGACCGCACCTGCGTCCTCGGCGATCTTGGCCTGCTCAGGGGTGACGACGTCCATGATGACGCCGCCCTTGAGCATCTCGGCCATGCCTCGCTTGACGCGGGTTGTACCTGTGGCGGTGCTCGATGCGGCGGGTGGCGTGGACGTGTCGCTCATGGCGTTCCTCAAGGCAGTGGGAGGGCCCGGGGTTGGGGCTGGCTCGGGCTGGAAGGCAGTTTACGTCCGGTAGCCGTGTGCTCCGACGCGGGGCTGCGAGCCCGCAGCGCCCCGAGAGTTCATGACCTCAGCGCGCGCGGCAAGTCATCGTCGAAGGTGACCGGCTCGGGCAATTCGGCATGTCCGGCCAGGCGGAACGCTCGGACGACCACCTTGGAACGCACTCGGCGCACATCCGCGACAGCATCGTTGTGGAAGCGCCGCGCCAATTGGACACGTAGCGCCGCAGCCTCGACTCGCGCCAGACCCTGACGTTCGAGACCGGGGTCGCCCGCGTCGAGTGTGTCGGTCTCCGCGCGGAGTTCTTCGAGCAACTCCGGTGAGATGGCCGTGTCCAGGGCCCACGTGAGGTCGGACTCGACCTCTTCGCGGCCCCCGAAGTGCTGTCCATCGAGAGGGTCATCGGTGATGGGGTGCTCCGTGCGTCGCTCGACGGCCGCTGCTGCGGCATCGGCCAGGAGCAGGCTCGTGGCCGGGTCGAGAATCCCGCTCGTGGCCAACTCGAGGCTCGCCTCCGCCCGCCGGACGAGTTGCGCGTCGAGAGCGGACATGGCGCCCTCGACCTTGGTGTGCAGGCGGTCGAGCCGCGCTGCGGCATAGGAGAGATACCACGCGATGGCCAGCGCCACCGCGAGCACGACGAGCAGGAGTGCCCGTAGGTCCTCGTCCATCAGTCGTCTCCTCCGCGCGTGACCAATCGTCTGAGTCGGCCCCGGAAACTCAGGCCGGCGTCCTCGGGTTCTCCTTCGACCGACTCGATGACCGTCTCGTAGACCGCCATGACCTTGGCCGCGACGAGATCCCAGTCGAAGGACCCGGCGCGTACTCGTCCGCGGTCGCTGAGTTCGCGTCTGTTCCTTGGCTCCGCGATGAGGCCTTGCAGCGCCGCCGCAAGCGCTTCATGGTCCTCGTTCGCAAAGGTCTGACCGGCTGGTGCATCGCCCAGGACGCTCACGAAGGCCGGCAGGTCACTGGCGACCACCGGGGCACCAGCGGCCATCGCCTCGACGAGGACGATGCCGAAGCTCTCTCCGCCTGTGTGGGGGGCGACATAGAGGTCGACCGAGGCGAGGAGCGCGGCCTTGTCCTCCTCGCTCACCATGCCGAGGAAGGTCACCGTCGAGTCCACCGGCCCGAGGAGTGCCGCATCGACCGCGTCGCTGTCTCCGGGTCCAGCGACCAGGACCCTCAGGTCGGGCCATTGTTCGATGAGGCCCGGAAGCGCTCTCAACAGCACGTGCAGGCCCTTGCGCGGCTCGTCAATCCGTCCCAGGAAGGCGATCGTGGGCGAGTCGGGTGTGCCGGTCCACTCGGGTCGTCGATCGGCGGTCGAGAACCGCTTGACGTCCACCCCATTGGGGATCACGTAGGAGTCGGCACGAAGGTGTCGGCGCACAGTACGGCGCGCCTCCTCCGACACCGCGATGCGCGCGCGGATCTTCTCCATCGAGGGCCGCAGGAGCGGGTGTGCGACATGCATCGCGCGGGAACGGACATTGGCCGTGTGATAGGTCGCCACCACCGGGACCGTTGCTGCCCAGAGGGCGATCACCGACGCAGAGGGCGTCATGGGCTCGTGGATGTGGAGGACGTCGAAGTCCCCCTCCTCGAGCCATCGACCCACGCGCGCGTTGGTCACCGGGCCGAAGGTCAACCGGGCGACCGAGCCGTTGTAGCGCACCGGAACCGCTTTGCCGCAGGAGGTGAGGTATGCCGGGAGCTCGGTTTCGTCCACATCCGCCGGGGCGATGACGCTGACGTCGTGGCCCTGGGCGATGAAGTGCTCGGCGAGGTCACGGACGTGGAATTGCACGCCGCCCGGGACGTCGAAGGAGTAGGGGCAGACGATCCCGATCCTCACGACGTCGCCCTCTGCGGATCGAGGTCGTCGACGAAGACCCGTTGGAGCATGTGCCAGTCCGCTGTGTGTTCGCGGATGGCTGCGCCGAGAACATCTGCGCAGGACTGGGTCATGGCCCGAACCCGCTCCTGCGTCGGACCGGACTCGGGCACAGGCACTGCTGCGTGGAAGGTGATGACGATGCCCCAGGCTCCGCGCCCCAGGTCGGGTCGGCGCTCGTGGCGGATCGAGACCGGGACGAGCGGTCGACGCTCAGCGAGGGCCAAGGCGGCCGGGCCGGCCGCCATCCGGGCCCGATGCCCGCAGAAGTCGACCTCCAAGCCTCGGCGAGTCAGATCACGGTCGGCGAGGAGCGGGATCAGTCCGGGGGCCCGTGCTGCCTCGCGAAGCAACGGGAAGGGGTCCGGGCCACCTGTCAACGGGAGGATCCGCAGGCCCAGACCTTCGCGAAAGGCGAGGAACTCCTCGAACATCTCCTCGGGCTCGAGGCGTTCTGCCACCGTGGTCACCGTGGTCCAGTGGACGCTTCCCCACGCACCAGCGAGGTCCCAGTTGCCCATGTGGCCGAGAAAGCACACGACGGAGCCGCCGCCGTCGACGATGGACCGCAGTGGCGCATCGCCCTCCACCCGCACTCTCGCGGCCAGGTCTGCTGGTGAGAGCACGGGCAGCCGGAACGCCTCGCCGTAGTAGCGCAGATAGGCGCGCATTCCGTCGCGGACCAGGTGGCCAAGGGCCCGATCATCGAGTTCGGGCCGCACCTTGCGGTAGTTGGCCAGCAGTCGACTGGCGCTCCCCCGCGCGACGGCGACATCGGCGATCCGATCGAACAACGCGTAGGCCAGTGGTTCAGGCAGCCACTTCACTCCCGCCCATGCGGCACGGAATCCACCGACGGTCAGGGCATCCGCGAGTCGCGGAGGCACGATCATCAATGGGACTCCACGGCCTGCTTGCGCACCGCCAGCATCCGCTGCACCACCGTCACCAAGCTGGCCGCCGCGAGCACCGCGAGGACCACGCCCAGGATCAGGTCCGGAAGGCCGAGCAGCCCGACGAAACCGGTGGCTGCGAGGACGAGCACGAGCCGCTCCGCGCGCTCGGCGATCCCGACGTTGGCCGTCATGCCCAGCCCCTCTGCCCGAGCGCGGGCATAGCTCACCACGCTCCCGAGGATGAGGCAGGCCAACGCGAGAGCTGCCATGTACGGCGTGCGCCCGTCCCCGGCATACCAAAGGACCAACCCGCCGAAAATGGCGGCGTCGGCGACCCGGTCGAGAGTGGAGTCCAGGTAAGCCCCCCACATACTCGACCGACCGGAGAGGCGGGCCATGATCCCGTCGAGGGTGTCAGAGAAGACGAAGGCGACGATCACCAGAGTGCCGACGAGAAATTCGCCGCGGGGGTAGAAGGCGAGGGCGCCGGTGCAGACACCGATCGTCCCGATCACCGTGACGATGTCGGGACTGACACCCAGCTTGACCAGCAGACGCGCCAAGGGGGTGAAGAGCTTCGTGAAGAAGGCTCTCGTGTATCGGTTGAGCATGGTGGCGTCAGCCTAATGGGATCGGGGCGCAGGACGTGACGCACAGGACACCGGCGAGCCGGTGGTTGGTGTTGTCAACGCCGACGTCGAGGACAAAGGTGGAGTCATGAACGCCACAGCCCCGGTCCCCACTCCCGCCCGCGTCGAACAGATCCGCAACGTGGTCCTCGTCGGACCCAGCGGCGCCGGGAAGTCCCGTCTCTTCGACCAACTCATCGGCACCGCGACAGGGGCCAGGGCGCCCCGGGCGGGGCATCAGGTGAGCACCGGACTGCGAGCCGCGACGATCGCGCGCGAGGAGGTGGTCATCACGCTGCTCGACGCTCCGGGGAACCCCGACTTCGTCGGGGACGTGAGGGCAGGACTCCGGGCTGCTGATGCGGCCCTTTTCGTTGTCTCGGCTGCCGACGGGGTCGATGCGGCGACCCGTGCGCTGTGGCATGAGTGCGCAGTCGTGGGTATGCCGCGTGCAGTCGTCATCACCCAACTGGACGCCCGCGACGCGGACTTCACTGCCACTCTGGAGGACTGCCGCCGACACTTCGGCTCGGGCGTGCAACCGCTCGGCATTCCGGTCGCCGGGGGTGAGGGTGCGGTCAGTTCGATCGCGGACCTGCTGCTCGGCGAGGTCCACGACTACAGCGGCGGCGGTGACCGCGTCGTGCGGGAGGCGACGGCTGAGCACGCCGCGGCCTTTGACACGCACCGCCCCGGCCTCATCGAGGGGATCATCGAAGAGTCCGAGGACTCCGGCCTGATGGACCGCTACCTGGAGGGTGAGGAACTCGAGTTCGACGTGCTCGAGCGCGACCTGCTGACGGCCGTGGCCCGCGGCGCCTTCCACCCCGTCCTGCCGGCCTCAGCGGAGACCGGGGCAGGGATCGGCGTGCTTCTCCACATGATCGCTGCAGCCTTCCCCCACCCCGGCCAGCACCCCCTCCCCACGGTCACCGCCGTCGACGGGGGCGATTCCATCGAGGTCATGGCCGATCCGTCCGGACCACTCGTGGCCGAGGTCGTCCACACGCGCAGCGATGCCTATCTGGGGCACATGTCCCTCGTGCGGATCTTCTCGGGCACCCTGCATCCCGACCGCCCTGTCCATGTATCTGGTCACATGGAGCGTTTGGGCCAAGCCACCGGTGAGGGCCACGCGCCTCATGACGAGGACGTTCGGCCCGGCGCCGTGGGTGACCCCTTCGACGGCGAGCTGCTGCCCCGCCGGGAGGCCATCGCCGGTGAGATCGTCGTGGTGACCAAGTTGTCGAGCGCCCAGACATCGGACTCCTTGTCCGACCCGGACCACCCGTTGCTCGTCACTCCATGGGCTCTGCCTGAAGCGCTGCTGCCAGCTGCCGTTGCCCCGGTCACCCGGGCCGACGAGGACAAGATGCCCGGGGCCTTCCGCGACCTCGCGGCCGAGGACCCTGCCCTGCGCATCGAGCACGGCACCGGGCAGGTCATCCTCTGGACGACCGGACCCGCACACCTGCAGTTGGTGCTCTCGCGGCTCAAGGAGCGCTTCAACGTCAGCGTCGAGCAGGTGCCGGTGCGCGTGGCCATGAAGGAGACCCCGGTGGCCACTGCGTCTGCCCAAGGACGCCACGTCAAGCAGTCCGGCGGGCACGGGCAGTTCGCCGTGGTCCACCTGACGATCGAGCCGCAACCGCGTGGTTCAGGCAACGCCTTCCACGAGGTCGTGGTCGGCGGGGCGGTCCCCCGTCAGTTCATCAGCTCGGTCGAGAAGGGCGTCCACCACCAGTTGGAGAAGGGCTTGCTCGCGGGTTGGCCCGTCGTCGACGCCAAGGTGACCCTGACCGATGGCAAGGCCCACTCGGTGGACTCCAGCGACGTGGCCTTCCAGACTGCTGCGGCGTTGGCCCTGAAGGAACTCGCGGGGACAGCGATGGGGCTTCTCGAGCCCATCGACACGGTGGAGGTGACCGTCGACGACGAGCACCTTGGCGCGATCATGACTGACGTGGGCGCCCGCCGCGGCCAGATCGTCGGGTCGGTGCCCACCGAGGGCGAGGAGGGCCGGACGACCTTGACGGCCTCGATCCCGCAGTTGGAACTGCTCGACTATGCGATTGCCCTGAGATCCCTCGCTCATGGGACGGGTCGCTTCACGCGCGCCCTCAGCGGGTACGAGCAGCTGCCCGAGCGCCTGGCCAAGGAGCACCTGGCCGGCGGCCGTCACTCGTAAGAGGCCGTCACTTGTAGGTGCCACCGGCTGTAGGGACCTCGGCTCGGAGTGCCTCTGGATCTCGCTCCCGAGGCGCGACGCTTGGCATGTGCCGCTCCCGGTAGGGACTCCCGGGCCGTTGTCAGGCGGGCCAGTGCTCGATGATCCGCTGTCTGGTGTCCTCGAGCAGGACGGGCAGTGCCTTGGTCCTTCCGATGACCGGCAGGAAGTTGGAGTCCCCTCCCCAGCGCGGCACTACGTGCTGGTGGAGGTGGGCCGCCACTCCGGCACCGGCGACTTCCCCCTGATTCATCCCGAGGTTGAAACCCATGGGAGACGACGCTGACTGAAGAGCGTGGATCGTGGCCTTCGTCAGCGCCGTGAACTCCGTTGTCTCGTCGTCGGTCAGGTCCACATAGAGGGCCACGTGACGATATGGGCAGACGAGGACGTGACCGGGGTTGTAGGGGAAGAGGTTCATGACGACGAAGCAGTGCTCGCCCCGGTGGACGATGAGCCCGTCGCCGTCCTCCCTCTCCGGTGCAGCACAGAAGGGACAGCCCTCGCCACCCTTCGGGTCGGGGCGTTCTCCCTGGATGTAGGCGATGCGGTGTGGCGTCCACAGCCGCTCGAAGCCGTCGGCCTCGCCGGGAAAGGTCTCCGCGCTCTCCATGGGCACTGGCATGGACTGATCCTAGGAGGCTCGGAGTCTGGCCATGACCCTGCCCTTGTCCCACCGAAATCTGGCCCCATCAGGGGTTATGGGCCCCCATCAGCCCGAGGTGTTCGCATGGGGCGGCGGAATAGGTGAGGCCCCGGGAAGTATGAGTTCCCGGGGCCTCGAGTTGACTCGGCCGTGATGCCTCCGTGTCGACCGCCGACCCTCTGCAGCTCATCCCCCGCATCACCGGGGATCTTCGTTCGGCGAACCGATCGAGTGAATCTGCTTCTTGCCTTCGACCCCTCATCCACCGGAGTGGGTGAGTGGGTTATTTCTAGCCCGGATCGGCGGGCCCATCAACCCTTTCGGCACACCATTTTTCGGGCTCGGCGTGTCGTCGGCGCGTCGTGTGAAGGCCGTGACTCATGAGTCGCCCGGGACGCCAGACCGTTGACCCCCCAACACTCAGATGGGTGGGTCGTCGTAGCTGGCCAGTGCCCACCGCAGCTTGATCCAAGGTCTGGTGTGTCCGCGTGGGGTGGTGATTTCGTCGCGGTGGTGGGTGCTGAAGGTGTAGCCGGCG
>Ga0116184_10000720_pt1 | contig 36237 bp, 24 predicted proteins | sample AD_JPNNA5_MetaG_FD_89886 | JGI IMG/M metagenome (GOLD analysis project Ga0116184, IMG submission 89886) | Active sludge microbial communities of municipal wastewater-treating anaerobic digesters from Japan - AD_JPNNA5_MetaG | ecosystem: Engineered > Bioreactor > Anaerobic > Digestate | place... | reverse complement strand
TTCACGGTGCCCGTCGCTGGCTCAATGACAATGACTCTGCACATAACATTACTCTGCTGGAGGTTGAGCGCTCCTGGCCGCGCGCTGGAAAATGGAGAGGATGGTTTCCAGAATGCGCTGGATTGCCGCCAGTCGCTGTTCCATCTCGGTGATATAGTCGTTAACCGGTCGCGGAGTAGGTGTCACGGTCGGTACGACAGAGGGAGTCGGAATGGGAGTGCTGGTTGGCGTCCAGGTCGGCGTGGCCGTGGCAACTGCCGCGGGAGTATTCGTCGCTGTCGGTTGGACGCTGGTCGGCCCGGGCGTGGGCACCATGTACTCGATGTGGAGCTGAGGCCTGACCGACAGCGATGGGTAGTTGGCGCTGGCAAAGCTGTAGCTGACGGAATCAGAGCCAGAGCCGCGCAGCAGCAGGCCATAGTTCGAGCCAGGATTGGCCACCCACTGTGCCACCAGCGCGGTGATGTCGAAGGAATACCAGGTGCTAAGGGTGCTCACGGTCCTGGCAGCGTACATGACTTCACTACGGTCCACCCCCGGATTGCTCGCGCCTGGTTGACCCCAGACCGAGTCGCCCGATGCGCTCTGCCAACTGGCTTGCGTGTCGACCCATGGCCGAAGCAGGCCATAGATCTGTATTTCCGTGGACAGTCCATAGTCACGGTTGTAAGTGTAGAGGCGCAGCGTGGCCTGATTGACGACAGCCGACGATGGAATGCTCTGCAGGTTGAATCTTAGCAGTCCCGAATAGCTGCCGTCGTTTTTGGCCATGAGGTTGGCCATATAGCCATAGTTGCTCGACGGGTTTTTCTCGGCGATGTAGGTGTCACTGGTTCCGCTGTAACCCAGTACGCCCTGTTGCAGCACTGCCTGGCTCCAGCTAATGGGGAATGGAGTTACGCTGGGAACGGCGCTGGTTGGCGTGCTCGTGGGAGGAGTTGTACCGGTCGCAGTGGGGGTAGCGGTGCTCACCGCCGTGACAACCGATGTCCTGGTGGGTGTGGCCGTGTTGGTCTGCAAAGGAGTCCGCGTGACGGTCGGACTGATAGTGGGCGTGCGTGTCCTGGTCGGCGTGCTGCTGGTGGTGGGGGTGGCCGTTCTGGTGCGGGTCACCGTGGGCGGGCGCGTCCTGGTTGGGCTAGGAGTAGGCAGCTGCAATCCGGTGCCCTTGACAATCAGCCTGTGGACGTACTCATTGCCGTCGTTGTTGCAGTCGATGCGAAAGTCCATCGCGCCAGGCAGACCGTTGTCAAAGAAGGCATCATCGAGCTTCCAGACATAGTCGACCCAGGTGTTGACCGTTCCCAGAGCTGGGCCCTTGGTGATCCTGCGTTCCACCATCTGCCCGTAATAGTTCATGTACTCCAGCGAGAGGGTGTCCGTCCCCTTGTTCAGCAGGGTCATGGTGATGGTCCACGACACAGGGCCGCCGGCATCTTTGGGCTTTTGTCCGGCAAAGGGATAGCGGTCTTCTACATCGAAGGACAGGTAAGGGTTGTTCGTCGCCTGGTCGGTTCGGCGGGTGCTGTGGTAACTGTAAATGTGGCCCCGGGCTTCGGTGGGCAGCTCCGCGGTCAGGGCCGTGCCAGACAGAACGACGCTCTTGCTGCCCGGAGCAGTGTCGCGGCGGTAGAGCCACGACTCGAAATCACCGTGGTGCGGGCCGTAGCACTTGTAGATGCCGTCGCTGGCCTTCCAGCAGCTATCCGTCTTCTTGGTGTCGCGCAGAACGATCCAGACATCGGGCGTGTTCTCAATCTGTTTGCCCAGATGCTCGCGGGCAAAGTTGAGAATTGGGAACCCGGTCAGACCCTGGGCGGCGTACGTGTCCGCGATATTGGGCAGTTGCATGTCCAGGAGGTAGGGGTGGACACACAGGCCCTCCATAAACATCCAGTAGATGCCTGACACTCGTGGTGCGCCGGCTGGCTCGAATCCCGTGGGTATCTTCTCGTAGTAGAGGCTCGACGTGCCGGTTACTCCGCCGATGACCACGCCATCGTGTCGGATTTCGTCATTGATATTGTCAAAGTCCCAGCCATTCACCTTCACACCGGTCATCTTGGAGGTCATCGAAGCCGCGTGAGCAGCGTGGGCGTGGATGTGGTGAAGGGTCGACTGGATGAACTGGGGCGTGTTCGGAAAGGCCAGGTTGTGAGTGCTCATTGTCCGCAGCACCCAGTTGTTAAAGGTCTGGCTGTTCTCGACAAAGAAGGGGCACCCGGGGAAACTCTTGCGTTCATTCGTCTCGGCATCGGCGCCAGTGGCCATGTTGATCCAGGCCAGGTTGTAGAACTCGGGGTTGTTATCATAGTGCTTGCCCATAGCCAGGATAAACTGGTCCCACCAGTACTGCCAGGTGGTGTTGCCAAAGTTGGGCGTGCAGAATGGCTTGCAGCTTCCCGTAGCACCGTCAGGGTCGTAGCAGCTAACGCTGGGCCCTCCGCCCTGCTCAGCCACCCAGCCAGGCGTATGATTTACGCCAATCTGCGTGTCGGTCTCCAGCATCTCCCAGGTAACCACTGAGATACCCACTGGCTTGGCGATGACGCTGCCATCAGGCAGGGTGACCCTGTACTGCTGGGCGGTGAGAATGTAGTCGTCGATCACGGTCCAGTCGTAGACACCCTTGGCCGGGTTCACTTTGTACCAGGGAAACTCGGCCCAGCCGCCTAGTGCGCCGTACTCAGGATGGCCGGTATAGGTTTCCCATTGCCCATAGCGATTCTTGTAGGTGAAGTAGTAGTCTGGGTTGCCCCAGTCGCCGTTCATCCAGTCGAGCATGACAAAGATGACCGGAGGAAGATTGGCCGGAGAGAGTGTGCCGGCCGATGTCACGGGATACTCAGTAGCGAGAGAGGTCGGTTCTGGTGCGGTAGGAGCCGGCTCGGTCGTGGGAGTGGGCTGGTTGGTGCAGGAGATCAGGGCCACAATCGTGGTCAGCAGGATCAGCGTGGACAGGACCAGCACCCACAGCCACGAGCTACGGGGAGAGTGCCGTGTTGCATTCGGGCTAGAACCTGGATGCACTCGGGGGCTGTTGCGGGTCAAATGGCTGGACCTCCCGGTCGTGTCAGTTGGTGGCCTGAGGGCAACAGGTTGTGAGCGGTCACGCATCAACACCTGGCCCATTATAGGACGCTGGGGGGTGGTGTCAACCTACCCGGCGCCACGGCGTCATTGGATCAGAATTCCGCTGCCTTCCTGGACTTGGCCGATAATCCACACCGGCTGATGTCGCTGCTCGAGGAACTGTTGTGCTTCTTGCAGCACGGCCTCCGGCAGTGCGATTAGCAGACCTCCAGAGGTCTCGGGCGTGTATATCAGCCGAACCAGGTCCTCCGACACGCCAGCCGACACGCGAACCGCCGGACTGTAGTAGTCGGCATTGCGCTGTGTGCCGCCAGGGAAGAGCTGCCTCTGAGCATAGTCGTAGACTCCAGGCAGGAAAGGCAGGCGAGCAGAGTCAAAGCGCAGTTGTACGCCGCTGTGTTCCGCCATCTCGCAAGAGTGGCCCAGCAGGGCGAAACCGGTGATGTCAGTCATAGCGTGGATCTCCAAGCGCGAAGCGAGTTCTGCACCAATGCGGTTCGACTGCAGCATGGAGGAGATGGCAGCCTCGAGGTGCACCGGGTCGGCAGCATCGCGCTTGGCCGCGGTAGTGATGATGCCTACTCCGAGCGGTTTGGTGAGCAGCAGCACATCGCCCGGACGAGCGCCGGCCTTGGTAGTAACGTGACGGGGATTGACCGTGCCCATCACGGCCATGCCGAACTTGGGTTCAGGGTCGTCCACGGTATGCCCGCCGGCGACGACACCGCCCGCCTCGCGCACCTTGTCGGCACCGCCCTTGAGAATGGCACTGATGGTCTCAGGCGGCAGGTTCGCTGGAAAGCAGGCGATGTTGAGAGCCAGAGTCACCTGACCACCCATGGCGTAAACGTCGCTCATAGCGTTGACCGCGGCGATGGCTCCGTAGGTGTAGGGGTCGTCAACGATGGGCGTGAAAAAGTCCACCGTCTGGATGATGGCCAGGTCATCGTTGATGCGATAGACGGCAGCGTCATCGCTCACAGCCAGACCAACCAGGAGGTCGGGGTAATCCGCTGGCGGAAACAGGTTGTTCAATGGGCGCAGAACCTGCGCCAGTGCGGCTGGGCCGCGCTTGGCCGCTCAGCCAGCGGCGGTGGTCATGGCCGTAAGGCGCTTGACTTGGCACTTGTCGCCCATGCCGTAATCCTCCTTCTAGAGTTGATCCTTGATCTGGTGTACGCTGGCAAAGGACACCCTGGCCAGCCGGAGGGCCTCCGTTGCCCTATCCACGTCGGACCAGTCGCAGCGCAGGGCTGTGCCGCAGTCAGAGCTGAGCTGGCGAGGCGTCGGTATCAGCTTGATGCTCAAACCGGCGCGCAACAGCGCTCGCTCGGCCTTGATCGCGCCCTGCGTGGATTCGAACAGAAACACGGCGTACTCAACTCGGGGCGAAGCTGCGCCCGTGGTGGCCTTGCGGCGGCCGGACCTGAGTCTGGCCCGGATACCGTTCAATGGCCCTCCTGTTGGCGGGCGCCCCGTGCGATGTGCTTCACGGCTCTGATGGCCGCCTCGACCTCCTCGGCGGTGTTGAGCACGCTCAGACCGAAACGAACCGTGCCCCGCGGGAAGGTGCCGATAGTACGATGGGCCGACGGTGCGCAGTGCAGCCCCGGGCGACAGAGCACCCCGAACTCGTCATCCAACCTCTGGGCAACCTCCGACGATTCCAGTCCATGGATGTTGAACGACACCGTGGCCGTCTGCTGCGATGCGTCGCCCGAGCCGTAGACTCGTACAGCCGAAATGCCCTGCAGCCCCTGGATGAGTTGCTCCGTTAGCCTGCTCTCGTGTTCACGAATGTCCGCTATGCCGCGCTCAAGCACGTATTTGACACCAGCTCCCAGCCCGGCAATGCCGGGGCCATTGGCCGTGCCGGACTCGTAGCGGTCGGGAAGGAACTCGGGCTGCTCCTCGAACTCGGAACGGCTGCCCGTTCCGCCGCGAATCAGCGGCACCAGCCGGGCGGGGTCGATGCGAGTGCCAATGACCAGTCCGCCTGTACCCTGCGGGCCCAGCAGGGCTTTGTGTCCGGTGAAAGCCAGCAGGTCGATATGCATCTCCTGCACGTCAATCGTCCTGGCACCAGCGGTCTGGGCAGCATCTACCAGCAGGGGAATGCCTCTGCTGGCGGTAAGCCGCCCTACGTCGGCGACAGGCAGAACTGTGCCAACGACGTTGGAGGCATGGTTGAGCACAACCAGTCTGGTGTCGGGCCGGAGCGCTGCTTCCAGGTCGGTGACGTCTAGGCGACCGTCAGGTGAGCAGGGGACGACGGTGAGCAGAACGCCTTTCGACTCCAGATAGCGCAGTGGGCGCATTACGGCGTTGTGCTCCATGGAGGTGGTTACAACGTGGTCTCCCGGCTGCAGCAGTCCGAACAAGGCCTGGTTGATCGCTGCGGTGGCGTTGCTGGTCAGGATAATGGACAGCGGGTCCGGGACGTTGAATAGTGTGGCCAGCGCTTCACGTGTATCATAGACGATGCGGCCCGCCTCGACGGCCAGGCTGTGGCCGGAGCGGCCGGCGCTTCCCCCAACGTCGCGCATAAAGTGCAGTACCGCGTCGGTCACCTGCCCGGGTTTGGGCCAGGAGGTAGCCGCGTTATCGAGATAGATCTTGCGCATTGTCTACGAGATGTCCCTTCCAGAGACGAGCAGAGTGCCATTATAGGTCGCGCTCGGAAGGGGGTCAAAGAGACGCAGGGCGGGAGGCTACAGTGCGGGTCGGCAGAACCTCCGCCGCATGCTGCGCAGCTCTATGCCGGGGTGATGGCCTTCTGGAAACGGGAGTGATCCAGGCCACGAAAGCGGTGCGGCGGGTTAGCGGAAGAGGTGCTTGAGCCAGTCTAACAGGGCCCGGACAAGACGGACTAGGGCATTCTCCTGCGGTACCGGCGGCGAAGGAGGCACCGGTGTGACCGCAGGCGTTGCCGAGACCGCCGGGACCGCCTCTGTAACCTGAAGCGAGCCAGCCTGATAGCGGCCCGCCTCGTCGCTGGAGGCACCGTCGACCAGGCGAAAGTAGCGTTCTGGACTGTCTCGGGGGAGGTCCGGATTCAACAAGCCGACGCGTAGCTCGTAGGTACCTGACTGGAGCGAGGATGGAATGGCCAGGTGCCCTTCAAGAGCGATCTTTTGTGCCGAATACCAGCGAGTTGTCGGCGGAGCGGGCGTGAAGGAACTCGCTGCTACGACTGTGCCTGAAGCCGGGTCTACCAGGCCCAGCCAGATATCGTACGAAGCCGGGACGTCGGCCCTGCCCTGCCGCAAGGGGCGCATCAGGGGCACAGTCCCCCGGTTGACCCATTGCATGTTCACGACAAGCTTGTCGCCAGCAGCAGCTCGCTGAGGCGCCTCGACCTGCAGCAGAATCTGCGAACCCAGATAGCGCGCCGCCAGGTCTCTGGCCCTCGACCAGCCAGGGTCGGACAGGGCAAAGTAACGCTTCTGCAGGCAAAGAAAGCTCGAGTGTTGTTTCAACGCGGCCATGACGTACTGCTCGGGGTTCTGGTCGAATTCGGGTGTTGTGCCGGCCGGTTCGTAGCCAACCCGGGTGACATCACTGTATTTGTCAAAGAGCCACTGCATGTCAAAGCTGCCCCCGAGGCCGTTGTACTTGAGCCACACTCTCATGCCGTAGGTCTCCATTGCGTAGGCGACCACGGGCTGGATCACGGCAGCAGTGTGTCCGTACAGGCCGCCGCCGAGCTGGAGGACCACCGGCGTGTGTCGAAAGCCGTGGGTCGTAGTGCCATCGGGCCAGGTGTACTCGTCTTCGAGGTAGATGTCGATGATCTGCTTCACCGCGCTGATGAACAGGTCATCGGTGTAGCCGACCTGTTCCCAGAGCGCTGTGTCGGTCTCCCGGGCACAGATGGCCATCTCGCCGTAGCATCCGCCGGCCATGAGGTTCACGGCGTCTACCGTAGGGTCGTCGTCGTAGCGGGCAGCCATGGCGTGCACGGCGCGGCGCAAAAGCGCCTGATACGCCGGGTCCCAGGGCACCGGAGTCCCGCCCCGTGAGCCGATGAGCCTTACCCCCGCATCGCGGGCCCAGGAGGGCGTCTGACCTTCGGTGGTGAGCAGCTCGAGCCAGATGCGTTTTTCCAGGTCACTGGCTTTGTGAACCTGGGCATCCAACGGTGACCAGTCGAACTCGCCCGGCCGTGGTTCCAGTACTGCCCACGAGCTATTCGTTTCCGTTGCGTCATAGCCCCAGCTCGCCACCGGCTGAGACAGGACGCTGACTTCGACCCAGTGACACTGTCCGAGACCCTGGCCGGGGTTCACGACGACATCCGTTGGCAGCGCCGGGTCGAGGACGAATGGCGCTAGCGGCGCCCCGGCCTGAACGGAAAGACCAGGGAAGCAACCAAGCACCAGAACCAGTAGCAGCGCCGCAAGGCGAGCCAGGTGTGGCGTGGTGCCTCTCAGGGGCGAACGGGGGAAGTGATGGGACATGCAATACTCTTCCTGGCTGGCGGATTGGACAGGCGATTTGACGCCGCTGCTACCTGGCGCCGCGACCCGAGAAGACAACCATTGGGGTCTGGAGCAGAATCTGGAGGTCCAGCAGCAGCGACCGACGCTCGATGTACTCGATGTCGTAGGACACGATCTGTTGAAAGGTCAGGCTGCTGCGCCCTCGAACCTGGGCGAGCCCGGTCATCCCGGGCAGGACCTCGAGGCGGCGAAAGTGCCAGGGCTTGTAGACATCGATCTCGTAGGCCATGGATGGACGCGGGCCAACCAGGCTCATCTCCCCACGGAGCACGTTGAACAACTGCGGCAGCTCATCGATGCTGGCCTTGCGGATGATCCGGCCGATGGGGGTGATGCGCTTGTCGTTGGCCGGCTTGAACACACCGCCACTCGCTGCGATAGCGGTATGGTTGCCGTTGATATACTCCCGGGCAAAGCGAATGTCGGCGGAGCGGTCTGTGTCGTTGTACATCGAACGAAACTTGAAGAAGGGAAAGATACGCCCGCCTTTGCCCACACGCTCCTGGATCAGAATGGCCGGACCGGAGGAGGTCAGCCGAATGATGGCCGCGATGGCGATGAGCAAGGGCGACAGCAGGATAAGCAACAGCAGAGCGCCCAGGATATCGATTGTCCGCTTGGCAACGTCGTGAAACGTGGCGCTGCGTTCCGCACGGGCGTGTGACGGACTCTGAAGGTAGAGTGTCCGCACGCGTTCGGCCTCGGTTCGTAGCTGCGCCGGGCTATTCGTGATCGTTACCACCAAGTCTCCGGGTTGCACCATCAGGGTTGACCAGAAAGCGGATTCCATTCTAGTCAACAACCCCCGAGACGCAAACAGCACGACGCGCTGCCGATGGATGCTGCCAGGCGGTCTGTTCGGGGTTCGCTGGCGCGGTCAAAAGCGCCAACTGGCACTCGTAAGAGATCTGTTCGGCGCTAGGGTCGCAACACTAGCGGTATGCGCACCTGGTGCAGCACATACAACTCTGACGTTGGGTAGACACTGTTGGTGCCTCGAACTCCACCGGCTACCAGCACCCGACCGTCGACCAGGAGCGTTGCTGTGTGCAGCCAGTGAGCATAGAGCATCGAGCCGAGCGCTCGCCAGGTGTTGATTTCGGGGTGGTAGAGCTCAACCCCGCTAATGCCACCCAACCGGCCGCCGCCGCCCGCTACGAGCACGCGGCCGTTGGGCAGAAGGGTGGCAGAATGATTATCGTGGCCATAGCACGTACGCACCAGGCCGGTCCAGTTGCCTGTGGCCGGGTCGTAGAGCTCGGAGCTGGTAAGTGCGCCCGCCTGGCTGGTGCTAAAGCCACCCACGGCAAGCACCTTGCCGTTGGGCAGGACGGTTAGGCTGTGGCGAGCGCGAGCGGTCGACATGGCCGCGGATGCAGCCCACTGGCCTGTGGCGGGGTCAAAGACCTCAACACTGGCCATCGGGTTGCTGGAGCTGTCGCTGCCGCCACAGACGAGTACGCGTCCATCATTCAGCAAAACGGCAGCGTGTATGTGGCGCCCCGCCTTCAATGAGCCAGTAACAGTCCAGGTGCCGGTGGACGGGTCAAAGATTTCAGCAGTGTTAGTAACGTTTGCCTGGAGATTGTAACTCCCTCCGACCACCAGAACGCGGCCATCGGCCAGCCGTGTTGCCGTATGGTTGTAGCGCGCCGTGCCCATTGCGCCGGTAGCCGTCCATTTTCCCGTAACAGAATCATAGATTTCGGCGCTCTTGTTGGCGCCAGAAGCGCTCATTCCGCCCGCGACCAGGACACTTCCGTTGAGTAGCACGGTGCCAGTGCAGCTAGCCCGGTCTGTGGCCATAGGCGAGGTCGCAATCCATGTGTCTGTCACTGGGTTGAACAGCTCGGCACTCCTTACTGCAGCGCCCGAACCACCCATGCCACCGGCGACGAGTACGCGTCCGTCTGCCAGCCGTTCCGCCACGTGTGCTGCGCGGGCGGTTTGCAGGTTGCCGGCCAACTTCCAACAATCCGCCTGGGTCATATCGTAGTACTCGGCGGAGATCATTGGCCTGACGCTGTTATCCTCACCCCCGGCCACCAGCACGCGGCCGTCCAGCAAGCGCTGAGCCACGTGGTCACGCCGCGCCGCCAACATGTTCTTTGCGTTGGTCCAGGTGCCAGTCGCCGGATTGTAGATTTCAGACGAGTTCAGCGCCACTGCGCTGACGTTGTCCGTGCCACCGCAGATGAGCACTCGGCCGTCTCTAAGCAAGGCCGCTGCATGGAACGCCCGCGCTGTGCCCATTGCTGCGCCGGCCGTCCAGTTGCCGGTTGCCGGGTCAAAGAGCTCGACGCTCTTGAGGGCCGACGTACCACTCAGTCCGCCGGTCACCATCACCCGGCCATTGCTAAGCAGCAAAGCTGTGTGGCCCTGACGCTTGTTGCCCATGGCGGACACGTTGCGCCACTGGCCGGTTGCGGGGTCGTACAGCTCGGCACTCTGCAGCGTACTGCTGTTCCATCCGCCCGCCACCAGCACCTGACCATTGGGCAGCAGCGTGGCTGTGTGCATCTTGCGCGCCCCTGCGAGCGAACCGGTACCGCTCCATTGGCCAGTGGCCGGATCGTAGAGCTCGGCGCTGGCCAAGGCCGGGGATGCACCCTGTCCCCCGACGACCAGGAGGCGCCCATTGGGCAGCAGCGTGGCCGTATGGCCGGAGCGGGCAGCACTCATCGCAGCGGTAGTCATCCAGAGCCCAGTGGCTGGGTCATATAGTTCGGCCGAGTTCAGTGCACCCGTGCCTTCGCCGCCGGCGACGAGTACCTTACCGTTGCCCAGCAGCGTGGCGGTGTGGTTCGAGCGGCCAGCGTTCAGTGATCCAGTAGCACTCCAGGTATTCGTGACGGGGTTGAATAGCTCAGCCGTGTTGAGCGGGCCGCCATCGCGGCCGCCAGCCGCGAGGATCAGACCGTTGGCGAGCAGCGTAACTGAGTGACCGCTTCGTGCTCGTGAGAGAGGGGGCAACGAGATCCAGGAATCTGGTGCGGCGAGAGCCGTACTTGGCACGGCAGCCAAAGCGACGAGCAGCGACAGAATCAAAAGGCGCAGGAGGCGTGAGTGCGGAGTAGGCCGAGGGGAGGTGTTCACGTTGTCTTCTCCTTTCCTTCGGTGCAACGTTGCGGCCTTGGAGTGGAGGACACCGGAATGGCGGAGCGCACCGAGAACTGGGCCTCAGGGTGCCTGTCTCCAGCACGATTCCGATGCCGGACATTGGCTGCAGCATTGCGCCCTTTGTCCAATTGTTCCTAAAGGCGTGGTTTGACCACGCACTAACTACTGTACCTTGGTGCGAGGAGCGGCATCTGCTACCGCAGGGACGCTTTGATCTAACCGGCATTGCTGCTTGGAGCCGAAAGCACTGGCCGAATCCGGCAGATTGCCACTAACTACCAGGCGCCGGCATCCAGAGCCCGCTCAAGAGGCCATCGTTAAGAGGGCACCCGGTGCTATTGTAGTGTAGCCGCGCACTCTGTCAAATGGGCGCACTCCACGCCTAGCACACTGTGGAAGAGAGTGTCAGCGGACCGACCTAAGGCTCGCCGCGCCGTTTTGGCACGGCCGCCAATGGTCTTGGTGTTGACCCAGAGCTGGCTGTGGCCGAAACACATTGTGTCAGCATCCTGGGCATATCCTGAGGAAGGGCCTACGGGTGGACCAGATGTTCCATCAGATAACTCAGAACAACCGCGGCAAGTCCGGCGAGAATCATCTTGACTCCGGCCACGAGGATGTTCTGCCGCGAGATGCGACCCAGAAACGCGCCCAGAACGAAGAGGGCCAGCAGGGCAATGCCACCGGCCAGGTAGTAGCTGATGGTGATAGAGCCCCAGAGCGATGTGAGGAAGAATGGCAACAACACGAGCACAGAGGCCAGGAGCGGAGCCAGACCATCGACCAGGGCCACAACGGCAACCGCGACCCGTGCCGCCCGGCCGATCCGCGTCCCCGACAGGTCGGAGAGGGTGTGCTCCTCCAGGTCATCGAGCCCGCGCTGGCGCTCGGCCGATTCGGTCAGATAGGCGCCCCACAGGCCGGACACGGCCATCGAGACGCTGGTGGTCAATCCGGTCAGCACAATGACCGTCGGGTCGCTGACTCGAGCCAGGAAGTTGCCGGTGAGGACCCCGAGGATGGTCAAGATGCCATCGAACGAGTTCATCGCAAAGTAGCGGCGGGCGATCTCACCGATTTCTGCTACCTGGTGGTATTCTTTGAGGCGAGCCAGCTCGCGCCGCAGGTGGGTCATGGCCGGATAGAGGGGAAGCGAAGGCTAGGCGAGCGGATCTTGAGGAGTCTTGGCGTCTTCGATGATCATATGGCCAGCCACGACCTCGTCAATCGAGTGTACTGCCCCGCCGAACTCCCCAATCACCTTCTGCACCGTGTCATAGCTGATATCGCTGCCTTCGAGGGTGATCTTGGCATTCTCAACGCGCGTGTCCATCTCATAGATGCTGATGTTCACCGCCTCGATGCCGGCCAGTTCGCTGAGCTCATCGGCCATCTGAATAATCGAAGGGTTGTGCGGTTTGAGTACGTCGAGCACAAGGCGGAGAATCTTGCCCATCTAGAGCACCTCCTGTGTCGTGTTTTCTATCTCGGCCTCGTCCGTGGCGGCGGGCTCTACCGGCTTTTCCAGCTTGCGAGCAAACACCAGATAGCCGGTGTGAGCGGTCATGCGGTCAACCGGCCTGAGGCGTGCCGGGACCGGTTTGTATGCCCGGAAGAGGATCTCGCAGACTTCGATGTCGGTGAAATGAGCCAGGTTCAGCCCCGCAATCAGATCCGACACCTGGTTGGTGGTAGGAACGATGGCACCAAAGAAACCGCCCTCGGTCAGCGCGTTCCAGGATTGCTGCAGGTAGCGCCAGGGCTCTCTGACGTCAAGGAACAGCGCGTCGGCGTCCTGTTCGTCAAACCCATCGGCGATGTCCCTCTGCTTCAACTCTACCCACTCCAGCAGGGCGGCATTGGTGAGGTTGCGCGTAGCCACGCGCAGCATATCGTCGCGGACATCGTAGGAGTGGACACGGCCGCTCGGTCGCACAGCGTGGGCCAGTGCGGCCGTCAGGGCCCCGCTGCCGGTGCCTGCTTCGACAATGTGGCTGCCCGGGCCGACGCTCAGTTTCATCAGGATGTAGCCGATCTCCTTGGGATAGACAATCTGGGAGATCCGCTCCAGATTCATAATCACGTCATAGAGCGAGGGACGCAATGCAACAACGGGAAAACCGATGTGGGTGACCAGTTTGGTTCCGGGCGCCTGGCCGATGATGTCGTCGTGGCGAATGAGACCTTGATGCGTATGTTGCAGGAGCCCTGGCTGCAATGGCATGAGGAAGCGCTTGCTGCCCAGCAGGACCAGAACCGACTCGCCGGCGGTGAAGGGATGCACGACTCAGCCGCCCCTGACCGTGTTGAACTTGATCGGACGCTCCCAGTTGACCGCCATTTTGGCCTCAAAGAGCTGGTCGGCGTCCAGATCCAACGCTGAGAGGAGGTGCAGGATGCGGATGATCGCGTCGGTCAGCTCTTCGCCCACCTTTTCCAGCGGCTGGCCCTTTTTGTACGCATCGGTGGCCTCAGAAACCTCGGTGTGAATCAGGGCCAGCATTTCCCAGATGCGCGCCGGATCCGACGAAAAGCCCTTGGCATCAGCCATTTCGCGGACGGCCTTCATTCTGGCGTTCAGGCCCTGAGGCTGGCTCAGGCTCGTGTTCTCCGGGTTAGAATGAGCGGGCAATGACGGCCTTCTCCTCGGCACTCTGGCCGCAGATCACGCATCGGCCTGGCTTTTTCTCCTGATCCATCGGGATGCAGCGGATGGTGCCTTTGGTGGCTTCCTTGATCTTGTCTTCGCACTCGGCAGAACCGCACCAGTAGGCCACGCCGAATCCCTTGCCTACGGCCTCGACCAGCCCCTCGAGATCGTCAGGGTAGAAGGTGTTCTCCTCGCGGAAGCGCAGGGCCTGTGCATACAGATTGCGCTGGATGTCGTCGAGGAGGCGGCGCACCTCAGGCACCAGCGAGTCAAGGGACACAAAGCACTTGTTCTGCCTGGCTGGAACATCGCGCCGCGCGAGCACAGCCTGGTTCTTCTCCACGTCCTTCGGGCCGAGCTCGATGCGCAGGGGTACGCCGCGCATCTCCCAGTCGTTGAATTTATAGCCGGGAGAAAGGTCCTCGCGGTTGTCGACGTGCAGGCGGAAATGGCTTCCTAGGTCGGTCTTGATCTTGTCGGCCACAGCCATCACCTGGCTGCGCTCCTGGTCGGTCTTCCAGATCGGTACCAGCACAACTTGAATTGGCGCCATACGCGGGGGCAGCCGAAGGCCCTGATCGTCGCCATGGACCATTACCAGGGCACCGACCAGGCGCGTGGTGACCGCCCAGCTCGTCTGCCATACCATCTGAAGCTGATTGGCTTCATCCAGGAACTGGATGTTGAACACCTTGGCAAAGTGCTGGCCGAGGAAATGCGAGGTACCGGCCTGCAGGGCCCACTTGTTGCCCATCATCGCCTCGATGGTCCAGGTGGCATCAGCGCCGGCGAACTTTTCGCTGTCGCTCTTGCGCCCCGGGATCACGGGCATGGCCATTTCGTTCTGCGCCAGTTCGCGGTAGATGTTGAGGATGGCCATGACCTCTTCCATAGCCTGCCCGGCTGTCGCATGCGCGGTATGGCCCTCGTGCCAGAGAAACTCGGTGGTGCGCAGAAAGAGCCGGGTGCGCATCTCCCAGCGGACCACATTGCCCCACTGGTAGTACAGGATGGGCAGATCGCGGTAGGAGCGAATCCACTTGGCGTACATCGCGTTGATGATGGTCTCGGAGGTGGGGCGGACAATCAGTGGCTCCTCGAGCTTTTCCCCGCCACCGTGGGTCACGACGGCGAGCTGCGGGGCAAAACCCTCGATGTGGTCCGCTTCCTTCTGGATAAAGCTCTGCGGGATAAAGAGCGGGAAGTAGGCTGGCTGATGGCCGGTGGCCTTGAAACGCTGGTCCAGATACTGCTGCATATTCTCCCAGATGGCATAGCCATAGGGTTTGATAACCATGCAGCCGCGAACAGGAGAGTAGTCAGCCAGGTCGGCTGCTTGCACAATGTCCGTGTACCAAGTCGAATCGTCAACGCTGCGGGGAGTGATTTTCTGAACCATGAATCCTTATCCTGTTACGAGAATAGGTGCACCAGCCAGGAAGGCCCAATCCTGGCTTGACGTGTCAGACAGGTCTTACTTCCTGGGCAAATTGGCCGGGCCGAACGAGTCGGGGAGCAACTCGGACATTGTGTGGACGCGGCTGTTTCCGGCAGAGTCGGCCACAATGATGCGCATCTGCGGGCCAAACTCGGCCAGGACCTGACGGCATGCGCCGCAGGGCGAACCGCCATTGTCAGTGACGACAGCGATGGCCACGAACTCTCTCTCTCCCGCACTGACCGCCTTGACCGCGGCGGTGCGCTCGGCACAGATGGCCAGACCGTAGGAAGCGTTCTCCACGTTGACGCCCGTGTACACTTGACCTGAGCCGGTGAGGAGCGCTGCTCCCACGCGGTAATTCGAGTACGGTACATAGGCCTTTGCCCGGGCGTCGTTGGCCAGGGTAATCAGCTCCTTGTCCTGCACTGTTTCCTCCACTCGTCCAATCCGGCGGTCATTCTTTGCCGCTTCGCTTCCGGGGTCGGGCCGGCACTCCGTAGACGACACTCCCCGGTTCAACGTCATGAGTGACCACCGAGCCGGCTCCGGTCTTGGCTCCCTTGCCCACCTTGACCGGGGCAACCAGCATGGTGTCGCTGCCAATGAAGGCACCCTCATCGATGATGGTGGCCTGTTTCTGCACGCCGTCAAAGTTGCAGGTGATGGTCCCCGCGCCGATATTGACGTCGGGGCCTACCTGGGCATCGCCCAGGTAGCTAAAGTGCCCCATCTTGGTGCCGGGGCCCAGGCGCGAGTTCTTGACTTCGCCAAAGTTGCCCATATGCACGCCGCTGGCGAGGTAGGCGCCCTTGCGCAGGTGGGCGAATGGACCCACCGAAACATCGTTCTCCAACTGCGCCTCTTCGGCTACCGTGGCGAGAAGGTGACAGCGGTCGCCGACAATCGTATCGCGCAGGAGCGAGTTGGGACCGATATGGCAATCCTCACCGATGTGAGTAGAGCCGAGCAAGTGCGTGTTAGGGTAGAGCACTGTGTCTTGCCCGACAGCAACCCCGGCCTCGATGTAGGTGCTGGCGGGATCCACAATGGTCACCCCGGACAGCATCAGCGCTTCGCGAATGCGCTGGCGCGCGACCGCTTCGGCATAGCTCAGGTGCACCCTGGTGTTGATGCCGAAGGCTTCCACAGAATCGGGCATCAGGATACCGCGAACGCGGTAGCCCTCACTGACGGCCACGGCCACCAGGTCGGTCAGGTAATACTCGCCTTTGGGACTGGGCGCAAGCTGTGGCAGGTGTTTCCACAGCCAGGCAGCGTCGAAACAATAGACTCCTGGGTTCAGTTCCTTGACCGCCAGTTGCTCCGGGGTGGCGTGGGCCTCTTCCACAATGGCAGCCACAGAACCAGCCGAATCGCGCAGCACGCGGCCAAAGCCCATACTGTCATCGCGTACGCAGGTGAGCATGGTCACTGGATCGTGCTGCCCGGCGTGGGCGGTTACCAGAGAGCGCAGAGTAGCTGCGCGAAGGAGCGGCATATCGGCGTAGAGCACCAGGACGGTGTCACAGCGACCTTCGAGCGCCTGGCGCGCCTGCAGGACGGCATGAGCGGTGCCCAATTGAGGCTCCTGGATGGCGTAGACCACGCGGTCGCCAAGCAGGGCGCGCACCTGGTCAGCGCCGTGGCCGACGACCAGAACAGGGGTGCTCTCCCCCCAGCCGCTCACTGCGTCGAGTGAGTACAGCACCATCGGCCGGCCAGCGACAGGGTGGAGCACCTTGGGCAGCCTGGATTTCATCCGTGTGCCCTGCCCGGCGGCCAGTATGACTATGCCAAGGCGCCCCGATGCACCAATTGGTTGCTCGGGCATACTTCCTCCCGCACGGCGTTCAGAGACTCGCCTCGCTCAGCCCACGCAGTTGAAGCAGCAGAAAGGCAGGTTACGAAGCAACTGGCTGGGGCGGGAGGATTCGAACCTCCGTTCACGGATCCAAAGTCCGGTGTGCTACCGCTGCACCACGCCCCAGGGACCGAACGAACCGTCATTATAGAGCCACGCGACTGGCTCGCAAAACGCGCACTTGCTGGGGGAATTGGTCGCCGAGCTGCTATAATGGAGGGCATGACCGAGACGCAGCAGATGCGAACTGACGCACCAACCAACCAGAGCATTGTGATCCATCACCGTCTCAAGATCCCGGTGTCGGAGCTCTCGTTTCGTTACTCACGCAGCAGCGGACCAGGCGGGCAGAACGTCAACCGCCGCGAAACGCGTGTCGAACTGTTGTTTGACGTCCCGAACTCGCCCAGCCTGACCCCGCAGCAGAAAAGCCGCCTCCTCGAGCGCCTGGCGGGGCAGATGGACAGCGAAGGAGTTTTGCGGCTGGTGGTCGAGTCGGAGCGCAGCCAGCTCCGCAACAGGCAGGAAGCGCTGGCGCGATTCACGGTGCTCGTTCAGACGGCACTGCGCCGGACCAGGCGGCGCGTGCCAACCGAACCTTCAGCAGTGTCTATCGCCAGAAGGGTCGATGGCAAGAGGCGCCGGGGTCAGCTCAAGCAAAAGCGCCGCAAGCTGGCCGCTGCCGACGAAGAGTAGACCCTGGCCGCATACCCAATTCGGTTTGCGCAACGTCTTGCCAATGGGTTGTTCTTTGATCTAGTCCGTGCCTGTCATCAAAGGTTCAGGAGCAGGGATATGCCCAGGTATTTTGTTGTTGTTGCGGGCAACATCGGTGCGGGAAAGACCTCTCTGGCCAGGCTGATGGCCGCGCGGCTCGGGTGGGATAGCTTCCACGAGTCGGTGGATGACAACCCCTACCTGGCCGACTTTTATCGCGATATGACCAAATGGAGCTTTCATCTGCAGGTCTTTTTCCTCGGTCACAGAGCCAAGATTCATCGCTTCCTGTGCAAGGAACACGCGAACTCGAGCATTCTTGACCGCAGCATCTACGAGGATGCCGAGATCTTTGCCCGTGCCCTGCACCGACTCGACCACCTCGACGAACGAGACCTGCGGGCCTACCGCGGCGTGTACGACGAGGTGGTGCGGCAGCTTCCCTCCCCCAGCCTGCTGGTCTACCTGCGCGCCACAGTGCCAACGTTGATGGAGCGGATACGCCAGCGCAGCCGCGACATCGAAACAGGCATCACCGCCGAATACCTGACCCTGCTTGGCTCATTCTACGACGAGTGGATGGAACGATTCGACCTCTGCCCCGTGCTCACGATCCCCAGCGATGAGCTGGATTTTGTCAACCACGACGCGCACCTGACCATCATCACCAACCGAGTCCTGGATCGGCTTCGCGGCAAGGAAGAAGTCTCGCTTCAGGCCGGTGCGGAAGGCCAGTGAAGCCGTTTGATTTGCATCTTATGAAAAGCAGTGGTAGAATGTCGGCCCGACAACTGGGGCATCGGCTGCAGCAGCCAAGACCTCGCACCGGCGAAGGAGCGCACTATGCAGAACAAAGTTGAAGAGTTTCTGACCTCCCTCGAAGTGGAAAAAGGCTATTCTGAGAACACCCGCGTTGCCTACAAGAATGACCTGGGCCAGTTCCTGGCCTATGTGAAAAAGAACGCCGTGCCTCCAGTGCAGGACTGGGGCAGTGTCACCAAAGACCACCTGGTGGCCTACATTCTCAGCCTGAAAGGTGAGCGCGAGTACGCCTCGACCACCGTGGCACGCAAAGTGGCCGCCATCAAGTCGTTCTTCCACTTTCTGGTGGCAGAGGGATTCGTCAAAGACGACCCGACCGCTACCCTCGACTCGCCTCGCGTGAAAAAGTACCTGCCCAGAGCGATCTCGCAGGAGGATGTAGAGCGCCTGCTGGATGCCCCGGGCAAGAGTGATGAACCCCGGACAGTGCGTGACCGGGCCATTCTCGAGCTGCTCTATGCGACGGGAATGCGGGTCAGCGAGCTGGTGGCACTCAATGAAGGCGATGTTGACCTGGCCTCGGCCAGCGTGCGCTGTTTTGGCAAGGGCGGCAAGGAGCGCGTCATCCCGGTCTATCCGCGGGCAGTGCAGGCTGTGGAGGCCTATGTCACCAAAGGGCGGGTGCGCCTGCTGCGCCAGTCCGAGGAGAAGGCGCTCTTCCTCAACCAGCGCGGCGAACGCCTCACCCGCCAGGGATTGTGGCTCATCGTCAAGGGCTATGTTCGGCAGGCGGGCATCAAGGTTGCTGTCACCCCGCACACCCTGCGGCATTCTTTTGCCACACACATGCTGCGCGGCGGGGCGGATCTGCGCAACGTTCAGGAACTACTGGGCCATGCCAATATCGCTACCACTCAGGTGTATACCCAGGTGAGCAACGAGCGGCTGCGCGAGGTCTACGATGAAGCTCACCCCAGGGCCAGGTAGCGCTATGAGTCTGGAAACCGCCCGCGCGCAGGTTCGTGAAGCCGCTGACGTCATTCTCCAGCGCGCCAAGCACAAGCCGTTAGTTGGCCTGATCCTTGGCTCGGGCCTCGGCTCGCTGGCCGAGGAGATCAAGCAGCCCGTTGTCATTCCCTACGGCGAGATTCCGCACTTTGCCGTGGCAACCGTGGAAGGGCACCCCGGGGAGCTGGTGCTTGGCTCCCTGGCCGGCTGCCCGGTGATGATGATGCGCGGCCGTGCCCACTACTACGAGGGCTACCCGATGGACCAGGTGACCTTCCCAATCCGCGTGATGCGGGCGCTGGGCGTCAGGGCCCTCATCGTCACCAATGCGGCTGGCGCGCTGAATCCCGCCTTTCGGGCTGGCGACCTGATGCTGATCACGGATCACATCGGACTGGTCAACATGGTTGGCCTGAATCCGCTGCGCGGTCCCAATGATCCCGAGATCGGCCCGCGGTTCCCGGATATGTCCCAGGCCTACGATCCCGGGTTGAGGAAAGCGGCGCTCGCCGCCGCGACAAAGCTGGGCCTTCACCTTCATCAGGGCGTCTACATCATGCTGTCCGGCCCCAGCTTTGAGACTCCGGCCGACCTGCGCTTCCTGCGCCTGATCGGCGCAGATGCGGTGGGCATGTCGACCGTGCCTGAGGTGACGGTCGCGCATCACGCTGGAATCCGAGTGCTGGGCATTTCGGGCATCAGCAACGCCGCACCGATGGAACCGGGAGCCACTCCTCTGAGTCATGAAGAAGTGCTGGCAGCCGGCCAAAGAATCGTGGCCAGCCTCGCCCCGCTGGTAAAAGAGATCCTGCGCACCGTGGATCTGTCGGCCGGGAACAAGTAGTCTTCCTTGTAGCGGTTTGAGGAACGTACCAGTCGAGCGCCCGCTGAATGGCGCGCTCAGTCGACATTGGAGTAACGTCTGATGGTTGTGGCCAGGGTCCTGTCCCTCCTCCGGGCATACTCACTCTACCTGTACGTCGCTGGTTTTCTGGCTCTGCTGCTGAGCCTGAACGAGATCAGAGAGGCGCACAAGCTCAGGCAGGAAACCATCTTTGCCCTGGAGAAGGAGCTGGCCCACACCAGGACGAGACGCGGGATAGGCTCGGCTATCGCCGCGCTGGTCTACTTGGTACTGATCAGCTATGTCACCTTTGCACAGCTACCAACCGAGGCCGAACCACCGGCTCCTCCGCCTACGGCAACGCTGATGGTAATCGAGGTGCCGACGAGTACCCCGGTTACACCGACACCAACACGGACACACATTCCCACGCGCCCCAGGGCTACCGCCCTTCCGCCGACTCCCACTTCTGTGCCAACCAGTCCGCCGGCACCCTCATGCCCCAACCCCGGCGTCTGCATCACAGCGCCGGGTGCAAATCAGGGGCTCTCGGGCGAGATGGTCATCCGGGGCACGGCACGCATCGATCAGTTCCAGTTCTTCAAGCTGGAGTACGGGCTGGGCGAAACACCGCAGCAATGGAACAGCATCGGTGAGATCAGCCGTTCGCCTGTGGTGGACGGCGTGCTGGGCGTGTGGAATCTGGCTGGCTTCCCGGCCGGCCCGGCGTGGCTGCGGTTGACGGTAGTAGATGTGAGTGGCAACTTTCCGCCTCCGTACGACCTGCGCGTTGTGATCCGCTAGTGGCTCTGGCCTGAACTCTGGCCCGTTCCGGCAACACGCCCTGGCGTCCCCGTCCCGATGGCTCCCCCGCGTACAGGGCAGAGCGCTGGTCCGTCTCTACTATGTCGGGTCTCAAACGGGTAATGGGTTGGCGGGAGGCGGCACCTGTGCTAGAATCAGCTTGCCGATTCAGTATTCCAGACCGGAGGATTCGTTGAGGCGGATCGCGTCTTTGGCGTTCGTTGCGCTTGTCTTTGCCCTGGCAATCGTGCGGGCTCAGGCCTCGCCTGCGCCAGGCACTTTGCCTCAGGGCTTGGGCGGCAACACCATAAACCAGGGCCAGCTCACCTCTGTTCTGGCGGAGCTGGCGAGACTCCATTCGGCAGGCAAGGAGAAGGAAGCCGCCGCGCTGGCCGACGCCCGCGGGGCTCACCTGGTTGGCCAATCGGTCCAGGTGGTCGTGGAGGGAAGGGCCGACCGAGTTGGTCAGGCGCTGGCCCGCCTCGGTGACCAATCCTTCGAGCTGCAGACCTCGCACGACAACCGGCTGCAGGTTATGGTGCCTCTGGCTCGTCTGGCCGAACTGGCGGCACTGCCGGGGGTCACCCTGGTCCGCCTGCCTTACCGACCAATGCCCCTGTCGACCGGACAGGGAGTCACCGTTACGCAGGCCAACAACTGGCAGGCGGCTGGCTTTGTCGGGGCGGGGATCAAGGTGGCTGTCTTTGACCTGGGGTTCTCGGGCTATTCGGGTCTGATCGCCAGCGGCGAGCTGCCGCCGGGCACTACGGTGCGCAGTTTCCGCTCCGACGGCGACATCGCTGCCGGGGAGGTGCACGGCTCGGCCTGCGCAGAGATCATCTACGATATGGCCCCTGGCGCTCAGCTTTACCTGCTCAACTTTGAGACTGACGTCGAGTTCGCGAATGCAGTGGACTGGGCTGCTGCACAGGGTGTGCAGGTGGCTTCCTGCTCGCTGGCCTGGCTTGGCGCTGGCACGATGAAGGGCGATGGCCCCATTTGCGACACTGTGAACAGCGCCCGCAACAAGGGCATCTTCTGGGCGCAGTCAGCGGGCAATGCAGCGAACAAGCACTGGGAAGGCAACTGGTACGACCCCGACAGCAATGGCTGGCTCAACTTTAGCGGCAGCGACGAGCTGCTCAGCTTTGCCGCCTCGAGTGGCACAACTATCTACGCTAACCTGATCTGGGACGAACCGTGGGGTGCCGCCGCCAACGACTATGACTTTTACCTGTACAAAGACGGCCGCGCTGAGCCGGTGGCCAGTTCCACCGACACTCAGAATGGGAATGACTATCCCAGCGAGTTCATTGGCTATCAGGTGCCCTCCGGAGCAGGAGGAACCTATCATCTGGCTGTGCGCAATGTCTCGGCCCCTACCACTCCGCGGCTGGACATCTACTCGTTTCGGCAGAGCTTTGAGTACACGGTGGCCGAAAGCAGCCTTATGACGCCGGCCGACGCGCACGGCGCGGTGGCCGCGGGAGCGACCTACTGGCCGACCGATGGCGTCGAGTCCTTCAGTTCGCGGGGGCCGACCAACGATGGCCGGCTCAAACCCGAGTTCGCTGCGCCGGATGGCGTGACCTCAGTGGCCTACGGTGGCTCCTTCTTCGGTACCTCGGCTGCTGCACCTCATCTGGCGGGGGCCGCGGCACTGGTACGGAGTGTCTATCCTGCTTTCAGTGTCACGGACACCGTGGCGTATCTGGCAGGGCGGGCTGTGGACCTGCAAACGCCTGGCCCGGATTACCTGACCGGCTACGGGCGCGTATCGATGGGGAGCGTGCCGCCTCAGCCCACGGTAACGCCGACCCCTTCACCCACAGCGGGCACAGCGCTGCAGATGGTGATGCTGGGCGGGGCAGAAGACACATACCTGTACCAGTATGCGGAGTGGCTGAACTATTGCAGTGATGGCCTGATGAAGGTGGGGGAGAAGCAACGGTACAACGGCCTGGTGCGGTTTGACGTAGGCATCATCCCGGCCGACGCCCAGGTGGTCAGCGCGACACTGCAGTTGTGGGCCAAAGGATGGAGCGGGCGTGATATTGCCGTTGAAGCGTTCTACATTACGCGGACGGTGCAGGCCTGCCAGGCGACGTGGGTGTCTGCGAGCACCGGGAATGCCTGGGGCGCCGCTGGAGGCAACAGCACAACAACAGACCGGCGGGCTACAGCGGAGAGCGCTGTAGCCACGCAGGGCATTTCCCGGTGGTACCTGTGGTCTCTGACGCAGGTGGTTCAGGGTTGGGTGGACGGGTCGCTGGCGAACAACGGGGTGCTGCTGCGAGGCACATCGAGTATTCTGACGGATACAATGTACTTTGCCAGTACGGAAGACGCCAACAGCAGCATTCGCCCCAGTCTGGTAGTGTACTATATGCGGGGAAGCGGCGCTCCGACCGCGACGGCGACGGCAACACCGACCAGCGCGCCTGCGGCCACTCCTACGGCGACGGCCAGTGCAACCCGGACCACAACGACTACAGCAACCTCCACGGTAACCCCTACGGGGACAAGAACAGCGACACCGGCAGCGACGGCGAGTGCGACGCGCACGGCGACACCGACGCCAACGTCCGCCGTGACCCCTACCTGGACAAAGACAGCGACAGTGACCGCGCTGCCGACCGAGACGGCTACTGCCACACCGACAGGAATAGTGCCAACGCCGACAGTGGGGCCGACGGTGGTGACGCTGAGCGGTGCCGAAGACACCTACGTGTATCTGTACGCGCCAACGTCGAACTACTGTGGTGCAGACCAGTTGAGAGTGGGCTACAAACAGCAGTATGCCGGGCTGATACGGTTTGACGTGAGCAGCATACCGGCGGATGCGGTGGTGACGGGCGCATCGCTACAGCTCTACGCGGCGGCCTGGGGTGGCGCCAATCTCGAGATTGGAGCGTACTACATCAGCCGAACACTGTCATATTGCCAGGCTACCTGGAATGTGGCAAGCACCGGCAACCTGTGGGGCTCGGCTGGCTGCAACAACACGATCACCGACCGCCGTGCTGTGCCAGAGAGTCAACTAACGACAAGCGGGCCTTTTGTGTGGTACTCGTGGCCGGTGACGCAGGTAGTTCAGGGCTGGGTGAGCGGATCGCTGGCGAACAGCGGCCTGCTGCTGCGTGGAATGTCCATCACAAATGCGGCTTCGTTCTATCTGGCGAGCGCCGAGTACGGGAGTGTAGGCTTACGGCCAAGGCTAGTCGTGTACTATACTGGAGGCGATGGCGCACCAACCGCCACGCCTACCAGCACGCCTACCACTGTGCCAAGCCGAACGCCTACGGCGACGTCCGTGGTGAGCCTCACACTGACTCCGACGGCGAGCACGACACCAACGATGACACCCACCCTGACGCCGGGACCGACACGGACAGCAACAGGTACCGCGACACCGACCGGGACGACCGCAGCGACGAGCACACCGACAGCCACTGTAACGCCAACGGGCACAGTATCGAGTCCGACGGCAGTGCCAACAATGGTGACGCTCACGGACGCTGAGGACACCCGTCTCTACATCTATGGCGAGACCAACAACTATTGCAGCGAAGACCTCATCACCGTCGGCTTCAAGCAGTGGCACAGCGGCCTAGTGCGCTTTGATCTGAGTGCCATACCGGCGGATGTCACAGTGATCAGCGCTACGATGCAGTTGTGGGGGCTGGGCTGGAATGCCAAGGACCTGACGATTGGCGCTCATTACATCACACGCACCGTATCTGTGTGTCAGGCGACCTGGAAGGAGGCCAGCAGCGGCAACCGGTGGGGCACCGCTGGGTGCAACAATGAAGCGACGGACCGGCGGGGACCGCCGGAAAGTGTTGTGACCACGGAGGGGCTCCGCCGGTGGTATGTTTGGGCCCTCACTGATGTGGTGCAGGGCTGGGTGAATGGGTCGCTGGCGAACAATGGAGTGCTGCTGCGGGATGTTTCGCCTGTGCTGACCGGAACGATGAGTTTTGCCAGTGCCAACCATCTCAACCTAGGCTGGCGTCCAAGGCTGGTGGTCTACTACAGCGGCGGCGAAGGCGGGCCAAGTGCTTCCCCAACCTCGACAGCCATACCAATACATACTGTGACCCCTGTCCAGTCGCAGACGCCGTCGGCCACGGCGACTCCTACCCGTACGGCGACGCCCACGCTGACGCCTACGGTGAGCCCCACCATTACTCTGACTGCTGTGCCGACCAGTACTCCGACGAGGACTGCGACTCCGCTGGCAACACCCACCGCGACAGCCACCCCAACCCTGGCTGCTGGTGTCGAACTCACGATGACCCTGCAGCAGGGGCTGGATGGCTACTCCGGGGCCTCCGACAGCTACATCTATCAGTACCTGCCTGCGCAGAACTATTCGACCGCCGCCACGCTCCGGGTGGGCTATAACCAGCAGTACGGGCCTCTGTTGCGCTTTGACCTGTCCTCTCTTCCGCCCGATGCCGAGATCACGTCCGCCTTCCTGGATATCTACGCCGCAGGCTGGGACAAGCCTTACACCAGCCTGACTTTGGGAGCCTTCGCGATCACCCGCACCATAGCTATGAGTGAGGCCACGTGGAATCTGGCCAGGACGGGCGTAGCATGGGCCCTTCCTGGGTGCAACGATGCGCTCACGGACCGGCGGGCGTTGCCAGAGAGCACGGTGTTGACAACGGGGGTCAACCGGTGGTACACACTGAACCTGACGCAGCTCGTCCAGGCCTGGAGCAATGGCTCCGTGGCCAACAATGGTCTGCTTCTACGGGGGGCTGCTGATCCGGAGAAGAAGCAGCTCTATTACTTTGGCAGTGCAGAATACGGCGACAGGAACCTGCGGCCCCGCCTGCGCGTGAGCTATCACATCGGGACATTGCAGCCAACTCCGACCCTGGTGGCGACTGCCCTGCCAACAGCCACACCCACGTCCACTCTGGTGCCCGGGGTCGAATACACCGTCACCATCCAGCAGGGCACAAACCAGAGCTGCGACGACACTTATCTCTTCCAGTATGCGCCTTCTACCAGCTACTGCCTGAGCGATGCGCTGATTGCCGGCGTGAAGCAACAGTACGTTTCATTGCTGCGCTTCGACCTTTCTGCTGTCCCTGCCGGCGTCTCGGTCACCCGCGCTCGACTTCAACTCTATGCCAATGGCTGGGCTGGCCAGGACACTACCCTGGGCACTTACGTCATCTCTCGCACGGTCAGCATGTGCGAAGCCACGTGGAACAGCTCGCAGGCAGGGCAGGCATGGGGTGCTCCCGGCGTCGCTGACACGCTGTCCGACAGGCCAGGTCTGCTGGCGGGCGCTGTCCGGACGAGCGGAGTGTCGCGCTGGTACGAGCTGGACGTCACCCGAGCCGCTCGAGACTGGGTTCAGGGCAGGGTGCCGAACAACGGCCTGCTGCTTGTTACGAGTTATACTTCGTTCACCGGCACCTTCCGATTTGCCAGCTCGGAGCACAGCGATATGGGCCTCCGCCCCAAGCTGGTCATCTCTTACGTGTTGTACGACCCGACACCAACTCTCTGGCCACAGCCACATCTGGTGATCGGGCACATCACCGACGACCACGTAGGGCGCAATGATGCTTGTGCTATCCAGCTCCAAACCATCGCCGGCCTGATCAATCAGCAGGCCGACGTGCTGGTTGACACGGGTGACTGCACGGAAAACGGTTCCGACCAGGAAACGCTGGACTATCGCGAACACATGAGGGGCAGTATGACCATCCCCTGGCAAGCCGTACCCGGAAACCATGACACCCCTGACGTGTTCCAACGGCACATTGGCGCGCTGAACTGGTGGTGGGATGTCGGTGGCTACCGATTGATAGGTATTGACAGCGAAGCCATCAACCTCTATCCGGTGTGGCCAGAGGCAATGCTCGCCCTGGATGCGGCTTTGACTACAGAGAAGCCCTGTATCGTCTTTGGTCATTTTCCTCTTGACTCGGAGGGGTACAGTAGCGAAACCAGCCAACAGCTTCGGGCACGATTTGCCGCTCACAATGTTCTGCTGTACGTGGCAGGACACTGGCATGCGTACTCGTTCACTACTGATCCGGCCACTGGAACCAAGCTTCTGGTCGGCCACTGGGCGTGCGGGGGGCACTATCGCATTATCCGTCTTGACGGCACTTCGGTTCAGGTGGAACAGTACCAGGTGGAGGGGATCGGTCAGGCCAACTGTGATGCTCCGACGGTCGCTGCGCCAGGTGGAGCTCTAGCGCAGAGCGAGATGACTCCTGTGACGCCTTTTCTGATGACCTCAGTGATACCTGGCCAATCAGGTCCTCTTATGAGCCACGCTGCCCCAGGTACGTGGTTGTGGGAGGTGAGGCCCGGACTGGTCGATTCCGTCGCCGGGTCCGGTTATGCTGATCGTTCTCAACTGAGGCAATCCGGAGGAACGGTCCGATGAGAAGAGCGCTTCTGGCCCTGGTTGTCTTGGTGTGCCTCCTCGTGATCGGGGTGGGGCTGGCCCGGTCCGGGCGGCTGGCCGAACTGGCGAAATCCTCCCGGCAGACAGGAGCCAGTTCGTCTGAGGAGCCTGGTGAGCCCGTGGCAGGAGCCGTTGAGCCACTCTCGGTGCAGCAACGGAGCGACCTGGCCGTCTCTGCCGCCGATGTTGGCGCCAGCGCTGTCAGCATTCGCCTGTTGAGCAAGCCGACGATCGACGGCCTCACCGGCGACTGGCCTCCGGGCAATGAAATCGAACTCAACAGGGCGACGGCCTACTCCTACTCGGGCAAGATTGACAGCCCGGCCGACCTCAGCGCCGTTATCCGCAGCGGTTGGGACGAGCAGTGGCTCTACTTCATGATCGAGGTGAAGGACGACGTCATCGTGACCGACAGCGCCGATGTCTGGCGCGACGACGGCATTGAGATCGGCCTCGACGGGCTGCACGACCAGGTTGCCTGGGGCTGGGATGACCACCAGTACACGATTGTGGCCGATGGCCGCAAGACAGACCGGGGCGCGCCGACGATCCAGCTCAACGCTGCCGTCTTGCAGGTTCAGGGCGGATACAATATCGAGGTAGCCATTCCCATTGCTCAACTGATCCCCGGCACCCCGGTCTCGGGCACGGTAGTCGGCCTGAACTTGGGTCTGCACGACGATGACGACGGCGGAAACTGGGATGGCTACTTGATCTGGCAGGGAACGAATACCAGCAGCGCTCCCGAGGAGTTTGGTAATCTGCTGTTCATCGAGCGCGATCAGGACCGGCTCTTGGCACTCGAGTCGCGGATTGCCAAACTGGAAGGCGAGATTGACCGGCTGCTCATTGCGCTGGCGGATTTCGCTCCCCTGGCGCGGGCTACTGTAAGCGTACCACCGGCGAGTCCGACTCTGACCCCGGCCGGAGCAACGCGCACACCGACTGCGGTCATCCCCACCACCACTCCGGGTGCGAGCGCCACGAGCGGCCCTACGCCGACCAGAACACGGACCCCGACTCTAACCACCAGCCCGACGCTCGCTCCAACGGCCACAGCCACTCGGGCTAGCGAGACGACCCTGAGCTTGCAGCATGGTGTGGGTGGATATGCCGGCTGCGACGACACGTACATCTACCAGTATGTGCCCAACAGCAACTACTGCGCCGACGGGCAGATCAAAGTGGGCGGCAAACAGTCGCTCGCAGGCATAGTCAAATTCGGTCTGAGCATGATCCCGGATAACGCCATAGTGACCAGCGCGGTGTTGCAGCTTTTCCTCGAGGGATGGGGTGGCACGGATTCGACGCTTGGTGTTAGCATTATCGTGCGCTCTACCACTCCCTGCGAGGCCACCTGGAACAATGCGCAGGCGAACAATCCCTGGGCGCTCCCCGGGTGCAACAACACCTCAACGGACCGCCTGGCGGTCATAGAGAGCACCGTTGCTACGAATGGTGCGAGGCGCTGGTACGAATTCGCCCTGACCAACGCTGTTCAAAAGTGGATCAACGGAAGTATCTCCAACAATGGCGTTCTTCTGTTTGCCACGGCTGTTGACTATGACGGCAGTCTGCTCTTCTCGGCCGCTCAGGCCGAAGACGCCAACCTTCGGCCTCGTCTGGTGATCAACTATCACCTTCCGGTATCAGGGCAGGTGTCGACACCCTCCCCTGACACGGTCAGCGGCGGCTCGCCCCAATGAGCTCGAGTCTCTCGATGAAGGGCAAGCAGTCGTCACTCCGGCTGTGCTTTCTGTTGCTGTCGTTCTGGGTGATGCTGGTGTCTCTGTCACTGCTGTGGAGCCCGGCCGGTGCCGCTTCGCCAGCCAGTGGGCAGAGCCAGGGCACCCAGAAGCATGCGGCTTACGTGGCTCTGGCCATGCGGCACGGCGCAATCGAATCCCTGCCCGACCGTCCGTCTGAACCGACCGCGACGGCAACCCCTACAGCCACCACTACCGCGACCGCTACGCCAACACCTACGGCAAGCGCCACCTGTACGCCTACGGCGACGCCTACTCCCTCGAGCACACCCAGCGCCACGAGCTCGCCGACGGCCACCCTGCCGCCGACGCCCAGCATGACCAGCACTGCCTCGGCAACGCTGACTTCAACTCCAAGCCCAACCTCGACCAGCACGTGGACGCCAACTGCAACCCCGAGCGTGACCAGCACCGAGACGGCCACACCCACTTCCGAGCCGACGCGCTCACCGGAAAAGCAAGCATATCAGCAGGACGTGAATGGTTATCAGGGTGCGCAGGACACCACGCTCTATCAGTTCGATGCTGACAACACCTACCTGTACACGGTCGACCCGCTCAAGGTAGGCGAGAAGCAGCGCCTGGCATCCCTCTTGCGCTTTGATCTCAGTTCTATTCCACCCGATGCGCGCATCACCTCGGCCGTTCTCGAGCTCTACACCGTCGGCTGGAGTGCTCCCGGCGAGGGAGTCACCGTGGGTGCCTACGCCATCACTCGTACTACCGTCCTGGACGAAGCTACCTGGCTCACGGCGCAGGTGGGTGAGCCCTGGGGATTGCCTGGGTGCAACAGCACCACCACGGACCGTCGCCCCCTGCCCGAAGCCACTGTGCTGGTGAAGGAGATCGGCCGCTGGTACAGGCTCAACCTTACGTCGCTCGTTCAGAGCTGGACAGAGCGTTCTCTGCCCAACAACGGTCTGCTGCTGCGCGCACCTCAGGATGCGCTCAATATCCAGATCTTTTTCTTTGCCAGTGCAGAGCACCGGGACAGAACGTTGCGGCCTCGACTGCTGGTCGACTATGGCTTTGCTCCCGTGCCACAGCCCGGTCCGACTGAGGCAGGAACGCGCTGGCCTACGGCCACGCCCACGGCCAGCCCAACCGCCACGATCACGCCTACGCCGGCACCGGGCGTCGAGAACACCATCACTATCCAGCAGGGGCCGGGCCAGAGCTGCGAAGATACCTACCTCTACAAGTACACACCCAGCACCAATTACTGTATGACCGACACGCTGGTGGTCGGTTTTCGGCAGCAGTATGTGTCAGCGCTTCGTTTTGACCTTTCGCCCATTCCCAAGGGAGCGACGATCACCCGGGCGAGGCTGCAGGTCTATGCCATTGGCTGGAGCGGGCAAGACACCACCCTGGGCACCTACGTCATTTCCCGCACGGTCAACTTGTGCGAGGCAACGTGGGAGGAATCAAGTGCCGGCCGGCCCTGGGGCGCTCCGGGCTGCTCAGATACCTGGTCTGATCGGGAGCAGCTCCTCACCGCCGCAGTCAGAACCAGCGGCGTGAGCCGCTGGTATGATATGGATATCACCAGGACGGTGAAAAAGTGGGTTTCCGGCGAGGTGGACAACAACGGTTTGCTGCTGGTGACGAGCTATCCTTCCTTCGTCGGTACGCTGCGCCTGGCCAGTTCTCAATACGGCAACACCGCTCTGCGGCCCAGACTGGTTGTGTCCTACGTGACAGGCGTTCCGACGCCAACGCCGCGCGCGGAGCCGAATCTCGTGATCGGGCACATCACCGACGTGCACATCGGACGCAACGACGCCTGCACCGTGCAACTGCAAAGTGTTACTGGTCTCATTAGCCAGCAGGCCGATGTGCTTATTGATACAGGCGACTGCACCGAGAATGGCTCAGAAGCGGAGACATTGGCCTACCGCGAGCATATGCAGGCCAACATGACCATTCCCTGGCTGGTAACGCCGGGAAACCACGACACCCCCGATACATTCCAGAGGTACGTTGGACCGCTGAACTGGTGGCGGGACGCAGGCGGCTATCGCCTGATTGGCATTGACAGCGAAGCTATCAACCGCTATCCATACGACCCCGGGGCGATGAACGCGCTGGATGCCGCGCTCACACTGGACAAGCCCTGCATCGTCTTTGGCCATTTCCCTCTCGATTCGGATGGGTACAGCCCCGAGACCAGTCGGAGGCTCAGGGACCGCTTTGCTGCCTATCGGGTGGTGTTGTATGTGGCGGGGCACTGGCACACCAACTCGTTCACTATAGATCCCAGCACGGGAACCAGGTTGCTGGTAGGCCACTGGGCCTGCGGTGGACACTACCGGCTGATTCGTCTGGTGGGCAACACTGTGCAAGTTGAGCTGTACCAGTTGGGAGGGGTCGGCCTCGAAGCCTGTGGCGTATCTGAGGACGGGGAAAACACGTCTTGGATAGTGAGGACGGAGAACCAGCTTGCTCTGGCGGACCTCCCCTGAGGAAACCGGGAGCGTCTGGTGTCTTGCGCCTCTGGTCAATCAGGCGGAGCACGGGGGGATTCAAGCCCTGCTGCGAGGGTCGGACACAGGAGGTACGTAACGATGAAAGACAAGCTCACAACGAATCACCGTGTGGCTCTGTGGAGGCGTGTTGCGATACTCGGTCTGGCTCTGCTCCTGCTGCTCGCGTTGATTGCCAGCGCCACCGGACAGGCAGGGGCAGCCGCAGCGGCCACGCCGACGACCCTGGTGTTTCAGGACAACGTCTCACCTGATGCAGCCTACCAGGGTGTTGCGGATACCTATCTGTCGCTGTACGAACCGAACACCGCCTACGGAACGGCCGCCACAATGCGTATCAATCCAAACGTGGGCGGACGCGAGCGAGGGCTGATCAAGTTCGACATCTCCAGGATTCCCACCAACGCCACCGTGCTGGACGCGACGATGCACCTCTACGCCTGGTATTGGAGCCAGCCCTTTTCGCTGAACATCACTGCCTACCGGGTCAAGACCCACTGGAACGAATTCACTGCTACCTGGAACAGGGCGACCGCGAGCGAGTTCTGGAACGCCCCCGGTTGTGGTGACCCAACCTTTGATTACGATGGGTCCTCCGGCGTGACCAGAGTGGTGGGGAACAACCGTGATTTCTTTGAGTGGAACCTGACGAGTATGGTGCAGCAGTGGGTGAGCAGTCCGACGTCGAACGAGGGTGTGGTGCTGATCGCCGATGGGCTCAGCGTACAATACCAGTTCCGTCCGTCTGAGATCAGCTCCTACTCGGTCCGGCCCTACCTCGTAGTAACGTACATCGCCGAGGTGCAGACCCCCACTCCCACGCGGACTGCTACGCGCAGTGCAACGCCGACTCGGACCTCCAGCCCCACCGCGACGGCCACGTCGCAGTACTCGCCTACCCCCACTCGCACCGCCACTGTGACGCCCACAGCGACACGGGTGCCGACGTCGACCCCCATTCCGCCTCCCGAGCGGCGCCTCTTCCAGCAGGGCCGGTTCCCGACAGAAGAGTACCAGGGAGCGAGTGACACTTACATCAGCCTATATCGACCCGACGCGAATTGGGGCAGCCAGGATACCCTGCTGATCAATGGCCGCAATGGCGGTTCGGAACGCGCGTTGCTGCGATTCGACCTGGCAGACGACATACCGACAGGGGCGCATGTTCTGAGCGCCAAGCTATCGCTCTATGCCTGGTCGCGGCGAACGCTGTTTGGCATGCGCGTGGCCGCCTACCCTGTGGTGCGCGGCTGGGGCGAGCATTCCGCCACGTGGAATCAGGCCAGCGAGCACAATCCCTGGGACGTAGCCGGCTGCGCTGGCATTGGCGGCGACAGGCTGGAGGACTGGGTAACCTCGCGCTTTGTGTACTTTACCAACCGCTTCTACGAATGGGATCTGACCCCGTTGGTGCAGCGCTGGGTCGATAACCCCGGGGCCAACGACGGGGTGCTCCTCTTTGGCCTCGGAGTGGACCAGGAGCTGCGCTTCCGCTCGGCGGAGTGGATCGTGGCGGACCAAAGGCCGTTCCTGGCGGTGACTTTCGTCGCACCTTGAGCCTGAGTCTCGCTTGATGGAACAAGGCGTTGCTGGTTACCAGCAACGCCTTGTTCTTGTTTTGCCGTATTGAAGAGCCGTACGCTATGGCGGCAGTCACGCCTCCAGGTCCGGATCAGCCAGGCGATGTCGGCGGCCGGAGTGAGCTGGGCGAAATCCACACCTGTGAGCGCCGGCGGGGCCCAAAGCGCGGTGTCAGCGCCTGAGCCCAGACATGCCAGCGCAGCCGCTGCCACCGTACGGCCAGCTCCCGGTTCTCGTCCTCAGAAAGACCTGCTCTGCTAAAGCGCTGCTGGACGTATCTACTGACGACAAAACGAATGTCGTCCTGATAGCGATGCATCAGACTGCCCAGCGACTCGCCAAACTCGGCGGGCGTCTGGCAGAGCTGGTGGCGGGCGCCAGCCAGGCTCGACAGGCGCCTCATCTGCTCGTAGGCTCTGGCAGCCGGGCTCAAGCCGCGGAGCTGCCAGCACCACCACAAGGCGGCAATGAGGATGCCGGCAAGCAGGACCCCGGCCAGGGCGAGAGCGTAGCCAAGCAGGCGTCGGTAGAGTGTTTCGCCTGATACGAGCGCAACCTCTCTGGCACCGTCCGGCGTGCCAGCGGCTTCGTCCGGGCCGTACCGGTCTTCGCTGCGGTCGTTCGTGGTACCAGGCAAGGGCACAACCGACCCGGGCGAGCTGCCCTGCTGATTATCAGCCAGTCCTGGCGTGGGCTCCGAAGCCGTAGGTTCGAACTTGATCCAGCCATAGTCAGGAAAGTACACCAGAGGCCAGGCGTGCGCATCGAGCTGCCGCACGATATACCGACGCACGGCGCTGTCGAACTCGCCAGGAGAGTAACCCTGGGCGACCCTGGCCGGTATGCCAATCGCCCGGCACAGAACTGCCATAGCCGTAGCATAGTAATCGCAGTAACCACGGCGGTTTTCGAACAGGAACCAGTCGACCACGTCGCTCCCCGCCGGCGGTGCAGCGATGTACTGGTCGTACTGGATGCCGCGGAGGTAGGTCTGAATGGCCAGGGCGCGGTCGTAGGGATTGGTCGCGCCGGCAGTAATCTCGCGCGCCAGGGTTCTCACGCGTTCCGGCAGAGTGCGAGGAAGCGTCAGATAGCGCTCACGAATGTCACGGGGGTAGGAGCTGCCGGCATTCCTCAACTGTGCAGCGGTGGCAGTGGATACCAGGGCGACGCCACTGTAGCTCTGAGCGTGCCGGAGAACCCCGTTGCTCTGGACCATTGACACATCGAGGTCAGACAAACCCCCGGCAATACCCTGGCCGGCCACAAGAACAGTTGACGGCTGACTCACGGCGAGGACCTGGCCAGGAACAAAGAGCAAGTTCTCTCCGGACTCGACCATATGGATGGTGTAGGTCATCAGCCGCTGGGCGTCAAAGGGCAAGGCAAGGGTCGCCGGTGGTTCGACCACCTTGATCTTTCCCACGCGGCTGGAAACGACCACCCCTGGGCCAGTTGCCTCCTGACCGTCAGCGGTGCGCCAGATGGCCTGCCCCGCCGGTTGGAGAGTCAACTGAACCTGGTCCGAGTTGACCCAACCGGAGCCGGTATAGTGGTCATAAGAGACCGCCTGCCAGTATGAGGGTTCGACGCACTCCACTTCCATCACCGGCGTGTTGCCCAGGTTCACCGCTCCGCCCAGGGTCATTGCCTTGCCAAACTGCACCAGCGTTGAAGAACCCTGGTAGTTGAGTGAGGTAAAGATGCGATTCCACCGCTCTTGCACCTGATTCCAGGGATCCTGAAACCTGGTCCAGAAGCTGGCCAGGCCCGGGCTTCTTGCTGCCACGGGCAGGGTCCAGGCGAGGGCCAGCACCAGAGACGAAACGATCAACCCATCGCGGAGGAACTCGAGGTCAACGTCAAGGTTATAGTTGATGGACTGCATGCGCCAAAAGCGCTGCCGGAGGTAGACGTGCATGCGCACCACCAGGAGCAGAGCGCTAAGCAGGTAGACCACCAGGTAGATGAGCAAGCGCGGGGGGCCGTAGTAGATGTTGACCAGACAGGCAGCGCCGGCAGGGATGATGGCGCCCCACACCCAGTGCCATCGCAACAGCGCCCAGGTGCTCCAGATGGTGAGCAGCCAGGTGAGGGCGGCCAGGAGCGAGATGAACATAAAGTTGGAGAGCCAGGTCTCTACCTCGGCGGGAGCAAGCACCCAGAGCCACATCTGTTGCAGCATCACGCGCACGCGCAGAGCCAGGGCGGCCGACGGAGCCACGAGCCCTTCCGGGACAAGCGGCGTTCGAAAAACCAGGCTCAGCATCAGCACGATCCAGAGCACCCCCGCGACGAGCAGCAGCGGCCAGGCGAGCAGCGCAGGGAAGCGACGCAACTGAGTCACGACCAGGCTGACCAACAGTGCCATCAGCGCGATCCATTGCAGGATGCCCAGGCCGTCGGTCCACTCGGCGGCGCGGACCGCCCAGACCACGGACAAGAGCATCGCTGTGAGGAGAAGCAGGGTGGCCCAACCCTCTTCAATTCTCCACTTGCGCGTCATCGTCCAGTTTCCCTCTGCAGACTGTGTCTCTCCTCATACACCGTTGCTTCGGAACCGGTTCAATGAGGTGTGCGGTGGCATTGTAGCAGCTGCCAGAGGCCCGTCAAGTTGTTTGACACGGACCCGTGCCGGGTGCTATCATAGGCACCGTTTGACAAGCCGGCCGGCATTCGGCTGTCGGCGCATCTGGAGACAGGGGTTTGAAGCAAAGCCGACTGGGGAGGCTTCTGGACCAATACGAGGGTCTGAGTGCTGGCCGAAAGGCGCTGGCACTGCTTGTGCTACTGGCCATCTTTACCTCGTGTTGCAGCTATTCGCTGGCTTTTGCTGCCCTGATGTGGCGCCGCGAATTCGCCTCCGTAACCCCCACGCCCGAACCGACAGCCACCGCTACTGCGACGCCTTTCGTGGCGCCAACCCTCGTTCCGCTGAGGTCGGCTACTTTCACCCCTCGCCCGTCGGTCACTGAGACTCCCCTGGCCTCACCAACGGCCAGTGCCACGCCGCGCACCCCGCGCTCGCCGACTTCTACAAGCACTGCAACGGTCCTGGCTTGGCCAACAGCAACTCTGCTGGCGCCAACTGAAACCAGTGGAGTGCCTATTACTACTTGGACAGCCACGCCCACGAACACCGAATCGCCAACTCCTA
>Ga0116184_10000714_pt1 | contig 36465 bp, 27 predicted proteins | sample AD_JPNNA5_MetaG_FD_89886 | JGI IMG/M metagenome (GOLD analysis project Ga0116184, IMG submission 89886) | Active sludge microbial communities of municipal wastewater-treating anaerobic digesters from Japan - AD_JPNNA5_MetaG | ecosystem: Engineered > Bioreactor > Anaerobic > Digestate | place... | reverse complement strand
GGCCAGCGTGACCACCCGCCGGACCCGCCGGGCCCCGCAGTGGTCCGACTTCATCCAGGACAGCAGGTTCAGGCACCCCATGCTGTGGCAGACCACGTCCACCTGGTCGAAGCCCGTCGCCGCCACGAGTTCCCGGACCCAGCCCTCGATCTCCTCGACGTGGTCGTCGTTGCACCCCCGAACGTCCCGGAAGGAGGGGGTCCGAAGGTACTCCTCGGGCCACCCGTCCTCGCTGGCCCGCTTGACGAAGTTGGCCCAGGTGGCGTCACCGGCCTGGGAGATCACGAAGTAGCCGTGGATGAACAGGATCGGGGTCCGACCGTAGTCCCACTGGCCGCCCTGGACCGGCCTCCCGATCAGCAGCGCCGCCAGGACCCCCCACAGGACCCGACGGGTCACGGCGGCGGGAAGGCGACTCATCGCCCGTTCGAGATCTCGAGGGCGTAGTCGGTCTGGCTGCACTGGGTCGCGGCGCCTGCGGCCCGATAGACCCGGATGTAGAAGGTGTCCTGGTTGTCGGAGCAGAACCGGACGTTCTTCGTGTCGTCCGTGCAGGGGACGCCGCTGCCGCCCTCGCCACCGACGCTGTTGCCGGCGCAGCATGTGTTTCCCGCCGGATCGTCTTGCGCCGGACACTCCCCGGGCAGGCAGCAGCTCCAGAGCTGCCCCTGCTGGCTCGGCCGCGTCACGCAGGGGTTTTCGCCGACGGTGCCCCACCGGCCGGCCACGGACCACTGCCAGGTGACCCCGCCGCAGGACTGGGCCACATTGCAGCTCCCCTTCCGGATGTCCACCATCAGGGACCCGTCGGTGGGGCTCAGCAACCGGGCCACCACGTTGAACCGGTCATGGCCGGGGCTCGCCAGGGTCCCGCCGTCCACGGTGTCGGTCGCCCGGACCTTGTACCAGTCCACGTCGCTGTCGGGGACCACCCGGCCGTAGCGCACCGTCGCGGTGCCATCGTCGGCCAGCACACCGACGTCGATGGCCGACACGCAGGTGTTGCCGGTGTTGTCGCTGGCGTCCTGCTGGCACTCGCAGCCGTCGCCGGTCACCCCGTTCACGTTGTAGAAGCCCCCGTTGCAGATCTTGATCACGCACTGGGCCGCCTGGCAGGTGGTGGAGGCGTTGGGCAGCGCCCCACAGAGCGTGTCGGGGTTCTCGTCGGTCCGGGTGTCGCAGTTGTCGTCGATGCCGTTGCACTTCTCGGCCACGCCGGGGCTGATGTTCCCGTTGCTGTCCTGGCAGTCGCCGCCATCCCGGGCAGTGTACTTGCCCGAGGCGCTGCAGAGGCACTTCTCGTTGCCGGTCACGCCGTATCCGTCGCCATCGTTGTCGAAGAAGTAGGTCACGCAGCCCGAGGCGTTCTCCGTGTCCTGGAAGCCGTCGCAGTTGTCGTCCTTGCCGTTGTTGCAGACCTCGCTGCGCTGGGGATAGACCTCCGGGTCTGCGTCCTCGCAGTCCACCTGGGGCTTCTCCCCGGCCCGCCAGTTGCCCTCGGCGTAGCAGAGGCACTGGAACTGGCTGGTCCCCCAGCCGTCGCCGTCGGCATCCCAGAAGAAGCGCTGGCAGTTCGTGGCGTTCTGGTCGTTCTGGCTCCCGTTGCAGTTGTCGTCCTTGCCGTTGAAGCAGATCTCGGTCCGGTTGGGGTTCACCTGGGCGTCGCCGTCGTCGCAGTCCCCGGTGAAGCGACTGGTGAAGACATTGCCCACCGGGTAGCAGCGGCACTCGAACTCGGCGGTCCCGAAGCCGTCGCCGTCCTGGTCCCGGTAGTACCGCGTGCACCCCGAGGCGTTCAGGTCGTTCTCGGACCCGTTGCAGTTGTCGTCCCGTCCGTTGTTGCAGACCTCCTGGACGCCGGGGTTGATCGTGTCGTCGTTGTCGTTGCAGTCCCCGGCGACCAGGGCCCGGAAGTAGCCCGCGGCGGCGCACAGGCAGCGGCTCTGGTCGATGCCGTAGCCGTCGCTGTCGAGGTCGTAGAAGAAGTTCTGGCATCTCTGGGCGTCCTGCTCGTCGATGTCGCCGTTGCAGTTGTCGTCGATGCCGTTGCACTGCTCCCGGGCCAGGTGGCTGACGGCCGGATTGTAGGGGTCGCAGTCCTCGGGGACCGGGGTGGGGCAGTCGAAGTTCGGCTGCGGGTCGCCGTCACCGTCGATGTCGCAGTCACAGGCGTCGCCGATGCCGTCCCGGTCCAGGTCCTCCTGGCCCGGGTTCGCGATGCGCAGGCAGTTGTCCCGGGGGTCGGCCACCGGGCACTGGGTCCCGTCGCGCCGGAAGCCGTCGTTGCCCAGGCCGTCCCCGTCGGCGTCGCAGTCGCAGACGTCGCCGTCGCCGTCCAGGTCCACGTCGGACTGGTCCTGGTTGGGCTGCCGGGGGCAGTTGTCCTCCTCGTTGCGCACCCCGTCGCCGTCCCAGTCGAAGTTGCACGCGTCGCCGTACTCGCCGCCGGTGGTGTTCGTCTGGTCCGGGTTCGGCACCGTGGGGCAGTTGTCCTTGGGGTTCGCCGGCGGGCAGACGGCGGCGTCGTTGGCCACCCCGTCGGCGTCGATGTCGCAGTCGCAGGCGTCCCCGAGGCCGTCGCCTCCCGGCAGCAGGGCATCGGTGTTCCGCTGGTCCGGATTGGCCACCGTCGGACAGTTGTCCTCGACCGTCAGCACCGGGCAGCCGGGGTTGTTGTTGCCCACCTGGTCGTTGTCGATGTCGCAGTCGCAGGCATCCCCGGTCCCGTCCAGGTCCAGGTCGGTCTGGTCGGGGTTCGGCACGAAGCGGCAGTTGTCCGGGCGGTCCACGGTGGGGCACCCGGGGTTGTTGTTGGCGACCGTGTCCCCGTCGATGTCGCAGTCGCAGGCGTCCCCGACGCCGTTGCGGTTTGTGTCCTCCTGCAGGGGGTTTGCGACCAGCGGGCAGTTGTCCCGGCTGACCCCGGGGTCGGGGCACTTCTGGCCCAGCATGTCCAGGTTCGCGGTGTTCGGGAAGCCATCGTCGTCGGCGTCGCAATCGCAGGCGTCGCCCTTGCCGTCCAGATCCGCGTCGGCCTGGCTCACGTTCTTGACCGTCGGGCAGTTGTCCGAGGCATCGGGGATGCCGTCGTTGTCATCGTCGTCGTCACAGGCGTCCCCCACCTTCGTGCTGCCCTCCTCCCCGGCGTCGTTGTTCGACTGGGAGGGGTTCGGCACCAGGGGGCAGTTGTCCTGGGCATTGGCCACGCCGTCGCCGTCCACGTCGGGGTCCACGCAGTCGGCCAGACCGTCCACGTCCATGTCCGGGAAGCCCTCGTCGGTGGTCCCCTCGCAGTTGTCGTCGAGGCCGTTGCAGACCTCCGGGGCCGGGTAGGCGCCCTGGCACTGGTTCTGCTGGCCGTTGATGCAGTAGGCCAGTCCCTCGCAGGTCCCGTAGGCGTTGGTCAGGGGACAGGGCTTCGGGGCCACGTTGTCGTCCACGCGGCCGTTGCAGTCGTCGTCCTCCAGGTTGCAGGTCTCGGCCGCCGGGGTCTTGGCCTGGCAGGGCTCGGCGCAGGACCGCTTGCCGGTGCACCGCCCGAACTCGTTCTCGTTGTAGCAGGTGGTCAGGTACTCCCGCTGCTCGTACTTCGGGGTGCAGGGGCACTGGCCATCCTTGGGGCGGCACTGCTTCACGTCCCCGGTGGAGGTCGTCACGGGCACGCAGACGAAGTTCTCGGGACAGTCGGCGTTCCGGTCGCACTGAGCCCCGCAGAACTTCCCCTCGGGACCCGACTCGATGCAGAGGAACTTCTTGTTCGCGGCGCCGGTCTTCGGCAGGCAGTCCTCGTTCGTGTCGCAGGGGCGGCAGAGGTTCGGGAAGGGATAGATGCACCCGTAGATCTTCTCCCCGCCGACGGTCACCTCGTCGCAGGTCCACCCCTGGGGGCATTCGATCCCCAGGCCGCACTGCTTCGTGCAGATGTTCTGGTCCATCGTCTCGATGCAGATGCCCGAGTAGCAGTCGCTGGCGTAGTTGCAGGGACACAGGAAGTTGCCAGGGCACTCCGGCGGGACGTCCACGAAGGCGTCCGCGTCCCCCGGGAGGTCCGTCGAGAGGTCGGCCGAAGGGTCGGTCCCCGGGTCCTCTGGGCCCCCCGGGTCCCGGGTCTCTGCCGCGCCCGGGTCTTCGGCCAGATCCGGCTGCCCCAGGTCCTGGGGAATGGTCGTGTCCCGCCCGGGATCGGGCAGGCCGGTGTCCTCGGTGCCGACGCCACCGCCGCCGCACCCCGCCGCGAGTCCGACCGCCACCACCAGCACCGCCGTCCACCGCCGACTCATCGTGGCCTCCTGGTGAAACCCGAGCGCTCCAGCCGCACACTGCGGCATTATAGGCAAAAGGGAAAGCCCCTGACAATCGGCACGATCGCCTGCTTCTCCGGGAAGAGGGGAAGGGCTCCGCCCATCCGGGCGGGCGACGCCGGCCCTCCTCCTTGCTGGACCGGGATGGCCGTCCGTGGCCGTCGGCGCGTCGTGCGTTTTGGGTACGGCCGTCCGGCGGGATATCATGGCGCCCCGGAGGGATCCCCTTGCTCTGCATCGACGTCCAGGAGTACCTGCCCCTGGTCCGGAGAGTGGCCCTGCGGATGGCCGCCCGCCTGCCCCCGGGCACGGACCTCGACGACCTGATCGGAGCGGGGTTGCTGGGCCTCCTGAGCGCCTCGCGCCAGTATGCCCCCGAGAAGGGGGTTCCCTTCCACTGCTATGCCGAGATCCGGATCCGGGGGGCCATCCTCGACGAGTTGCGGGCCCAGGCCCCCTCCTCCCGGTCCGCCCGCCGCCAGTCGGGGGAGATCGCCGAGACGGTCCGCGACCTCGCAGCACGCCTGGGCCGCGCCCCCTCCCCGAAGGAGGTCGCCACCGAACTGGGGATCAGCCCGGAACGCTATCGGGAACTGCTGGACCGGGTCGCCCCGGTGGTGGTGCTGGGGTTCGACGACCTCCAGGGGTCCTCCGACGAAGACCCCCGGGACCCCCTCCAGGTGATCCGGGACCCCGACGGGACCGACCCCTCCGCCGCGACGGCCGACCGGGAGCAGACCCTGCGTCTGGCCGAGGCCATCGAGAGCCTCACCGAGCGGCAGCGGCAGGTGGTCAAGTTCTATTACCTCGAGGGTCTCAACACCCGGGAAATCGCCGAGATGCTCGGGATCACCGAGGGCCGGGTGTCCCAGCTCCACGGTTCTGCCCTGACGCGCCTGAAAGGCATCTTGCAGGAGACCTTCCAGGTCTGATATCCAGCAGCCTCCGGGCGTTTGACAGGTCGGCTCGGAGTTCCAGGCCGTCGACAGGGGTCCTCCATGAACCGTTCGCCACTGCGCCGGGTCTTTCTTGTCACATTGTGCCTCATTGGCTGCTCGGGGGACCCGCGGGACGCACCGCTGCCCCTCTCCCGGCCGGTCATCGATCGGAACTATCTGGTCGATGCCCACGGACGCTACCTGTCGTTCCACGGGGTCAACGTCTCGGGCAGCAGCAAGGTGCCCTACTGGATCCGGCTCCCGGGCCAGGACTGGCGGGCCCTGACCACCCAGGACCTGGGCCTGCCGCCCCACACCTACGACGTCTCCTTCGTGGGGCGCCCCTTCGCCCTGGACCCCGGATGGAAGCCCGGGGACGGGGTCGAGGCGATGATGGACAAGTTCCAGAACGCCCGGACCCAGATCCGCAGGCTCCGGGACGCCGGGTTCGACTCCTTCAGGCTGTTGTTGATCTGGGAGGCCGTCGAGCCAAACCGCCGCGGGGAGTATGACCGGGAGTTCCTGGCCTACTATCGGAAGATCGTCGAGATCTGCAACGAGACGGGCATCCAGGTCCTGGTGGACATGCACCACGACATGGTGAGCCGCCTGCTGTCCTCCCGCTACTCCGACCGGCCCACCTACCGGACCGCCGACGGGCGGACCGTCACCGCCGAGCCCGAAAGCCTGGAAGGCATCGTGCTGGCCCTCTTTCCGCCCTACACGGACCACGTCCGGGGCGATGGAATGCCAAAGTGGGCCGTCCAGGCGGCCCTCCCGGAGAAGGACCTGCGGCCCGAAAACCCCTACTGGGGCATCCCCCGCATCGTGAGCCAGTTCACCCCCTCGCTGCTCTGCAAGGCCTGGGGCGTCTATTCGTGGGCCACGGGCGAGGAACCGGACGCCCTGATCGAGTTCGCGTGCAGCACGCTGGACCCCGCGAGCCCCAACTACGACCCCATCGACGGCCGGTCCTCGGTCTGTCAGGCCGTGGAGACCGTTTCGGACGACGACCTGCCGCCGTGGCTCAAGCACATCGCCCGGTTCGCCTGCAATGAGGAGTTCCCCATCGGGGAGCCTGGCACGGACCTGGCCTTCGGCCCCGAGAAGTCCTCGGACATGCTGCCCTTCTCCCAGTGGAGCATCGGCAGCATCACGAGCCTCGACGCCGAGCGGACCAACGTCGCCTTCTTCGGGTCCGACCGGGCCTTCCCGGGCCTCTATGCCCGGGAGTGCCGGGACGGCAGGTTCAACCCCAACGACCTCTACGGCTGCCCTCCGGACAAGGTCTTCTACCCCACCCACCGGGTCTGCCGGGACCCGGACCGGGAGACCTGGCAGGTCGAGGGATGCAAGGACGTCCGGGAGGAGTTCTGGTCCCTCCGGGACTACCTCCAGGACGCCTTCGTCGGGGCCTGGCTGGAGGTGGTCCGATCGGTGAAGGACCTGCCCAACGTGATTGGCTACGACCTGCTCAACGAGCCGGTGGGCTACAACATCATGCTGGCGATCCAGGCCCTGGTGCAGATGGGTGGCGTGGACCAGGCGGCCATCGGCAATCTGGTCCGGGGCCTGGTGGCGGACCCGGCGGTCGCGGAGCGCATCGAGCACCTGGTGCCGGCCCTGGGCCTGATCCCGGACCTGCCGCCGCTGCCCCCCGAGCCCGTCGCCCCGGTGCCGCCGGTGGCCCCCGTGGACCCGGGACCTGACGCCGACCCCGAGCGGCAGCAGCGCTACCAGGTGGAGCGGGCCCTCTACCAGCGGGATCTGGAGGCCTACCTGCAGCAGCGGGCCGACTACGATGCCCGGATGGCCGCCTACCCGGCGGAGAAGGCCGAGGCCGAGGCCCGGCGCAAGGCCATGCTGAAGGCCTGGGGGCTCGTCTGGGAGGGCCCCACGTCGGCGGAGCCGGCCCTGGCCGATCGGGACGATGCCGGCGGCTGGAAGATGCAGGAGTTCCAACCGGACCTCTTCGCGGTGGTGGAACTGAACACCTCCTTCGACTGGTCCTTCCTGCGCCCGATGTACCATCGCCTGGGCAACGCGATCCTGAAGGAGGACCCCGGTGCGATGCTGTTCCTGGAGGGGTCGATGGGCATTGGCAGCGTGGGCTACGACCTGGGCATGCCGACCCCCGACGGGCTCCAGGGCCACGTGGTCTTCGCGCCGCACCACTACGAGGACATCTTCCCGTTCCTGGGGTTCAACATGAACCCCCGGTTCTTCCAGGTGGAGGAGGTGGCCTTCCGGGACTACACGGAGGGGATGAAGGCCGCGGCCCAACTGGCGGTCCAGTCCCTGGGCAATGCCCCGGTGGTCTTCGGCGAGTTCGGGTCCTACTTCAACTTCAACGGCCTCGACCAGTCCATCGCCGACGACTACGTGATCACGAAGCACATCCTCGACAACTACTACGAGGGCTTCGAGTCCCTGTTCGCGAGCCGGATGGTCTGGTGCTGGACCGAGACCAACGACGCCCGATTCGGGGACCTGTGGAACAAGGAGGACTTCAGCATCCTGGGCTTCGACGGGAACTTCCGGGGCCAGGAGGTCTGGGCCCGTCCCCATGCCCGGGCCCTGGCCGGCAAGCCCATCCGGACCCACTTCTTCAGTCCGTTCCACTACTTCGACCGGGACAAGGGCGTTCCGAACCCTGTCGGGGAGTTCGAGGTGGTGTACCAGTCCAAGGAGACCACGGCCCCCACCGAGATCCAGATTCCCTACGAGATCCAGTATCCAAATGGATTCTTCGTCTGGGCATCGGACGGGTCGGTGTGGTACGACCATGACCGGAGGATGCTGTTCCACCTGCCCGAGCGCGACGATCCGGGCGCCGAGCACTGGGTGCGCATCCGGCCCCCCATCGAGGGGTCCCCGGCGGTGGGCTGGCGCTACTTCTTCCGGGAGCACGAGGTCATCGAGGGGGATTGACGGCCCTCCCGGAAGGGAATGGGTCGCATCACGCAGGAGGGCATTGCATGGCAACAAGGCACGTTGGACGGGGGTTCCTGGTCGCCCTGATGGTCATTCCCGGCCTGGCCATCCTCCCGACCGCGGTCCGGGCCGACGAGGCGGCGGATCGCATCCAGGCCCTGGAGGAGTCGGTACGGGCCCTCCAGCAGGAGGTCACGGCCCTCAAGGAGGCCCGGCCCTCCGGGGAGGAGGCCCCGGCCGCCGTCCGGGGGGTGGACGGGTCGCCGCTGCACAGGCCGGCCTTCGAGGCCCACATGCAGCTCCACAACCTGCTGATCTTCCGCAACGACACCGACTTCGACCGCCGCAAGCCCCTCTACAACGAGAACGGGCAGACCAGCGGGGCCTTCGCGACGGTCTTCGGCCCGACGCTGACCTGGAACCTGACCGATGACATCCGGGTCTTCTACGAGGCCGAGGTCGGGCTCAACTACTGGTCCAAGAACAACCCGGACCAGGAGAATGCCCTGGGGGCCGACATCTTCGTGCTCAAGCACCGGCAGATCTACGCCGAGGGGGCCCTGGCCGACGGGCGCTTCGGCTTCAAGGTCGGCTACCAGTACGCGACGGACTCCACCGCCCTGTTCCTGGGCCACTGGATCGGCGCGGCCCAGATCTGGTGGGCCCCGAAGAAGGACTGCCGGTGGTCCCTCCGGGCCGGCATGATCCCCGACCTGACCTACGAGGGCCTGTCCATCGTCGAGAACAACTTCCGCCACGACATCTTCACCTTCGGGATCGGGTGGGACCGCCAGTGGAACGACCACTGGTCCTGGAAGTTCGCGGTGGACAGCCTCTACGACACCCACGTGGTGGGTCGGCCCCGATGGCTCGTGGTCCCGAACCTGCACCTCGAGGGGCGGACCGGCTGGATGCGGGACGGGGCGGTCCGGGTCAGCGGCTTCGTGGACGCGGTGGTCCAGGGGGGCCGCAGCGAGAACAGCGCCCTCGACGGCGGCGACCAGACCCTGCTGGCCTGGGCGGCCCAGGGCAACCTGAAGGTCGAGACGCGGCCCGTGACGCTGGCCCTGAACGCCCTGGCCCTCTCCCCCGACGACGACTGGCAGGGCAACAACCGGGAGGGGTCCTTCTTCTACAGCAGCAAGTCCCAGAGCGCGACGCTCTACTTCACTGAGGACGAGGTCCGGAACTGGTACGACCAGCTGGACCGCCGCATGGGCCGCTACGAGGGGGGCTTCTGGCAGCACCGGGCCGGGCTCTTCGTGGCGGACCTCAAGGCGACGCTCACCGTCCTGCCCTGGTTCCGGCCCAGCGTGATCCTGGGCTACGGCATCGTGCTGAATCCCCACAACGCCCTGGGCGAGCGCCAGGTGGGCTTCGAGGGCAACCTGGACCTGGCCTTCCAGTGGACCCGGCACCTGGTGGCCCGGGTGCTGGTGGGCGGCATGGCCCCGGGGAAGGCCGCGGCGGCCCTGATGAACCAGATCGCCCCCCAGGACAAGGTGACCGACGGGCTCTGGTGGACCGAGGCGGCCCTGTCGCTGGTGTTCTGAGGCATCGGGAGCCAAGGAGGGAACCATGCATGCACCTCGACGCCCATGGATTCTTGCGGCGCTGCTGATCCTGCTGCCCGGCTGCGCCGGGGAGGAACCGTCTTCGCCTCTGCCTCCCTCCGGGAGGGTCCGGACGCACCTGACCTGGCTCAAGGACTCGGAGGGCCGGTATCTCTACCTGCACGGCGTGAATCTCTCGGGAAGCACGAAGGTCCCGAAGGCCGTCGATGGGAAGGTCCTGACGCCCCAGGACCTCCGGGAGGCCTTCAACCGGGGGGTCCCCTCCTACGTGGGCAAGCCCTGGGACATCCAGGGCTGCTCGTTCCAGGCCGACGGGCGCTTCGACCCCTCCTCCGAGGCGACCTGCCAGGCGGCCCAGGAGATCCGGAAACTGCGCCGGGTCGGGTTCAACGTCTTCCGCTTCCTGCTGAACTGGGAGGGCGTGGAGCCCACCGCGCCGGGAAGATACGACGAGGCCTACCTCGACAGCATCGCGAAGCACGTCCAGGTGGCCCGATACTATGGGGTCTACCTGTTGCTGGACATGCACCAGGACTCCTTCAGCCGCCATCTGGTCGTGCGGTACAACGAGAAGCCGTCCTACAAGGATGACCAGGGGCGCACCGTGTACCCCCCCCGGGGCAGCCTCGAGAACATGGTCCTGTCGCTGGTGGAGCCATACACCGACGCGGTCCGGGGCGAGGGCGCCCCCCGGTGGGCCGTCGAGGCCTGCCTCTACGAGAAGCGCCTCGATGCCGATACCTGGGGCGTGCCCCGGCTGATCTCCGGCATCAGCGAGGCCAACCTCTCGTCGATCATCGACCTGCTCAAGAAGGTGATGCCCGGGTCCGGGGACGGCGGAGGTCCGGCGGTGCCGCCCTGGGTCAACGAACTGCTGGCCAAGATTCCCGATCCCGCGGTCCCGGTCACCGACACCTCGGACCTGCTGCCCTTCACGAACTGGGGCCTCATGTCCATGACCTCGATCGACACCGCCCGGTGCTTCGCCTGCCTGCTGTCGGGCTACTTTGGCGAGGACGACCCCTACCGGCGGGGCGGGGCCTTCAAGGGCCTCACGAAGGACGGGGTGCCCATCAGCCGATGGATGCAGGAGGCCTATGGGAAGATGTGGCGCCGGGTCGTGAAGGCCCTGAAGGACCAGAACGGCGGCACGGTGCCCGAGAACGTGATCGGCTACGACATCATCAACGAGCCCAATGGCAACTTCATCACGATGACCGCCGCGGCGGCGATCTTCAACACCGGCTTCTACCAGTCCGCGAAGAGCTCGCTGGTGGACCTGCTGGGCAAGGACACTGGCGAGCAGGTCTTCGACCTGTTGACGGCCCTGCGGCTGCTGCCGGTGGTGCCCGAGAAGCCCGGGGAGGGGGCCTCCCAGGCCGAGAAGGACGCCTGGCAGGCGGAGATCGACCGCCTGGCCCGGGACTGGGGCTTCCAGTATGCCGATTTCCTGGGGATCGCCGGCCTCAACGTCGGCTATGACCGGAACTTCATGACCCCCTTCTACGAGGTCGTCGGCCGGGAGATCTTCGAGGAGGACCCCGACGCGGTGATCTGGTTCGAGCCGGCCATGAGCATCTCGATGGTCCTGGGCGGCGTGACCCAGGGGATGTGGGACATGGGGATGCTGAAGCCCCGGATCTGCCGCTGCGAGGACGAGAAGTCGGCGCTCCACGGCAAGGCCGTTGCCTGCGACCTGCCGGCGGACCAGTGCGGCACGATCCGGGAGGCCGATACCGTCTATGCCCCCCACTACTACGCGGACATCTATCCGTTCCTGGGGTTCAACTACCCCTCCCGGGACTTCTCCCCGGAGGAGGTCCGCCACCGGGACTACGACGACGGGATCCGGGGGGTCCTCAAGGTGGTGGACTGGAACCTCGAGAAGATCCCGGCGGTGCTCGGGGAGTTCGGCACCTACTACAACTTCGGCGGCATCGAGAAGTCCCACGGGATGGACTATCTGGTGTCCTCCCACATCCTGGACAACTACTACGAGAGCCTGGAGCGCCTGGGGATGCACCGGATGCTCTGGTGCTACACGCCCGACAACGACCCCCGGTACGGCGACTGGTGGAACAAGGAGGACTTCAGCATCTGGCGGGGCTGGAAGGACCTGACCATCGACCGGGACATCGGGCTGGCGGAGCCCACGGTGACCACCACCGAACGGGCCCTGGCCGAGGGGGCCTTCCGGGCCCAGCAGGCCTGGTCGCGGCCCTACCCGAAGGCCCTGGCCGGCAAGCTCCTCTCGCTGCACTTCTACAGCCCCTATCACTACTTCGACCCCGACAAGGGGGAGGTCCCCCCGGAGCGGGAGTTCGAGGTGACCTACGCCGCCAAGGAGACCTCGGCCCCGACCCTGATCTTCGTGCCGGAGGTCCAGTACCCCGACGGCTTCTACGTCTGGCTCTCGGACGGCTACGCCTACTGGGACGAGGAGACCCGGACCCTGCTCCACTTCCCGACCAACGACGACCCGGGGGCCCGGCACTTCGTCCGGATCCTGCCGCCCCTGGAGGGCCGCCCGGCCACCGGCTGGAACTACTTCGTCCGGGGCGCGGACATCGTGGCCAAGGGACCGTGACGGGCCCGGGACGAGGCCCGGGAATCCTGTCGAGGAGGAACGGATGGGGACGACGCAGCGGCTCGTGGAACTGGGGGTGCTGGACTGGGCCATCGTGGCCCTCTACTTCGTCGCGATCATCGGCATCGGCCTCTACCTGAAGGCCTTCACGAAGACCGGCGATGACTTCTTCCTGGCGGGCCGCCGGAACTCCTCCTGGGTGGCCGGGCTGGCCTTCCTGTCGGCCAACCTCGGGGCCCTCGAGATCCTGGGCTGGACCGGCGGCACGATGAAGTATGGGATGTTCGTCTCGCACTTCTACTGGGTGGGGGCCATCCCGGCGATGCTGTTCCTGGGCCTCTACATGATGCCGTTCTACTACTCGTCCAAGATCCACAGCGTGCCGGGATACCTGAAGCTGCGCTTCGACGAGCGGACGCGGCTCCTCAACGCCTTCGCCTTCGCCATCATGACGCTCCTGATGAGCGGCATCAACCTCTACCTGATGGCCCTGGTGTTCAACGTGCTGCTGGGATGGGACTGGCACGTCAGCATGTGGGTCTCGGCGGCGGCCATCGGCTGCTACATCACCCTCGGGGGCCTCCTGAGCGCGATCTTCACCGAGATCGTCCAGTTCTTCCTGATCTGGGCGGGGCTCTTCCTGGTGTCGATCCTGGGCCTCGTGGAGATCGGCGGGCCGGCCCACCTGATGGACCAGTTGCCGGCGACGATGACCTCCCTCTGGGCGACCACCGGGGACCCCTCCCAGAACGCCATGGGAGTCACCTGGCTGGGCCTCGCGATGGGCCTCGGGTTCGTGCTGTCCTTCGGCTACTGGACCACGGACTTCCTGGTCGTGCAGCGGGCCTTCAGCAGCAAGGACCTCCGGTCTGCCCGGCTGACGCCCATCACCGCCTCCTTCTTCAAGATGGCGCTGCCGTTCATCGTCGTGGTGGCGGGTCTGGTGGCCTACAAACTGGGCATGGACCCGGCCAGCGGCTTCCACCTCCCGGAGGACCCCCAGAACCCGGGCAAGGTCTGGAACGACGCGGCGCTGCCCCTGCTGATCGCCCGCTACTACCCCACCGGCCTTGTGGGCCTGGGCATCACCGCGCTGCTGGCGGGCTTCATGGCCGGGCAGGCCGGCAACGTGAGCGCCTTCAACACCGTATGGACCTACGACATCTACCGGGTGATCTTCCGCCCGAAGGCCTCCGACGCGCACCTGCTCTGGGTCGGCCGGGTCACCACGGTCGTGGGCATCCTGCTGTCGGTGGCCACGGCCTACGTGGCCATGCAGTTCAACACGATCATGGACTACATCCAGGCCATCTTCTCCTGGGTCAACGCCCCCCTCTTCGCGACGATGCTGCTGGGGATGTTCTGGAAGCGCACGACCTCCGCGGGGGCCTTCTGGGGGCTGCTGGCCGGGATGCTGGTCTCCTTCGCCATCTTCCTGGGCTTCCGCTTCGGGTGGATCTCCGGGGACCTGGCCCGGTGGCTGACCTTCGCCGAGAACCCCTCGGACATGAGCCGCAACCTCTGGCAGGCCTCCTGGGCCTGGGTCGTCTGTTTCCTGGTGACCATCGGGATCTCGCTGGTGACGCCCCCGAAGCCCGACTCGGAACTGGTGGGGCTCGTGAAGGGCCTGACCCCGGCGGTCGACGACGGCAAGGTGGCCTGGTGGGGCCGGCCGGCCTTCTGGGCGGCCCTGTCCCTGGCGGTGCTGGTGGCGCTGAACGTCTGGTTCTGGTGAAATGGGGGGCCCCTGGGCCCCGGGAGGGTGTCCATGTCCGAACCGCGAGAACCCTTGCCCATCTGGTTCTTCGTCGGGGTGATCCTGCTCGTCTATGGGGGTCTGGTCATCCTGGGGGATGCCACGAACCTCCGGGAGATCCGGCTGTCCCATCTCCATCCGGGCCTCTGGTGGGGCGGCGGCATGGTGGTCTTCGGGGCCCTCTTCACGGCCCTGGGCCTCTGGACTCACCGGCAGGGCTGACCCGCAGCGACCCCTCCCCGGGCGCCCGGACGGGTCGCCATGCACCAGCACGGAGGCGCCCCGCTGGGAGGATGCCATGCGCACCGTCTCGACCCGCCCCCCGTCCTTTCCCGACGCCCCGACGAACGTCCCGTTGGTCCCGGTGGAACCCGAACGCTGGCAGGTCCTCTGCGGCGATGGGGGCCACTGGCGGGTGGGAGTCTATTCCCCGCCAGAGGACCGCCTGGGAGCCTGCCGGGAACTGGAGTGGCACGACTGCCCCGAACTCTTCCTGCTGATGTCGGGACGGGTCACGCTGGTCCTCTCCGACGGGGCCGGAGGGGTCCGGGAGATGCCCCTGGAGCCGGGCCGGCCGGTGCTGGTCACGGTCCCCCACTCGGCCTATTGTCCCGACGGGCCCCACGGCGGGACCTGCCTGGTGGTCGAGCGGGACTCCTTCGACACCGAGTACCGGGAGGTGGAGGCCTGGAAGGCCCCCTTCCCGACCTGAGGAGCATGCCATGGAGTGGAGGGATCGCGCACGACAGGGCTTTCGGGAGGCCTTCGGCCGGGACCCGGCCTTCGTGGCCGATGCCGGCGGCCGGGTCAACCTGATCGGGGAGCACACGGACTACCACGAGGGGTTCGTCTTCCCGGCGGCCATCGACCTCCGGACGCTGGCCGCGGCGGCTCCCCGGGCCGACGGACGGATCCGGATCCGGTCCGGCAACGTCGAGGAGGTGCGGGAGTCGTCGGTGGACGTCCTGCAGCCCCCCGGGGGGTTTCCCCCCTGGTGGGCCTACGCCGAAGGGCCCTTCTGGGCCCTCCGGGAGGCCCGCGTGCCGATCCCCGGCGCCGACGTCTGGGTCCGAGGCGAGGTCCCCCTGGGGGGCGGCCTCTCCTCCTCGGCGTCCATCCAGGTGGCCCTGACGGCCCTCGGGGCGGCCCTGGCCGGCCAGGCGCTGCCCCCGATGGAGGTCGCCCGGCTGGCCCGCCGGTCCGAAAACCTCTACTGCGGCGTGCCCTGTGGGGCGATGGACCAGGTGGCCTCGGCCTGCGGACTGGCCGGTCACGCCCTGCTGCTGGACTGCCGGACCCTCGCCATCGACCCGGTGCCCTTCCCCGGGCCCTGGGCCCTGGTGGTGGCCGACTCGGGGGTCCGGCACGCCGTCGCCGGGTCCGAGTACGCCCGACGGCAACAGGAGTGCGCCCGGGGCCTGGCGGTGGCCCGGAAGGCCTTCCCGGAGGTCCGGACGGCCCGGGACCTGACCCTGGATCACCTGGCGTCCATCCGGGCCGACCTGGACGAGACGGCCTTCCAGCGCCTGCGGCACGTGGTCACCGAGAACGACCGGTGCCTCCAGGCCCGGGAGGCCCTGAAACGGCAGGACGGGTCGGCCCTGGCATCGCTGCTGGCGGGGTCCCACGAGTCCCTGGCCCGGGACTACGAGGTCTCCTGCCCCGAACTGGACCTGCTGGTGGAGATCGGCACGGGACTGCCCGGCAGCCTCGGCGCCCGGCTCACGGGGGCCGGCTTCGGGGGCAACACCGTCCATGTCGTCGACGGCGAGGCCGCCGAGGCCTACCGGGAGGCCCTCTTCCGTCGCTATCGGGACCGGACCGGCCGCGAGACCCCGATGCGCATCGTCCACCCGGACCAGGGCGTCCGCTGCCTCCCGCTGGCCACCGGAGAGTGAGGACGCCATGAACCTGCCACCGATCCTCTCCCGCCTGCCATCGATCGCGATCGATCGCCTGGACCCCGACACGCTCGGGCGCCTGGAGGTCCTCCACCAGGCGGGCTTCCTGGAGCCCGCCCTGGCCCAGGTGCCTCCCGATGCCCCTCCCGAGACCTGGGAGACCCTGATCGTGGACCTGGCCTCCTGCGACCTGGACTGGATCTCGGGCCTGCGACAGGCCCTCCAGAGCCCCCCGGCCCGGTGGGACCCCGGGGACCTGCAGCCCGTCGCAGCCCTGTCCCTGGAGGACCCCCGCAGGGATTCCTGGCGCGACCTCGGAATGCAGGTCCTGGCTCAAGGGGGCGTCGCCTCCCTGGTCTTCGCCGGCGGGGCCGCGACCCGCTTCTTCTCCGAGGCCGCCGGCGACCCGGAGGTCGAGGCCCTCCGGGACCGCCTGGGCACCCATCCGCCCAAGGGGCTGTATCCCCTCTACCCCGTCCTGCGGCGGAACTTCCTGGAGGTCTTCCTGGCCGAGGCCCTGGAGGCGGGTCTGGCGGTCGGGCGCCTGCCGCCGGTGGTCTGGATGACCTCCCGGCAGACCGACCGGGCCATCCGACGCTGGCTCGAGGAGGACTACCGGGAATCCTTCCCCAGGGACCTCGTCCGGCTGATCCCCCAGCAGGAGCACCCCCGCCTGGACCCCCAGGGGCGACTGGTGGTGGACCCCGAGGGCCACCTGGTCCGGACCGGGGACGGCCACGGCGGCGTCTTCCGGGCCCTCTGCCGGACCGACGACGGCCCGGCGCCGCGGGACCTCCTGCGGCAGCAGGGGATCCGGACCCTCGTGATGCACAACGTGGACAACGCCCGGTCCCGGCCCTTCGAGCCCTCTCGCCTGGGGGTCCATGGGTCCTTCGGTTTCGCCTTCACGATGACCGTGGCCCCCCGGGCCCACGTCCGGGAGAAGGTCGGCCTGGTGGTCCGCCACGCCGGTACGGGCCGCATCGAGGTCATCGAGTACTCGGTCTGCCCGCCGGAGGTCGCCGACGCCCGGGACCCCGACGGCCGACCGCGGTTCCGCCTCGGGCACCTCAACACGAACCTGGTGGACCTGGCCGCGATCCGCCCCGACCTCCCCCGGACCCTCTACACCGGCAAGAAGGTCGCGGTGGGGGACCGCCAGGTCGAGACCGCATCCCACGAGATGCTGAACCAGCACCTCTCGGGCCTGCTTCCGCCGGACCGGGTCGGGGTGCTGGAGGTCCCCCGGGAGGACTTCTTCCTGCCCACCAAGAGCCTCCGGGGAGAGGACAGCCTCGCGAGAACCCGGGAGGCCCTGGTCCAGGGGCACCGGGACCGACTGCGAGATGCCGGGGCCCAGGTGGACCCCTCGGCCTGGATCGAGCTGCATCCCTGCCTGGCCGAAGGCCCCTGGCCCCTGGGAACGCTTCGGGACTGGGAGGTCGGTCCCGGAAGCACGCTCGCCCTGGCGGCAGTTCACGGCCCCTCGGGAGCCCCGCCGCTGGGTGCCGGGTTGCGCCTCGGGGAGGGAGCGACGCTGGTGGTCGATGCGGATCGGCCCCGGGGCCCCCTGGCGATGGACCCCGAGACCCGGCAGGTCCGGGAGGACCCCGCCGAGGCCGGGCATCTGGCCCTGGGCCGGGGGGTCGTCGTGGCGCCCGGGGCCCGCATCCGGGTCCGGATCCGCGGCGACGGGTGCCTGGTGATCCCCGACGGAGCCCTGCTGTCCGGAGAGGCGGACCTGGTCGTCCCGGAGGGGGAGACCCGGATCTGGTCCTCGGGGATAGAATAGACCCGGCCCCTGCCTCGTCGAACCCTTGGAGTCGTCGTGGAGCCGCTGGAACGGGACCTGGTGCTGGCCGCGAAACGGGGCGACCGGAAGGCCTTCCAGGACCTGGCCCAGCGATACTACGGGAGGATCTACCGGATGCTGCTGGCCCTGACCCATCGTGAGGAGGAGGCCCAGGACCTGGCCCAGGAGACCTTCGTCCGGGCCCTCCAGGGCATCGGGTCCTTCCAGATGGGGTCGGGCTTCTACACCTGGCTCTACCGCATCGCCCACAATGTCTTCGTGGACCGCTACCGGCAGCAGCGGAACCAGCGGGAAACCAGCGACTACGAGGACGGCCGGAAGGTGCAGCCGGCCCTGGGGGCCGAGACTGACTCGCGGCCCCTGGAGCCGTCCCGGATGGTGGAGGCCCAGGAGCGCCTGGAGGTGGTCCGCCAGGCCATGGCGCTCCTGAAGCCCGAACACCAGGAGATCCTGGTCCTCCGGGAGGTGGAGGGACTGTCCTACGAGGAGATCTCCGAGACCCTGGGCCTCAAGATGGGGACCGTGATGTCCCGATTGTTCCACGCTCGGATGCGCCTCCGGGAGGTCCTGGAGGCCCGACTGGGGCGCCACGGTTGAGGGAGGGGACGATGGACCGTCGCAAGGCCATGCGGATCGCCGACGGGGAGGCCCCGGAACAGGACCTGGACCCCCGACTGCGGGCCGAGGTCGAGGCCTTTCGGGCCCTGTCGGACGAGGTCCGGGAGGCGGCCACCCCGAGGCGGGCGCCCCCGGACTTCGAGGCCTTCTTCCGGGGGGTGGAGGCGCGATACGAGGCGGCCCGGGAGGCCCGCTCCGATCGGGGCCTGGCCCGGTGGTGGAAGGGGATCCGGGAACGGCCCCTCTGGTGGATGGCCCCCGTGGGTGCCGCCCTGGCGGCGGCGGCCCTGCTGGCCCTGACGGTTCCCGGGGAACGGGCCCCGAACAACGCCTGCTTCGTGGATTCGTACGACCTGGATCGGGGGTCGGTGGTGATCGACCAGGACCCGGACGACCCGTCCCGGGCAACGGTGATCTGGTTCCTGGAGGAGGGGTGAGATGCTTCGACGCGGGATCAGGGTCTGGGTCTTCGCGGCGGCAACCCTGGCACTGGCAGCCTCGGCGATGCCACGGAAAGCGGCGGCGGAACCCCGGGCCGAGGTGACCCTGACGGTGATCCTGGCCAGACGGGAGCCGCCGAAACTGCATCCCGGTCTGCAGAAGATGTGGGACACCCTGCGGCGGTCCTTCGGGGACAAGTTCTCCTTCTTCGACCTGGCCGGGGAGACCTCCCGACGGCTCGCCGAGGGGGAGCGGGTCGAGACGACGCTGCCCAACGGGGACCGGTTCGCGGCGATCTTCCAGGGCGTGACCGAGGACAAGGGGCTGCTCCGGATCCACCTGGAGATGGGGGAGTTCCGGACCAAGGTCCGGGTGCATGACGGCGGCGTCTTCTTCCAGGCAGGGCGACGGCATGGGGACGCCACCGTGCTCATCGGCGTCCGGGCGGCCCTGGTTCCCTGACCCCTCCCGGCCCGAGACGACCCGTCCCCCCGTTCCCGGGACCCCCTCCGTTGCAAAACCTCCGGTTTGACAAGGAAGGTTCCTCGGCTACACTTGCGCCTCGGCTCGATCCGCCCGGTCTGGGGCGAGAGGCCCGGATGGACCTGCTTCGGGGAATTGAGAAACTGGAAGCCCTGCCCCTCGAGGGGCGGCGGCTCCTGCTCCGGGTGGACCTCGACTGCCCGGTGGAGGACGGCTGCATCCTCGACGACCGGAAGATCCGCAGCGTGGTCCCGACGGTCCGGCAGGTGCTCGCGGCGGGGGCCCGGCTCGTGCTGGCCTCCCACCTGGGCAACCCGCAAGGGCGCCGGATGCCGGGGCTCTCGATGGTCCCGGTGGGCCTGCGCCTGGCGGAACTGCTGGACCAGGAGGTCTATCTCCCGGAGGACGTCGTCGGAGACGGCCCCCGAAAGGTGGTGATGGAGCGCATGGACGGGGAGGTCGTGCTGCTGGAGAACCTGGCCTTCCACGCCGAGGAGGAGCAGGGGGACGACCTCTTCGCCCAGCAACTGGGGCACCTGTGCGACCTCTATGGGATCGATTCGCTGGCCCTCTGCGACCGTCGCTGGGCCTCCATCGTGGCCCTCCCGAGGCACGTCCACTCCCGGGGAGCGGGAATGGCGCTCTACCGCGAACTGTCGCAACTGAACCGCCTCTGCGGATCCCTGGACCAGCCGGCGGGCATCCTCCTGGGCGGAAGCCAGTTGAAGGACCGGATGGCGTTGATCCAGGCCTGGCAGGGCAAGGTCCGGACGATGGCCTTCGGGGGCCGCCTGGGTTGGATGATGGCCCAGGCGCCGTCGGCGGCGGAACGGGAGGATGCGGAACTGGCCCGGCACCTGCTGGCCCGGGCCCGGGCCCGGGAGATGGACGTCCGGCTGCCCATCGACCTCCGGGTCGTGCTGGAGGACGGCACCGAGACGGTCGTGGGGGTCCGGGAGGTCCCCGGCGCGGCCCGCATCCGGGACATCGGACCCGAGACGGCCCAGGACTTCTCCCGGGCCTTCGCGGACCTTCGGACGGTCTGGTGGAACGGAACCCTCGGGGACCCCGGGGAGGAGCCGACGGAGGAGGGCACGGAACGCCTGGCCCGAACACTGGTCCGGTGCCGCTGCGCCAGCGTCGTGGTGGGCGACGACACGGCGGCGCTGGTGGGCCGCCTGGGGCTCACGCCCTTCTTCACCCACGTCTCGGCCGGCGGCGATGCGGCCCTGCGGCTCCTGGAGGGACAGGACCTGGACGCCCTCAAGGCGATCCGGGAGGGAGGCAAGTGATGGATGCAGCGAACCGGCGGCCCTTGATCGCCGGCAACTGGAAGATGCACCTGGATGCCGCCGGCGCGGCGGCCCTGGCCCGGGAGGTCGTGCAGCGGACCGGCCGGTTCCGCCAGACGGACGTCTGCGTGCTGCCGGCGTTTCCCCTGATCCCCGCGGTGGCCCGGGTCCTGGAGGGCTCCTCGGTGGGCCATGGCGCCCAGGACCTCAGCGCCGAGGAGGAGGGGGCCTTCACGGGCGAGGTCAGCGCCCGGATGCTCACCAGCCTGGGATGCCAGTACGTCTGCATCGGGCACTCGGAGCGGCGGGAGTACCACCTGGAGTCGGACGAACTGGTCCGGCGAAAACTGGAGCGGGCCCTGGCGGCGGGCCTGACCCCCATCGTCTGCGTGGGGGAGAAACTGGCCGAGCGGGACCGGGGCGAGACCTTCGCCCGGGTGGAGCGACAGGTGACCGTGGGCCTTGCGGGCATCGATGCGAAGGCCATCGAGCGGGTCGTGATCGCCTACGAACCGGTCTGGGCCATCGGGACCGGACGCAACGCGACGCCAGCCCAGGCCCAGGAGGTCCACGAGTTCCTCCGGGGCCTGCTGGCCCGGTTCCACGGACCGGAGATCGCGCGGCGGATCCGGATCCTCTACGGGGGCAGCGTGAAACCGGGAAACGCCCGGGAACTGCTGGCCCAGCGGGACGTGGACGGGGCGCTGGTGGGCGGGGCCAGCCTCTCGGGGGAGTCCTTTGCCGCCATTGTCGAAAGCGCGGGGTGACACATGGAATTCCTGTTCGGCCTGATGATCGCGTTTCACATCCTGGTGTCGGTGCTGCTGATCGTCGTGATCCTGCTCCAGCCCGGACGAGGTGGCGGGGGCATGGGGGCGGTGTTCGGCGGCGGGTCCTCGACCTCGATCTTCGGGGGCCGGGGGGCCACCACGGTCCTGAGCAAGGCCACGGGAATCCTGGCGGCCATCTTCATGGTGTTGTCGGTGGCCATCGCCCTCACGGGGTCCGAGCGGAGCGTGGTCTCGGAAGTCCAGGAGGCGCCTGCACCCGCGGCACCGGCCCCCGCGGCACCGGCGCCCCAGGCTCCCGCGGCACCGGCGCCCCAGGCTCCCGCGGCTCCGGCGCCCCAGGCCCCCGAGTCCCCGTGACCCCATGAGCCGGGAGAGGGGATCATGGACGCCCTCCAGGCCATCCTGACCCGTCGGAGCATCCGGCAGTACCAGCCGGACCGGCCCATTGCTCCCGAGACGGTCGAGATGCTGCTCCGGGCGGCGATGGCCGCCCCCTCGGCCCGCAACCTGCGCCCCTGGGAATACCTGGTGGTGGAGGATCGCCAGGTGCTGGATTCCCTGTCCCGGGTCCATCCCCACGGCCGGATGCTGGCCCAGGCGCCCCTCGCCATCGTCCTCTGCGCGGACCCGGGCCGCCAGCCCCTCGAGGGATACTGGCTCCAGGACCTGTCGGCGGCGACCCAGAACCTGCTGCTGGCCGCCCATGCCCTGGGCCTGGGGGCCGTGTGGTTGGGGGTGCAGCCCCGGCCGGAGCGGGAGGCCGCCCTCCGGGAGGTCCTGGGGGTCCCGGACCCCATCCGGATCGGGATGGTGGTGGCCATCGGCCACCCGGCCGAATCGAAGGAGCCTGTGGACCGCTACGATCCCCACCGGGTGCACCGCGAGCGGTGGTGACCCCGGATCGCGACGACGACCGCCCCCCGAGGATGCGGATCCAGCACGGCGTTTCGTGGTGCCCTTTCTCCTCGTCCGGTGATATATCTCCGATTCCCTGCAGGGGAACGGCCGCTTCGGCCCCAAGGAGGCAAGATGTTCTCGACGGTCCGGGAGTTGCTGGCCTACTTGCGCAAGGAGGAGGTCCGGACGGTGGACCTCAAGTTCACCGCCCTCTCGGGCCGCCTCCACCACGTCAGCCTGCCCGCCTCTCGCTTCGACGACTCGGTCTTCGAGGACGGCGTGGGCTTCGACGGGTCCAACATGCCCGGATTCAAGGGAGTCGAGTGCGGGGACATGGTGCTGGTTCCAGATCCCACCACCGCCTTCCTGGACCCCTTCTTTTCCGACAAGACCCTGTCGCTGATCTGCGACGTGGCCGAAGCCGGGACCCTGGCCCCCTTCCCCCGGGACCCCCGGGGCATCCTGCGGCGGGCCGTGGAGGCCCTCGGGACGTCGGGCCTCGCAGACGAGGCGCTCTTCGGGCCGGAGTTCGAGTTCTACCTGCTGGATCAGGCCCTCTTCGAGAACGGGGTCTGCGTCTCCCAGGCCGTGTTCGGGTCCCGGGAAGGACGCATCCCCGGCTGCGAGGAGTTCCGCCAGCCCCAGTCGCTGCCCCTGAAGGGAGGCTACCACGCCGCACCGCCCCAGGACGCCTTCTTCAACATCCGGAACGAAATGGCGCTGCTGCTGGAGGAGGCGGGGGTGGACGTCCGGTACCACCACCACGAGGTCGGCAGCCCGGGACAGCAGGAGATCGAGGTCCACCTGGGGACGCCGCTGCGGATGGGCGACGTGGCCCTGATGGTCAAGTACTTCGTCAAGATGGTGGCCCGGCGCCATGACCTGGTGGCGACCTTCATGCCCAAGCCCTTCTTCGGGGAGGCGGGCAGCGGGATGCACTTCCACCAGCACCTGTTCCTGGAGGGACGCCCCCTCTTCGACGACCCCGCCGGGTATGGCGGCCTCTCCCGGACGGCCCTGGCCTACATCGCTGGCCTGCTGGAACACGGCCCTGCAGTGATGGCCTGGACCAATCCCTCGACGAACTCCTTCCGCCGGCTGGTTCCGGGCTTCGAGGCGCCGATCAACGCCTTCTTCAGCCTGGGCAACCGGAGCGCCGCGATCCGCATCCCCAAGTACACCCGGAGGCCCCAGGACCGCCGGATCGAGTTCCGGACGCCCGATGCCACCTGCAACCCCTACCTGGCGATGGCGGCCCAGATTCTCGCCGGACTGGACGGCATGCGCCGGGAACTGGACCCCTCGACGCTGGGCTTCGGCCCCTTCGACGAGGACGTCTTCGCAATGCCGGAGGCCGAACGTCGTCGCCTGATCCGGTCCCTGCCGGGGTCCCTGGAGGCGGTCCTGGAGGCCCTGGAGGCCGACCACGGGTTCCTGACGGAACCGGGGGTCTTCACCGAGCCGTTGATCACCGACTGGGTGCGGATCCTGCGGGAACGGGAGTGCCGGGCCATGCGGCAGCGGCCCCACCCCTACGAGGTGGAACTGCACCTGGACTGCTGAACCGGTTGACAAGACCCCTCTCCGTCCGGTACAAATGCCCTGCGTTTCGTCGCCCCTGGCGCCATAGCCAAGCGGTAAGGCAGAGGTCTGCAAAACCTCCATCCCCGGTTCAAATCCGGGTGGCGCCTCCAGGACCCCCCGTCATCCCCGCCCCCGCTCCCGAGTCCCTCCTGCGGCGACCCGTGACATGGCGCCGGAGAGAGAGCGACGCCCATTCCCGCGTCCAGGGGAGGCTGGACCCGTGGCCGCGGGTTCCGATCCACCGAGCGACCTGCTAGGATCGGCCGGAAGGAGGCGACCCGATGGGCGAAAGGCAGCGCTACCGGATCATCGAGAAGATCGACTCGGGGGGCATGGCCGAGATCTACAAGGCCGTCGCCATCACCCTGGACGGCTTCGAAAAGCCGGTGGCCATCAAGCGCATCCTCCCCTCCCTCTGCAACCAGCCGAAGTTCGTCAACATGTTCCTGGACGAGGCCCGGCTGGCCATGCACCTGAACCACGCGAACATCGTGCAGGTCTTCGACGTCGGCCGGGCCCAGGGCACCTACTTCATCGTGATGGAACTGATCGAGGGCTTCAACCTGCGCCGGGTCTTCCAGCGCCTCTCGGAGGTGGGCCAGCGCTTCCCGGTTCCCATCGCCCTCTTCGTGGTCACCGAGATGCTCAAGGGCCTCGCTCACGCCCACGAGCGCCGGGACGCCAACGGCAACCCCCTCGGGATCGTCCACCGGGACGTGTCACCGCCCAACGTGCTGATCTCCCGGGCCGGCGAGGTGAAGGTGACGGACTTCGGTCTGGCGAAGGCCATCACCCAGGCGGAACTCACGGACCCGGGGATCGTGAAGGGGAAGTTCAGCTACCTGTCCCCGGAGGCCATCGATGGCCGGGCCGTGGACCACCGGGCCGACCTCTTCAGCGCCGGGGTGGTGCTGTGGGAACTGCTGGCGAACCGGCGTCTCTTCCTGGGCAAGACCGAGATGGAGACCGTGGACCTGGTCCAGAAGGCCGAGGTCCCCTCCCTGACCCTTCTGAACCCCGACGTCCCGGAGGAACTGGAACGGCTGGTGCTCAAGAGCCTGGCCCGGGACCCCCGGAAGCGCTACCACAGCGCCCGGGAGATGGGCGATTCGCTGATGGCCTTCCTCTTCCAGGAGGGTCTCAAGGTCACCTCCTACGACCTGACCGAGTTCCTGCGGAGCATCTTCGAGGCCCAGGCCGTGGAGGCCGAGGGGCTCAACCAGGAGCGGATCAGCCTGCTGATCTCCGACGAGATCCTGAGCCTGTCGATGATGCGCTATGCGGGCCAGCCGCTGCCCATCGAGGGCAGCACCCCCATCCGGCTGGAGACCCTGAACCGGCTCGGGGGGGGGCACCTCTCCTCGGAGGACCTCCGGGGACAGGCGACCCGGATCGGCGACGGATCGGCCCTTCCCCGGACCCAGGGAACCCCCCTGGTGGAGATGCTGGAGGGCCGGGAGACGATGGCGATGACGGCGCTGCAGCCCCGGGCGCGGCAGCGCGGTCCGTGGCTGTGGGTGGGAATCGGCGGACTGCTCCTGCTGGGCGCCCTCGCGGCCGCCGGATGGTTCCTCCTCGGTCCCGGAGGTGGGGGATGAAAAGGTCGGTTCCGCGGTTCGAGGTCGTGATCGGGTTGATGCTGACCCTCGGGGGATGCGATTCCTCGTCGGGAGACCCGGGCGACCCGGGCGACCCGGGGACCTCCCGGCCCGATGTCGGGGACATCGCGACCACGTCGGACGAGGCCGAGGGGGAGGACCCGGGGGCCTACGTGGTCCCGAACCCGTCGGGGAAGGGCCACGGCGAGCCGTGCCAGCAGGACGCCGAGTGCCAGTTCCTGCGATGCATCGCGGCCCCGACCGTGACCGGGGGGCAGTTCCGAATCTGCAGCAAGGACTGCGCCTCGGGGCCCTTCGCCGCCTGCACGCTCGAGGGTCCCGACTACCTGTGCCTCCGGACCTCCCCGTCGGCGGGCAACGACATCGTCTCGTTCTGCGGGCAACTGTGCAGCGATGCGGGCCAGTGCCCCCCGGAATACGGCGACTGCCGGGTGGTGGTCGGGGCCCAGAAGACCTGCGCGGTGCCCGCGGTCCCCTGAACCCATGATCCCACCGGCGTGCCTGCCCTGCCTGCCACCTCCCGGCGTGCCGGTCAGTCGTTGAAGATGTAGTCGTACCAGAAGCGCTTGCTGCGGTCCGCGGTCAGGTCCACGTGGATGTGCTTGACCTGGGTGTACTCCAGCAGGCCGTGGGGCCCCAGTTCCCGCCCCACCCCCGACTGCTTGTATCCCCCGAAGGGCGCCAGGGCGTTGAGCAGGTGGTAGTCGTTGATCCAGACGGTCCCGGTCCGGATGCGCTTCGCGATGTCGATGGCCCGGGGCACGTCCCGGCTGAAGACGGCCCCTCCCAGGCCGTAGATGCTGTCGTTGGCCATCCGGATGGCGTCGTCCACGTCCTCGTAGCGAATCACCGAGAGGACCGGCCCGAAGATCTCCTCCTGGGCGATGCGCATCCGGTTGTCCACCTGGTCGAAGACCGTCGGCTCCACGAAATGGCCCCGATCCAGGTGGGGAGGCCTTCGCCCGCCGCAGAGCATCCGGGCCCCCTCCTGGCGACCGGCCTCGATGTAGCCCATCACGGTGTTCCACTGGGCCCGGGAGACGACCGGTCCCATGGTCGTGTCGAAGTCCTGGGGATCCCCGACCCGGATATGGCCGATGCGTTCCAGCATCCGGGCCACGAAGGTGTCGTAGATGGCCGCGGGGACGAAGCACCGGGTGCCCGACTCGCAGACCTGCCCGGCATGGAAGAAGGTCCCGAAGAGGGCCCCGTCCACCGCCAGGTCCAGATCCGCGTCCTCCAGGACCAGCGTGGGGGACTTCCCGCCGAGTTCCAGGGTGACCTTCTTCACCGTGTCGGCGGCCATCCGCATCACCTGACGGCCCGTCTCGGTGCTGCCGGTCAGGGCGACCTTGTCCACCATCGGGTTCGTGCAGAGTTCGGGCCCGATGACGCCCCCGGACCCGGTCAGGAGGTTGAAGACTCCCGGCGGCAGGTCCGCCTCGGCAATCACCTTCGCCATCTCCAGGGCCGAGAGGGGGGTGTCCGTGGCGGGTTTGAGCACCGCGGTGTTGCCCATGATCAGGGCCGGGGCCGTCTTCCAGACGGCCATCAGGAAGGGGAAGTTCCAGGGGATGATCCCGGCGCAGACCCCGATGGGCTCCCGGTTCACGAAGTTCCACGAGACGTAGGGAAAGTCGATCCAGGGAAGGGGCTCGTAGGTGGGAAGCCGGGCCCCCAGGTCCACGAGCAGCCGGAAGTGCTCGATGCCCAGCGGGATGTCCATCAGGGTGGTCTTTCGGATCGTGGCCCCCGAGTCCCGGGACTCCAGGTCCGCCAGTTCCGCCTGCCGGGCCATCAGCCCCTCGACCACCCGCATGAGGGCGGCGGCACGGTCCTTCGGGGACATCGACGGCCAGGGTCCTTCGTCGAAGGCCTTCCGGGCCGCGGCGATGGCCCGGCGGGCATCCTCCACCGTGGCGACCGGGACCTCGGCGATGGGCTCCTCGGTGGCCGGGTTGAAGGTCTCCCGGACCGCGCCGTCGCTGGCGTCGCAGAACTGCCCGTCGATGAACAGCCGGTAGCGCTCCATGGGGGTCCTCCAGACAGGGGACTTCATTCTACCGGGTGTCGATGCCCCTGGACAGGCCCCGATTCACCGCCGCGTCCAGCCAGGTGGGGGACTGGATGCCGGAAGGGCCTTGACGCGTCGCGTTACCGCGTTATCTTGAGGGCGGTCTGTCCGGGAGGTCGGCATGAGACCGAATTCTGACCAGAGACCGCGAATCGGCGTGGCCCTGGGGGGCGGGGCCGCCCGGGGGTGGGCCCACCTGGGGGTCGTTCGGGCCCTCCAGGAGGAGGGCGTGGAGCCCTGGTGCGTCGCGGGGACCAGCATCGGGTCCTTCATCGCCGCGGCGTGGATCAGCGGAAGCCTGGATCGACTGACCCGGGAGGTGCTGGACCTGAACCTCCGACACCTGCTGCCCTTCCTCCGGGTGCACCTCTCCCGGGCGGGCCTGATCGACGGGAGGAGCCTGGAACCCCTGATCCGGCAGTTCGTGACGGCCGAGCGCTTCGAGGACCTGCCGCGACCCCTGGCGATGAACGCCACCGACCTCCTGCAGGGAGAGGAGGTGCTGATCCGGGAGGGCGACCTCCTGTCGGGCATCCTGGCGAGCACGGCGGTTCCGGGGCTCTTCAGCCCCGTGGAGCGGGACGGGAGACTTCTGGTGGACGGCGGGCTCGTGAACCCGATCCCGGTGTCCCTGGCCCGGGAAATGGGGGCCGAGGTGGTCCTCGCGGTGGACATCAACCATTTCGTGGTCCAGGACGGTCCCTGGCAACGCCGGGAGGATTCCCGGGACGCAGAAGGGGATCCCCTGACCGACGGGGGGGCCACCGACGGGGAACCGGACCGGAAGGCCCTCTGGCCCGAGTGGATGCGCCGGTGGCTCCCCTCGACCCGGTCCCCAGGCGGGGACACGCCCCCGCTTCGCCGACCGGGGCTGCGGGACACGCTCTGGATGGGCATCGCCATCGGGGAGGTGGCCATCGGGAACCTCCGGGTGCGACTGGATCGCCCGGAGGTGCTGGTCCGCCCCCGGGTCGGCCAGATCCCATTCCTCGATTTCAGCCGGGGCCAGGAGGCCATCGAGGCGGGATACGAGGCAACCCGGGAGGTCCTCCGCGACCCGTCGGCCCGGGCCACGCTGGGGCTGGCCCCCCGGGAGGATTTCGGGGTACCCTCGGCTCCATGAGGGTCCTGGGAATCGAGACCTCCTGTGACGAGACGGCGGCGGCGGTGGTCGAGGACGGCCGCCGGGTCCGAAGCAACGTGATCCACTCCCAGGTGGCCATCCACGCCCCCTTCCGGGGAGTGGTGCCGGAGGTGGCCTCCCGAGACCACCTGCGACAGATCGTCCCGGTGGTGGACCGGGCCCTCCGGGAGGCCGGCACGCCGCTGGACCAGGTGGACGGGATCGCCGTGACCCTGGGCCCGGGCCTGATCGGGTCGCTGCTGGTGGGCATCCAGTTCGCGAAGGGACTGGCCCTGGCCACCGGGAAGCCACTGGTCGGGATCGATCACCTGGAGGCCCACGTGATGGCCTCCTTCCTGGTGCCGGACCGGGAACCGCCGGCGTTCCCCCATCTGGCACTGGCGGTCTCCGGGGGCCATACGAGCCTCTACCGGGTCGCGGCCCCCGGCCGGCTCGAACGACTGGGAAAGACCCGGGACGACGCCGCCGGCGAGGCTTTTGACAAGGCGGCCGCGATGCTGGGACTCCCCTATCCCGGGGGCGTCTCCATCGAGCGGGCCGCCGAGGGACACCGGACGGACGCGGTGACCCTGCCCCGGCCCTTCCTGAAGGAGGGCCTGGAGATGTCCTTCTCGGGGCTCAAGACGGCCCTGCGACGACACCTGGAGATGCTCCGGCATCCCCCGGACCCCCAGGAGACGGGGGAGATCGCCGCGGCGTTCCAGGAGGCGGTCGTGGACGTGCTGGTCACCAAGACCTGCCGGGCCGCCCAGGAGACCGGGGTGCAGGAGGTGGTGCTGGCCGGGGGCGTCTCGGCCAACCGGCGACTCCGGGAGCGGATGGCCGAGGCCCTGGAACGGGAGGGGCGACGCATTCACCTGCTGCCCCTCTCCCTCTGCACGGACAACGCGGCGATGATCGCCGGCCTGGGAACCCGGTATCTGTTCGGGGACCTGGCAGGGGCCCAGGCCCCCCGGGGCCTGGAGATGGAGCCCTATACCCGCGCCGGTGGAGGCACCCGATGAGGACGTGGGCCCTGGGATGGATCGTGCTGACGGCGGGATGCAGCGTGGCCCCGACAACGGACCTGGGATGGGACCCCGGGACCCCGGAGGAGGCGACGGATGCCCCGAAGGACCTCCTGGAGGCCGAGGGGCCCGAGGACGTCGCGCCGGCGGAGTCCCGGGAGACCGGGGAGGTCGAAGCGTGCCCAGGAGGAATCCGCCCCTGGCAGTGCCTGGTCCCCGGAGACTGCCCCCCAGGGTCCTCGTGCTCCGGGCCGGCCTCCTGTCTGACGGAGTCCTGCCCGGGCGGCTGCCCGGACATCGGCGGGAAGGGCCCCGGAGTCCCGGGGGTCTGCCTCTGGGCACCCACGGCGACCCTCTGCTCCGCCACGCAGCGCTGCCCCGCGGGCACCGGCTGCCTGCCGGCCGGGGTCCCGGACCTGGGAGTCTGCCGCGCCCTGCCCCCGGTGAGCGGGGCATGCTGGAGCGACCTGGACTGTCCGACCACGATGGGCTGCATCGGCGAGATTCGCTGTCCAGTGACCCGCTGGACCACCTGCGTGGACCATCCGGGACTGTGCCTCCCCCGGCCGGGGCCACCGGCCTGCCTGGAGGATGAGGACTGCCCGGAGACCGAGTGGTGCGAGGGGGCGATCCTCTGCGCCCTCGGAGACCCCGCCTGCGCCGACCGGCCCGGGACCTGCCGTTCCGGCCCTGCCCCCGGCTGCACCGGGAACGCCGACTGCAGCGGCGGTTCCGAGGGCCCGGTCTGCATCGCAGTGGCCTCGGGGGGGACGGGCTACTGCTCTCCGGGGGCCGGGCTGCGGGAGGGGGAGTGCTGGCAGGACGGCGAGTCCTGGTGCGGGGAGGAGGCACCGGCATGCCCCGGCGCGGCCCCCTGTCCCCCAGGCCGTCGTTGCCGGGCCGCAGGAATGCATGGAGGCATCTGCGCGGCCTTTCCTCCCCCCGGCGAGGAGGGGGTCCGGATCGACGTGCTGCGAAAGGACGACCCGAACACGGTGCTGTTCATTCGGAACGAGGGATCGCAGGCCATCTTCATCCCGACCTGCGACACCCTGCTGATGGAGACCCAGAAGGACGGGGCGTGGCCCCAGGACGGGTCCTTCACCGGCACCGCCCAGGACGTCCTCTGTGGGGGCCAGGGGGTTCCCAGCGCCCTCCGAATCCCATCGGGAGGCGCCCGGGTGCTCCAGGGCCTGGAGGTGTATCTGCCGTTGCCCGCCTGGAAGCGGATGGTGCTCCAGTTCCGGATGGGATGCGACGGCCGGGATCCCGAGGGCGGGGTCTGCACGGAGAAGGAGCGGGTGGCCTACTCCGAGGCGTTCCAGTGAACCCGGAACCCCCTCCTCCCCGGGATCGGCGCACGGCCCGCAAGGAACTGGGCCAGCACTTCCTGACCCACGAACGGGACGTCCATCGCATCATCGAGACGCTGGGGCCGGGTCCCGGAGACACGGTGCTGGAGATCGGCCCCGGCCCCGGGGCCTTGACCCGGCACCTGGTGTCCCGGTGCGACCGGCTGCTGCTGCTGGAAAAGGACACCCGGTTCGTCCTGGACCTCCGGGAGCGCTTCCGGGACCATTCCCGGGTGGAGGTGATCGCCGGTGATGCCACGGACCCCGCCCTGGCCCGGTGGATCACGCCGGGGATCCGGGTGGTGGGGAACCTGCCCTACAACGTCGGGACGGCGATCGTGCTGAACCTCCTGAGGTTCCGGGACCGTCTGGCCCGGGTGGTGGTGATGCTCCAGCAGGAGGTCGCGGAACGGATCGTGGCGACCCCGGGCCATCGGGCCCGGGGAGCGCTGTCCTTGCGGGTGCAGGCCCGAACGGGGGTGTCCCTGCGGTTCCGGGTCCCCCCGGATCACTTCGTTCCCCCGCCGGCGATCTGGTCGGCCGTGGTGGACATGAACCCCAGTGCGGCGGACCCCGTGGCGGCCGAGGCCGCCGGCCATCCCTCCTTCGATGCCCTGGCCCAGGCCCTCTTCGCCCAACCCCGGAAGACGGTGGTCAACAGCCTGATGGCCGGGACCCGCCTGCCCCGGGATCGGGTCCTGAAGGCCCTGGCGGCCGTCCCCATCGACCCGGGCATCCGCCCGTCGCTGGTGACCCAGGAGGCCTTCGTGGCACTGTGGCGGGAACTGGGTCCCGAGTGGTCCCACGACGGGGACCGGAATCCGGCAGGATCCTAGAGGTCCTCTTCCGGCAGCACCGATCCGCCGTCGTCCTCCAGGGGCATCTCGGGCTCCTCCTCCTTCTCGGCCAGGACGTCCACCGCGACGACGCGCTCGTCGGAGGCCACGTTCATGACCCGGACGCCCTGGGTCACCCGACCGATGCGGGAGATGTCCTTCACCCGGACTCGGATCACCTGCCCCACCGAGGAGGTCAGCATCAACTCGTCGTCCTCCCGGACCTCCAGCAATGCCACGACGGACCCGACCTTGGGGTTCACCCGCATCGCCAGGATCCCGCTGCCGCCCCGACGCTGCACCCGGTACTCCTCCGAGGGAGTCCGCTTGCCGTAGCCCTTCTCGGTCACCGCCAGGAGGTCGCAGTCGGGGTGCAGCACCTCCATGCCGACCATCTGGTCGCCCCGGGCCAGGGTGACCCCCCGGACTCCCCGGGTGTCCCGCCCGATGGGCCGCAGGTCCTCGAGGCTGAACCGGATCGACTTGCCCCGCCGGGTGAAGAGCAGCACGTGCTGGCCCTCGACGGCGCGGCGCACCGCGATCAGGTCGTCGTCGGGGTCCAGGCGGATGGCGATGATCCCGTTGCTCCGGATGTTCTTGAACTGGCTCAGTTCGGTCCGCTTCACGATCCCCTTCCGGGTCCCGAAGACCAGGGACTCGGGGGCGTCGGGGTCCGGCACCGGCAGGATCGCGGCGACCCGCTCGTCCCCGGCGAGGTTCAGCAGGTTCACCATCGCCCGCCCCTTCGAGGTCCGGGACCCCGGCGGGATGTCGAAGACCCGCAGGCGGAAGACCCGCCCCTTGTCCGTGAAGAAGAGGACATGGGCGTGGGTGCTGGCGACGAACATGTTGACGACCCAGTCCTCCTCCCGGGTCGCCATCCCCGCCTTGCCCTTGCCCCCGCGCCTCTGGCTGCGGTACTGGGCCACGGGGGTGCGCTTCACGAACCCCTGGGCCGACACCGTGACGACCATCTCCTCCTCGGGGATCAGGTCCTCCAGGTCCAGGTCGCCGACGTCCTCGACGATCTCCGATCGCCTCGGGTCGCCGTAGCGGTCCCGGATCTCCTCCAGTTCCTCCGCCACGACGTCCAGCAGCAGGGCCTCGGACCCCAGGATCTCCTCCAGGCGGGCGATGTTCTTCCGGATCTCCTCCAGTTCCAGCAGGATCTTGTCCCGCTCCATCCGGGTCAGGCGCTCCAGGCGCAGTTCCAGGATGGCCCGGGCCTGGATCTCCGTGAGCCCGAAGGTCTGCATCAGGCCGGTCCGGGCCTCCTCGGGGTTCCGGGAGGCCCGGATCAGGGCGATCACCTCGTCGAGGTGGTCCAGGGCGATCTGGTAGCCCAGCAGGATGTGCTCCCGTTCCCGGGCCTTCCGGAGTTCGAAGCGACAGCGCCGGGTCACCACGTCCTTCCGGTGGTCCACGAAGGCCTGGAGGACGTCCTTCAGGGTCATCAGGCGAGGCTGGCCGTGGTGAATCGCCAGCAGGATCACGTTGAAGGTCGACTGCATCGGGGTCAGGGCGTGCAACTGGTTCAGCACGACCTGGGGATCGGCGTCGCGCTTCAGTTCGATCACGATGCGCATCCCATCCCGGTCCGACTCGTCCCGGAGGTCGTGGATGCCCTCGATGCGCTTCTCCTTCACCAGCTCGGCGATCCGCTCCAGCAACCGCGCCTTGTTGACGAGGTAGGGGATCTCGGTGACGACGATGGCCGTGCGCTCGCCCTTCTTGTCCCCCTCGACGTGGCTCCGGGCCTGGATCTTCACCACCCCGCGACCGGTCTCGTAGGCCTCCCGGGCCCCCCGGAGCCCCAGGATCTTCCCCCCCGTGGGGAAGTCGGGCGCCGGGAGCAGCCGGACCAGTTCCTCGATGGAGATGGCCGGGTCCCGGATCATCGCCACCAGGGCCCCGATCACCTCGCCCAGGTTGTGGGGGGGGATGTTGGTGGACATGCCCACGGCGATCCCCGAGGACCCGTTGATCAGCAGGTTCGGGACCCGGGCCGGCAACACCGACGGTTCCTCGAGGGACCCGTCGTAGTTGGGCACCATGTCCACGGTCTCCTTCTCGATGTCGGCCAGCATCTCCTCGGCCAGCCGGGTCATGCGCACCTCGGTGTAGCGCATGGCCGCCGGGGCATCCCCGTCCACCGACCCGAAGTTGCCCTGGCCGTCCACGAGCAGATAGCGCAGGCTGAAGTCCTGGGCCATCCGGACCATCGTGTCGTAGATCGCCGCATCGCCGTGGGGGTGGTACTTGCCCATCACGTCGCCGACGATGCGGGCGGACTTCTTGTAGGGCGTGTTGTGGAAGTTCCGGCTCTCGTGCATCGTGAAGAGCACGCGCCGGTGCACCGGCTTCATCCCGTCCCGGACGTCGGGCAGGGCGCGACCGATGATGACGCTCATCGCGTAGTCCACGTAGGACAGGCGCATCTCGTCTTCGATGTTCACCGGGGTCAGGTGCAGGCCCACAGAATCGGACATTCGGACCACCTCCCGCATGCGTGCGCGATGGCGGGAGGCCCCTGTCCGGGCGGCTCCGGAACGCCTTCGCGCGCGCGGATTCTACTCCGGATCTTCCTGTCGGAAAAGGCCCGAGGCCGCCCCGACGATGCCCGCGTCCGCCCGCACCGAATCCGCTATCCTGTCTGTTGTCCCGATCGCAGGAGACCTGCCATGACCCGCCCCGTCCATCTCTGGATGTGCGCCCTGCTGCTCGCGGCCCCGCCGGCCGGCTGCCTCCTGGACCCCGGACAGGGCACCGACCTGTCAGGCCTGGACGCCGGGCCCGAGGCACCGGTGCCGGACCCGGGGAATCGGGACACTCCCCTCCCGGAGGACCCCGGAGTCCTGCGGGACCTGTCGGGCCCCGACGCGGTGCCTCCCGATGGACCCACGGACCTGCCCTGGACGGACCCGAATCCCCCGGACCCGGGTCCGGACCCGCTGGGGGACGCCCCTGACCAGGAGGGACCGACCGACGCCCAGACCACCTGCCAGGCACCGCCGGCCACCTTCGCGACCCTCGAAGTGGCGGGGTTCCCCACGGAGGGCAGCCCGATGCCGCCATGGGGCCAGGGCGTGCTGGACGGGGACGCGCGGCTGGAATTCGTGGAGGAGACGTCCTCGGGCCACCGGTGGACCTTCCGGATGGACGAGGGGTTCCCGGTGACCGTGGAGACGGACCTGCCCCTGGACCAGTCGCCCCCCTTCCAGGCGGGAGACCGGGTCCACCTCTGGGCGAAACAGCAGGTCCCGTGGTGGCGCGACCTCGTGCTGGTCCTCTGGGATGCCGATGGGGTGCCACGGTTCCTCTGGCATGACGCGGCGGACCTCAATGAACAGGAGTCCTGGTTCGACTGTGGAGGTTCCCCGACGACCCGCCTCTGCCCCACCGTCCGGGCCCTGGCGGACGGGTGTCCCGCCGTGGAGGACACCTGTGGGATGCGGTTCCTTCCGCCGGTGGAACTGCTGGCCTTCGGCGGCGTGGCCAGCAGCGAGACCCCGGTGACCTTCAGGCGCGGTGAGCAGGGCTTCAACCCCAGCAACGGGGCCATCTTCTACCGGGTCCTGGATGCCTATCGCATCGACCTGTCCACCTACCCCTGCGCGGACTACCCCACCGAGTGGATCCGGGCCCTGATCCGGGTGGCGCCACCGGAGGCCCTGGAGTGCGACGAGGCCAGGATCGGCTTCTCCCAGGACAACGCCCCTGGCTACGAGTTCTACGAGATCTGCCTGGCAAGAGGCGACGAGGCGGCGGTGGCAGAGGTGCAGGCCATCGACCCCTCGCTGGACTGCGGTGTGTCGGGGGCCTTCGCGAAGTGCGGAGAGATCGGCGCCATCGGATGCCACGGGGACCTGGCCTACGACCCCACGACCCGCCGCATCGACGACGACACGTGGAAGCGCCTCTGCGACCTGTCGACGAGAAAGAGCGTCCTGCGCATGGGGGGCGGCCACTGGGTCTTCTGACCTTGTGGCCTTGATCAGGGATTCCCCTCGGCGGCCTTCGCCCGGGCCCGGTCCAGCAACTTGGGGGCCAGAGCGTTGTTCGGATCGACCTTCAAGGCCTCCTCGAACCGGCGGATGGCCTCGCCGTAGTTCCCATCCTTCATGGCCTGCTGGCCACTGAGGACCAGGGCCTTCGCCCGGGCCTCCCGCTCCTCGGGAGAGATCGACGGGGCCGCGGCGGCTGGCGCCGACGTCCGGGGCCCGGGGGTCGCCTTGGGCGCAGGCTTCGGGGCCGGGCTCCGGGCCGGAGCGGCATCCGGGGCCGGCTGCGCCGGAGCCGGGGTCGCCGCCGGGGCAGGCTTCTCAGGGACAGGTGCGGGCCTGGGAGCCTCGGGAGCCGAGGTCGCGGGACGCGTCGGGACCGGTTTCTCCGGAGCCGGGGCCGCCGCCGGGGCCGGAGCGGGCCGCTCGGGAGCGGGGGCCGCGGGGGCCGGGGCAGGCTTCTCGGGCGCAGGGGCCGGGGTTTCGACCCGGGGCGGGGCCGGCCGCGGGGGGGGCGGCGTC
>Ga0116184_10000708_pt1 | contig 36665 bp, 26 predicted proteins | sample AD_JPNNA5_MetaG_FD_89886 | JGI IMG/M metagenome (GOLD analysis project Ga0116184, IMG submission 89886) | Active sludge microbial communities of municipal wastewater-treating anaerobic digesters from Japan - AD_JPNNA5_MetaG | ecosystem: Engineered > Bioreactor > Anaerobic > Digestate | place... | reverse complement strand
TCCCGAAGCATCGGGACTAAACTGCCGTAGTTCATTTATATAAGTTCTCCTTTACTGAAGCCAGGGAGGATAGAGGGAGAGATGGGTGAGTGGCTTAAACCAGCAGTTTGCTAAACTGCCGTATGGGTAACTGTACCGGGGGTTCGAATCCCCCTCTCTCCGCAATGACTTCCTCCGCCGTTTGGCGGAGGATTTTTGTTTTTAAGGAGGGCCGTACAAAATTCGTTTTGTTAAGGCCTGACTTAAAACAAAAACCCAACGAGTGAAGCGAGTTGGGAGTCTTTGGAGTTGCAGGGAACCCTCCACGGGGATCATGAGTGAAACGAATAATCTACCTCTCCCCCCGTCTGCATGGTAAACAGGTGGTTAACTGATGGGTTGAAACGTCGAAACGTTGAAAAAGCTTAATACCATGGTGGAGAGACTCATATAATCTGATCAGCATAATAATTTCAATTGTAAATCATAAGCTTATGGATAAGCCTGGAAAAAACCGGGAAAGCAAAAGCCTGAGGTTCTCAGTTATCCAATAAGACGGGTCGCTGATCAAAAATTCTTAATAAATGTTAAATGCCCGCCTATGAAAGAGTTGGTCTCTCAATATTTATTACCTTAGAAATAATATTTAATGAAAAAATCTTCATATCCTGAAAATGAATTATCATTCAACCACTACAAAATCGAAATTGGATAGAAGTCTGTCGGAAGGAACATCGAGATATTCAATAATATATATATAGACATTATATAAATTAAAAGTATCGTTTAGCCTTTCTATTAATATTACGATGAATACTTATTTAATACTAAATCAAAAAAATGGGAATATCTAGTAAATTGAACAGACGGAAATTTTTGTCCCGGACAGCAGCCACGGGACTAGGATTAACTATCCTCCCGGCTCTTGGAGGATGTAACCTGAGATCTCCGGGTGAGAAGAAACCTGAAAATTGGGGATCAGTGACTTTTTTTGCAGACGATCCCTGGTGGCCGCAAAAGCCTGAAGATATTGTCTGGAGCGGCGGAATACCCGGTGTCGACATCGACGCACAAGGTAATATCTGGTTCATCACCCGTTCTCTGCCGCTTGTACATGAATATACTCCTGATGGTAAATTTATCAAGGCTTTTGGAACTCAGGGTCCCGTAGTTACTTCCGTAGAAAACGGACCCGTTGACCTCACATTTTCAATGCCTGATCCCGGGATCCACCAGATCAAGGTCGATCATGAAGGTAACGTATGGGTTGTAACCTGGCGTCTTGGTGTTGTGTACAAATGCTCTCCTGAGGGCAAAGTGCTCATGGTTCTGGGTAAATATAATGAGCGAGGTACTGATGAGACTCACTTTGGAGATCCAAATGATGTCTTAGTAGTGCCATCTGGTGATATTTTTGTTGCTGACGGTGAAGTTAATTTCCGGATAGTGCATTTTGACCCTCAGGGTAAATTTATAAAAGCATGGGGCAAGGAAGGTAAAGGACCAGGTGAGTTCGTATGTCCTCATGCTATTGTTTCTGACTCAAAGGGGCTGCTTTATGTAGCTGACCGTGGTAATACGAGGATTCAGATCTTTGATCAGAATGGTAAGTTTATCGATCAATGGCCTGACATAATTGTCCCGTTTGACCTGTGGATCGACAGTGAGGATAATGTCTGGACATGCGGTTACGGACCCCTGAGAACAAAAGCTGAATATGCTAACCTGCCCCGCTCTAATGATAACCTCATTGTTAAGTTTAATCCGCAGGGAAGAGTGCTGCTTATCTGGACATTCACTCAGGGAGATCTGCCCGGAGAATTTGGTGAGATACATGGAATAGCAGTAGATCGAAATGGTAATGTCTATGCTTCCGAAGTAGGTATGAACACCAGAGTGCAAAAATTTATACGTCAATCTTGAGATTAAATGATACGTTGCGAAAAACAGAGTAAATAAATCTTAAAGGTATATCATTATTCACAAGTGGTTAATTATCAATTTATTCGTTAAAAATAAAATTAGTATGAGAAGAAATTTAAAAATATACCAAAATAACAATAGAATTCTTCTGAAGCTTGTTGCTTTAACAGTTATTCTGGCTTTTATAATGCCGGTTATGCTAAAAGCTCAGGAGGGGAAAACTAATTTTTCAGGTAATTGGGTTTTGAATGTGTCAAAAAGTAGTCCGGGTACTGCTCCTGTAGGTGGTACAGGAGGATTAACCGGCAGAAATGCTGGTACAAATGGCGATCTTGTTGTTACGCAGGAAGCTAACCTTCTTAAAGTTTCAACAACAACCATAAGTCAGGATGGGAATCCGACTGTCAGAGAACTGAAATATACTCTGGACTTTAAGCCATCTGTAAATTTTGCAGTTGGCAGAGATGGACAACCTGGAATTCCCAGCACTTCATATGTCAGATGGTCAGACGATGGTAAGACTCTCAGAATAGTTACCAAAACAATAGGGAACGGTGAAACCAAAACCACTGAGGAATGGACGCTCATAAATAAAAATACTCTGTCAAGGACGTCTGTTCTCAGAACTGCTACCGGAACAGAGACAAGAACATCATTTGTTTATGACAGGAAAAGTTCTTAAGATCTTTGACCTGAGGTTATTTTGCGTCTAAGCAGAGCAATGGGCACATTTATCAGACTCCAAGACTATCAGACTCCAAGACTCCAACACAATCAGACTTTTTATTTTTGTTGATAATTATAGTATTTTTTTATTGTATGTTCTTAAATTTTATTAACTTCGCCCCGTTATTTTTTGAACCGAAACGATTATTAAAAAAATCGATAATTATTTCACAAACAAAGTATTAAAAAGGTTAGTAAAATGAAGAACAAAGTATTATTTGGATTAGCAACTCTTGCAATTGTTGCAATGCTTAGCAGCTGCGGTAAAGTTCCGCAGGCTGAAATCGATGCTACCAATGCAGCTATTGCTGCTGCTCAGGCAGCTGAAGCAAATGTTTATCTCCCCGCTGAATTTACTGCTCTCCAGGATTCAATGAATGCTATTACAGCAGCTGTTGAAGTTCAGAAAGGCAAATTATTCAAGAAATTCGGAACTGTTAAAGAACAACTTGCCACTACTTTAGCTCAGGCAAATCAGGTAGCTGCAAACGTTGCCGCAAAGAAGGAAGAAGTTAAGAAAGAAGCTGACACCATACTTAACGGCATCAAATCAGTAGTTGCTGAAAACGCTAAACTCGTAGTAAAACTCCCGAGAGGTAAAGAAGGTGCTGCTGTTATCGAAGCTATCAAAGCAGACATGGCAACAGTTGACGGTTCAGTTGCAGAAGCTCAGGGTATGTTCGACAAGGGTGCTTTCATGGACGCTCTTAACAAAGCAAAAGCTGCTCAGGAAAAAGCTACAGCAATCAATACCGAAATTAAAGAGGTATTAACCAAAGCAAGAATAAGGTTCTAATTTTCCTTATTGATGAAATAAAGAAATCCCCGGGTTTACTATCCCGGGGTTTTTTTTAACCACCGCTGTTTTATTTATGGGGAAGTACCGGAAACATATACTGTTTATCTCACTCCTGACCCTCTTAATAACCTTTGCAGGGGTATTGATTTTCTATCCGGTACCCACGCCACCCGAATCTGCAGTCAGGTACGCCCGCATGGCTCTCTCTTCTGCCCGTAAAAACAATGCAGATTTATATGCCGAAAATCTTTATTATGATGCGAAGATTTATTATGATTCTGCAATGAAAGCCTGGCAACGGGAAAATATGAAGTTCATTTACAGGAGGAATTTCGATTCGGTACTAAAGTATGCCGATCTCACAATGAAAAAGGCATACCTTTCTATCCAGGCATCGCAGTCCAATATTTCTGATCTGAGGATCAATTTATCACAGAAACTGTCTGCTCTCAAGGAGATTGTTCATGAAATATCCCGGAGATTTGAGGACTATCCCCTGGATGCCGAAATACGAGACAGGATATCAAAAGGAGGTTTCCTGCTTGAAGAAGGAGCTATAGCATACCGAATAGGGGATTACCTCAAGGCAGACTCAAAGATCAGAGAATCAGAGCACCTTCTGGCCTCTTCATATGAGTATGCCCATACCCACCTGAGGAACTATTTCAGACTGTATCCTCAGTGGAAAATTTGGATAGACAGTACAATTACCGTCTCCGACTCCACAAACGATTATTCAATAATAATCGATAAATATTCTCGTAAACTTATAGTTTATAACGACGGAAAGAAATTCCGGGAGTATTCTGCAGAGCTCAGCCAGAATTGGGTGGGTGATAAAAGAGTCCGGGGTGATAAAGCTACACCAGAGGGTATGTACAAAATAACCAGGAAATTCAGAAGCGACAGCACAAAGTATTATAAAGCTCTGCTCCTTAACTATCCGAATGAAGAAGATAGTGCAAATTTTGAAAGAGCGAAAGCAAGGGGAGCACTTCCACAATCGGCGAAGATCGGCGGGATGATAGAAATTCATGGTCATGGAGGAAAAGGGATAGACTGGACCGAGGGATGTATTGCCCTCACCAACAACGATATGGATAATCTGTTCAATATCGTTAAGGTTGGGACACCAGTCACGATTGTGGGATCAATGCAAAGCCTAAGACAGATTTTAAGAAACTAGACTGCCAGGATGGAATTTGACAAACCAAATAACGAACTGTATAAGGATCAAACCAATGAAGGGATGAGTGGAGGTGCTATTGACAAGCACCCGGCAGATCAGGAAATACCTAAGCATAGCTGGTTTGCAAAGGTGTTTCAGAACATCCTAATCTCGTTGATCGGAGTTATAACCCTTTTTGTTCTTATAGTCTTCTTTACCTGGCTCATACCGGCCATCCAGGAGATACCGACAGGAGAGAGAACACGTATCACCAATTCGGTAGAAATGAAAAATGATCCGGAATACAAAAAGCAGATTGCCCAGATCACAAAAGATATCCAGCGTCTTACCGGAAAATACAACAGCTACACTACGGGACAGTCATACCTGGTTATCAATACTACAGATAATCTCTTCTATCTTTACAAGAACAAAAAGCTTATAAGAGAAGGGCATTGCAGCTCAGGTAGTTACAAAATGCTGAAGACAGAGGAAGGCAGAAGCTGGATATTCAAGACGCCAAAGGGCAAATTCTGGATACAGGGGAAAATTACAAATCCGACATGGAGAAGACCTGACTGGGCTTTTGTTGAAGAAGGCCTTCCCATACCTTCCCAGGATGATCCTTCAAGGTATGAATACGGGGTACTGGGCGATTATGCAATGGCACTTGGTGATGGTTACCTCATTCATGGCACCCTCTATAAGCGTTTTCTGGGAATGCCGGTGACTCATGGATGCGTCCGGCTTAATGATGAAGATCTCGAGGCAATATTCCATTCACTTACAATCGGATCCTCGGTATATATTTACTGATCACCTGAATGAACAGCAATGGCAACAGACACTGACAAGAAAAAGCAGCCCGGCATCGCGATTCTGATTGTTGAGATCTTAATACTGGCCTTCCTGGTTTATTATACTATTATGGCGATGCTTGCCCCTGTCATAAAACGGGATGCTCTTGAAACGGAGTTCGGATTCATCCAGGACGACAAGAAAGAAAACAACAGAGATTTCACAACTGATTCAGCTTATCTGAGCCTTCTGAAACAAAAATCATATCTTGAGTCAAGGGTCAAAATGGCTAATACAGATTCCATCTATCTGACTATCAGTCTTCCCGATAGTACGGTCAATCTTGAGATCAGCGGTGTATCGGTTCATACCGCACCGATAAAACATTATGAACTCAGCAGGATCATAAAAAAAGGCAATGAATATGTAATTTCTTCTTTTCTCTCACGTCCCTTTACAATTCAAAAAGACTATTCCTCGATTCCCAAGGAACCTCTCATGATCAAAATGGCACCTAAGGACACATCTGAGTACCAGCCTGATATCATTCCTGATACAGCTGATTTTGAACCTGTTAATTATATCATGGAAATGGATAACGGGATCAGGTTATTTATTTATCAGGATGAAAATAAATTAAATCCGGGTGACCATTTTCACCGTATTACATTTGATTTTCGCTACAGGCTGGCAGCTTTTATTGAGACACTCAGGAGCGTACTTGTTTTCAAAGTTCCAGATTACCACCCATATATTAAAATCAGACTGCCAAGAAGCGATGCCAAGATCATTTACCGGGCTATGCCAAAGAACGGGCAGGTGGCGCTTTTCAGATAATTGAATTCTTTTAGGAAGATCATAACTTGCAAATAAAAAAAGATGTAAGTTTATGATCTCTTTATTCTAATCTGATTCAGATGGCAAGATTTACTGGTATAATCGGGATAATTATAATTCTCGGTCTGGCATTTCTCTGGTCAAATAACAGGAAAGCAATTAATCTCAGGCTCGTGATCACAGGTCTTCTTTTGCAGCTGGCTCTTGCGATCTTTATACTGAAGGTTCCTGTTGGGCAGGCTATTTTCGCCTGGCTTGGCAAAGGGATCAACAAGCTTCTTGATTTCTCGCAGGAGGGGGGTCGTTTCGTATTCGGCGATCTGATGGAAGTTCAGAATATCCTACCTCCACAGATAGTATCCGGAGGTGTTTTCCTGTTCATTCTGATCCCGACAATTATTTTTGTCTGTGTGCTTGTGGCAATGGCTTATCACGTTGGCTTGATGCAGAGAGTGATAGCAGTTCTTGCAAGGTTTGTACACTGGGTAATGAGGGTAAGCGGAAGCGAGGCTCTCTCAAATGTAGCCAGTGCATTCGTAGGGCAGGTTGAGGCTCAGATAATGATACGTCCTTATCTCTCAGGTATGACTATGTCGGAACTACTCGCTTCCATGACAGGAAGTATGGCGTGTATTGCAGGCGGTGTCATGGCAGTGTATATATCAATGGGTGTGCCGGCATCTTATCTGCTTGCCGCAAGCCTTATGGCTGCTCCGGGGGCACTGGTTATATCGAAGATCGTCTTCCCGGAAACACAGGAATCTGAAACTAAAGGTAAGGTGAAGCTGGATGTCAAAAAAGAACATGCCAACATTATGGATGCTATATCTCATGGAGCTTCAGACGGAATGAAGATTTCCATAAACGTTATTGCCATGCTGATAGGAGTCATTGCTTTGGTAGCCCTTGTGGATGCACTTCTTGGATATTTCGGACTCTTTCTCGGCTGGACAGGAATATCTCTGGATTTCATTGGCCTGGATGTCAATAATTTGGGTCTCAAAGATGTATTCGGAGCTTTCTTTTCGCTGTTCGCCATCGTTATGGGAGTTCCCGTATCAGAATCGTTTGATGTAGGTTCGCTCATGGGTACCAAAATGGTCATTAATGAGTTTGTAGCTTATTCCGATCTATCTCCGATGATTGCCCAGGGCACGTTAAGTGCAAAATCGATAGTGATTGCAAGCTTTGCCCTTTGCGGTTTTGCCAACTTCAGCTCGATAGCCATACAACTTGGGGGAATAGGAGCAATGGTACCTGAACGTAAAGCTGATCTTGCAAGACTCGGATTCAAAGCAATGATCTGCGGAACGATGGCTTCTTATATATCAGCATCTTTAGCCGGGATATTGATGTAGATATTAAGCTATTTTGCCTGTTTTGCCAGTTCTATATCTTTTGCTGCTTCATCAGTAAGTTTTACCCAGTCAACCTTACCCACCCTGTTAGTCCAGAGCGGATTCTTGTATTGCTTCATTGCCGAGGAGCTATAAAGTTTCCAGTACTCAAGGGCTTCTGTTAGTTGTTTAACAGCATTATCCTTTTCTGATCTGTTTTTAGTATGCCTGAACATGGCCAGGCTGGTTGCTCCGCTAATCTTATTTGCATAATATATACCCAAGTATGCCATCGACCTGATATCATTGACGGTTTCAGCTAATTCCTGGCTCTCTGATGTATCAATGCTGCTGATAAGTGATAAAGCCGTATCAGCATGATTAAAGATCATTTGAGCCACATCAGGAGGATTGAGCAGAGTATCAACGGTTCTTATAATCTGGTCAGTCCGGTAACTTACATAATCCGGGATCGACCTGTAGCCTGATTCAGGATGTGGCCGGAGAGTGATGAACCTGTTCACATCATGAAAGCCTGATGCAGTCTGTGCCGGTTCCGGTCGGCTCCTGCACCCTTCGATATACCATCTGAAATCAAGATCCCCCCAGTGGAATCCGGTGGTTACCGGATAGACCATTGATGCGTTCTGCCATGCTGTAAAAAGTGAGGAAGCATCGGTAATATCAAGACGATCAGCAATTATCTTTATAAATGTACTGTCGGATATATCAGGATTATATCCGAGTCTTCCCCATAACATCCACTGGTACCATTGTCTTGCCAGCTCAGTCCTCTGTGGTGTTTGCCGGTCCCGACTGAGAAAATCAGTTCCCCATATATAATTATCTGAACCGAAATAAAATCCCTTTGATATTTCATATGGGATATTTTTAATGAACCTGCGGACAAAATCCGGAGCACCCCACCTGAAATAATAGTTATCATCGTTGCGAAGTGTCCACATCGTTTTCCTGCCGGCAATCTCTCTGACGAAATTATTATGGAACGATTGCTTCAATGAACTGTAAACGTGTGCCTGGGCATACTTGAAGCTGTAAAGGAATTCGATCGCCTTATTATCCGACAGGGGTTCAAACTTCCTGATGATGTATTTTGTACCGGCCTCATGCTGCCGGTGAAAAAACATTATTTTACGTTCAGGCTCTTTTTGCAGTGCATCAAGGACACCCTGAGCATAGGTGTCATAGATCCAATCCTCTTTTATCTCGAAACCGCCACCGCCTTCTCCCATATTCTCACCGGTAGTCACCCCAATCCCTGCCAGAAGCGGATAAGTCAGAATCAACTCCCTGACGCTCTTACGGTAATAGTCTTTGGTTGTTTCATTATTGATATCGTCATTTATACCGTATTTCCCGTCGATTCCGTATGTATATATATTCCAGGTCATTATAAAGAACTTTATATTCCTTTCGCTGGCATATTGCATCACTTTTTTCCAGAAATCTATTTTTTCTTCAATAGTTAATGTCAGAAGAGTTTCTGTGTTGCCTGTTATTTCCTTAGTATCATAGCCGGTAGCCCTGGTGTCGAAATATTCGGGAAATTTAGCACGGGATCTCTTGACATCATTAAGTGCTATATCTGGATACTCCGGCACTTTTACCATTGAAGGGAAGGGGTGAAGGCTCCAGAGAGATATCAGGTTGAAACGGTATTTTGCAAGATTATCGATAGTTTCTTTCCAGAAATCAAAGTTCCAGACTTCAGGAATATTTATTTGTCCGGCATCGCTCATATCTGAATAGCTTGGCGTACGGACATCAAGCGGGATATTGAATTTGATCCCTCTCAGTTCTATGTATGGATTCTGGTCAGTATCCTTTACCCCATCCGGGCCATGGAGCTTAATCTGTTCGGCAAGTTCGAGGATCCCGTACATCAGTCCGGCGATATCACCACCTGCCACCCATATCCTGTCCTTTTTATCTCTTCGAAGACTGAATCCTTCTGGCTTAAGGATGTAACTGTAATCCGACAGAGAGTTTTTCATCCTTTTCAAAAGTGATGAAGCTGAAGCAGGAAACAGGATTACATCTGCCTTTCGGAAATCAGTAAGACTAACTGTATACCCGATGTCAGAGAAAGCAGATTTCAGTTCCTCCAGGGCGAAAGTTATCTTAGGGTCTTTTTCGCTGCAGGATATTGAGACAGACATTTGTTCTCCCGGAAACTGTTTGCCTGACCGGGAACATGCTGTTGAAAAGAAGGTGATGAGGACAACTACGGTTATGGTTATTAAGCCTTTATGAGTCATAATACTGATTTTTTCTTGCGTTTACTTTTTTCCCCCGGATCAGTTTAAAGCCACTTCAACAGCTGAAATTTTCTTTAATGTTTTCACTGTCTCGGTAATACTCAGATATATTCCTTTTTCAGATGGTTTGTCAGATACAACTAGTTTTTCTGAATGAGCATCTTTAAAATTAAGCGATAGTATATATGTATAAAATCCTGATTTGCTTTCTGAAGCATTCAAAGCAGGTATATGCTTTGTTAACTCAATTGAGTTGAGAGATTCATAGCTGAATTCAGTAATAGAATCAGCAATGTGTTTTATAATGCTTGTCCTTGTAAATTCGATATCTCCTATAGCAATGATCTTCCTGTTTTCTGATTTAAATTTCATTTGAAAGAACAAAGTGATAGTCAGGACTATCAGGATTGTAATCGGGTATAACAGGGGAAAGTTTATGTTAAATACTTCACGGACAATTAAATATATGAAAAACAATGAAAAAGACAGTATGCCGACTAATATATTTGAGCGTCTTCTTCGTTTACCAACCCGGGCCGGGTCGGGATTATCTATTCGGTAGATCCGGTATTTGCTCATGGAGTTTTTTCTGGCAGGTTGGGGTATACTATATTGTTGAAGTCAGGGTATTTCATTCTAAAGGCGCGCCGGCTGTTTTATGAGGCCGGATCAATGATCATGTTCCCGTCAGGCTCACCAGGTATGCTTGTTTAAGTTAAATCAGTAACAAGAAAAATCCTGAGTTCAAAGCCGGGAACCTTCAATCTAAGCTATTTAATCAAAGATAATGAAAGTTACATGATCAACAGATTCTAATTGAAGGATTACTTTGCTCTGACAAACTCTTCAGAACCTTCGGAGCTGACACAATCTCTTTACAATCCCTAACCCTGGGTTGTTGATCCGGGGTTATTCACATTAGTTACCTGCCGGTGCTGTCTGCTTTTGAAATGAAAAATTCTTTTTTCTGTGAGATAGTAATAACTCTCTGATATCAGAAGGAGATCCCTCTCCCGATCGAGCAAATCCTGAGTTTAAGAAGGATTTACGAGTGAGGGATCTCCATCCCATCAACAAATCTCACATCGGGATCTTGTTAAAGAATCATGGCTGATCCGGCTCTGAAAAGACATTAAATAAATAAGCACAGTGAAATGTGAGTACGAAGCCATCATAGATGATCCGGTTCTGATAGGACATTATATAAATAAGCACAGTGAGCCTTGAGTATGAAACCATCTTAGCCGATCCGGCTCTGAAGGAGCCATATGTGAATAACCCCGGGCCCACAGCCCGGGGTAGGCAACCGCACCACGATTGTCAGCTCCGGCAGGAACTGAATAATTCTTCAACCCTCTTCAACGTATCAACCCTTCAACGTTTCATCCTTCCCTTCAAATGCGCTTTCCATGACCGGAGGAGGGTTACCTTCGGTGAGCCCCTTGGAGGGTTCCCTGCAACTCCAAAGACTCCCAACTCGCTTCACTCGTTGGGTTTTTGTTTTAAGTCAGGCCTTAACAAAACGAGTTTTGTACGGCCTTCCTTAAAACAAAAATCCTCCGCCAAAAGGCGGAGGAAGTCATTGTCGTTGCGGAGAGAGGGGGATTCGAACCCCCGATCCCGCGGAAGCGGGACAACGGTTTTCGAGACCGCCGCATTCGACCACTCTGCCATCTCTCCCTCCGTCCTCCGTAGCTTCGGCGTAGGAGGACCATCCATATCCTCCGTAATCATCTTGCTTCAGACAAGGAGGACTTGTATTTATCTTTACCTCTGTCCTCCGTAACTGCCATCAGGCGGTGAAGGAGGATATCTCATCTCGTAAATCTCCCTGCAAAAATGAAGAATTTTATTCAAAGAATTCAGTTTATAACCTGAAATCGAAGATAATTTTTCTGGTTCTATCTGTATTTGATGAACTTCTTCGTTACGGAACCTGCTATTCCTGAGACTTTTACAAAATAAACACCAGGCCTTAATCCTTCAGTCGTGATCTCAATCTTATCTTCACGCGACAGAACAACTACCTTACATATTTCACCACTAATACTGATTATATCCAGCCGGCTGAAACTTCCAATATTGTTCACTGTAATAATATCTGCTGACGGATTAGGGAATACACTTATCTGCAGATGATGATCAGTCTTGATATGCTGGACAGCAGTCACTTCTCCGGCTTCGATTATCACATTGTCGAGAAAGTACCTTTTAGCCTGCGATTCAAACCTTATCTTACCCGATGTAATGCCTTGACCTATAGCCATGATGATAGTTTTAAATTCATCCTCAGGAGAAATTATATCTCCTATCTGGTCACCATTAAGTAGGATCTTCACTGTACATTCATCATCGGGCCATCTTGAAATATCAAATTTCAGGAATAGCTGCGAGGAGTGACCACTGAAATCAATTGATGGTGTCTCTATCCATCCCGGTACTGTGGAAGTACCGGTCTTGATCTCCCCTCCTGCGGAATAAACCTTATATCCCGACCATCCGGGCTGATGTGTTCTTGAATCCAACGAGCCTGAGATATCACTCGTTGAAGGCGAAGTGTGTGATCCTGTCGTAAAACCTGAAAAATCTTCAGAAAAAATAACTGTCTGTCCGGAAGAGTTCAGAGTAAAACTCAGTAGAAAAATGGCGACAGACAACCTGGAAAGAAGCAGCGATGTTTTCATAGTACAGATATTTAAATTATTAAACCTTTTAGCACTATGCTAATTTATTTAAAATTTACCTTAGCACCTAAAATATTTGAGAAAATTCTACTTTTGTATAAATTTTTTACCAACTAACCTTCTAATACATCTGATAGTGAAAAATCATTTTAAACTACTCATTATTATCGCTTTAAGCGTCATGACAATATATTCATGCAAACCGAAGCAAGAAATTGATAAATCAAATCCTTTCTTCGGTGAGTTTAATACTCCTTTCAATGTTCCTCCCTTCGAAAAAATAATGGCAAAACACTATATGCCGGCATTCGAGAAAGGGATGGCTGACGGAAGAAAAGAAATTGAAAAGATAGTGAAGAATAGGGCGGAACCAACTTTCGCAAATACTATAGAAGCCCTCGACAGATGCAATGACCTTTTCATAACTGTCAGGGACGTTTTCTATGGCCAGGCTGAGGCTAATACGAATGATTCACTTCAGGCCATTGAGATGGAAATATCACCTAAAATTTCAGAATACGAGGACGAAAAGAAACTTAATCCTGAACTGTTCAAAAGGATCAAACAGGTCTATGAAAAGAGAGCCGAAAGTAATCTGACACCGGAACAGCTTTTTATTCTTGAAAACCTGTATAAGGAATATGTCAGACTGGGGGCAAATCTCTCAAAGGAAGACCAGGATTCCCTGAAGAAGATAAACCAGAAACTTTCTGTTCTGACTGTTAAGTATGATCAGAATGTTCTGGCTGAAACGAACAATTATAAACTCTATGTCGGTAAGGATGATCTTAAAGGTCTTCCGGAATCTCTTGTCGCTTCAGCAGCCGAGGTTGCGAAAGCAGCCGGACAGGAAGATAAATGGGCGTTTACAACACAGCGTCCGAGTATTTTCCCTTTCATTCAGTATTCTCCCAACAGGGAGCTGCGCCATGAGATCTTCAACGCCTATATCAACAGAGGTAATAATGGCAATGAATACGACAATAATAAGATACTTGCTGAGATCATTAGTCTCAGGGCAGAAAGAGCTAAACTGCTTGGCTATAAGAACCATTCTGATATTGTTCTTGAACCCAGGATGGCAAAGGAACCTGAAAATGTCTTTAATCTGCTGAACAACCTGTGGGAAAAAGCAATTCCTGTTGCTAAGAAAGAAGTTGTGGAAATGCAGAAGATAATAGACAGGGAGGGAGGGAAATTTAAACTTGAACCCAGCGACTGGTGGTATTATGCCGAGAAGCTCAGGAAGCAGAAATATGATTTGGATGAAGAGGAGCTGAAGCCATATTTTAAGCTCGATAATGTACGGGAAGGGGCCTTTACTCTTGCCAGCAAACTCTTTGGTATGACATTTTCGCCAATGAATGATATACCTCTTCCTCACCCTGATGCTCAGGCATTTGAGGTTAAAGATGCAGATGGCTCTCATCTTGGAGTCCTGTATATGGATTTCTTCCCGAGAGACAGCAAAAGACAGGGCGCATGGTGTCTGACATACAGGATTCATAAGCTCGCTGCCGATCAGAAAATCATCACTCCGGTTGTAACAACAGTCTTTAATTTTACTCCTCCGGCCGGGAACGATCCGGTTCTTTTAACTATGGAAGAGGTCTCTACTCTTTTCCATGAATTCGGGCATGCGCTTGACGCTCTGAGCAACAAGAACAGCTACAATCAGACCTATGTAGCCTGGGATTTTGTAGAACTTCCTTCCCAGCTTATGGAACACTGGGTTACTGAACCGGAAATGCTGAGCATTTATGCTAAACATTATAAAACAGGAGAACCTATGCCGAAGGAACTCATCGATAAGATAAAGAACAGCAGTTTCTTCAACCAGGGATTCAGCAATGTTGAAATATATGCAGCATCACTACTCGATATGGCCTATCACACCCTCGAAGCTCCTGTAAAAATTGATGTCCAGACTTTCGAAAAGGAATATTTTACCAGGCTGGGACTGATACCTGAAATAGTATCTCGTTACAGAAGTACTTACTTTACACATATTACCGGCGGATATGATTCCGGTTATTATAGTTATACCTGGGCAGCGGTCCTGGATAATGATGCCTTCGAAGCATTCAAAGAGAAGGGGATCTTTGATAAAGGCACGGCTGATTCATACCGTAAGAACATACTTCAGGAGAATGGTATAATGGATCCGATGCAGATGTATGTCAATTTCCGGGGTCATGAGCCGGGTATTGAGCCATATCTCAGGAACCTTGGATTTCTTTAGGAGGCAGCACAGGATATTTTTGATCAACTCTTGCTAAAGAAAAGCCTTTCCGATTTCTTCAAGAGATACACCCAGAACTTTTAATGATACCTGGTCCAGAATCTTCCTTTCACCTGTGAGGTGCATTGTGACCTGGTTATGCTCAAGATGCTCACCAGGTTTAAGTTCAAAAGCCGGAGAAAGCGATTCCAGCTCGTAAAAAGGACCCATCTGTGATCCGTCTTCAAGCGGTCCGTCGTTATATGAGTTCAGGGCATCACCCGAATATGGATCATCCTGTATGTGCCATGAATTATTGACGTAGTCTGTGACTCCCTCCGGAAGATCGCATTTTACGATATTCAGGATATTGTTGGCGGCATCATAGCTTCCCATTATACCTGTGGCTCTCAGTGGTGAGAGTCCTATTTTCTTTCTGTTCTTTCCATCGATCCTGAAAAAAATATGATTGCCTTTTACAATCAAACGGTCAGATGACATCCTGCCGAAGTAATCGTCATTTACCGGAGGACCAAGCAGATTATCATTGCCCGGCCTGAATGGGATCACGACCACTACTGAAGGAGTTATATTGAACATACCCAGCATCCAGATAGAAAGCAATCCGGTCTCTTTCTTCCATTGACGCATGCCTTTATTGATGATCCTGTTTTTTGTCCTGTATGCTGCGACATTCAGTCCTGTAATTTCAACGCCGGTCCGTGCGCTTATTTCTTTCGCCCCCAGAAGTATCACGTCTCTTTCAAGTCCCAATCTGAACTTTGTTCCGCTATAATTTTCAGTTTCAGCATCACGGGCAAATGAGGCAGAAGAGTCAGTTAACCTTGTGACCTTAAAGGGTTCAGTGTCGATAAAAGCCGGAGTCTGCCAGTTATCATATCTGAAAGCAGCTCCCGCTTTATTAAAAATCGAGAACTGTCCTCCTTCGGGTCCGATCCAGAGTCTTTCCTCTCCTCCATAAGCGTTTATATGTGGCTGCGTCTTCCCTGAAGATATCAGGCTATGGTTGATCCAACCGAAACTAAACCCTTCTTCCCCTTCTGCGGTGCTTGTCATCACCCTTCCCTGCCATGCTGGTACAAGGACAATTGCAGAATTGTCATTCTTTAATTCGATAACCCGGACATACTTTCTCAGGAAATCCCGGTTATAACCATATTGATGAATGCTGTCTTGCGTCATAAAATATAATGTTTATTTCTTTTCAGATCCGGCCACTAGTTGTTCATTTTCAAATAAATACAAGACAATGTTCTGGTCAGGTCCATATCATCGGAATGGATTGACAACTGCAGAAGTTCTGACATGGTTATTGTTCTTTTTCTCCTTCTCCTTGTCTTTATTATACCTGTACCTTCTCCAGAATGGAAGAGTGGTAAGTGAGGTAAAACGGACAAGATAATTCAGGGGTTTGAATCCCACTGCGTAGTGTACAAAGACATATAATCCTGCGCTTATTGCAACCATGACTGCAATCCCAATTAAATCCGATAATATTTTCCACCACCAGACATCCGGATGGATGTCCAGAAGAGCGGTCATGAAGAGGAATATTCTTGCATTTATTGCAGTAATGATTATGATGAATAAAGTTGCCATCCCGTGGGTTGCCTCAATGGCCCTTTGAGGGCAGTTATTAAGACATCTCATGCAGCTTTCGCATGTTAGTTTCCAATAGGGTCTGTCGCGTACCATGATTATTGATGATGTAGGGCATTCCTTTACACATATTCCGCAATTATTGCATTTGTTACTTGCGATAAAAGTCTTGGAAAGGAAAAACCTCCCACCGATATAATAAGCAACTGCTATCGGACTTATAAGGATGTCGACAGGAAGGCTGTATAATCCTCGGTAGATTTTCTCTCCCGCCAGGATCCTGTCAGCAAAATTCCTGACTATCGGTTCACATCTCTCAAAGATCGATTTAATGATCTTTTCACGAAGTCCGGGATGGAGGGGGATCCAGTTTGAAGGAAGATCTACCGGCCGGAAGCCGATGCATCTGTAGCCCTTCAGCATCAGGATGAAGGCGGGAAGTATCAGGGCCAGGCCGCTTAATCCCTGAAGGAAAATCTTTGACATTTTCATCCCTGCACGGGTGTTTACAAGAAAAACATCCCTGCATAAACCTGCAGGAAACCCTGCCAGAAAACGCAGCATTATGGGTGCTGCATTAAATCCATGAGTGGGGAAGGCAAATCCGATAAGCGTATTTTCACCAGCCCGGGGCATTGTAATATTCTCAAGCCTGTCGATCTGCTGAACTACCGTCCGCATGCCTTTTTTAATTGCCTGTTCGGCGATCCATTGAGACGATATCCGGGCATTACCTGTACCTGATATGTAGTAGATGTACAGTGAATCCCGGTCTGTCATTTTGAAACTTGATTTTAATCGGATTAAACTTATTCCTGCTAAGATATCTATAATCGGCTTATTTTTACACTCTGGGAAAGTATTATGGATAAAACTTCTTTGTGCGGTTTTACTGTTGAAGAGATCTTCGGGATAATTCAGCCTGGCGGTTTCACGAGAAGTCATGCTTTAAAGATATCCCATCTAATTTATAAGAAGGGGATCCGGGATCTTTGTTCATCATCAGGACTGCCACGAAAACTCAGGGATTTTCTTTCTCAGACTTCGGAAACGGGGCTTTATCCTCCTGTATCTTCTGTATCATCTTCGGACGGAACCACGAAATACATTTTCAGAACACCAGACACCAGGCAGTTTGAGACAGTTCTTATTCCTGATAAAAAACGCAATACAGTTTGTGTTTCAACCCAGTCGGGTTGCAGGATGGGCTGTTCGTATTGCATGACAGCCAGGTATGGCTACCACGGTGACCTGAGCGCCGGTGAGATAGTTAATCAGGTAATCAGTTTAAACACTGAGGTCAATGTAACACATGTTGTTTTCATGGGGATGGGAGAACCTATGGATAATCTTGATAATGTCCTGAAAGCCTGTGAAATACTGACTTCAGAATGGGGCGTCGCAATAGCAAGACGGAATATTACCGTATCAACAGTCGGAATTACCGATGCAGTAGTTGAATTCATAAACCGATCGGACTGTAATCTGACACTGAGCCTATATTCTCCCTTCCCGGAGGAGAGGGAAAAAGTCATTCCTGCAGAAAAGGCCTTCCCAGCCAGGAAAACTATCGCAATAATGAAGGATCATCCACTTCAGAAGAAAAGAAGGTTCAGCGTTGCATACATAATGATAAAAGGTATCAACGACACTGACAGGCATCTGACGGAGCTCATTGATCTGATAAAGGGTTCCGGCATACGGGTCAATCTGCTACCTTATCATCCTGTACCCGGTGACAATAATATTTCATCCCCGGATGACAGGATGATGTATTTTAAGCACAATCTGATCATATCAGGGATATCAGCATCTGTAAGAAGGTCGAGAGGAGCAGATATAAATGCAGCCTGCGGACTGCTGGCGGCGGGATTGCGAAAGGTCTGAAAGCAAGTTTTAAGCGATAACATTATCACCCTGACCCTTTCTCTGGCTTAAGAACTCATCCACAAGTCCCCTTCTATTAAGGCTCTGCCCTTTATACACATCTTTCTTTTATTCTCTGCCGAAAGGAGGAGATCCCTCACTCGTTAATCCTTCGTAAACTCAGGATTAACTTGTTCGGGATGACACGGTCTTCATTGAGATAAGGGGGAATGAGGCGGGGCGTTTTGATACAATTTTTTTCTTGTAGCAGCCTTCTGGCAAAACGCCCCGCCTCATTCCCCCTACTACACACAAAAACACCGTGTCATTCCGAATGAAGTCACGCTCCAGCGGGACGAAATGAGGAATCTCCAGCCTATTACAGAAGTGTATTAAAGGATGTGTATAAAGGGTAGATACCTTGAGTAAACGGTAATTAACCCGGATACAAAGCCCTGATAAGGGCTTAACAAAGCAGTCATGAAATGACTGAATATGAATAACCTCCGGTGCAACCGGAGGTAAAGGTATCTCTCCTGATGTAAGCCCTGAAGGGGCTTAATATACCTGCATACCGCTTCGCGGTTTTAAGATGTGTATAAAGAGTAGTTATTTTTTACGCGAAGGGGTTTGGAGATGGGTTGATTCGAATCTTGGGATGGGTTTGTCGTTGTGTTATAAACCACCAATAAAAGAATAGTGATTAAGAAGAGACGTAAGGATCTTCCTCCTCACATCCGATCTTTTCTTTTTCTCCCCCGTAAAATATTATATATTTATAAGGTAATAAAATACCGGATAAATGAAAACCAACCTCCTAATCACCGCGATCATCATGATCTTTATAAGCAGCTGTAATGTAACAAATGTTACAATTCCTGAGAATGCCATGGCAATCATTCCGGCACCGTTATCAATGACAATACAGAAAGGCAATTTTCTTTTTTCTGAAAAATGCAGGATCGTCGTATCTGCTCTTGATGACGATACAAAAGTGGCGGCTGAGACACTGGCACTTCTCATAAAGAATCCGACAGGGATGGAAATACCTGTTATTGAAGGTACAAAGGCCGGCAGGGGATCAGTTTTCATGACTCTCGATACTGCTGTAAAAAACAATGAAGGTTATACCCTCAGGATAACTCCAAAAAAAATAATAGTAAGAGCCCGGACAGCCGCCGGACTTTTTTATGCTGTTCAGACAATCAGGCAGCTGCTGCCCCCGGATGTTGAGAAAGAATCAGTAATCGAAGGGATTCAGCTTTCACTTCCGGCATGTGACATAGTTGATGAACCGGCTTTTACCTACCGTGGGATGCATCTCGATGTATGTCGTCATATGTTCCCGGTTGAGGAGATAAAGAAATATATCGATATGCTTGCCATGCATAAAATGAATACTTTCCACTGGCACCTGACAGATGATCAGGGCTGGAGGATTGAGATCAAAAAGCTTCCCGAACTAACCAAAACCGGAGCTTATAGAAAAGAGACTGTTGTCGGTCATGCCCGTAATAAACCCAATATTTTCGACGGTGAAGCATATGGCGGATTCTATACACAGGAGCAAATCAGGGAAATTATTGATTATGCAGGATCGAAATTCATAACAGTGATACCTGAGATAGAGATGCCGGGCCATTCCCTGGCTGCATTGGCATCCTATCCGGATATTGCTTGCACGAAAGGTCCTTTCGAGGTCGGAACAACATGGGGAGTTTTCAGTGATGTATTATGTGCTGGTAAAGAAGAAACTTTCACTTTCATCCAGGATGTACTGACCGAAGTAATTGATCTTTTCCCCGGGAAATATATCCATATAGGCGGCGATGAATGTCCTAAGATCAGGTGGGAGAAATGTCCCTTGTGTCAGAAAAGAATTAAGGATGAAGGACTTGCAGATGAGAATGAACTTCAGAGTTACTTTATCAGGCGGATTGAATCATTTGTGACTTCGAAAGGAAAGAAGATAATTGGCTGGGATGAGATCCTTGAAGGAGGCCTTGCACCGGAAGCAACAGTGATGTCATGGCGAGGTACCGAAGGTGGCATAGCTGCAGCACGGCAGAAACATGATGTTATTATGACACCCACGAGCTTTGCCTACCTCGATTATTATCAGACTGAACCGGCAGGCCAGCCACTAGCAATTGGCGGCTATGTGCCGCTTGAAAAAGTTTATTCATTTAATCCCCTTCCGGAAGAACTGACAGCAGAAGAGCGAAAGTATATTCTTGGTGTTCAGGGCAATGTCTGGACTGAATACATATCCACACCGGAGTATCTTGAATATATGGCTTTCCCACGGGCATTTGCTATAGCTGAAACAGGATGGACCCCAGACCGGCTCAAAGATTTCGATGATTTCCTTGCCAGGCTTGAGGTCCTTAAGACAAGGTATGAGGCACTGAATCTGAATTACTTCAAAGGTGAATACAGGGACACAAGAAAAACAGCTAATCCCTAAAGTTTTTCATCGGGATTGATCAGCTGGAACATGTATTCATCAAGATAATCATCGACAGTTTTTACCCAGTCTTTCTTGATCCCGATCTGTGTAAAGCCCAGCTTGGTGAAGAGATCCATGCTCTCACTGTTGTTTTCCAGTATGTTGCAATACAGCTGATGCAGCTGCAGAGTTGTAAAACAGTAATTTATAAGGCATTTAAGCGCCATGGAAGCATAACCTTTTCTTCTCTCTTCTTCGTCAGCAATAAGTATCCCAAGGCCGGCTCTTTTATGAAAGGGATCGAAGTCGAAAATATCGATAGTACCGATAGTCTTCTTCTCCTTTATCAGATCTATCATCAGCCTTAGCTGTCCTGTCTCATAGACGTTCTTATGTGAATTCTCGAGGTACCTCTTCAGAGTATATTTTGAAAATGGAGACAGAGTATTACTGATAAGCCAGTACGAATCATTATTCTCCCATTCATACAGAAGTTCAAGGTCTTCAGGTTCCAGCGCCCTGAGTTTGATGTCTTCAAACTTCATTAGTCGTATTCTCCTTTCATTTTAAAGCAGGTTCAGTTCTCTTAGACTTAGTGATATTATTAAGATCGGACTGATTGATCACATAGGCATCTGTAAATCCTTTATCCTTTGCATATGACAGGAACTGTGTTGCATCGGCTTTATTATAGAAGACTCCGACAGCGTAAACGTATAGGGATTTATCTTCAATGGTTCTTAAGAACAGCGCTCCGCCAAGGTCCAGTTTTGAAAAATATCCGGGACTGAATCTTTGGGTATTCTGTGAAAGGACGACGCTGTAGCGGGTTGTTGAAGCCATTCTCAGATGCTCAGGCGTATAGGTATCCTGCCTCAGAACTATCCCGGTCTTAGGATCTATTATGCCAAATGTCACACGGCGGTTGTACTTCCTTCCTTCAGGATTATCAGATCCGTCACTGTTCGTATTTATAGCGGCAAAATTTGATTCTCCAAATGACTTCTTAGTAAATCTTGAAGCGGGTATTGCAGCAGATGTAAGATAGTCGATAACTGCCTGAGCTCTCTTATCAGCTAACTTCAGGTTGTATGAAGTTGATCCTTTTGCATCTGTATAACCTGCTACCTCTATTTTAAGATCCGGATAATTTACAAGGATTGATTTTACAGCTTCAAGAGCTGACCGTGCATCGCTGTCAAGGTCATATTTATCGAATTCGAAAAGTATATTTGTGATCGACAGGAAGCTTCCTCCGGCAACCTTAAGAGGTACAAGATTTGAATTTACAGCCATATACTGGCTCAGGAAATAAAGCGGCAGGCTCAGATGGATAGTGTCGCTTTCATAACCTTCATGACTAATGTGAAGGATGTACTCACCAGGTTTAAAATCGAATTTAAATGTCCCGTCGTTATTCAGAGGAACTGTCTTTATGAGGGTTCCCTTAGCAGCTTCAGTGAGCCTGATCTGAGCCTTTGAGGGATCAACCTGCATACCGTCAGAAAGGGTTACCGATCCCTCAGCTGTCGTTAACTCGTCAGCCGGATCAACACCAACAATTGCATAGATGTTTCTGGCTCCGGTTTTAGCATTATAAATACTTGCCACAAATCCCGGGGCATTATTATTTAGTATAAATGATATATTTGCGTCAGTAGTATTGAAGGCGTAAGGCATCCCCACGGGGTTTGTCCAGTTACCAGCCCTTATAACTGATCTGAACACATCGTAATTGCCCATGCTTATATGACCGTCGGAGCTGAAGACAAGGGCTTCATTGGCAGGATCGAAGAAAGGAGTATCTTCGTTATATGGAGTGTTGATCCTTTCCCCGAGGTTTACCGGATCTCCCCATGAACCGTCTGCCTTTCTTTCAGAGACCCAGAGGTCAAGTTCTCCATATCCTCCCGGCCTGTTACTGGCTATATACATTGAATTACCGTCAGGAGTGATGAATCCATGAGACTCCCAGTAAATTGTATTTATCGGCCGCCCAGCGCTTCTGATCCTTGACCATACAGTATCCTTTCTCTGGCTGAAATAAAGGTTTCCGTCATCACCGTCATCCATAAACAAAACAAGAGTTTTGCCGTCACCCGTTATTGAGTTCGAATAGAACCTGTCATATCCTCCGAGCTGCCGTGTTATATCCCTTGGTTTTTCCCATTCTTTACCTTTATAGGAACAGAGTATCCTTGTTTTGCCTTCTGTTTTCTGAGTGAAAATAAAAACAGAATCATTCTTTGCAAGGACCGGGTTGCAGGCTCCGGGGTATTCGCTCAACCAGGGTGCGAAGAGATCAGAAAGGACCCTGACTGGTTTCTTTTTCATTTCCATCGCATATCTGCAATCCCTTATCTGGTTATCGATATATTCTTCAGTGAAAACTTCACTGTCGGTAAGTCTTTTCTTAACGAGGTTGTACTGTGAAACTGCCTTTTCAAGACTGTCGTTGGCATGATAGGCAAGAGCAAGGTACATGTATGTATCAAGCGAAGCTTTTTCGCCATATTCCGAATATTCTTTTCTCTCACTGACAATGTTCTTCGATGCCTTCTCCAGAAGCAGAAGAGCATCCTTCTTTTTGCCTTCAATGTTAAGATAACAGATACCGAGTTTGGCAGCGAGATTACTGTTTTCGGGATAGGCATTGTAAAGAGGTTCATAAAGGCTGGCAGCTTTGAAATAATCCTTATCATAATAGAAGGATATATCTGCCTGCTGGATCTGCTTGTTCAGCGCTTTCTTATCAGTTTCCTGAGAAAGAAGGGGATCAAGACTGTTAATTATCAGGAAAACGATCAGGATACTTTTTAGCAGTGTATTCATTGCTTAGATACTTTTTTAATGAAGATATCATCTGGATATCCTCTTTTTATTAAATTCTGTCTCCAGACCGTTGCTTCTGCCCTGGTAGCAAAACGGCCGGTCGTATACCTGTAGAATTTGTCTATCTCATTATACATTACTTTAATATCGGAGATGTATTTGAAATAACTTACATCGACAGGATTGTATAGAGCCATTACCTGAACGGTATAATAGAGTATGCCTGAGTCAGTTTCATCCTGGTCTGTAACATCATCAACTTTCATATTCCTGATGAGGATGCTTGAATCAATTGCAGCAACGACCGGGATTTCATCCAGATTTATCTTTTCATATCTTATAGGGATTAGAGAAGAGTCCCTTTCCAGGGTGATGTCGATATTTACAATAAGTTCCTGATCATCAGACACAATTGTTGTATCGACAGATTTCGGGAAATATCCTTCACCTGAATACACAAGTTTATATTTTCCCGGAGCCACAGAAACATTATACAAGCCTGTTTTTGTATCGGGAGCGCTTTTATATACTGTGTCCCCTGAATTTTTATCCATTACTTCTATCCGGTACATCTTTTTTACCGACAGAGCTGTATCATTAAGCATGAACTGTCCCGCAATTTCGTGTATCTGGTTAACATCCGGACCTTCGAGACCTATATAGAATATATCCCTCTTCTTATAATCTGTCTTCATCGAATAGAACGCATTCATCCCGTCATTATACGGCTGAAGGAACTTGTTGTCGTCGGTTGTGTTTACCGGGAAGCCCAGGTTTTTTGGCGTATCCCAGCCTGATATGATTTTACTGCTTTTGTAGATATCATATCCACCCATTGAATTATGGCCTTCGGAAGAGAAAAACAGCAGCGATTCATCAGCAGTTATAAATGGATTATCTTCGTTATAGGGAGTATTGATCTTAGTCCCGAGATTTACCGGGATGCCCCAATCACCGGATGCATTTAGTTCTGAAACGAATATATCCAGGCCACCGATGCCGCCTTCCCGGTTGCTGGTAAAGTAGAGTTTCTTGCCATCTGCAGATATCGCAGCATGGGATTCATAGTACTTGGTGTTTATGTTCTTGTTGAGTTTAACTATTGGGGTCCAGGCGCCATTGACGTAATCAGACGAATATATATTCCCGTCGAAGTTATCAGTCTTGTACAGGAACAATTTTGTACCATCACTGTTAAGTGAACACGAAGAGCAGTCTTCTCCCGCATTCAGCTGACCGGTAATGTCTACCGGAGGCTGCCATTTGCCTCTTATTTTTTTTGAGAAAAGGATGATGTTTATAAGGCCCCTTCGTTCGGTGTATACGAGTGTATTCCCGTCGTAGCTCACAGCAGGATTTTCATTTATTGCTCCGTCAGTAAACTCTTTTGCAAGGATCTTTTTTGTTATGAGGGTTGGGTTATTCTTGAATTCGATTGCGTTCCTGCAGGCTTCTATCTGCTGATCTGCAAACTCTATATTCTGCATCCCGCCTTCACTTTCATAATCTGCCGAGAGTCTTTTGAATGTCTGAAAAGTGCTTAATGCTTTTTCGAGTTCGTTATTTATCATATAAGCTTTTGCAAGGAAAAACCAGGCATCAAGGGGAGCGCGTTTCTCCTTTAATGTTCCTGTTTTCGCATCATAGCTTGCATCTTTTACTGCTGCTTCAAGATAAGGAATTGCTTTCTCTTTTTCGTCGGGGATGCCAAGATAGCAGGTTCCAATCTTGTAGGAGATATTCATGTTCCTGGCATCTTCAAGAAGAAGGTAGAGCGGGTTTGCCAGTTCGTATTCCTCATAGACATAATGTGATTCAGCTTCTTTAAATATAGCTTTCATCTCTTTCTGAGACTGGGCGGATGATGCAGCTGAAAATATGATCAGAGGGATTAACAATAAAAGGAGATGCGGCATTCTTAATCCGAGATTCTTCATATTATATGTATTGTAAATGACGAACTACCCATTTTCCGGTGCGTTAATGTTTAAAAGTTATTCTGAAGATATCCTCTTTCCCTTCCCCGGCCTGATCTTTACTTATTGAATAGTAACCGGCATTCCCATTATCTATCGGCATGAAAAATATGTTATCGTCCGGGGTATTAATCGGATAACCCAGATTAACAGGATTGCTCCACAGACTGTTAGACTGAAGTTCTGACCGGAAAAGATCATAGCCTCCCATTGTAGTGTGACCCTGTGAACTGAAAAAAAGGATTTTCCCGTTATTAATAAGAAAAGGCCTGTCTTCATTAAATGGGGTGTTTATTTCCGGGCCAAGATTTACTGGAGGTCCCCAGTCACCGTTCACTTTCTTTGAAATATACAGATCCAGTCCTCCGAATCCACCCGGTCTGTCTGAAGCAAAAATAAGCTGTTCACCATTCTCGGTTACAAATCCATGCGATTCCCAGTATCTTGTATTTATGTTCTTGTTGAGTTTTACTGTCTGCCTCCATGTCATCCCGTCGAATGTACTTGTAAAAATATCACTGTTGTAATCATCATCCTTCGACAGATACAGTACTTTCCCGTCGGCGGAAAGGCATGAGATATACATATCGCCGTCGGACTGCAGTTCAGGAGTAATATTGACAGGAGGGCTCCATTTTCCTCCGCTCAGTTTTGAAAGCATTATGGCATCATAGAATTTCAATGAGACCATGAAGGCGAATGATTTGCCGTCAGCTGATATAACAGGATTGAAGTTTGATTTATCATCATTGAAGAGAGGACCCATATTTTCCTCGGTATATGAGACAGGTTTTGCTATATAATCCTTTGCGATGTCGCATGATTTAATCTGCTGGTTAATAAAATCAATATTCTCCCTGTCATCTGGCAGAAGCGTTTTGGAGTATCTTGTAAACGCATCTTTTGCTTTATCGAACTGGTAATTAATAAGATAAGCTTTGCCGAGATCGTACAGGGCATCATAAGGAGCAGATGACTGGGTTATTGTTCCCTCTTTGTGTTTAGCGGACAGATTTTTAGACGCAGTTTCCAGGTAATCGATTGAAAGATTCTTCTGGCCTGTTATATTAAGATAGCAGGCGCCTATCCGGTAGGCAATATTTGCATTGTCCGGGACCTTTTCATACAATTGGAGGTAGTAGGGAAGGGCATCCTGGTAATCCTCATTAAAGAAAAAATATTCAGCTTCGATAAAATCCTCCTGCAGCTTAATTATATCCTGGCCTGCCAGGGGGCAGAGCAGAATGGCTGAACTTATAATAATGGCAAAAATCCGCTTACGCATGACTTACACGTTTTGTAACAAATTTAGGAAAAATAACTTAAAATGCCATTTCATTACTTATTATAAGTTTATGCGGCTGGCGCGGTGATTATTATTTTTTCCCCTTATCTTTTCTCCTCCTTAGAATTATTATGATCAACAGTATAAAGCCGGCAGCAAATAAAATCCACCAAAGGAATCCGGTATCTCTGCTCTTATTCCCGGCAGCCGGTGCAGGAGGCGTCTGATCCGTTTCTTTTACAGGAGTTATAACAGTCTCAGGTTTTGAAACAGCTGTATCGGTTTTTCTTTTCTTCATTTCAGCAATTGCGTCGTCCTGTTTTTTCTCTGCGACGAGCTTTCTGTATCCTTCATCAGGGGTCCTTCTCAGTCTGGGTTTTTCCCTGGTAACGGTAACTTCCGATTCAGCTGGATTTCCATAAGGGTCTGTCAGCCTGAATGTTATCCTGTTAACTCCTTCAAGAGGGGTCATGATATATGCAAAAGTCGAATCGGTCACTGAATAGGTCTCAGTTGAAACCAGGGTGTCAGCAACCCTGTGTTCAATCACAAGTATTGAATTTGGTTCAACTCTTAGCGGGAAAGTTAACTGTTCATCCTTATCTGCCTTAATCTCACTTTCTGAATTCACTTCAAGATCTGCAGTAAAGTCACTTTTTGCAAGGAATGTGTCAGGAAGTCTGAAGGTATCTGAAGGATTAAGCAAAGGCAGAGTTACATTTGTCCTGAGTTTTTCACTACCTGCAGATTCATATGTAATGTCATAATTTCCATGGCTCGTCTTAAATTCGAACTGCCCGGTCTTTGGATTTGTAAAAACAACAAGCGATTTATCAGGACTCTTGCTGTCGGTGGCGCTCACTTTAACCGAATTGTTGGTGTTTGCTCCTTTTGCCAGTCCCATAACAAATAAATTCCTCGGGTGGTCGTCGGAAAAAACTTCAATACGGTAAATGTCCTCTCCTCCGAAACCGGTCGGACTATATTTTGAAAAATACCCTTCATACCCGTTCTTTACCGGCTGGAAAAAATGATCGTCGTCTGTTGTATTCAGCGGATAACCGATATTCACTGGCTCTGACCACTGGCCGTTGTCGAGAAGGGTTGATCGAAAGATATCGTATCCTCCTATGTTGAAATGGCCTCTTGAGCTGAAGTAGAGAGTTTTATCATCTTCACTCAAAAATGGGGTATCTTCGTTATACGGTGTATTGATCACAGGTCCCAGGTTCTCTGCCGGACCCCAGTCTCCGTTATTATCGCGCGTGGAAACATAAATATCCAGGCCGCCTATACTGCCCTTCCGGTTGCTTGTAAAATAGAGTTTCCTGTTATCGTGAGAAATGACAGCATGCGATTCCCAGTATTTGGTATTGATATTATCATTCAGTTTTTCGATGGGGTTCCAGTTGCCGTTTAAAAAGACTGTCGAGAAGATGTTGCCGTCATAACCCTGTGAGTTATAAAGGAACAGTGTCTTCCCGTCTTTTGAGAGGCTTGAGGGATAGATATCCCTGTCGACTTTCAGGATCTCGTTCATATTGACAGGTTCGCGCCAGTTGCCGTTTGCTTTAACGGAATAAAGCAATGCTTCATAGAAAGGTTCACTTTGAGAAAAAATCAGCATATTTTCATCATCTGAGACAACCGGATTATATTCCGAGTTGTTACCGTTTATAGTTTTTCCAAGGTTGCTTTCTTTTATAAATAATGGCTTATTCATCAGTTCCTTTGCATTGAGGCACGATTCTATCTGTCGGTTTACAATGACCGAGTCATATACTTCAGGATCGAGGTTTTTCTTGAAAAGTCTGTAAGTTTCCAGTGCTTTGTCGATCCGGCCCGTTATCCTGTAAGCATCAGCAAGCTGGTAATAAGCATCCCATGGAGCCCCGGTTTCTCTGAACCGTCCTTCCTTATAGGCAGGGTTTATATTCTTAACCGCATCTTCGAGATAGCTGATCGCTTTTTCCTTTTCACCGGGTATGTTAATATAACACTGTCCGATCCTGTATTTGATATTGGCATTCGAAGGATAGTATTCAAGAAGCTGAAGATATTCAGGAAGTGCCTCTTTGTAATCTTCAAATAAAACCCAGCTTTCCGCATCGTAAAAGATCATCTTGTTCTGGGCCCTGCTCTGTGATGAAAGATCTGCACCGGACAGCACAACTAAAAGGAATGCAGGAATAAAAAATCTCTTTATCATATTACTAAAGATAAATAGTAAGAAACCCCTATAATAAAAATACTATCAGCCTTATGATATAACACAGGCAGGAAGGTTATAGTTAATAATCCATCTGTTAAAGTTACTAATATAACAGAAATAACAAGATAAGGGCAAGAGCACTTTTCCCTTTTTATTAACCGGATGTTAATTATTTCAAACCATTGCCCGGGTAGGAGCTAACTGTTTAATCATCAGTTCTTATGATCAGAGCTCCTCAGGCGAATAGTTCTCCAGGATCTTCTTAAGCCTGTTCAGGAATTTCCCCGCAAGAGCGCCGTCAATTACACGATGGTCATAGCTTAACGACAGTATCATTACCTGTCTTATTGCTATCACATCCCCATCAGGGGTTTCAATTACTGCCGGGACTTTTCTCACAGCACCTGTGCCCAGTATTGCTACCTGTGGCTGGTTGATTATAGGTGTCCCTGACAGGTTATTATAGCTGCCGAAATTAGTGACGGTAAAAGTACCGCCTGTTATCTCATCGGGTTTAAGCTTTCCGCTCCTGGCCCTTTCCGCAAGATCATTCACGCTTCTTGCAATTCCCGTAAGACTTTTCTCATCAGCATTTTTAATAACAGGAACTATTAGATTTCCATCAGGAAGAGCAGTAGCCATTCCTATATTTATGTTCTTTTTCTTTATGATCTTTGTTCCATCTACTGAAATATTGAGCATCGGGAAATCGTACAATGCCTTTGCTGTTGCATTGATGAAGAGCGGGGTAAGAGTAAGCTTCTGTCCCTCAGTTGCCAGGAATTTGTCCTTCACCGAGTTCCTCCAGTTTACAAGTTTAGTGACATCGGCATCGATGAAAGAAGTTACATGAGCCGATACTTTCTTTGAAAGTACCATATTCTCGGCAATTAGCTTGCGAACCCGGTCCATCTCCACAATTTCATCACCGGTTGTAGCAACATCAGGTTTCTTTACCGCTTCAACAGCCTTTTGTTTTTTCAGAGAGTCTGCAGATCCCTGGTCTTTTTTCTTTTTCTCTATTAATTTCAGTATATCATCTTTCGTTATCCTGCCGTCCATCCCGGTCCCTGTCAGCGAATCAAGTTCTGCGTAACTTATGTTTTCGCGGGCCACTATGCTCTTTACAAGCGGAGAGATGAACTTACCTGAAGGTGTTCTGCTCTTAAGGGTTACAGATATATCCTGAACTTCTTTTTCTTCTTTTTTTGTTTCTTCTATAGTTTCGCGTATCCTTGCTACCTCTTTTTCAATTTTTTCTTCTTCACCAGCCTGCCGTGAATCTGATATTTCAATTACTGCAATTGTATCACCTACTTTTGCTACGCTTCCCTCCGGGGCAAGGATTGAAACAAGCTTTCCCGCGGCCGGTGAAGGGATCTCCGTGTCGACCTTGTCGGTGGCAATCTCAACAAGCGGCTGGTCTTCCTTAAGGACAGCTCCTTCGGCAACCAGCCATTTATTGATAGTCGCCTCTATTACTCCTTCTCCCATTGCAGGTAGTATAAGGTTCATCTTTGCCATCAGTCTGATATTTTTGACTTATAATCTCATAACATTGAATCTTTAAAAAAGTTTAATGAATCACTCAGAGAGTTTCTGAAATCTTTTAGCAAATCTTTTCCTGATTAGTTCTTTTTTTACCGGTATCTTATCTTCCAGTGTGCTTATATATCTGCTGCCAATTATATACTCACCGCAGGCAGATGCGATTTTTGCCGTTATGTTGAGGTCGGAGATAAGGTTCATAAGATCGATTATCTGAGAAGCGCTCATGCCTCTTGTGGAAAAGATAACCTCTTTTATCCTGTTCACCCTTATCACTTCGCGAAGTTGTCCGATACTTCCCAGAACCTCACTGCTCATGTCAGAAGTGTTCAGGCTTACTCTGCCGGCTATCCTGTTGCTTATTCCGGAGCGCTCCATAAGACCTTTAATATCTACATAGACCTCCTTATCAGCAATTATTATCGTTCTTTTTGAACGGGCAAAGGGATTATCGGATATTCCGGTTCCTGTCAGTGAAGTCAGTAATCTCCATAGTACAACGGCAGGCAGGGAGAGGAGTCCTCCTGTTAAAACAACAACTCTTGAGAATCTTAGTCCTGCCGGAAGCAGCGCATAAGTTATAAGTATGACGACAATTCCTGCTATCAGGCCTTTTAGTACATCGGGGATTTTTGAAGGTATCTTATAACCACCGGTAAAAGTTACAGAGGTCAGCATTATCATCGTGCAGACCGGAAGAATGATTGCCTTCAATGTTCCGGGATATGTATAACCCTGTCCGAATTTGTATGCCTGCCAGAAAGAACTGATTGCGAAATATAGTAGATAGATGATGGCAGCATCAGTCAAAGGCAGGAATAGTCTTCTGATAGTCCTTTTAAGCAGAGAAAGCGCTGCTCTGAAGAAAACAGCCAACCTGACGGCTGAAAAGAAGGCTTTAGAATTTCCGTTGTTTAAATGCTTCTTCACGAAAATTGTCATTGCCTTATAAAAATGTACAAAGGCATTCAGGTCACCTTTTTTTGTGCTTTCACCTTTATAGTGGATAATCTTTGTTTCAGGATAATAGTAATTTGTGTAACCGGACTTAATAAGCCTGTAGCTGTAATCAATATCTTCACCGTACATGAAGAAGTCCTCATCCAGCAGGCCGGTTTTGAGCACTGCCTCCCGTCGCAGGAACATAAATGCACCCGTTATAACATCAGCTTTGGATGTCTTGAACTGGTCGAGATGTCCCAGGTAATAGTTATTGAAGAACTCAGATTTCGGGAAGAGACGCGAGAAGCCGAATATTTTGAAAAAGGCTGTCCGCGGCCCGGGGAATGCTCTCTTGGATTCAGGCAGGAATTTTCCCTTGCCGTTTATCATCCTGACTCCTGTGGCTCCCGCTTCAGGATGTTCGTCCATGAATTTTATACAGCTTGTGAAAGTTGTCTCTTCCACAAGAGTATCGGGATTTAAAAGCAGGATATATTTGCCGGAAGCAATTTTAATAGCCTGGTTGTTTGCAGCAGCAAATCCTTTGTTCTTCGGATTAATTATCAGCTTCACCTCAGGAAATTTCCCGGATACCATTGAGCAGGATCCGTCAGCAGAATTATTGTCGACAACAAATATTTCACAGTCAATATTTTCCGATGCTTTGCGTACTGAAAGCAGGCACTGCTCAAGGAAATACCTGACATTATAGCTGACAATAATTACTGAAAGCTCCATATTCAGGATTGCTGGTAAGGATTCCGGTTATTCAGGGCCCTCCCGAGTGTTATCTCATCGGTGTATTCAAGTTCATCGCCTATTGCGACACCCCTTGCAAGCGTTGTTATTAATGGATTATACCTGCTCAGTTTCTTAAAGAGATAGAAATTGGTCGTATCCCCTTCCATAGTAGTGCTGAGAGCCAGTATGATCTCCCTCACTCCGCCTGATTGGACTCTCTCCTCAAGGGAGTCAATTTTGAGGTCGGAAGGACCGATGCCGTCAACAGGGGAGATGATCCCTCCGAGTACATGATAAACGCCCTTGTACTGGTGTGTATTCTCGATCGCCATCACATCCTGGATATTCTCAACAACGCATATTATCGATCTGTCACGCTTATTGTCATTACAGATACTGCATATTTCATCATCAGAAATATTATTGCACACCCTGCAGTAATGAATCTCTTCATGAAGTTTAATAATACTCTCCCCGAATTTTCTGACATCTTCGGAGTTCCTCCTTAACAAGCTCATCACCAGTCTGAAAGCTGTTTTCCGTCCTATTCCCGGCAGTGTAGAAAATTCATTGACTGCATTTTCCAGCAATCTTGACGGATATTCGGTAAAACTCATACGAACGGTTTTAGACAAATTTAATCCAATTATTCCTCATTGCTAAGCCGGATGATAATTTTTTCGGCTGATTACTTTTTACTATCCTTGTAACTTAAATTTTCTGTAATGTCACCATTTCTGATACTTGGTATCTTTCTTCTCTACACGGCACTTCTTTTCACGGTAACCTGGATAACATCCCGGAAAGCCGACAGCCAGTCGTTCTTCATCGGTAACAGGAAGTCACCCTGGTTCGTTGTGGCTTATGGGATGATAGGAGCTTCCCTTTCAGGCGTCACATTCATGTCAGTTCCGGGCTGGGTATCGGAAACACAGTTCAGCTATATGGTTGTTGTATTCGGCTATCTTGTGGGATATGCCGTCATAGCCCTCATACTTCTTCCTTTATATTACAGGCTGAAGCTGACTTCAATATATTCTTACCTTGAAGAGCGTTTCGGATTCTGGTCCTACAAAACAGGAGCCGGATTCTTCATCCTCTCCCGGACACTCGGGGCTTCGCTGAGGATGTTCCTCGTGATCAATGTCCTCCAGATATTCGTCTTCGATGCATGGCACATTCCATTCTGGGTCAATGCACTTATCTTCATTGTACTGATAATACTTTACACATTCAAGGGGGGCATAAGGACAATAGTCTGGACCGATACTCTTCAGACAACCTTTATGCTGCTTGCAGTAGTTCTCTCGATATTTTATATAAGCAAGGGTCTGGGAGTTCCGCTTTCGGATCTGTTCCGTGAGGCACATGAGAGCAGGATAACAAGGATGTTCATTACCGATTGGCATCATGAGAGGTTTTTCCTTAAGCAGTTTTTTTCGGGGATGTTCATTACGATCACAATGACCGGTCTTGACCAGGAGATGATGCAGAAGAACCTGAGCTGCAGGAATCTCAGAGAAGCTCAGAAGAACATGTTCACCTTCAGCGGCATACTTGTATTTGTCAACCTTATGTTCCTTTTCCTTGGTGCATTCCTGTTTTTATTTTCACGGAGCAAGGGGATCACTGTCGGTGCGACAGATGATCTTTTCCCTGTTATAGCCCTTGAACATATGGGACCGGTTGCCGGACTTGTTTTCCTGATAGGTCTTATCTCAGCGGCTTTCCCGAGCGCCGACGGCGCCCTTACCTCACTGACAACATCAATAAGCATTGACTTCCTGGGTCTCGACAAAAAGAAGGGACTGACTGAGAAGAAAGCGACAAAAACAAGATATGGAGTGCATCTCTCGATTGCTCTTGTATTTTTTATCAGCATCCTGATATTCAGTACTCTAAATGATGAAGCAATAATCGACAAGCTCTTCACGATAGCCGGATATACGTATGGTCCGTTGCTGGGCCTTTACACATTCGGGCTCTTCACAAAACGGGCGGTAAAAGACAGGGTCACTCCTTATATTGCGATCCTCTCGCCCACCATCTGTTTTATCTTAAGCAAGTACTCAGTTCAGCTGTTCAACGGTTACCGGTTCGGGTTCGAGCTTATCCTGCTGAACGGGTTTCTGATGTTCATGGGGCTGTGGGCGTTCAGTAGGAAACAGGAGACAGAAAAGGCGTTACGGCTTTAAGGCGTTACGGCATTACGGCATAGGGCAGGGAGCCGGGAGCGAGGGGCATGGAGCTGAAGAAAGAGGGGGAGATGAGGCGAGGGGGAGAAAGGGCGACCGATTAAGATTCGTCGTAGACGATATGGTATTGTAGTTGAAGATGATACACACATGATCTTCTACCTCGTAGAGGTTGAAGAAGGCTGAAACGTTGAAGGGTTGAAGAGTCAAAAAGGGACCTGAAGGATCCTGACGAGTCGCCCTAAGGCGATGAGGCAGTTCCGCTCAGCGGAATGCAAGACCTGCAAGACCACATGACCGCATGATCCCGATTCGCTGTGCTCTCGGGATTTCGTCGTTTCCCTCCTCAACCTGCATGACAATAAACTTTCCAATTTTTTCCGATCATTTTTTTACTTGAATGCAGAATTCTGCATACATTTAAGTAATTAATTCTTCTTAATAATTTCATAACAAAAGATATTATGCTTAAAAAACGAATCACATTATTATTACTGGCAATGCTGCTTGTAGTATCTGCACGCAGTAGTTATGAACGGTCTGCCTTAACCGGATATATTGATCAGTATTTGAAGGCGCTTATTGCAAATAATGCATCTGCAGTTCCGCTTGCCGGAAGTGTTAAGATTACACTTAATGGCGATATAAGATCTCTTGCAGGGACCTTCTGGGAAAATGCAGAAAGCATTGCATACCGATTCGACATTGTAAATACACGGCGCGGAGATACAGGCACTGAGGCTGTAATCAGGAATTCCGACGGATCCCTTACGATGTTTATGTTGCGGTTGAAAATTGAGGGTGATAAGATCACTGAGATTGAGGCAATAAAATGTAATAAGGGTGAGGCTGACGGGATCTGGGATGCCGGTAATCTTAAGGAAGTTTCACCTTCATACCTTCTGTCAATAAGGGAAGTTGAACGCGATTCTTATTACGACCTTATAGGTACAGCAGAGAGTTATTGGCGGGCATTTCAGACCAACGGTTCATCTGATTACAGACCAGCGCGTTTATTGCCAGACTCAAAAAGATTCGAAAATGGCATGCAAACTACCGGTATGATCAAAGATGGCCAGTATGAATCAACAGCAAAAGGATTTGACACAGGTTTCTTTAAGGAACGGAATATCTGGGACCGCCGTTATCCGGTGGTTGACGAAGAGAGAGGAGTAGTTTTGTCAATTGTAAGATTTGGAATTAAGGCGGGTTTAAAAAGCAGGAGTGAGGCTACTTCTCACGACCGGCTCGTTGCTGAATTCTTTGCAGTCAGGTCCGGTATGATTGAGGAGATCCAGGCCGTTATTGTCAACCGGCCTGACGAAATGACTACCGGATGGCCGCCAGATTACGGACCGGACCGGGCAGGTAAAGATACTGTCACGAAGTAATTTTCTAAAGTAATATCAGTAGTTTAGCTCAGGGCACTAAAATTTTCCCGCAGATAGAAAAAGGTCATGCAAGTCTTGCGGTCGTGCAAGTCCTGCAAGTCATTAATTTTATGGAGTTAAGGCAGGGAGCAAAAAAGACGTTACGGCATTAAGGCATTTCGGCCTTAGGAGCAGAAGGCCTAAAATTTTCCTGCAGATTTATTACATTCAACCGGTAATGAACCTGTCGAGGTTCTCAATAGTGATTACATCAAATGAAGTTTTATATGTTGCAGAGAATGTTTTAGATAGCCTTGCTTTGGATTTAGGGTTCCATTTAATCTCAAATGCATGAAGCATTCCATCACGTTCTTCCAGATAGTCAATTTCCTGCTGATCCTGGGTCCTCCAGAAATATGTATTAGCCCAGATATTATTGTTTCTTATGAATTTCATTCGTTCGGATATGACAAAATTCTCCCACAATGCTCCGACGTCACTTCGCAATTCCGGAGGATTGAAATTTGCAATTAGTGAATTACGTATTCCGTTATCATAGAAATATATTTTTCTTGAACGTTTCAACTCTTTCCGGAGATTCCTGCTGAACGCACCTAGTCTGAAGATCACAAAGGTTTGTTCAAGCAGTTGTATGTATTTTTCAACAGTCTGGTTATCAATTCCAAGCTTATTCCCCAATTCGTTATATGATACTTCATTTCCAATCTGAAAGGCAATCGATTGCAGTAATTTTACCAGCTTTTCCGGTTTATTGATCCTTTCCCACATTAAGATGTCTTTATACAAATAGCTGTCAGCCAGTTGCTTGAGTATTTCTTTTTCAGAACCGGGATTAGTTACAACTTCAGGGTAATACC
>Ga0116184_10000706_pt1 | contig 36697 bp, 33 predicted proteins | sample AD_JPNNA5_MetaG_FD_89886 | JGI IMG/M metagenome (GOLD analysis project Ga0116184, IMG submission 89886) | Active sludge microbial communities of municipal wastewater-treating anaerobic digesters from Japan - AD_JPNNA5_MetaG | ecosystem: Engineered > Bioreactor > Anaerobic > Digestate | place... | reverse complement strand
CAAAAAGATTAAAACTTTTGTTATGGGTGTAAATGAGCATGAATATAAACCCGATACTCACCATGTAGTTTCAAATGCATCCTGTACTACAAACTGTCTTGCTCCCATTGTATATGTGTTGCTTAAAGAGGGTATTGGAATAGAAACCGGTCTTATGACAACTATTCATAGCTACACAGCAACCCAAAAAACTGTCGATGGTGTTTCAAAAAAAGATTGGCGTGGAGGTCGAGCAGCTGCCATTAATATCATTCCTTCTACCACAGGAGCTGCAAAAGCTGTTGGCGAAGTGCTTCCTGAAACTAAAGGCAAGCTAACTGGTATGAGCTTCCGCGTACCAACCCCCGATGTTTCAGTTGTCGATTTAACATTCCGTTCAACTCGTGATACCAGTATCGAAGAAATAAATGATCTGCTTAAAAAAGCAAGCGAAACCTACCTTAAAGGAATTTTGGGTTTTGCAGATGAAGAAGTTGTTTCCACTGATTTTATTCATGATGCTCGTTCATCAATTTATGACAGTCTAGCAACACTGCAGAATAATCTTCCCGGTGAAAAACGCTTTTTCAAAATTGTTTCCTGGTATGACAATGAATGGGGATATTCAAATAGGGTCGTTGATTTGCTTAAATACATGATGAGTAAATAAGCTTGTTGTATGAAAACGGATACTTCACTTCGAAGTATCCGTTTGTTTCATATAAAGATTTATAGACTGAACATATACAATTAGAGAAATAAGGAGTTTTTCTATGCTTAAAACAATTCGCGATGTTGCTATAAAAGATCAGCGTGTAGTCATGCGTGTAGATTTTAATGTACCCATGAAAGATGGAAAGGTTCAGGATGATACACGTATTCGTGCTGCGCTCCCGACAATTCAGTACATACTCGATCATGGTGCAAAATCATTAGTGCTCATGAGTCATCTTGGAGATCCAAAAAAAGATGCAAAAAAAGCAAAAGAAAAAGCAGATAAAGAAGGAAAACCCTGGGATGAACAGGCATATATGAATGGCAAACACAGAATGCGTCCTGTAGCGGAATATCTTTCAAAACTTTTAGGAAAACCGGTAGTATTTGCAGGTGAAGATGGATGTTACGGAAAGAAACAATTCATTGAAAGTCAGCCTGATGGTTCAATCGTAATGCTTGAAAACACACGGTTCCATCCGGAAGAAACCAGTGAAAATGCAGAGGAACGCGATAAGCTAGCGAAAGAGCTTGCTACATATGGAACCATTTTTGTTAATGATGCCTTTGGCACAGCACATCGAGATCATGCTTCGACTGCATCAATAGCAAAATTTGTTGCAACATCTGTTGCTGGTATGCTCATGGAAAAAGAGGTAGCTCACCTTGAACCCATGATTACAAATCCCCCCAAACCAATGACTGCTATTATTGGTGGAGCAAAAGTAAGCTCAAAAATTGCTGTTCTTGAAAGTCTTTTAAAAAATGCTTCAACACTGATTATTGGTGGTGGCATGGCATATACCTTTTTAAAGGCACAAGGATATTCTGTTGGCCAATCACTAGTAGAGGATGATTTTCTTGATACAGCAAAGCAGATTCTTGCTTCTGCACAAAAAAATGGTGTTACCATATTGCTTCCCATCGATCATGTGTGTGCTGATCGTTTTGATGCTTCAGCTGCACCAGTGTCTGTTGATACCATTACTATTCCAGATAACCTCATGGGAATGGATGTGGGACCAAAAACCCTTGATTCATATAAAACTGCAATACTCGCGTCCAAGAGTATTATGTGGAATGGTCCGGTTGGGGTCTTTGAATTCGATGCTTTTGCAAAAGGAACTGAAGCTGTTGCAAAACTTGTTGCCGAAGCAACAAAGCACGGTGCAATGACAGTCGTAGGCGGTGGAGATTCTGTTGCAGCAGTTAATAAGTTTGGTCTGGCGGATTCAATGACCCATGTATCAACTGGCGGAGGTGCATCGCTTGAATTACTCGAAGGAAAGAAACTTCCAGGTATTGAAGTGTGCAGAACATAATGATGAGCGGTTTACAGAAACATTGCTAATTTGCGGAAAATTGATAAATACAAGGATAGTCTATGAAACATTTATACATTGCTGGTAACTGGAAAATGCATAAAACAATCGAAGAAGCTGTATCGTTTGCTAAAATACTTCGCGAACGCCTCTCTGCTACTTCACATACATTGATGGTTGCACCACCGTTTACAGCACTTGCATCTGTTGCGCAAGTACTTAAGGGATCAAATATCAGGCTTGGCGCTCAAAACATGGGACAGGAGGAGAGCGGAGCTCATACAGGAGAAATATCTCCTCTCATGCTTAAAGAAATTGGTGTATCGACAGTTATTTTAGGGCATTCTGAACGCAGGCATACATATCTAGAATCAAATGAACTCATAAACAAAAAAGTTCTTTTAGCTTTAAAACATAATTTTGAGGTAATTCTCTGCATTGGAGAAACCCTCGCAGAACGTGAATCGGGTAAGCTTGAACAAGTTATTCATGAACAGCTAGAAAAAGGACTTGCTGGTGTTTCAAAAGAAGCGATGCGTAGTATTGTAATTGCATATGAACCGGTTTGGGCTATAGGTACCGGGAAAAATGCAACTCCAGATGATGCAGAAGCTGTTCATGTTTTTATAAGAAACGTGCTCGCCAAAATGTATAGTGATGAAGTTGCGAAAAATACTATTATACAATATGGCGGTTCTGTAAAACCAGAAAATATACAGGCACTAATGAGTATGCCTAATATTAATGGTGCGCTTGTTGGTGGTGCTTCTTTAAAAGAAGATCAATTTGTACCAATTGCAACTGTTGTTGTTTAATAGTTATATGACCTTGAAAGTTTTATATATTTTTAGTATGGTACACGGTACATAACATGTGTTTTGTAATTCAGTTGTAATGGAGATACAAATAGTATGGGTGTTATTGGAATTATTCTTTTAGTTGTGTTTGTTATTGTCTGTATTCTCCTTATTTTCATGGTTGTTATACAGGACCAGGAAGGTGAGGGGCTTGGTGGAGTATTTGCAAACGCTGGCAATGCAGCATTTGGTGCTCGATCAACTAATGTTGTGATAAAATTTACTTATGTGCTTGGTGCACTATTTTTTATTATTGCCTTTACGCTTGCAATTATTAATAAAGGTCCAAAACCAGAAATTGCACCAGTCGTACCTAAGCAGGAACAGGAAATTATTCAAGAATGGCAGTCGGAACAGGCACCTTCTGCTACTGAATCAACAGTGCTTCCTGGAACAGAAACTTTATCCGGTTCTGCATCTGAAACAACAAAAACAAACGAATAACTTTTAAGCATCACTAAAGGGGCTGTCCTGTTCTATGAGGACAGCCCTGTTTTGTTTTTTTATACCGGATGGCATCAAAACAAACATTAAAAAATTACTATGAACTTCTCGGAATAAGCCAGAATGCTGATGAAAAAACAATAAAAAAAGCTTTTCGTAAAATAGCAAAAGAAAAGCACCCTGATTCAGGCACTGGTTCAGATGAATCAATGCGGATTATTATCGAAGCGTATAAAATTCTCTCAGATCCCTCAAAGCGATTTGCTTATGATCACTTATTAAAAAAGCAAAAGCTACAAAATGAACCTAAACAATTCGATTATCGTGAATGGTTGCGTGAACGCCTTGATAAACCGGAATACATAGTGAAACTCATATTTTATGATTTACTCCATGATATGGAAGATGAAGCGCTTGAGCTCTACGAAACTATTAAAAATAATCCTGATGCACGTTTTGAAAGATTTTTTGAGCGCGCCGAAGCCATGGATGCAGAATTTTGTATTGCGGAAGAATACATAAAGAGACAACGCTATCATGAAGCTTTTCTGATTATCAAACAGTTGGTTGTCAAAGAATTACAAAAGCCAACCTTTGGTTACTTCTTTGATGTAATTATCAGCGCACTTAAGTATTTACTTGAAAAAGAATTAAAAAAATATTTGCGCCCAGAAGAAATTATTAACGAATTAGATTTTTTTAGTACATTATTGCCTGATTATGATTTTCAAAAGTGGCAACTTAAGGTAAAAGCAGGAATATATAAGAAAAATAAGCAAATAAAAGAACTTGCTGCAGTTCACTATGAGTTAGGTATACTGAACAGTAAAAAACAACAAAATTATATAAAACCCAACATACCACTATCATGATCCCTTGAAAAAAAAATCGATTTTCTTTAACCTATTGCAGTATGGATTGTTTAATCAGTACATAAGTTTAATGAATGATTGGAGAATTAGCATGAAACCTAAGCGTCTACTTGCAGTTATCGTGACAGTTATGTTTTTAGGAACTATTTGGGGGCAATCATCTTCACTTGGAACGCCGCTTGCCACCGTAAAGTTAATTAGAACTGAGATAATAACCGAACAGGCTTTCAAACAGGATGTTCAAAAGCTTGAAGCAGCAATGGGTCGATCATTGACTGAAGACGAACGGAAAAAATTGTTAGATGATAAAATCAACGAAATTCTTTTCTTACAAATGTGTGAACGAGATGGTATCCGTATTGCTGACAGTGAATTGGATGCATATATCAATCAAATGAAAATGCAATTGGGTAATATTTCTAATGAGCAGTTTGAAAAATATTTGAATGCACAAGGAATTACTCTCGATGCCTTAAAAAAAGCATATAAAAACCAGTTGCTCTTGCAAAAATGGGTTACCACAGCAAAAGCTAATGAACTCAAGGCTATTCCTCCTATTTCTGCTGATGAAATTTTAAAAGCCTATGAAATGTATCGGTATAAGCTAGTACGCCCCGATACTGTCCGTATAAGCTTTTTATATTATCCATTTAAGGAAAAAACTGATGCAGAAAAGAAAAAAGCATATGAGCTAATGCGTGGACTTTTAACAAAATTGCAAAAAAATCAGGAAACTTTTGATTCACTACGCCTCAAATCTCAGGAAGATGGTTATTTAGCCAATAAGGATAGTGTTTATTTTGAGAAATCTGATCTGTTCATGCAACAGTTTGGAAAACAAGTATACGATACTGTTTTTTCATTAAAAGAAAAAGAAATGTCAGGTATTATCGAGACAGAGACAGGACTCTGGATTATCATGCGTTACGAATTTTATCCACAAAAACAGCTTGAACTGACTGATAATATGAAAATAGGACAAACAGGTACAGTCCAGGATTATCTTGGACAGCTCTTGCTTCAGCAACGGCAGACTGAGTTTATGCAAAAAGTACTTTCTGAGCTCTTTGAAAAGCTTAGAAAGCAGGCAGAAATAAAAATAATCGGTAAACCGTAATTCATGTCATCACGTAGAAAAGCGAGAATATTGGCATTCCAGGCACTCTATGCCTGGAATACCTCTCATATTTCAACAGAGGAACTGCTAACCTTCTCATGGGTAGAACAGGAGAAACTGGAAAAGCTCGATGCTGATGCTCGTCTTTTTGCAGCCTTTCTAGTTAAAGGAACTATAGAAAACATCGATATAATTGATAAAAAAATTCAAGAACATCTCAAGCATTGGTCAATAGATCGCATTCAAAAAATTGATCTGGCACTGTTGAGAATTTCAACATATACGCTCATGTTTCAAAAAGATATCCCGTTTCAGATTGTCATAGATGAAGCTGTTGAAATTGCAAAAGAGTTTGGGACTGATGAGTCATATCGTTTTGTAAACGGAGTGTTGGATTCTATAAGAAAATCTTTGCAGAATACGTGAACACAATTGATTGCATGAGGATAAGATTTCCTATAAAAAAAATCATTATTGCTCTTGCATTGCTATGTACTATATCCCTTGCTGCTTGTTCAAAACGTAAAGCTGATTTTTCGTTATTACTTGCAAGAATCGAACAACAACCAGGAACTGTTTCAGAAAAATTACTGAATGCTTTAATTGATAAGGCTGAAACTATAGAGCAAAAAATGACTTTACTTCGGCTTTGTCTCGTACAGGATAAAAACAATGAGCTATCTGTGTTGTTGCCACAACAAAAACAGCTAATTCTCACTAGATTATTACAAAGTAAGCAGAACGAAACAGTAAGATACTGTGCACTATCGCTTTTGCTCGATAATGCTTATGTTGATGAACTATTCCATTATTTGGATGAACAGGATATTAGGTTACATCCAGAATTTTGTGCAGAACTGTTTTTATCCTATCCTGAAAAAACTTTCGATAATTCTAAAATTACTCCAGAAGACTATGCTTTTCTTGCAGCAACAATTAATAGTGCTGAACTGTATATTCTTGCTGCTGTGCACAGCTTTTTACAAAAAAACATGCAATATGCCCGGTTATCAATCGTTCAGGCTCTTTCTAATGGGATTCAAGTACATCCTGTTTTGTTATGGCATGCTGGATTATATGAAGCAATCATAGAACACTATAGCGCATCCAACGATGACAAAACGCTTCTCTATGTACTTGATGCTGCATATCAGACCGGTCATCTTAATATTATAGAATCGAGCCTTGAAAAAATTGAAAGTAGCGGTACTGTTACCAAAAAAGTAAAAAATGTACGTTCATATTTTTTCTATAAAAAATCACAAGAGTTTGCACAAAAAAATCAAAATATGCCGTGGACTAATACATACCAGGAAGAGAATGATTATTTACAAAAAGCATGTATGCTTTTACAGGAAAATGCTGAATCATTTTTTAATGCAGCGTCTTATGCTGTTATACTATTTCAGAGAGGTAATTTTGAAGCATATTCACAATTTATCAACAGTCTTCCTGATACTGACCAATACGAATATCTTAAGTATTTGCATGCGATCCAATTTAAAAAATCTAATTCACTTAAAGCATATCTTATTAAGGTAATTACTACATCTCAGAAAATACAGCTTATTGAACAGGCATTTCTAGCGCTCATACATCATAAATGGTGGGAGGATTTTGCTGTTCTCTACAAACAAGTAAAAACAAATTCGGGTACAATTAATAACAAATTTCTTGATTTTGTGTATTATTTAATTACATCTGAAACGCAATTACCAGTAGATACGTATATTACGATGTTTTACATGATGCCAGAAAATATTTTAGTATCTTTAAATAAATCAAAATTTTATTTACTACAAGACAAGCTCAAAGAAGCAGAAACTATTCTGGAGACTACCTTAAAAACGGATACATCGAAATATATGCAAATATATATTTATGACCTATTGATTGAGGTTGAGAAAAAATTGCATAATGAGAGCAAATTGCAACTCTATACTCAGAAACATGATGCAATTAAATCTAATATTTTACCTGCAACTGGAGCAAAATAAGCTATTGTATTAAGTATTGGAGTTACAGTCATTTTAATAATTGTCAATTTTTTAAGGAATATATATGCTACGATTAAAGACAAATGAAGATATTAAAGGAATAGCGAATTCCTGCGCATTATTATCACAATTATTTGATATACTCAAAAAAGAAATCAGAGCAGGAATAACTACAAAATATCTTGATGAAGTTACACAAACATTTATTTATGACAATAAAGCGGAGCCAGCATTTCTTGGCTATATGAATTATCCAGCAGCCTTATGTGTATCAGTAAACGAAGAAGTTATTCATGGAATTCCAGGGAAACGTGTTATTAAAGAAGGTGATATCGTCAGTCTTGATTGTGGAATAAATTATAACGGTTATTTCAGTGATGCTGCGCTAACTATTCCAATAGAACCCGTTACTTCTGAAGTGAGTAAACTTCTACAAGTCACAAAGGAGTGTTTAGAGCGAGCAATACAAGCAATACGAATAGATGCTCGTATACATGATATTTCGAGGGCAGTATTTAATCATGCAAAAGCATATGGGTTTGGCGTTGTTCGAGAGTATTGTGGTCATGGAGTAGGATTTTCACAACATGAAGATCCACAAATTCCTAATTATGTTAGTTCTGGTCCTAATCCTCGTCTTAAACCAGGAATGGTATTAGCAATTGAACCAATGATTAATTTAGGGACAGATGCAGTGTATGAACTAGATGATGGTTGGACTGTTGTTACTGCTGATAAAAAACCTTCTGCTCACTTTGAGCATACAGTTGCAGTAACCGCGGAGGGTCCTCTTGTTTTAACACGCTGGTAGCGTATACAAGAAAATTTTAATATATTTTATTGAACTGTAACAATTATATGCTCCAACGCTTATATATAGAAATAGATAAGAAAACTTAGTGTTAACAGGAGGTTCGCGATGTCTCTACAAAAAGTATTGTATTCTCGCAAATTTTTTATTATTAATGTAGTGATATTAGGCATACTAATTGGATTATTATCCGGCTTTTTTATTTTTGGTGCTGGTACTTTAAAAGCTAAAACAACAGCACAATCATTTCCACAATCTAATTCCGTGACAAAAACGGTGCCGTTCACCGAACAAGATACAAGATCTTTATCATATGCAGAAAGTTTGCAAAATGCCTTCAATGAAGTTGCACAACACGTAATCCCTTCAATTGTTGAACTACGCATTACTGCAGAAGCACAAACACAAATTCCAACCTTGCCATTTCCTTTTTTTGAAAATATTCCCAAAAGTGCGCCAGAAGAAGTAGAAGGATTGGGGTCTGGAATTATTGTCAGACAGGATGGTAAGAGTGTATATGTCCTTACTAACAATCATGTTGTAGATGGAGCGAAAACAGTATTGGTAAAACTATGGGATGATTCGGAATATACTGGAAAAATTCTTGGGGTTGATAAGCGGAGAGATCTCGCAGTAGTGCAGTTTGAGTCACAGAATCCAGTAAGTGTAGCTACGTTAGGGAATTCCGATGAAATTAAAGTTGGCGATTGGGCTATTGCAATTGGAAGTCCGCTTGGACTTTCACAATCGGTTACTGTGGGTATAGTGAGTGCTGTTAATCGAAATGGTGGTCCTGATGACAATATCAATGATTTTATCCAAACAGATGCTGCAATAAATCGTGGTAATTCTGGAGGAGCACTTGTTAATATTCGTGGTGAAGTAATAGGTATCAATACTTGGATTGCTTCACCTAATGGTGGCAATATTGGGCTTGGATTTTCAATACCCATCAATAACACTAAACGTGTTATTGAAACATTGATAGCTAATGGTGTCGTAAAATATGGATGGCTCGGCGTTACAATACAGGACGCAGATAAAGAACTTGCTACAGCCATGGGATTGCTAACACAAAAAGGTGCATTTATTGGAAATATATTTGTAGGAAGCCCGGCACAAAAAGCTGGCCTCTTACCTGGAGATTTTATAGTTGAAATTGATAGCAAACCCGTAACATCTGCAGATCAGGTAATGAGAATTGTAGGAGAGATGGAGGCAGGTAAAAGGTATACCTTTACTGTGTTACGTCAAAATAAACGATTGTCATTTTCTGCTCAAATTGCAGAACGAAAAGAGCTTAAATCTGATGATTATGCGAATCTCTGGCCAGGTTTCTCAGTCGTTGCTATTAATGATAAAATTCGAGATACACTCAACCTTTCAAAAAATCAAACTGGAGTTGTTATTGCATCAATTCAAAAAGACAGTCCCGCTGAGATTTTACAACTTAAAGAAGGTGATGTGATTATTAAGATAAATGACAAACAAGTTGCCTCGCTTGCTGATTTTTATTCAATACTCAATAGCCCAGACGCAAAAAAAATACACTTTACTATTCTCAGAAATAAACAGGAGCTGACAACACTATCATTTGTTCGGAAATTTTAATTGACTTAAACCGCTCTGCAGTGTAGTATAGCTGTCAATTATTTTTAGGAGATTATAGCAATGAAAAAAGATTTTATTTCTTATGACATTGTACGAAACAATGCATTAAAACTTGCACATAAAATTGCTACAGATGGTTTTATACCCGATGTTATCTATGCTTCATTACGGGGCGGCGCATATATTGGAAATGTTATTTCTGAATATTTTAAACTTATTCGCAAACATGAGCGTCCTGTTTTTTATGCTGCTGTCGTTGCACGATCATACACGGATATTAGGCAACACGGTAAGGTGAGGGTTGACGGATGGACATATTCACCAGATCATTTAAGGCACGGAGATAAAGTTCTCCTTGTTGATGACATTTTTGATTCTGGAAGGACAATCAATTTTTTAGCAGAAATAATTCTTGATAGGGGAGTGCCACGTGATGATTTAAAAATTGCTGTCCATGATTATAAAGAAATTTTATACAAACCGGAAAAACCTGAAATAATTCCAGATTATTTTTGTAGAAAACATGTAATTCATTCCGAAGCAGAAGAAATCTGGATTCATTATATGAGCCATGAATTAGTTGGATTAACTCGTGAAGAAATAGAAAAAAACTATGCAGATCCTGAAGTGCAAGCACTTCTTAAAAAAGTGATTGAAAACTAAATTAGGATATTCTTTAGGAAAAAGGCTGTCTGCATATATAGCGACAGCCTTTTTGTTTAAATAATTGTTCCTGAAGGAATAATCGAACCTTTTGGAATTACAATAATACCATCAACAATAAAGTAGTTATCATATTCGCCATCAATTCGTTCAAAAGAATCTATGCCAATTCGGCAGTTACTGCCTATACGAGCATTTTTATCTATAATAGCTTTTTTAATAATGGTACTTCCTCCAATACCAATGTTAGGAATTCCATGCTTTTTATTATACTCTTGTTGTTCTGCTGTCTCATAATAGTCAGAACCCATGCAGACAACACCATCCAGACTAGCGCCAGAATCAATAATCGTTCGAATACCAATAATGGAAGAGGAAATCGATGAGTTAGTTATGATACAGCCTTCAGCTGTGAGTGATTGATTTATTGTACAATAATTTAACTTAGAAGCAGGCAAATTGCGCTTATGTGTATAGATGGGCATTTCTTCATCATAAAAATTAAATTCTGGTGTGATCGATGTTAAATCAAGATTTGCTTCGTAAAAGCTTTTAATTGTTCCGATGTCTTCCCAGTATCCTTCAAAAATATATGAATTTACTGGGTTACCGGAGCTGAGAATAGCAGGAATAATTTCTTTTCCAAAATCATTTGTATCGGAGTCAAGACTTTTTTCAAGTAGCTCAGCATCAAATATGTAAATTCCCATTGATGCTAAGTAGTCTTTCCCATCATTTTTGTTGCGCTTAAATTCTGGTTGAATTTTGTAATCATCAATATTGCGTGTGGGGCCTGGTTTTTCAAGAAATTCAAGGATTCTTCTATGAGAATCAATTTTTGCAATACCAAATGCACTTGCTGGTTCACGTGCAACTGTAGTACATGCAATCGTTAAAGGGCATTTTGATTCAAGATGCTTTTTAAGCATATCAGCAAGGTCCATTCGGTATAATTGATCACCAGAAAGAATTAAGTAGTGTGTAGGCTTATGCGGGCGAAAATGATCAAGATTTTTTCTTACTGCATCCGCAGTACCTTCATACCATCCAGAATGTGTAAGTGTTTGTTCTGCAGCTAAAATTTCAGCAAAACCGTTAGAAAAAGAATCAAACATATATGTTCGTTCTATATGCAGGTGCAAAGAAGCGGAATTAAATTGCGTAAGAATGTAAATCTGTTTAAAACCAGAATTAATACAATTTGAAATTGGTATGTCAACAATTCGATATTTTCCACCAAACGGTACTGCTGGTTTAGCCCGATTTTTTGTCAGCGGGTATAATCGTGTTCCTTTTCCGCCACCTAGTACTATCGAAAGAACCTTTGCCATAGCAGAACCTCCGTACTTTGAAAGTGAAATATATTCTTAAGATTTTCTCTTACGTAAAATTATAAACGATTTTTTAAAAAAAGTGAATGTAATTTTTAGATTATTATTAATTAAGAAAAGCATAATCACTTCGAAAAGACTAATACTATGAGCTAATATCAAGTAGACAGAATATACATTATGTGAAGTAATGTGTATTAACAATAAGAGATTCAAAAATGATGTCGCATCGAATATTTATTTTTATGCTTATAAAGTGTTTAGGTTTAATTGTAGACAATTGAAAGAACCCCTATTTTAACTGCTTTACTGAATATAGGTTTTAACAGATTTGTATACCCATATGAAACAGCATATAACTGAATATAAAATTGTGGATCCTGATCGTTTGATGAGTATTTAAAGTCGCTATCAGATTGATTTGGCTGCATAGAAAAAGGAATAGTATCAGTAGCTGTATTTCGATATAGTTTTGCAACTTCAATATTGTCAATTTTAAACAGTAATTCATTGATGACTGTTAATTCAAAAGTCACCAAATTGTTTGTGGATGGAATAAGACTCTTAGTAATTACAAATCGTGATTGTTGTGTATAATTGTATAATCTGTGATAGTTTAAAGCATTTGGAGAAAGTAAATATGCTACAATAGATGATCCAGGGATGATATCAGCATCCTGTCGAACAGAAAAACTTGAAGCATCTGCATCAGCATCGGTTTTTGATGCATAAATCTTATAGTAAATATCTATACCAGTAAATTGTGTCTCATACTGCTCTGGCGGATAAAAATTGATTGATGTTGGAGATTCAGAATTAGTCCTCGGTTGATAGAATAAATACTGCTGTGCATCTTCGATTCCGCAAGAACTTATGAGAAATATTAATACCGCAAAAACTGTTGTTATATGTTTACTTTTGTGAACACTCACCTATTTTTTGCCTTTGTTTCTACGGGAGGTGTAATATCTTCAAGACAATCAACAAGCTCGTATATTAAAACAGGCTTATTTTTCCCTTTTACTCGTATATTATCAAGTTCTCGTACAATAAACTTGTCTTTAATATGTGCATAAGTAAATTCTGATATAATGATTTTTGTACCATATTCTTTGTTAGTTGATTCGAGTCGAGATCCTAAGTTTACAGGATCGCCCATAAGGGTATAATTCATTCGCAATTTTGAACCCATGTTTCCAACTGTCATAATATCAGAGTTTAGTCCAATACCAATATTGATACGTTTGCTTTCAGGCCACTGTGCATTTAGTTCTGATAGTACCTGTAGCTGTTTCAATGCGCACTTGCAAGCTAGTTCTGCATGATTAGGCTGTGGTAATGGTGCTCCCCAGAAAGCCATTATTGCATCACCCATATATTTATCAATCGTTCCGCCATACTCAAGTATAATATCAGTCATAGCGGTAAGATAAATATTTAAATGATTGACAAGTTCTTGAGGTGTCATATTTTCTGATAGTGTTGTAAACCCACGGATATCAGAGAAAAATACAGTAAGCTCTTTATCTACTCCACCCAATTCAGGAGGATTTTGCACTAGTTGGTCAACTACTTTCGGACTTAAGTATTTTCCAAAGGTCTCACGAATTGCCTTTTTATCTTTTTCATCGGTAAATGCGCGATAGACAACTATTGAAAGAAAGGTGATAAAAACAGGGAATGCAATGGTGGGATATGGTAACAGCAGACCGCTTTTTTCAAAAATAATATCAACAGTAAAGAAATAAATAATTAAAAAACCTAAGACAGTTAGAAAACTCCAAACTGTAGATGTTCTGGAAGTTATCAATGAAATAAGCAGAACACTTACAAGGAGAATGAGTAATGTTACTTGTTTTGGCAACTGTTTTATATAATTATTTGTTAATATTGTATTTAATGCATTAGCGTGAATTTCGATTCCATACATCAGTCCATATGGTGTCTGCTTTTCATCTTCTGCAATACCATGGCTAAATGCACCAGTAAGCAGTATTTTGTTTTTGACAGCGAGAGTTCGAAGCCATTTTTCAGCATTGTCACCTGGATCACGTTTTGCATATGATGCATATGAACGCAATGTAAACGTTTGATATCCACCTTCAGCATTTGAGCGTGGCCCCATATAGTTAATTAACATTTGTCCAGAATCATTGATTGGAATTCGTATTGTATTAACTACTTCTCGTTTACCTGGTTTGACTAACTCTCCAGTTTCAGAATTATATTCATCAAAAGTTCTTTGTACAAAATATGGAATCAATTCGTTAGTCTCAGGATCTAAAATCATTGGATTGGGAATTTCTATGTATTTGCCAACCACAACCTTAATATCATTAAATGATTTATGAAAATAATTAAGTGCGAGTGATAATGTTATTGCTGGCACAAAATAATCTCGATAATGCCGGATGATATAATAACCATCACCTGCTTCATTCAACTTTTTAGGTGCATAGAGAGCAAGATCATGCTTTAATTGATTGAGTACTTTTGAAGTAATAGGTGTTTGTATTGGATGTATTCTTCCATTGGTGTCGATCCATGCTAGATATTCAAATTTTGATGTATCGACAGTATAACCAGGTGTTATATCTTCAAATTGTATGGTTTTAAGTAAAACACGTGAGCGTAAAATCATGGGCTGTTGACGAAACACTTTGTCAAAATCAGGTAAAAAACTTGCATGTCCATATCCAGCAGAAGCTCTGGCGATTTCAGGCAAAGGGGGATCAAGCGATACAAAATCAGCAATTTTTTGCCAATTACCCTGAATATTAGTTATAGTTCCGTGTTTAGTATAAAACTCTTGTTGGCGCTGAAATCGAGGAGAATCGATGGTAATTTCCTCGCCATCGGTAAGAATAGTTTCGATGAATACGCGTTGAGATTCTTCGATTGCCTTAAAAAGAGCAGCATCTGCTTCAGGATTTTTTCCTGGTTCATTAAAAAAAATATCGATCAGCAATGCGTTTTCACGCTCTGTTTGATCTTTAATTCGTGCAAATGCATTAATAAGATTGGCGTGTATGGAACGCGAAAAAGGCCACTGTCCAAATTCATTTAATGATTTTTGATCTATTGATAAAATAATAATATCAGAGGAAATGTTTGGATTAACATCTGCTTTAGTAACACCTTCTGCAGTATATTTTTTTTCATTTAATTCTTTTATTTGGAAATGCAGATCGAGTGTTTTCAATTCAGAGTTATCGAAAATTCGTGTTTCAAGCAGTAGATATATGGAAATTAATAGAATTACGGCTGCGATAATAAATGAAAAACGTTTTGATTCTAAAATAGCTGGACGTTTTTTGGCCATACAGTACCTCCTGTACTCCTTTATTGTAGTATACAGGATAAATGAAAAAATGCAACAATATAAAACCAGGTAAACATTTGCATTATGCATAGTTGACCTGGTTTATATCGTTTATTGTATAAACTTTACTATGATTTTTTATGGTATTTTTTTATCAGCTTTTAAAGCAATAATTCTACTTTGTGAAAGCTTTGTCCAATCGTCATTAGCTCCTGTTGCAATTAATCGAGTATACATTTGCGCAGCTTTTTGAAAATCCTGCTTTTGTTCATACAGTCGTCCTAGTGTAAAAAGAATATGATTTTTTGATAAGAATGAATCTTTTGGTAAACTGGCATCAAGTTTTTCAAGCATTTCAATAGCCTTATCAATGTTGCCTGTTTCTTCATACATAGCAGCTGCATTTTGTTTTGCAATGTCAGTAATGTAGTGTTTGCTGTTTATTTTTATTATCTGTAAATAGGTATCAAGAGCTTTTGCATAATCCTTTTCCTGAATATAGTAATCAGCCTTGAGCAACAGTGCCTGCAATGAAGAAACACTTTTGGGGTACCTTTTTACCAGAGTGTCAATATCAGTAAAAACAGCAGCAACAGCCTGTTCTTTGGTTAGTTGAGAGGATTCATACTGTTTTGTTTGAATATCAGTAAACGCACTTTCTATTTTATCAAAAAGAGAAACTGCATTTTTTTCTTGTGTTGTATGAATTAGGGATATAATGCCAAACATAATCAAGAAACCAATTAATATTCCAGCAATTGTTAATAATAATTTTCGAGAACTAGTAAAAAATTGAGTCAATTTTTCAGAAAAAGATTTTTTAGGTGATTCATGTGTCATAGTTGTGTTACTCCTTTTGCACGGTGATGTTTAGTTCTTTTATTAAACGTGAAAGATATGTGCGTTGAATATCTAATTCACGAGCAGTCTCTGTTTGATTCCAGTTGTGAGATTCGAGTGCTGCTTGAATGAAATGTTTTTTAAAGATATTGAGTGCATCTTTTAGGTTCATTCCCTTATACACAGCAATATCATCATTTTTTGTACCAATTAGTAAATCATGTGATGAAATCAATTTTTCTTTTGTAATGACAATGGCTCGTTCAATTGCATTTTCAAGTTCACGAACATTACCTGGCCATGAATAGGAAAGCATTGCATCAATAGCATCTTTAGTAAATCCGTTTATTTGCTTTTTAGTTTCTCGTGAAAACTTTTTTAAAAAATGATTTGCAAGTTCTATAATATCTTCTTTTCGTGAACGCAAGGGAGGAATATGTATTGGTAATACATTGAGCCGATAATAGAGATCGCTCCGGAATTCGCCTTTTTTTACCAATTCTTCTATGTTTTTGTTTGTGGCAGCTACAATTCGTACATCAACTGAAATTGTTTCACTCGAACCTACTTTTTCAAAAGTTTTTTGTTGAAGAACTCTCAGTAATTTTGCCTGAAGCTTTAGTGGTAAATCTCCAATTTCATCAAGGAAGATAGTTCCGCCATCTGCAAGTTCAAAGCGGCCTTTTCTATTCTGAATTGCATCGGTAAAAGCACCCTTAACATGGCCAAATAGTTCACTTTCCAATAAACCCTCAGGAAGAGCAGCACAGTTTACGCGAATAAACGGTCCATTTTTTCGTAAACTTTGCAAATGAATTTGTTCAGCAAAGAGCTCTTTACCTACTCCACTTTCACCAAGTATGAGTACCGATGAATCAGTTTGAGCAATTCTGCTGATGAGCTCGAGCTTGGAAAGTATTTCAGGGCTTTTAGCTATGAGTACATGATACCCTTTATCTTCAGAAATTTGATTTCGTAAAAAACCTATTTCTTCTTTTGCTTTTTCAAAATAATGTGCATTTTCAATTGCAATTGCTGCTTGAACTGCAAAAATCTCAAGCCATTCAAGATCATCCTGCGTAAAATATTTATTATTTTTTTTATTAAGTATTTCAATAACACCAACACATTTGTCCCTGATAAGCATAGGAACAGCTAAAATACTGTATGTTGGGAAATCGATTGATTTTGAGATCTCACTGTAAAATCGAGAATCTGTTTCTACATCATTGACAATGAGTGATTGGCCACGTTCTGCAACCCAGCCTGCAATGCCTTCACCAGGATTTAAACAAAATTTTTTTACATCACGACCCTTTGGACCCAGTGCAATTTCAAAGTATAGTTTACCATCATCCTGATTTTTTAGAACAAGTGAAGATGCCTCTCCTTCGGTAAGGCGAGTTGCTGACTCTAAAATCTGAGTCAGCAACTTAGTAGCATCTCCATAGTTTGAATTAATCAGTGTATTAATTTCGAGTAATGTTTCAAACTTTACTGGATCTATTTTTGTAAGCATAAAAATGCTTATTTACCGCCTTTACCCTTTAAGAGATCTCCCAGTGTGTAGCTGTCTGAGTTAGTTCCAGCATCTTCCATAAACTTAGAAAATTCAGCCTGCTGCTGTTGCTTAGCGAGATCTTTCAATGAAAGTGCTAATTTCTGCTTTTGTGGATATAGTTCAATAATTGCAGCAGTAATTTTTGTGCCAGGCGTAAGTTTTTTGAGAGCATCATCAGTTGATTCATTGTCCTGGAGCACGAGATTTGATTTATGGAGCAATCCTTCAATGTCGCCTTGTACCTTTACAAATGCACCAAAATCAGTAATAGAAGAAACTGTTCCTTCAATAATGGAGCCTACTTTGTAAGCTTTTGCAAGGCTTTCCCACGGATTTTCTGACATTTTTTTAACGGAGAGACGAATATTCTGTTGTGCTGCACTTGATTCAGTAACAATTGCCTGTATTTCCTGGTCTACCTGTAAACTATTTGATGATGCCTTACCTTTTGCAGTCCAGGAGAGTTCTTCAAATGGTAGGAATCCATCAATACCTTCTTCAAGGTTTACAAAAGCTCCAGCGTTCGTTAATTTGACTACCTTCCCAGTCACAACCTTACCTTCAGGGTAGCGCTGTTCAATAGTTTCCCATGGATTTTCCTGAACCTCTTTAAGACTTAAAGAAACTTTTTGCTGGTCAAGGTCATAACCAAGAATTTTACAGGATACAATATCGCCAAGTTTTAACATTTCCTGAGGCTTTTTAATGCGTTTCACCCATGAAAATTCTGAAATATGAGCAAGACCTTCAATACCTTCTTCAAGTTCAATAAATGCACCGTAATCGGTAAATTTTGTAACTTTACCTTTGACGATATCATGCAGGTGGTATTTGTTTTCAAAATTTTCCCAGGGGTCTTGAGTGAAATGTTTCAATGAAAGATTGATTCGTCCTTCTGCTGGATCTAATTTGATTACTTTTACTTCAATTGTTTGGCCTTTTTTTACAAAATCTTTCGGTCGTGTTACATGTCCCCAACTCATATCATTGATATGCAAGAGGCCATCAAAACCTCCAAGATCGATAAAAGCACCAAAACTGGTATAGCTTTTTACCACACCTTTTACAACATCTCCCTCTTTGACTGTGGCAAAAAATTCTGCTTTATTTTTTTCATTTTGCTCTTCGAGCCAGCGTTTTCGATTGAGAACGATATTGACCCGTCGGTCTGAATAGAGTCGTTCAATATAAAAGTGTGACTTACATCCGATAAGATTTTCTAATTCCTCTTTTGAACAATATGCTTTAGAAACAGGCAGGAATCCTTTTAGACCGAATCCAAGGTCAACATCATATCCGCCTTTTATTTCTGTTGTTATAGTGCCTTCTACTGTTTTATGGTTTTTGTACGCATCGGTGAATGCCTTCCAATACAGCTTTTCATCGGCTTTTTGCTTGGAAATAATGCTTTCACCATTTCGTGATTCTTTTTTTAGCAGCAAAACAGTAACTGTATCACCAACTTTGGGCAGTGTAGTGAATTCTTTTATGTCAATTCGACCTTCACTTTTTGTGCCAACGTCAACGAATACTGAATCGCTGGTTACCTGTACCACTTTACCCTCAACGAGAGTACCTTCTGTAACTGTGTCCAGGTTTCGCAAATACGCTTCCTGTAACTGTGTTTGAATGGTCTCTTCAGAAGGATTAGAGTCATTCATTACCACTTCCTTATCCATATGTTTCCCTTGTAATTGAATTTTGTTGTATACTTTCTCATAAACTTCATCTATGGTCAAGTATGATGTATCAATATAGTATGCATCAGGAGCTACGGTGAGACTTCCAAATTCCTTGTTTTTATCTATGGTATCCCGGGCAATAATTGCATTTTTTATTTCATCTAATGACATGGTGCTCGTACCCTGGTTGTATCTTCGTAGTGCTCGAGCATCAGGGCTGGCATCAAGATAGATTTTGACTTCTGCATTCGGAAACACTACTGTGGTAATGTCTCTGCCTTCCATTACAATATCATGATCAACTGCTAGCATGCGCAATTGTTCATTTACATAAAGCCTGATTTCTTTTATAGCAGATATTTGGGCAACAATTGCATCAACTGCATCAGTGTGGAGCTTGTGTGTAATATCGGTACCATTGAGCAAGACCTTTTGTTCTGAATAGGTTATGGTTATAGCTTTGAGTGATGCAACCAATTTTGCAGTATCGTGATAATCAATAGCATGTTCCAGTGCCCATACAGCTATAGTTCGATAATAATTGCCCGAGTTGACATGTAAAAATCCCAGACGCTCTGCAACTAAATGAGCTATTGTACTTTTTCCTGTTCCAGCAGGACCATCAATTGCGACTATCATAGTTAATGACCACCTTTTTGAAGTATAGAAATTTCATCTTGTGTAAGTTTGCGCCAGGAACCTTCAGGGAGATCTTTAATAGTAATAGGACCCAGTGCGATACGTTGTAATATTCGAGCATGTAAACCAAATTGAGCAAGCGCTCGTCTAATTTCTCTATTTTTACCTTCATGAAGTGTAATTTCTACTGAATTGGTAGTAACATAGTGGACCGAGAGCGCTTTGAGTATTTCACCATTATCATTTATGCCATGAACAAAAGCATCAATAAATTCAAATGGGATTTTTTTATCGGTTTGCACAAAATATGTCTTTTTAATTTCTGAAGATGGATGCATGACTTTTGCAGCAAATGTTCCATCGTTAGTAAAGAGCAATAATCCTGATGAATGATAGTCTAATCTTCCAATATTGTAAATGCGAGTGGTTTTGGTTACTTCTTTGAGTAAATCGACTGCTTTTGGTCTATTGTGTTCATCATGCAGTGTACTCACATAGCCTGGTGGTTTATTGAGTACAATGTATACAAAGTTTTCTACTGGAAAAACTGGTTTTCCATTAAGGCTTACGATATCGCCAGGGTATACTTTTGTACCTAGCTCCTTTACAACAATATTGTTTACTGCAACTAAACCTTGTGTGATAAATGTTTCTGCAGTCCTCCGTGATGCAACGCCACAGTGTGCGAGATATTTTTGTAATCGAATACCAGAGTTACTACCATTTTCCATTACTCAATCCAATTCAACATCAAAACGTTCCTGTTCTGTTTCATCAAGTTTTGGCAAGTCTGCAATGCTTGATAATCCAAAAAAATCAAGAAAATCTTGTGTTGTTCCATATTGTATAGGCCGCCCAGCCACTTCTTTTCTTCCTACTTCTTTAATAAGTTTTTTTTCTAAAAGAAACCGTATCATCGTATCTGCAGAGACTCCTCTAATTGCTTCAATTTCAGCTCGAGTAATTGGCTGCGAGTATGCAATGATTGATAGTGTTTCTAGTGCTGCTTTAGATAACTTTTGTTCTTTGTGTTTTGCATATCGATCACGAATTTGTTCCCAATACTGTTTTTTGGGAAAGAGCATCCATCCATCATTGAGATGCAAAAGCTCCAGTCCACGATTTTCGTTATGAAGCTGCATACCTAATTTCTCAAGTGCCGTTTCGATAATTGTTGTATCAAGTTTACATATTTTTGAAAGCTGTTCTATGGTTATAGGTTCAGTTTCCATATATAAAACAGCTTCAAGCAGTGCCGTTTCCATTTCAAATTCAAGTTCCATCATTACCCTCTTTTATAATTTTTGTTTCCGCTTTTCGTATTAAAATTGTTCCAAACAGCTTATGCTGTGCAATTGATATAATTTTATATTTTACAGCTTCAAGCAATGCTAAAAATGCACAAATAATGTCCATTAGTGAATTAGGGCGAACAATTAGTTCTTCAAATTCAAAACTATCCTTTTTTTCGAGCAATTCATAGATTAACGCTGATTTTTCATTGATTGATACTTCTTCAAAAAGATCGATAATTCGTTCACGTGACATAGATTTTGTGAATCTGGTGAATGTCTGCAAAAGGTCCCATACATCGATTGATTCCCAGAGATTTTCATCTTGAAATGGCAACATGCGTTGAGCATTTTTCTTTTCTAAGTAAAACTCTGTTTCTAACTCTTTTTTTTCTATTAGCTCTGAAAGTTTCTTATATTTTTGGTATTCAATGAGCTTATCTACAATAATGGAACGTGGATCTTCAATTTCAGCATCTAAATCTGTTTCTATAGGCAAGAGCATTTTGCTTTTTATATAAATCAATGTAGCTGCAAGCGCATAGAATTCGGTCAAATCGTCAAGATCGATAGAATCACTACTGGCAAGACATTCGAGAAACTGGTCGGTTATCAGTGCTATAGGAATATCATAGATATTTACTTCATTTTTTTTTATTAAATAGAGTAATAAATCGAGCGGTCCTTCAAAATCTTTTAAGACAAAACGAGGTTTCTCTGAGTCAAATACAGTCTGATCAATTGAGTAATTATTAGCCATAGTAGATTGCTTGATTATATAATAGATGGCGATATCTGGTAAATGCCTTGTTTTTCACAATTTTTTTTCAAATATTCAGCGAGCGCTTCGTTTTCACCTGGAAGTTTTAGCTCTGGATCGATATCTAAAAGCGGTAGCAGTACGAATGCACGTTCCTTAATACCCGGATGAGGAATAATAAGTTCTGGTGTAGTAATCTGTTCATTGCCATATAGCAAAATATCGATATCGAGTGTCCGCGGTCCTTTTGTTATTTCAAAAGAACGATTCCTGCCATATTTTTTTTCAATTGATTGAGTAAATGCTAACAGTTCTGGAGGCAATAATGCTGTAGTTCCACGCAGTACAAAATTTAAAAAATCCGGCTGGTTGGTAACATACAATGGCTTGCTGGAATATAATGCTGATACTCGTATATCATGAATGTGTTCTCGTAAATCATGGATTGCATTGCGAAAAATAGTATAACTGTCCCCACAATTCGAACCAAAACCGAGATAAACTTGAATCAGAATAATGCTCCTCGTTCTTCTTCACTATTTGTTTTAGTCTGAGGCTTTGTTTCTTTGACAATTTTTCTTGCTTCTTGAGCCGCTTTTTCATTGAGCGTAGTAGTTTGTGCTAGTTGTGTTTTTCCAGGAAATAAAATTGTTCTTACTTTATTATCAATTTCGTTAAATAAATCCTGGTTCTTTTCTAGCAGTTCTTTAACATTATCTCTACCCTGACCTAGCTTTTCTTCTCCATATGTATACCATGCACCTTTTTTGTCAATAATACCACACCGAACAGCTGCATCGATAAGGCTGCCACTTGCTGAAATTCCTTTTCCAAACATGATTTCTAGCTCAGCTCTTCTGAAGGGAGGAGCAACTTTATTCTTTACAACTTTAACTCTCACTTTATTTCCAACAGCTTCTTCATCACCTTTTTCGATAGTTTCGATTCGCCGTACTTCAAGCCGTAATGATGAATAAAATTTTAAGGCGTTGCCACCGGTGGTTGTTTCGGGATTACCAAACATCACACCAATTTTCATTCGAATTTGATTGATGAAAATTAGTATTGTTTTCGATTTATTTATAGAACCAGTTAATTTACGAAGTGCCTGGCTCATGAGACGTGCCTGAAGTCCAACATGCGAATCGCCCATATCACCTTCAATTTCCGCCTGTGGAGTTAAGGCTGCCACTGAATCAATTACAATAATATCTACAGCTCCTGAACGAATGAGTGAGTCAGCAATTTCTAGTGCTTGCTCTCCGTTATCAGGTTGTGAAATTAAGAGATCATCAATATTTACACCGAGATTTTTTGCATATACTGGGTCGAGCGCATGTTCTGCATCAATAAAAACGGCTATACCACCTCGTTTTTGGCATTCAGCAATTGCATGCAGGGCTAGTGTTGTTTTACCAGAAGATTCAGGGCCATAGATTTCAATAATTCTACCGCGAGGATAACCGCCTACTCCCAGCGCTTCATCGAGCAATACAGATCCAGAAGGAATTGATTCAATAGAAAGAGCTTGCTGGTTAGCTCCCAGTTTCATGATAGCACCCTGGCCATACTGTTTTTCTATTTGCAGCTTTGCCGCTTCAAGTGCTTTTAACTTATCTTCCATCGAGCTTGCAGAATTGAGTGCATCATTTTTTGCCATAAGCGGATCTCCTTACAATCAAGTTGTCTAAATGCCTGTTATAGAAAGGTATATTACAGCATCTGTAACTACTATACACACAGTTACTACAACTTGCATGCATGTAGTTTATGATATACAACTATTGAGATTTATGCAATTGTAACGGTTATCGCTGTCGAATAGTCTCAATTGGCTTTTTGCGTACTATTTCATGAACAGACGTAATTGAAACGATACCGGAAAGTAATGCAGTAATAGCTACTATCATGAGTATTTCTTTCCAGAGAATGGTAATGGGAATATAATCCAGGTAATAGGTGGGATCTAATAGCGCTGCAGTTTGAGCACTATATCCAAACAACATTTTTGCTACATTGATAAGTATGCCGATACCCTTAAAAATTTCATTAATAAAACTACTTATCAATATTCCTGGAATTATTCCAATTACTGAGCCAATTAAACCAATGATACAACCCGCAAAAAACAAAAATCCAGCAAACTCGTAGGGCTTGATCCCAATACACTGTAAAATAGCAAACTCCATACTCTTTTCTAGAATCATCATGCGTAATGAACTGAGTATGTTTATTGCAGCAACGAGAACGGTAATTGACATAATAATAACGAGCAGCGTTCTGGTACTCTGTAAACTGTCATTCATAGTTTTATTGAGCTGTTTCCAATCATATATTCGATATGTCCCAGGAATTGTTTCTGCAATTGCTGTTTCAATTGATTCAAGATCGTTCGATGGAATATCAGTTTTTATGCCTATCAGAACCTGTCGGTTGTTATGAGAGACAATTTTTTGCGCTGCTAATTCATTGATAAAAACCCATTGACCATCGAGTGGTTGATATCCTGAGGAAACAATGTCTTTTACAACAAAAAGCGAAAACTTTGGGAAAAAGTTATCATAGGTACTTTGCGTTGTTGTAATGAGTGTTACAGTATCACCGATTTTTAACGAGAGCTTGTTGGCAAGAGCTTCTCCAACTATGATATCTTTTGAAGAGTCAAACTGAAGACGATTTGCCTTTGTTTGTAAGAATTGTTGTATTGTATGTTCAGAAAAAAAATCATTTGTAACAGCGCGAATGGCAACTCCTTCATAGCGAGAATTTGCAAAAAGCATTCCAAATGAACGGATTTCGGGCTGTGCATATACGATATGATCGAGCGTTACAAGTTTTTCAATCTCTTCCTGAGAAAATTTGTGGTTGCCAACTGGCTGTAGCTGGATATGATATGAATCAAGTTCTATGAACCGTTGTATAATGCCATACATCATTCCATTTGCTATATGAAATACGACGACAAGTGGAATCATGCTTATCGCTACACTCATAATGGCACCTCGAACGGCTTTTTTAGCAAGGTCATGTTTTTGGCCAATTTTTCCTAAAATGAGACGCCATGTCATAAATGCTAGCGATGTATATTTCATAGTGTAAAAAGATTTCCTTCATGAATACGAAATTGTATATCAGTCTTTTTAGCAAAATCACTATCATGTGTAACTAATAGAAGTGTTGTATCAAATTGACGGATTGTTTCAAGCAATATTGTTTCAATAATTCCAGCATTGTTTTCATCAAGATTGCCAGTCGGTTCATCTGCGAGAACAACTTTAGGTTTATTAATAAGCGCTCGTGCAATTGCCACTCGTTGTCGTTCGCCACCAGAGAGCTGATCGGGATAATGATGCATTCTATTTTCGAGACCAACAATACCAAGTAGCTCTCTGGCTACGTTTCGTGCTTGTTGTCTATTACCGTAGAGAATCAAATGAGGCATCATAACATTTTCAAGTGCAGAAAAATCTTTTAACAGAAAATGAAATTGAAAAATAAACCCGAGTTTTTCGGAACGAAATCGTGCAAGTTCTGTTTCAGAAGTATCATGCACAGAAAAGCCATCTATAAAAATGGTGCCATGAGTAGGTCTATCAAGACCTCCAAGTAGCGAGAGTAATGTACTTTTTCCACAGCCACTTGGACCTGTTATTGAAACGGTCCTACCACAAGGCACTTCAAACGATATATCGTGTAGTATGGTTAATTGTTCTGCTTCTGTAACAAATGTCTTTGTAACATGACTGCAGGTAATGACCGGGGTGTCATTCATAACGAAGTACCTCCTGAGGCCTCAGGTATGCAATTCGTCGTGAAGCATACCATGCACTGATTGTAGCAAAAAAGCTGGCAATAAAAGTTATAATCAATAAGTCTGAAAACAGAATTGCATGTGGAATTGATACAAGATAAAATGAATTTTGAGAGAGTATCTTCAAAGACTCAGAAGCTGATTTGGGGCTAATACTATCAATAAACACATTGATTATATGAATAATGCTATTAATATTATTACTGATAATAACACCAATACTTATGCCAAGAATACTCCCAACAACTCCCAAAAATGCCCCAATCACAGTCACAATGTTTTGTATATCATATCCTGTTAGTCCAACCGCCTTGAGAAGAGCAATATCATTGTATTTTTCTACTATAATTCTTCGTAAACCATAATAAATATTTATAGCAACAACTAAGTACACAATACTAACAAGAAGAATCATCATATTCTTTTCAAGTTGTAATGCATTAAAAAATGAGCGATTGTAATCTTTCCAGGTTGCAATATCATGTGGTTGTATGAGGTTTTTGGGAATAGCATTAATGACAGTGGTAAAATCGTATTTGTTTTTTAATATAATTCCTGTTTGCAAATCTTTCCTGTTTTGTAAAGTTTCCTGATTCACTAGTACAAAAACAAATGATTCATCAATATCAAGGTGTCCTGTAGTAAAGCTTCCTGCGATAGTGAATGTTTTTATGTCTGGGACAATACCATCTTCTTCTGAAATTATAAATTCCAACACAAGAATATTCTGCGAAGTAGAACGATTTAATTTTCGAGCTAATTCACTGCCAATAATGACACTTCCATTTTCTATTTGAGAAGTATCTTCCTGACCGTTTTTATAGAGCCCAAGTTCATAAGCAGTATCTTTTGTAATGTATTTCAATTTTACTGGTACAGGAGGAGCATTTTTTATCATAATGAGAGTACTTTGTTCAGAAAAAGCAAAAACATGCTGTACATATTTGTTTGTTTTAAAAAAGGTAAATATTTCATTATTAAAACCTTTTATTTGTATATGGTAACTATCATAGTGTAAAATAGCGTTGATAAATGTAAGCTGAAACCCATTCATTACTGATAAGATGACTGTAAGCGCCATGGTTCCTATTACTATGCTCCAAAATGCAGTCTGCAATGTTTTTCCCGAGTAGGATTTTTTTCTACTAAACCAATGTGATAATATGAATGAGTAAAGATTAGCTTTTTTCATTCATAATCCTTTTCATATATTTTATTAGAATTGAGCCAGGCTTCCTCTTTAACTTTTTTACCATTGTTATAGGTAATTTTAATAATAACTCCATCATTCTCATATAGTTCCACAACAGACATTGAATCTGAAATCCATCGAGTAATTTGCTTTAAAATACCGTTGCTATATTTTTTTTCTCCGATGACTTTTTTATTGTCATATGTATATTCAAATACGGTTGTTTCTTTTTTTGAAAGAATGATTTTTTTGATAAGCAAGTTCTGCTCATCGTACACATACTGTATTGTTTCCAGTAACTCTTTTTTGTTAAGAGAAAAAGTTTGCTCTTCCTGTATGAGTGAATTACTATAGGTAACCGTTCGGTAATTATTATTGCTATAATTATTTTGTTTAATAGTAGTTAGCACACTGTTTTGATACAATCGTTCTTCTTCAAAAATACATTTGCCTGTTGCATCATAGTCAAATCTAAATTGCAAGAGCATTTGCACTGTATATACTTCTATTGAGAAAATTGTTTGATTCCATTTAGAAAAAATTGATGCTCCAGAAAATTGTGAAAGGCTGATAACTTTATCATGAATAAGCAGTGCACGAATTTTATTTGATGCATCGTAAATGTAAATAATTTCATAAGATTTTTTGTTCTGTGGCGTAACAACTATTTTCTCAAGGATATTATTTTTATAAAAATAATCATGTGTTATATATTCTGCTTCAGTTGTATTGTATATCTTTTCACTGACAAGCTGCTGGCCCCTGTAAATACGGAGGGCTGTCATGAGATCATCCTGCCATTCTTCCTCTTGTTTACCATCATCTGTTTGGGTAACTACTATTCTTTTTTGAATCTCACCTTTATTAAAATAAATATATTCTTGTCGCTCTGCATTGCTTATCAGTTTGATATAATAATCATAGTTTTGTATTTCTGTTTCTGATATTGTCTCAAGAATGCTATAATTTTCATCAGAACTATAATATACAATTGTCTGTGCACTGATAAAAATCGTTGATAACCATAGGAAATACACTGAAATCAGTTTTTTTTTATTCATCAAGCAATTTCCTGATATAGTCTTGAGCAGAAAACTTTTGCAAGTCTTCGTATCTTTCTCCGATACCAATGAAAGCAGGAGCTAATTTTAATTCCTTTGCTATGGTAATAAGAATTCCACCTTTCGCGCTTGAATCAAATTTTGTAAGAATTATACTATCAATCTTGACTGCTTCATGAAATGTCTCTGCTTGATGAAGTGCATTAGTTCCTGTCGTTGCATCCAGTACGAGATATTTAATTGTAGTATCAGTTGCGTTTCTTATTATTTTTTCAATTTTCTCTAGTTCTTTTATGAGATTCTGTTTTGTATGCATACGACCTGCTGTATCCGCAATGACAAGTGGAGTTCCTGATGCTTTAGCAGCTTGAAGCGCATCAAAAATCACTGCACCAGGATCAGAACCATGTTGTTGAGCGATGATTCTTAAACCTAATCGATCACCATGTATTGCGAGCTGTTCTATTGCTGCTGCACGAAAGGTATCACCTGCTGCAAACAGTACTGATCGATCGGGGAACATTTTGTTGTACCAATATGCTAATTTAGCCGCAGTTGTTGTTTTCCCAACTCCATTAACACCAAGCAAGAGTATTACAGAAAGATCTGCTTGATCGTTACAGTAAACTGGCTGTACTGATGAAAAAATCTGTAATAATTCATTTCTGAATACTTCTTTTGCTCTATTACCATCAGCAATGCCCTTACTTTGACAAATTTTTTTAGTGGTTTGTACAAGCTCAGCTGCTGTTTTTGGTCCTACATCACCTTCTAGCAGGGTATCTTCCAGTGTTTCCCAGAAAGATTCATCAATAAGCTGCAAACCAAATAGTTTCTTTAACGCAATTCCTAATTTCATCATATCTTTATACCTACATTGTACTAATATATCTAATTAAGTTAATAATAGTATTTATTCCTAGTCCAGAACTAAGTGCAAGCGAAACCCAAAATGCACTCTGATATAGCCAGAATCGTGTATTAAGCTGTTGTTCAGCATAGATTGCTTCACTTACACTGATTTGACCAGTAAGAACCTTTTGTTGTAATTCAAGTTCTGTTTGGTATATGGACATAAATGATCCATAACTCAATGTAGAAAGCGGAAGCGAAAGCACAAACCAGCCTAACGATTTATAAAAACGGCTTTTTGCTTGTTCAAAGGTGTCTTCAAATGTCATTCCATTATTCTTTTCTAAATTAATAACCAGTTCATCAGTGATAGTATTTAATGTAACTTGTACCTGGGTATAGTCATCTTTATCAACAGTAACAATATCTTGATCAGTATTTACTTCCAATTGCAAAGGAGATTGGCCAGCAGGAATAGCATTTACATACACATCAGCATTATCAGGAACTGTTATTATGGAAATGGTTTTTAGTGGAATTGGCTTAAGTTCAAAAGAATATGAATAGCTTGTTCCTTGTACAAGTGAGAGTTCATCAACATGCTTTGTATAGCCTCTAGCAGTAATTTGTATAGAAAGCTTCTCTGCATCCAAACATACATAGGTCATTGAATCAAGTTTTACATCATTCACATAAATCGATGCAGTTGAAGGATTACCATTAAATTTAATAACACATAATTTTTTTTCTAAAACTGTTTCTGCGATTGAACGAGCTGTGTCGAATACATTTTGTGCTATTGTAGTATTATTACCCACAATGGTAGTCGAATAAATAATTTCCTGTGAAATTGCTGAATATAATTTTATTGAAACCAAAAACAGAGTATCAATTACTCGTATCGTGCCAAAAACAAGAAAATCAAGTTTATTTTGCTCACAAAAAATAAGAGGGTTATTGATAGAATTATTATATAATTTTTGTACAACACTTATTTTTAGCTGCTTTGTTGTAGGTACCACATTCTGGATTTGTAATTTTTCATACTCCTGTTGTTTCTGTTGTAATGCTTTCAGAGCATCTCGATAGGCTTTTTGTTTTCTATTTTTATCTATAATAAATGATGTCATATCTAATTTTTCTTTTAATGCTCCGAGTTCTTTTTGAAGATTTGTAATTTTGTTATTCATTTCACGCGTCATAACGTTTTTAATTATTTCTGGATTATCAATTGAAAAAATTAAACAGGAAGCAAGATTTTCGAGCAGCTTAGTAGAAATAAAAGCTGCTGGATTTTCATTAGTAATCGAATCTGACTGTAACGCTACGACCCCTAACTGAAGATTGATACTTTGATTTTCCTGAGCGTTAAGCTGAGAAAATAATACGATGAAGAAAATACTGATGTAAGTCTGCACGGGTGCAGATTTAATTTTCGTCAGGAATATCATCATCACTTTCACTGATAGAAGCAGTACCGCCTTTCCACATGAAATGAAGGTATGCTTCTATAAAACCATCTATATCACCATCCATTACGGCCTGTATATTTCCAGATGAATACTTTGTACGATGGTCTTTAACTAATGTGTATGGTTGAAACACATAGGAACGAATTTGAGAACCCCATGTATTTTCCTTCTTTTCTCCAACATATTTTGCGTTTTCTTTTTCTTTTTCTTTTTGATAGAGTTCATACAAACGGCTTTTTAATACAGACATAGCGACATCTTTATTTTTATACTGGCTTCGTTCATTCTGGCATGTTACCACGATATTTGTCGGTAAATGTGTGATTCGCACAGCACTATCCGTTTTATTAACTTTCTGTCCACCCGCGCCACCAGCCCGATAGGTATCAATACGAATATCTTCTGGTTTGATAATCACTTCGATGGTATCATCAAGAACAGGTAGCACGGATACGCTTGCGAAACTGGTGTGCCGTCGAGCATTAGCATCAAATGGGCTAATCCGCACTAATCTGTGAACTCCCGATTCAGATTTAAGATAGCCATATGCATATATGCCATCAATCTGCATTGTGACACTTTTTATACCGCCTTCAGCTTCAAGCATGTCGATGATTTCAACAGAGAATCCTTTGCGTTCTGCCCATCGTGAATACATGCGAAACAGCATACTGGCCCAGTCACAAGCTTCGGTTCCACCCGAACCGGCATGAATACTGACATATGCACTGGATTTATCTGCTTCTCCAGTTAATAATTCTAGCGTTAGTGCTTTTTCAAATGAATCTTTAATTGAATTATATGTTGATGCAATCTCGCCTTCAAGTGAAGCTTCATTTTCTTCAATTGCCAACGAAAGAATTTCGTCAAGATTCTGAATTTGTTTTATAAGTGATGACCATGTTTCAACACGGTTTTTTAGCATTTTAATTTCTGTCATTACCGCTTGTGAAACCTTTTGATTTTGCCAGAATCCAGGTTCAAGGGTTTGTTGTTCTTTTTGAGCTATTCTCTCAGTAATACTGGCGAGGTCAAAGATGCCCCCAAATTGTTTCGATTTCATTTTTTAGGTCTTTTATAGGATTAACTAAATCTTCAAGCATCGAATAGAACCTCCTGACAATTACTGTAATCGTGCAAATTAAAACTTGAATTAAAAATTTATTGTGCGGGCGGACGTATGATAATACGTTTCCATTTATTTTCTTTTAAAATTGATATTGCAAGTTTGTTTTCAACAGGAAATTGGTACAATCTAATTGTATCGTAATAATCCGTAACCTTATCTATATCACGTTTTAATTGTTGAAGCATTTTTTCAGATACATTTGCAGATTCAAAACATGCACGCTGAACTTTTTCAAAACCATATTGCATGAGCAGTGCATATACTTGATCGCGAGAATCTTCATTACCAAAATCACATACTATCGAAACAAACACAATTAAATACTATAATAAAGGAATAAATATGTAAAGATAGTACATCTTTGAACAAAACCTGTTTATTTGCTACACGATAGTACCGAAAATATAACTATGACACATCAGCGTATTGGTCTATTTGCAGGATTTCTTGTAGTAAGTGTTTTTTTGCTTGCTCAAACTTCTGCTAATAATGAAAACGAAATAGTATATGCTCCATACCCAACAAATATACGTGTTGGTTTTCAGGAATCGACAATTATTATCACCTGGCAGGACAGTCCAGATCATTTTGGCAGCTATAATATCTATCGTTCATTACAATTACCAGGTATCTCAAATTATAAACAAGCTGAATTACTGGGAACTGTTTCTAGCGGAGTTCAAAAATTTTCTTATAGAGTAACTGATAATAATTTGTATTACTATTTTATATTGCCAGTAACAGCACAAAAACAAATCATTGAGATTTTTATTCCCTTGCAAAACTATACCTTAGTACCTGTTAAACTTGATACTGCAGTTCAAACAGCGCAAGTTCAAACAACAATTTCTTCTGGTGAGATAGTTAAAAATTTTAGAGTATCCAGTATGGAAAAAGTTGTCAGCATTCAATGCTCTATATCGAACTATGCAGGTAAAGTGTATCTGTACCGTTCGCAAAAACCTTTTGTAAACACTTTAAGTATTCTTGAAGCTGTGCAAATAAAAGCATTTGATATCAATGCATCAAAATCGTCATATGAGCTTAGAATAGAAGACAATCCATTTCCGGGTATTCAATACTATTGGTGTTTAGTTACAGAATCTGAAATTAGCTCTATGAATATTACGTTTATTAATGGCAAAAATACTTCAAATGTTGCGGTTGCACTACCCTTTTCCGCACAAAATACTATTTCACTCAATACCCCGCGATATGCTCCACTGCCCATTTTACAATCTGCAAATATTTTTCTTCCTTCACAGAGAATTGAATCATTTGTATTTTCCGAAACTGCGCAAAAAAATATCTCTTTTGTTTATAAAAAATATGTAAGTAGTTCAGGAATTATAGTTCCTGAGATTTCATTTGTCCATCAAAAGCTTGGTCAAGATGTATATAATGAAACACTTATTCTCTCTAAAATTGCTGAGACGTATTTCCCTGCTAAACAATATGCAACAGTAGTTGAAGAAATAACTCAATTTATTGCAATTCCTCGTTCAACTAAAATAAAAGCTTGCGCACTATTGTATAGAGCTCAAGCATATGCATTATTAGGTAAGTATCAAGACGCATTACTGGATGCGGTAGTAGCATATGAGGTTTTTCCTCAAGAAGCGGATATTTGGATAAGCTATCTTGTGAAACTGCTTCGAGAACAATCTTCCACTACAGGTAACAATTAAGATACTTTATAGTATTTACTAAACAAATACTCATACAAGTTACAAGGAAGTATTCGCTTTAAAAACATAGCAAACCGCTGAAACAACATGCCAACAGAATATCGAACTTTAAGTTTTCGATTACTGAGTGCCAATTTATACAGTAACTGAGCAAGCACAATTGGATTTGCACCATGTTGCTCATCGTTTTCCATAATAGCAACAGCTTGTTTGCATTTTTTAAAGTAAGGATCTCGTTCGTCCTCAAATTTTAGTCGAGACCCTGTGAACCCTGTTCTAAAATCTCCAGGCTCTATAATTGCCACCTGAACCGGGAAACCCATAAGTTCATACCGTAGTGATTCTACTAAACCTTCAAGAGCAAATTTCGATGCAGCATAGTATCCTTGAAACGGTATACCAGCACGACCAGCCATCGATCCAATGATAAAAATTTTTCCACCTTTTTCTCGCATACCAGGAAGTACTGAACGCAATACACGTAGCGTACCCCAAAAATTAGTGTTGATTTGTTTTTCAATATATTCGATAGGTGTTGTTTCTATCGGACCTGAAATACCCATACCTGCATTGCAAATTACAATATCGATTTTTTCAATTTTTTGCAGTAATGTTTGAATTGTTTCATTGACTGAGGCGTCATCTGTAACATCCATTCTTATATACGAAAAAAGCTCATCAGCTTTTTTATCTATTTTTTCGGGATTTCTGCTTGTACCAAAAACAGTATGACCCTTTTTTGCAAAATATACTGCAGTCATATTACCAATGCCGCTCGATGCACCAGTTATTAGCACGTTGAGTTTTTGCGTCACTTTTTGTTTCATGATATATCTCCTTGTTTTGTACCAGTTGCAATATAATAAGCAGAAACAATAATGTCTGCAATTGTTTCAGGTTCATAGTATGTAGTATTGATTATTAAATCAACAAATTCGTAATGGTTGTTATCGATACTATATATTTGTTTGAACCGTTCGTAGTCGTTTATATCTCGCTCATTTGTTTCCTGTAATATTTTTTCAAAATTATCTGTTTTCTCACGTTTAAATATTCTTTGAGCCCGTGTTTCTAAATCTGCATACAGATAGACACGCAATAGTGCATCCGGAAAGAGCCACACTGCAAGCCGCGAGCCAATTACCGAATTACCTTCATGGGCTAATTGTTTTTGTTTATTATCAAGCTGTATATCAAAGCTAAAATCTTTTTTGGCTTTTTCAAGAAGTTCTGGTAATGACATATGTAATTCTTGAGCAAGATTTCGTAATGTAAAATTAATAAATTTAAAATTTAGTTTTTGTGCCACAATCCTTGAAACAGAAGTATTGCCACATCCACTTTTTCCTGAAATTGCAATAATGTGAACAGGTTTATCCATTACAAAGCGCCTCTCATTCAATATTTCGAATTTGTTCGCGAATATCTTCTATTGCCTGTTTTATCAAAATCACTTGTGTGCTTATTTCTGGAATGAGCACTTTAGAAGCAATTGTATTTGCTTCTCTATTCAGTTCTTGACTGATAAAATCAAGCTTTTTACCGCATGGAGATTCAGACATTGTCTGCTTAAAATTTATTAAATGGGTTTTAAATCGAATTATTTCTTCATTTATAGTATATTTTGCAAGGTATGCTGCGATTTCTGATAACACTCTATTTTCATCGATTGTATTTCCCATTACCTCTTTAAACTTTTTCTTTAAGGATTCTGTTATAGTGCTTTCGATACTATGAGAGTGCTCTTCAATTGAAATAATTGATTGTTCGAGAATTTGAAGCTTGCTCTCTATATCTTTTTGTGTCGCAGTACCTTCTTTTTGTCTTTCTAAAAGTACTTTTTCAACACATTCCCTAAAAGCAGATTCTAGTGAATCCCAAACGGTTTTTGGATCGATATCATCAGATTTTTCATATAGTTCAATAAAATTAAAAAAATCTCGCAACTGCATTTTTTTATGTAATTTTACTTTTTTAGCAAAATTTTGAAATTCTGCATACATTTGTTGTAAGTATGTTTCATTTTTAAATAGTGAACTAGCAGCTTTACCACTTTTTTGGAAAATTGTTACATCGATTTTTCCACGTGTAAAATACTGTAAGAGTGTTTCTCTCATTTGTGATTCATACTGCAATAAAATGCCAGGTACTTGTATCGAAATATCTAAAAAACGAGAATTTATCGATTTGATTGCTATGCAGTAATGTATATTTGCTACCGATGTTAAAATTTGGCTAAATCCGGTCATACTATTCATTGCTTTTGCTCCACTGTTCTAACAATGCAGGACCAATCTGCCAATTGTTTCCTGCTCCCATAGTAATTATGATATCGTTTGGTTTTAAAAATGAATGCAAAAATGGAACTGCATCAAGCGGTTCTTCAAAATAATAAACTGTCTTTCCTGTAGTGCGAATTGCCTGGGCTAATAATTCACCGCTTACTTCTGGATCAGCTTGCTCACGTGCTGATGCATAGATTTTATGCATGATAACAACATCAGCATCGCTGAAAGCATGTGCAAATTCATTAAAGAGTGCTTTGGTTCTTGAATATGTGTGTGACATAAAATCTACAATGATTCTGTTTTCAGGGAAAAAATTTTTAAATCCTTTTATGGTTTTATAAATTGCTGTAGGATGATGGCCATAATCATCGTAAATACTGATGCCGTTCCATGTCCCAATGTATTCAGATCTTCGCTTAGCTCCTGAAAAGCAAGCTAGAGCATGTGCTGCTTTTTCATAATTTTTTTGTGATGGTTTTTGCATGTGTTCCATTTCATACAGGGTACTCGTAAGTACGAGTGCCCCTAGTGCATTGACAACTGAATGAATACCTGGAATAGATAAGGAAAATTGCTGCCCATCAATAGCTAATATAGAAAAAAATTGTTTTTGCTGATCAGTGTACAAATTATAAGCCGAAATATCAGCATCGCGTGATAAGCCATACGAAATCATACGGATATCAGAACGAATCGTATGAACCTTATCTGCAACTTCAGATGCTCCTGGATCATCTTTGCAGTAAATGAGTGTCCCATTATCGGGAAGCGTGTTGCAGAATTCTATAAATGCATCCCGAATAGATGCATAATCAGGATAGTAATCTTGATGATCTGACTCTACACTTGTAAGCAAAATTACAGCTGGAGCATAATTGAGAAAATGTCTGCGATACTCACATGTTTCTGCGATTAGATATTTTTCTCCGTTATACAAAATTGATGAATTATCGAACGCAGTTATTGCGCTTCCAGCAATTACTGCAGCTGGTAAGTCTAAAGCTTTTGCGATTGTTCCTGTCATACCTGTTGTTGTAGTTTTTCCATGCACACCGCAAATAGCTGCGCTGATACGGTTCTTTGAAAGCAATCCAAGCATTTCAGGATATGATTTCATCGGAATATTTAATTGTTTAGCTTTTTTTATTTCTGGATTGTTGTCACCGTATGCTGCGGAATAAATAATGAGCTGTATCGATTCGGTAATATTATCTTCTGAGAATAGTTTTGGAATGATACCTATTTTTTGCAAAATTCTATCAGTATAAAATGTTTCTGATGTATCTGAGCCAGAAATTGTAAAACCTTCATGATGCAAGAACTCTGCCAGAGCACACATTCCTGTCCCTTTTATTCCAATCATATGTATTAATTTTTGTTTCGATAATGT